>Ga0137412_10000003_pt1 | contig 126035 bp, 188 predicted proteins | sample CZODoug2_1_16fun_FD_122160 | JGI IMG/M metagenome (GOLD analysis project Ga0137412, IMG submission 122160) | Vadose zone soil fungal communities from Angelo Coast Range Reserve, California, USA - CZODoug2_1_16fungal (Hybrid Assembly) | ecosystem: Environmental > Terrestrial > Soil > Vadose...
AAAGTCCCTGTAAGGTTGGTTCGTTACGTTGTTCTTTTGCTTCATTGACGGCCTGAAATAACCAGCGCTTGCCCTGCCTATGCAGTGCCTCGTGTATGTCTTCCCAGCCTTCAGGCGTAATAGAGATTGACCATGCCATAGTAATGTATTTAGAGGTTATAATTAAATATATCAATCTGTCTGTTCAAAATGGGTTATAGTCAAACATTCGTCGTAATACTCCCCATCGTTAAAATATCCCTCATCGAATGAGTCATTTTTTAGATCGGCAGCTATCTTTAAGAGTGTTTCCGCTATCTCTTGGCGTGTGCCCTCCCCTAGTATTTTTATGTTGTAATTTTCCATGGTAAACAGGTTTAAAGTTGTCTAAATTTAAAGGTATCTACACATAATCCGCTTTCATTCATGGATAGTTTATATCCCTCTTTTATTAACTTAGTGATTAAGGCTGTGCTACATTTGTGTATTACAACCTGAGACACTGTACTAATACTGTCTGAGGATAATGTGTGAAATGATGCGTGTGTGTCCTCAGTGGTAGATATTATTGTAAGTAAATGATTAAACTCCTGGGTGTGCATTATGTTGGATTTTTAGAGATTATTAGTTAATTACTCAAATATTACAAGGCAATTAACACATTAATTACACATTATCGTATAAACAACATAGTAGAGTATGATGTACATCTAACACTCCCCAGGATGATGCAAAAGTCTCATATTCCTCATATGGCCTGTTTTTCCGTTCTAAAAACACACGTGCGAACCATTTTATTTTTGTGTAGGTTTTGGTCCCCTGTATATCGGACTCCTTCAAACCTTCTAAAAATTCTTTTAATTGCTGGTCCATTTGCTTTGTTTTAGAAGTGATTGTTTCTATCAATTAACTGATCAGAGATTCCTCAATCTCATCCGGATATAATTTCTTACCGGCAACGACAACAATAACATGACCAAACCAACTTTTATCAGCGGGGTATATTTTTAAACGTTTTAAATTATCAATGCTGTTTTTCTTTGGGGAGATTCCACCAATATAACCTTGTAAGGTCTTTGCATGGGGATTGACGGTAACCAACTGGTTTAAAGAATAATTAGTCATAACATTATTTTTTAATGTTTGTTGTTTATTTCATTTCCTTCAACATTATAAAGGTACAACATGCCGAATTATTAACCTAATATTTTCTGTCATTTAATTGTCATACTAATATTTCATGTGATTTTATATTATTGATTATCAATTGATTATAAATCAGTGTGTAAAAAAGTAATTAAATTAATTAGTGTTTATGATAAATCTCGCTGAAAGCGCACTACCAATACAGTAATGTAGTACACTATCCACAATAATAAAGAGTATGTAGATAATAAACATCATGTAGAATATAGTATAAGGACACAGAGTAATGTCGAATGATTAAAGGTACGAATCTTTTATTACCTTGTATCCTGGATTGTTACATTCATTCCCTGGTGAATGATCTATTGCTGTTGCATTCATTATAATAATAACTAAATTATTATTAATCATTACATTATCATTATTCATTCATTGATTCATTATTATTACGTAACCATTTAGTTACTTATTGATATGCAACCATTTGCTTGCGTATTGCTATATCTATTTGGAACGATCATTCCATTATTGATCATTCATTGCCTTATTGATGGGGATTTCATTGTGTTTACGCCCATTCTCTAACATCCACCATTCAAATTGCTAATATAGTATCACTTTCTCCTCATTATGACTATAATCTTTGATCTTACCCCCTGTAAAAAGTTATCTTTCCTTTAATTACTGATACTATATTGACATTATTAATTATTTTTTCATTATTAATAGGGGAAATCATTATTAGATTTGATTTCCTTCCCATACAACAAGGGGGAGATAACGTCATCGACTTTGAGAGGGATGGGAGGGATATGTGAAGTCACCATTACTCCAATACACATAATGAATTTTAAGGAATAATTGAATATCAATGAATTAAGTTAATGAAAATGAAAAATATCTGTATAAACCCACGATCCATGAATCAATAGGTTGACAACAATAATGAAATTTTTCATCCTTAAAGATATACCTCTCAGAAAAAATGAAATATCACCCCCTTATAAGTCACATCAATGAAATATTTCTCCTATACACTACTAGTAGGGGGATCTTTAATAGGTTGTAATTACACCCAGGGGCCTTTTATATAAGTACCTCTTTATCTCTTACATATATTTCCTTATTTTTGTAGTATGATACTGGATAATTATTACGGGTACTATTTTGCTATAAATATGGATTTCAAAACTGAAATGTTTGAGAAATGGAAAGCTGAAAAGAAGGTAGGAATGATATACCTAGATGGTAAAACTGAGGAAGAAGCCGAAGCAACGGATTTCTCAGAGTCTGAATACCTCATAATGACCACCAATGTTCGTCATTACCATATCACTAAGGAAGTACTGGACTTCGCTCAACAAATCAAATTAAAGGATACTAAGGACTATAAATGGCTACTCCCAATAAAGGATCAGACCTCTCAGTATACATTCGATAACACATTCATTATATTCCAGAAGAAGGGGGATAGAATTATAGCCATAGCCTCTTCAAAGTGGAGAGTATCAGAGAGAGAAAATTACATGCATTGGGATATGTTTAATATTAATCTCTCAAAAGCTGAATTAAACATTCATGAACATAGTGAATATGCTAATGCTTCCTACAAACTGCTACTCCAGCTACTTAGTTTTATAGAACTCTCTGATATTGATGAGATTACGATTAAACCAAATTCTCAACATGGGTTTGGTTCCAAGAGAGATCCGAATACCATCTACAACAGTAATAGATTCTCTGTAACATGGGTTACCTCCAGATGGGTTACTAGAGTATACAGACCAGGAGAATTTATGGTAACCCGTCATCAAAGATGGCAACCTAAAGGTCCAGGACGCGCTATGTATGAGTTAATCTGGGTAGAAACCTTTGAGAAAAAAGGTATGACAATAGCAGCTGGGAAAGAAAGAAATACATAAATCTAATATATTTCATTATCTTTGCTATAATTATTACTCCAAAACTTGCTGTTTATGGGGATGGTAATCGGAAATCCTCCGATTTAACCATCAAAATTATACAAAAAGTAAAGCTATAGCTTTACATAATAAATTATTTGTAAAGTCATAACTTTAAAAACACAATATGTTACCAGAAACCAATAGAACCATTTTTGAAATAATATTACCTTTATACTAGCAGTCCCCTTGCAAATAGACTTCGCAGAAACCGGCTCTATAAAATTGAAACATACTGAAAAGGCCGATAGCGGGTGCTGACACATGGCTGAGGTACTGGTCCAAACAGGTAAATCCAAATCAACCTCCTGAGGGTGGGAACATACCCAAGAGCAATATCAGGCAAGGTGTCATTTGTTTCAATTGAATTAAGCTACCATAACCACCTTTAGAAATAAGGGTGGTTTTTTGTTTATCTCAATATAATTCCTTATCTTTTCTTATTCAATCAATTTCAATTTAAACTCTCTAAATTATAGCTGGGTACTCTTACCTGGCTTTTTTATTTGAAAAATTATCCCTAAATTAGTTCTGACAGTAATATTTACCTTCAAATTACCAATCGATGTCGAAAATTATCTTGGGACAAACTGAAATTGATGAAGAAAATCTCACAATCACCTACCCTAGAACTTCCAGAATACCTAAAGAAGAAGTAACCCTTTTAAAATTTATGTTAGAAAATCTTGAAAAAGCTGTATTTATAGATGATATCCTTATGGAGGTGTGGGGGGATACCGAATTCTTTACTCACAGGAAACTGGAAGTATACCTTACTAGAATTCGGACATATGCAAGAGAGTTTATTATTCAGAAAGATAATACTTACGTTAAAATGTCCCCAAAAGCAAAAGACTAGGTAAATACCCAGTCTTATTTCATTCATTGAATATATTTAATTAGAGGAGGTTCATGCCCTCTATTGTTCTGCAATATCCCCCTTTCTACACTATCTTTTAGTTAATCCACTGTTAATCACTATAAAGAAAAATCCGCTATCATCCACAAGGAACGATAACGGATTATGATTAGAAAAACAGGCCTGAGACGGCCTAAAACTACGATGAAAGAGATTAGGGAATTCCCCCTAATATAAAAAAACAACTCTGCAATATAATAACTCCCCATTCTCCAAGTAGTTAATTCAATGTTAACATAAAATTTTCTTCAAAAACTAATAATTATTTGATTAATCTAATAATATTGATTATTTTTGCATTAAAATATATCAATGTACAGTCATTCAAAACCTAGATACATAGACTTATATCCTGAACATGAAGATAAAATAACTCCAACCTTTGAAACAATTAAATACGGAGAATTAATAGAATATCATTCAGGGAATGGTGGATATCATACTGGAGTAAAAGTACATTTCTTTAATAAGAAAGGGGTGTTTATTGGTAATTACTATGAATGGGTTCCCTATGACCTATTGAGATTTAGAGAAGCTCGCAACAGGGAACGAGTATTTTATGGTCAGAAATTTGAAAAGCCCAAACAATTCATCTATGAGAATCTCTGTAATGTCACAACCTACCTTATCCGATTAACACAGTATATATCTGCGAATGGTAGATTTAGTAGGAAATCTAAACTGAAATGATAAAAGTTAAAGACACAGTATTACATACACTGTCAGGTTTATACTACCTGTGTGAGAATACAAAACATGAAAAATGGATGAATCAAAATCCATACTATAAACTAGTTCAAAAAGACATTGTATCTGAATCTTATTTCTATAAAAGTAAAGGAAAATGAACACAGAAATAACAACCAAGCTATTAAAAGTAACACTAGAATACGAAGATAAAATAATGACAATAGAAGGGGATGAATGTGGGAAATGGAATAATCACAATTTAGCAGTTGCTCAATTAGCTCAGATACACAACATGAACCCTTTCCTGAATGATCCTATCACATGGACTGCGGTTTACTTAAAATCAATTTAAGGTACTAATAGTACCAATTTAATCTATAATTTAAACTAACATGTCATCATTCTGCTCAGAACACATATTTTATGAAGAGGGATGTCCTTTGTGTAATCCACGTGGTTCAATAACCATAAGTTCTTCAACAAACTATATAAAAGAATATAATATACAACCCGATAATATCAAAACATGGATATCGGTCAATGACGAGTTACCAAATGAAGGTGGAAGATACTGGTGCTATGTCAAAGAGTTAAATGATTTAGGAATATCTCATTTCCAATGGAATTGTTCATTCACCCCAGGTGAAGGATTTAGTGATCTCTGCCAACGTATGAATGTTACTCACTGGACATACTTATTAGAATCTCCAAAACAATAACAATGAATCAAAAAATTAAAGAACACTTAATAAAATATAATACCGAAAACGGTTACTCAATCGAAGAGGAATCCCTTATAGAAACTCTTACAGAAGCTAATGTGATTTATGAGAAAGAAACAAAAGGTAGTAGATGGTGGAATAACTATTTCAGGGTTGTAGAAATAGACGGGATGTTTATAGGGTATGGATGGGCAAAGGCTTTCAGAGATGAGACACCAGCAGACTGCGGATGGGAATTTAATACTGATACTATCGGAGAGGTTGAAGCTGAAGTTATCATAACTACTGTTTATCAATATAAAAATAAATAAAATATTTCGATGAAAACTAAAAAGCCACAGCCTGTAAAGCAGGTATATGCTGAAACTTATCATAAGGGGGAGAACCCTTTGAATTTTGATGTTTTGAAAGAACTTCTTGAGAATAATCGTATCGAGGGATATATTACAAAAGCTGGATCTCTGAGTGATGGTAATTCCTTCTGTGACGTTCATCTTACAATAAAAGAGAAAACCAAATAATATGGGATGGGATGCATATGCAGTAGGGTATGTAGAAACTTTACATCAAAAGGATTTCGATAAAGCTATAAAGAGAATTCTCAGGAAGGGCCAGTATGCAGATGCTGGGTTAACTCAAGGTTACTTGGACTGTACACCTTGCGCCAAAGCAATGGAGGAAATAACAGGGGTTACATCTTATGGGGAAGGTTACTCCCATCAATCGCTACTTTATATAGAAGATAAGATAAACCGTGCTAAACACGAACCTGACTCAGAAGTAGAACTTTGGGCTTTTTATAGTGCTCAAGAATTTCTGAAAATTTGTATTAAACATAAACTAGGTATTAAATTCTCATGGTAATGAATAATAAAACAAAACATATACTATTATTTAGTTCAATCCTCTTAGTTCTGGTGTTGTTTATAACGGGACTTTGTATTGACCTACTTCTAACTGGAAAGATATTTCTTTGTATAGCTGGGGCAATTGTAGCAGGTATTATTATAGTATATATATGGCTTGAAACAGAAATGATGATATACGGGTCTTCCATAGAGACAGTAATTGATAAATCCAAAGAAGAAAATAAATGCAAGTAGGATCGTTAGTATTATGTGTAGATGTACTTAATTGCAAGCACGGAGAAGAAGCACCCATTAAAGAAAGTATTTATACAATTAGAGAAATTTTAAAGGTTTATGGGCAGGAAGCCGTTAGACTCGAAGAAATAATAAATGCTCCTCAATTTTATTTATTAACTGGTTATGCAGAAATAGCATTTCGTATAGAGCATTTCAAAGAACTCCAACCTCCTATAGAGATAGATATAGAATATTTAATTAAAGAACCTTTGAGTATATGACACCACAAGAAATAATAGCAGAATACATGAATCATTCGCTTTCTCAAGTGCATCTTTACCATAGCTGCTGGAATAGTTTAATGGAAGTAATCAAAAAACTAAATGAAACTACTTTGTTTGGATTATTTCCAAAGCTCCATTACATGGACAATACATCAAGGTTAAATTATGCTCTATCAAGAGCAGACATCGAGACAGCTTACAATGAAGTGATTAATATTATTACAGCATCAAACAAACGGAAAAAGGATGAAAAAATATCAAACTAAATTCCCTGAACAAGTAGAAGCAGTTCAATTGACAACTTCAAATTACAAGGAAGTAATCGATTGGACAGAGAAAGAATGCATTGTACATTATCAGGATGCTGGGAATATGGATTTAATGGGCATTACTGTAATAGATGGAAATACTCACTGGCCGTTATTTTTAGGTATGTACATTTCAAAACATAAAGGGGGTGAGGTTTGTAACTATACAGAGGAAGGTTTTAAAAAGACTTGGGAGGAAATAATATAAAAATGACGAAGATTGAACTAGTAGGGTTGACAGTAACAGACCTCCAGAATTTATTGGATAATGCCGTTTCTAAGGCAATAGAAAGGTACAAAGAGGAACAAAGGACCCCTTCAGATTGGGAGGAATTGACATTAGATCAAGCAGCTCAAGAACTACATTGCTGCAAAGCCACCATACGCCGAAAAATGATTCAGCTTAATATCCAAGGAGCCAAAACAGGAAAGGAGATATTGATTCAACGTAAAGACTTAAAAAAAATCAAGAAGGCTTCTTGAAAAAGGGGCTTTCTAACATCATATTTGCCGCCTCCTGTTTACCAATCTTTATATACTTAAAAAATTCTTTTTCTGATTTGTGACCAGTAATCTTCATGATCGCTTTTACCGGAAAGCCCTGCAAGTACATAATAGTAGCAAATGTCCTCCTGGCAGTGTGAGCGCTTACAAGATCATATTTAGCCCAGTATTCTGCCTGTCTTCTCCCTCCTTTGGTAATAGATATCAAATGCTGTTCAGTAATCCCAGCCATTTCACAGATATCAGGCAGGTGATAATTTAACCCCTCTGCCGTGGAATATACTGGTAACACCCCATTATATTTTGTATAAATAGCATCGGCCATCCAGTGAACTGGGATAACAACCTTCTCCCCGGTTTTCTCTGTAAGAACTTCGAATTTATCACCAACACGCTTATACAGGTTGATCCGTCCCAGATCTTCAGCTCTAAGAGCAACCCAGCACCCGAATACAAAAACATCCCTTGCCCGACCTTTAGCGCCACTCAATGGTAAATTGTAAACAGCGGTCAATTCTTCGATAGTAAGCGCCACAGTATCTGATTCCTCCCATGAATACTTAAATTCTGGATTCTCAAAAACTTTGTTCTTATGTTTCTTGGCATCGTACATTTTAACCAGGAAAGCACTGAGTCTGGCAACTACCTCTGCAATCGAATTTCGGCTATAGTCCTTTTTTATCAGCCACTTCAATAAATTACGATAATCTTCAATATTAAATCGATATGAGAACTTAAAGGCGGAGGCTGCCTCATAATTCTGCAACTTCTTGAGGACACTTTCGTAATTTTTGGCTGAAGCCTCACTGAACCGATTTCCATCCTTCTTTTTTAACAATTTCCCAGATCTCATATCAGCAACCATTTGCCCCCAATCTGATATAAAATCCGAAACATCCTTTTTGACTTTTGCCAAGTGCTCATTCAGGTGTTCTGTTAGCTCTGGTTTTAAGACTGGCTGATCTTGGATTTTTGCATTGGCAACATATTGCGTTATTAGACGCTTGATTTTGTCAAGTCTAAGTATGTCGCCCTTTTCTTTAGATCCAACTTTTATTTTTGTAGGATACCGCAGACGACCATCTTGGCAGTAAAACGAGGCAAGTAAATAACCATTGGCTTTAATAAACATAAACAGAGTATGTCTAAAAGTATGTCTAAAAGTATGTCTAAAAGTATGTCTAAAAAAGTAAAGTTAAGTGAATTTATGTAGAATGAAGTAAAAATAAAAATTAGCTGAAACGCAGTGGTAATGGGGTATTCTTGATTTTAATCAATTTATCTTTTATCCTGAATTACATATCTCGGACCAACGCCGGTGGAACAAAATTTCATCAAACCACTGTACAGTGCTCAATTCTGAGACGAAGTTATGATTTTTATGTCTTTTTTTATGTCTCCGTTTAGTTCAGGTCGCTTCGGTTATAAGACAAATATACTATCTTTCTATACTATCATTTCACAAAATACTCGACTCCCAGCGCATACCCTTTCATGCCTAAGCCGCAGATACTGCCTACGCATTTAGGCGCTATCATGGAAATATGCCGGAAATCTTCCCGTGCATATACGTTGCTGATATGGATCTCCAGCACCGGCGTTTTGATAGCTGCGATCGCATCCCTGATCGCTACGGATGTATGGGTATAACCTCCGGCGTTCAGCAGGATACCGTCTACGGTAAATCCTTCCTGGTGCAGGTAATTGATGATCTCCCCCTCCACATTGCTCTGGAAATAGCTGAAGCGTACAGCGGGGTACTGTGCCTGTAGGGTAGCAAAATATGCCTCAAAGGACTCGCTGCCGTAAATACCGGGCTCCCGCTTGCCCAGCAGATTCAGATTAGGGCCGTTGATGATAACGATGTACATAGATATTATTTATTTCCCCATCTGTAAGTATGCTGCTCAATTCCTACCAAGTCCAGTACACGGTCTATTACGGTAGCAGCTACCGCCTCCAAGGTGGTTGGCTTGCTGTAGAAGGAGGGAGTGGCTGGACAGATGATCCCACCAGCTTCTGTAACAGTGAGCATATTGTGCAGGTGTATCAGGTTATAAGGTGTTTCTCTTACCATACAGATCAGCTTTCTGCGCTCTTTCAGCATTACATCCGCAGCACGGGTGATCAAGTCATTAGAAACGCCAGTAGCAATACGACCCAGGGTGCCCATGGAGCAGGGACAGATGATCATGGTATTGAACTGTCCGGACCCGCTGGCAAAAGGTGCATAAAAATCCTGCTGCGTATAGAATTTGAATGGCAGCTCCGTATAACTTTTATCCGTCAGCTCTGTTTCCCATACCGTTTTGGCATTCTCCGTCATCACCACAGCCACGGTATCTACCTGGGATACCGCTGCACTCAGTTTGTTCAGCAGTTGTCTGGCATATATGGAACCACTAGCGCCTGTAATAGCCACTACTATACGATACTTCATACCTTACAAAAATAAATAAACCGGATCATATAACCCGGTTTAAAAAATTCCCTACCTTAGTAGTCTAACATATTATAAAATGAAACCATTCATTCTCTCCCTTATTATGGTTCTATTGTGCCAATTGGGATTTTCCCAGTATTTATTAGGGTTAAACGAAGAGGAAGTTAAAGAACAAGCCAAAAGATTAGGAAAAGATGATAACATAATATTCGATAAGGTTTATAAAGATAAAAAGTACTTCAGTTTAACTTGGCAGGATAATCTCCTTGAATGTAAAGTAATTGTAATGTTTAACGTCTATACAGAAAAATCTGTCACAACCGTCCTAATTCCTGTTGACCAAATCGTTTTCAAAACCCTTGTTAAAAGATTTGATGAAGATTATGTTAGATTATCCAATACGACCTGGAGGGCTAGATTTGAAGATCGCACAATTGATATTTCCAGCATGTGGGCTACTATGTACTCTAAGTATGTTATAAACTTTAAGGAAATAAAGCCTGAAGATGATAATTAATTTTCGGTTTCATATATTACGGTAGTATTATAATACTTTGCAATACGTTCTACTTCTTTCGCAAATTCTTTTGATCTTACGGTTTTTGAATGCACTAGATCAAACCCGCCATGTTCGGTGGTTGCCCATACACAAATTGCTCCCAAAGTGGTATCTTTATTATCATACAAATCTGTTGATAAAAAATACTTTTTAGAGTCTCTGTTTAGTTGTTCCTCTTTCATTAGTTATTAAAGTTTTTGAACCATTTCAATACTCCCTTTAAAATATTGTTTGTCTCATTCCCATCTTCCCGAAGAATTAAAGGTGAGGAAGTAATCACATCTTCATTATTTACATTCGGTAAATGTGTGCTGTATTTACCACAAGTATGTATGAATGCTTTCCTTGACTTAACTCCAGCTTCATTATATCTACAGGCAATACAACTATTTTTCCTCATTACAACTTATGTATTAATTGAAACAATTTACCTTTAATAGTTTCAGCTTCACTTGCATCAAAGATTGACTTATATTTACTCCCGTCTGAAAAAGGAGCGGTATTTTCATCTACTGTAGTCTCAGCCAATAGATGTCTCAGGATATCGATCTTATCAATTAATATCCTCTCTCTATCTATTTTAACTTTCTCTTCTATTTCTTCCAATTCCTTTTTCTTTAGCTCCAGGTTTAAAGAGCGTAAAGTAGTAGTTGGAGTTTTAGGCTTTGTCATAATTAAACAATTACACACCCTTTACCAGGATGAGTAGTTACGTGATACTCTGTACAGGAAGTACACCAATAAATACCTATCTGTCTATTTTTGAATTTCTTATTACTACGTAAAGCATCAGCATGTTTAGATGCTCCATATGTGGTTTTATGTTTTATTTTATTACACATCTCTTGATACAATTAAACAATGATTACCTGCTATCTTTGTAGGGAACCCTATATATTTCTTGGGAATATAAAATCTAATGTATCCACAAAATTCTACAAATCCTGTATTACCACTATAAGGAACAAATAATACTTTATTTCCACCAATAGTTTTAATAATAGAATTATATCCACGATTATCAAATAATTCTTTTTTCATTTTAGTTAGTGGATGCATATTATTTTATTTCAAGCCATTTACACAAAGTTCTAAATTCGTTTATTGAGGGAATTTTTCCATCAAATATCTTCCTCCAATCAAATCTTCCCGATCCATCTCTGATATGATTCTTCCTGTAAATTTTAGTATTTTGATTAAGTTCCCAGTATTCCAATTTGTACAATTCAAATAAATAGTCTTGTCTAGTAAAAGTACCTCCCTCATGAACCCATCCTTCAGCTTCTATTTGTTCTTTAGTGAGATAAGGAACACGCACATTACCCAATTCTAAATATTCATAGATATTATTTTCTTCACACTTCCAATTCTCATCTATTACAACATCCCACATCCATTGTGCATTTTCAATGATTTGCACATGACATTCATAACCAACCCTAATATCTTCTTTAGATGGTATAAAATATTTATTTTCCATTCAATCTCATTATTAAGTTAGATAAGTCTTTAAATTCTTCATAAGTCATTTCTATATTTTGTTGAAGTTCAGCTTCCTTACTGTACTTAGAAAGTGAAATCACACCCATTCTTCTAAATGGGTTATGTCCCAAGTTGAATTAGGAGACTCAGTATTTAATATAGTATCCCACCAATTATTTTCCATTACCTTGCTTCATCTATTTTTTTAACAAATAAAAATGCTAACGGTAGAATCGCTAATACACATATTGCAAATTTCTCAAAGTTGTCCATAGGTCCCATTTGTGAAGCACAGAGCGCACTAAAAATGAATATCCATATAAACAATAGGATAATATAAAATAATTGTTTGTTATTCATGTTCTTTATATTTTTTTCTCGGTACGATGTCTTTTCCTTGAGTAGCTCTCCTTAAACATATTGAACATAATCCACCTTTACTAATATTACCTCTCCATATAGAGTAACCCGTACCGTTATCTCTATTCCATCCTCTTTTACACATAGGTCCATCCGGTTTATCATAATCTCCTTTATAAAGATGGGTTACTTTATGATCATCACTGTGGTCCCTTGATTGCCCGGTTATATATCCATCTGGTATCATACTTCTGTTCTTGGTTTAGTGTAATCTATTATGAACTGATAGTCTTCTATGGTCAAATCCCCATGATCCATATAACCTCCCAATTCCTGCTTAGTTACAGTTCCATGTAAATACCCTTCTGCTAAAGTGAATAACCAATCATTAGCTGGTTTACGCTTTAAATGAAATTCTGTAGGAGTAACTGCCTCATGAGAGGGAAATCTTATAGGTTCCAATAGGCAATCTTCAATATCTTCATCTAAAATAGGGATAGTATCGAACCCTCCTACTATTGTACATAAATCGTTGAAAAGAATACTCTCAATTCTCCTGAGCCTTAATTGCAATTCTTTACAATAATTGAAAAGATTTTCTATAACTATATCTTTATCCGGTTCTCCAGACCAACCTAATGGAACACTGGGTCCATGGTCCCGATGAGCAATTTTCTTACTGTACTCTTTTTCTATATTCTCTAAATATTTATTAGATTCCGTTTGCATATTATTTATTTTAAAATTGAATCATCTCCTTCCAATCCCCATTTGGTTACTATCAAAAATCCATCTTTTACATAATGAAGTACTATAGGATCTGGGATTTCTTTATAGGTAAATACACCTTTCTTTTTTTGCCCTTCCATATTCATGTCAGACTCAGGAGCGCAAATGAAAAAAGGTATTGCAGTGGTATATCCATCGTTCATATATCTCGATGGCAGATTTTCGTAAATCCACTCCCCACTCATTTGCGCAAGTCTCTGTTCATGCCTCTGATGTTCAGCATAACTTATTATGTTTGCTCCCCCATCTGCCAATAACACTATACTAACATCTAAGCTAAAAGATGTGGAATAGTTCCACATTGAATACCTATCTTCATCGTTTACTTGGAAACTCTCTATTTCCTTCAAATTCTTTAAAGGAATATCTCCCTTATAATGGTTAGAGGGACCACAAAGAAGGTTATACTTAGTACAGATTTCAATTACTTGCTCTCTAAATATAAATTTATACTGGGGATACTTGTTTTTATACTTTTTAACAATATTAGCCTTTCTGTCAGCGGATACTTCTTCACGCATTCTTTCAGAATATTTTGCTGAAACCTTAGTTCCTTGAAATCCATGTTTCTGCATTAACAAGGCTTTCTCTTTCTCCAGTTCGTTAACACCATCTTCACTAAGTATTCTCCTAGCCTCTGCTAATGCCCTATCTGCTGCTGTATCAAATTCATTGTGAATAGCAGCTATTGTTTCAGCAGCAGTTGCTTGTGAAACGATTTCTTTTACTTTATTGAATATTTTAAATTTCATTTTATTTATTTAATTTTCTAATTACCAATTCTCCTTCTACAGCATTTGGCTCATGCTTTACAAGTAACGTACCTTTGCGAGATGTATCAACTTCTTTATACCCGTTATCTAAATAATCTTTTTTACAAGCAAGCATAAAAGCATTAAATTCTTTCTCTGTCATATCAATTTCAAGATCTACAGGGCCAGTTAGATCATTATCTGTTATATATTTGGCTGCTTTTTCTTCAATTATTTCCAAGATTGATTTATCACTCATAATAATACTGTTGCTTAACTTCATGCATGATTGGTTCTTTCACTTTTCTTAGTTCATTCCATTCCCATCCATCCTGAAAGTAGGATTGTCCTTTTAAATAGGCTTTAAGGTGCTTATTTTCAAACTTCCTATCCTTATCAGGAATTAAATTGCCTTCGTTATCCCACTTAGAGGTAATTACCACCCCTAAGAATCTCCTTCGTAATTTTTGTTTTGATCTACTTTGAGTCATAGTTATATTCTTCAGCTTCCGTATATAGGTTAAGTATCTCTCTATCTGTTTTCCAAGATTTCTTTTCTTTCTTTGTATGTTTCATTCCTAATTTGTGCATTTGAAGACTCACTTCCTGTTCAATATGCCAAACTGGATTAGTAGAAGTAAAAGCACTTGCTATGTCAGGATTTCTCAATTTGTAGTGATTACAAATCTGGTTATGTACTCCTAAGAAAAGGAACTTTAAATCATTGGGACTACATAATAGAAATTCTTTCTCCCAACTTTTTGGGATGTATTTTTTCTTTGTTTTCATTAAACATTAGCAATTTCTTCTTTAACTTTTTTTGTCTTGCTGTGAGATGCTGGGGTTTTGAGACCTTGTGTATTAATAGTCTCTGTGATTAGTGTCTTTATAACTCTTTCTGCAAATTCATTACTTGTTCCTGTGGAAACTTCAAAGTGGACATTTAATCCAAATTTTACTAAGTCATTCACACTCATTAAAATAAAGTCTTTGTCATTTGAATTAGGATAAAGTTTACGTTTGATTTTCATTTTTTCTTGTTTTTATATTTAGGTTTCTTTTTCTTGGGTTGTAAATAAATATAATCCTTCCCCAGTATAGCTCTCAACTCCTCTATTGTAATAATATCTATTGTCTGTAGGCGTTTCAGCTCCCACATTGTTATAAACCCTTTCTGGTACTTCCTTTTATAGTGTCTTACATAGAGAAAATCTGTCATTGGATTAATTATTCATTACAAAGATAATACTATTTTCTTGATTTCTAATAATATTTATTAGTTTTATTTGGAAATCTCAATTGTTTGTCATACATTTGTCATGTAAAAGAAAATCTTCCCCCACTTCACGCCCTCTGTTAGCTGGGAGCAATTCCAGGGTTGATGAGGATTCGTAGTAAAGTCGAGTGTGCGGAGATACCTTAAAGCGATTTAAGGTTCATAAATATCAATTGGGTGCTGTATCCGCGTCGCAATGTTCGGAAACCAACTACAGCCTTAGAATTACCTCAGCCGTCCCTAGTGGATTGTAGAATAAGGGAGAGAAACCGTATTCGTTGGGGGAAGGTGCCTTTAAAGTTTTTTATGATAATTTTACCTAAACTCTTTTTTAGCGGGTGGAGCACACCTTCTAACCGAAGGTACGTCTACTTAGTACTTAAGTATCCACGCCTCCGGCTGTATGTGAATATCTGAATAGATATATTATACTAGAACGATTTTACAGAAACATAGTAACTGTTATGTACATAGATAAAAAGAACACAAATACTACTTTAGTTGAAGATTACTTAGAACTGCATAAGGAATGCACTGATATAACAAAAAACTATTACAATTATGTTGTAAAAACACAAGCTACTCAGAAATTAGGAGTGTATTTACCAAAACTATCCACTATTGAAACATACGATGAACTTATCAAATATGTAGAGGAAATGTATGTACATGGTATGATATTAGGAGATGAGTTTGTGATGAAACCAACAGATGAACAAAGAATTAAAATAGAAAATTCCATACCTAAAAATAGATTTTTTCCTGAAGGTATTATGCATATGTGGAATATTGTTGATCATAAATTGAAAATTATATACGCTTCATTTGGTGTTAAAATAATTATAAAATGAAATATCTATGTGTCTATTAGAAACCCATTGGGAGCAATATGAACAACTAAGTAAAGAAATGGGAATATCGTTTGTAGATGACTCACCTAAACCGGAAGTAAAACCGTTACTGCTAACCCGCTACACATTAGACAATATGGATTCAGCATGGAATAAATTATTAGAGAATGATTGAAGAAGTGAGATACTATATTCCGAAAATAAATGAATTTTCAATAGGGTTCAATTACTTAGAGAGATATTGGACAGCATACCCAGAAATTGATAAGTATGAAAACTGGGAAGAAAGCGTTTTTCCAACAGTAGCATTTAGCATTGAAGGAATAACGGAATCAATAGATAGAAAATTATTGAAAGTAAAATACCTCAATAAAGAAGATCTCGAATCCCTCAAATGGAAACATACCCATGAAAATGAATTCAAGTATAATATCAAAGAATCTTTTACAAATACCTATTACAAACTGAATTTTACTTTACTGGGTGAAATCCCCTGGCTGAGGATAGTACTTGTAATACCTCACAACAAAAATTATTCTCCAGGAAACCAAATATTTGAAGGTAAAGTTAAGAATATCAATGAATTTGAAAAATTAATGGAACAATTAGGAATAAAATAAAAACCAACATATGAGTACATTTAGAATTGTTAAATCCCATAGGCTTAAAAGACATCAGCTTACTCCCGATTATACAACATTTGGTTATGTAATTCAGCACTTTCAAGAATTTGTAACCATTACTCAGCCCACATACGCATCACCTACCCTCTCTAATGGATCAAGAGGAATGTGGACCGATTATCATCTTGAAAATTATGCTACTTTCAACGAAGCCAAGAATAAATTGGATCAAATACTATCAGTTAAGGAACTTGAAGAACTGAAAGAAGAAGTAGTTTTTGAAACTAACAGGTAAATTTTTTATGTTTTGTCCCCTTATAGTTAAACGCCAACTCTTATCTAGGAGTTGGTTTTTACATTATATAGCTAACTATAATAAGATTGATTAGTTTATACTTGTAAAGTATTAGTTTTATTCTTAACTTTACTGGTGAAAAGACAAACCAACCTTCATTAAATTGATGAAACCCAAGAATGGACGAGAAGGTGCTAGTGCAGAAGATTAAAAAAGAGTACGAGTCCCCTATTGAAATAGCCCTAAAATACTATTCAATAATCCTCAAACTAAATAATATCCCTATCCCAAACCGGGAACTGGAGCTATTGGCTTTTATAGCCGTAAGAGGTACTATCTCCTCCCCTTCTGCCAGAGATGAATTTATAAAGCAATTTCAGTCCACTCCAGGTACTATCAATAATATGATCTCCAAACTCAGCAAGTTAAAGTTGATAACCAAAGAGAATAGTAAATATCGTGTAGCATTTCCTTATAATAAAGTTGACTTTAAAAGCAAGCACTATGTATTCAATATAACGATAAAATTGAAAGGGAATGACACCACAGAATGAATGGAGAGATAAGGTAATAAAGGAAACGGCTGAGCAATTAAACCAACCGGAAGATATTGTAGCCATAATTGTAAAAAATCAATGGGTTAAGGCCAAAAAGGCAATAAAGCTAGTGAATCAGGTAGACCTACCAGGGTTAGGTAAGTTTTCAGTTAAGATAGGGAAAATAGAAAAGTTACTCCCCAAGTTCGAGTACTTTCTGGCTTCCTTTAAAAGAAAACAAGCAGCTACAACTGATCCTATGTTATTACACGGAGCTGCAAAGAAAGTGAATGAAATGCAGGAGAATGTAGACAACCTCAAAAATAGACTATCCAAACTACAAGCAAGTGAAAATAAATCTTAAAAATATATTAGAAGGAGCTAAGAACTCCATTTTCATTAAGGAAGCTATTGAAATAGTGTCTAAGGAACGTATGAAGATATGTAATGATTGTGAACATGAATCTGACTATGCAAGATTTAGAGGTGAAAAGTTTATGCGACCAGATAATTTCTGCAAAATTTGCAGCTGTAATCTACACTGGAAAACTAGATGTCTATCAGAAGAATGTCCACTAAAAAAATGGGAAGCCGAAGTATCTGATGAAGAAGATAAAGCAATACAAGAAAAGTTAAAAGGCTAATGTCATGACGGCCACCATCAGTAATATCTCAATAGCAGAAATGATGAAACATTTAGAAAAGATGTCTAAACACTATACACATATTAGTATCAGTGTAGAAGGTTTAGGTGTAAAGGTTTCAACAAAAAGTAAGATAATAATAACTCCTGAGACAATTCAAATAAATACAGAAGACGAAATTGACCCTACTATAGACTTATATGATCTATTATAACGACATAAAATTCGAGTATTGCGACATATAAGTGTCGTAAATGAAAAACCAACCTATGAAAGAGAAGATTGATTATTATGATGAAGTATTAAAATTACTCCAAACCCTAAAGATAGAATACCCCCAGTACGAGATTTCTAAGCATATGGCAACTGCAACTTCAGATTACCAGGATATATGGGGTTTGACCGATAGGCAGCTGTATGACCTCCTAGATAAGTACCAATTTGAATTATCCTGTGATTCCAAGCATTTAACCCCAGAGTCAGAGTTGGATAAGATCATAAAGGAGGGAATGAATTTGAGTAATATTTTAGATGAGGAAGATGAAAATTATTAAAGATATAATTAGTATCATTCTCTATCTCCCACTTTTTATAATAACATTTCCGGTAGAATATTCATTGTGGAAAGCCTATAAAAATGCTGGGTATAAAATGTACCCATATCTAAAGTGGTTTTGGTATCACAACTTCAGAGATCATATTCACCTATAATCCATTTAAAATGGAAATCCGAATTGTTAATGTCTGGAGAGCATATGAAAAGTATGCCTATGAAGAGTCTGATTTGGATTTAGGCCCAAGATTACTTTACAATAAAGGTAAATATCATAGAAGATTATACATAGGAATCATCGGATTTGGAATTTCATTCAGTTGGAGGAAACCCCTAAAAATACATAATGGCAAAGAAAAATAATTTCATTACCTATGAAATTGACTGGCTCGATAGGAAGTTCAAAGAATTACAAAAATATGTTGACGATAGACCCTTCGATAAGTTAAAAGATAGAACTGACTCAGTAGGTAAAGTTATTTCTAAAATAGAAGATCAAATTAGAACCCTAAAAGATATTCTTAAAGATCTTCCATCTATGCTCGAAGCATTAAATAACCTAAGAGAGAAAGAAGAAAAGAAGTTAGGGCCAATTAGAGGAGATCAAGCATTGTCCCCATTTGAGTCAGGAGATATTTAATGAATCATTACACTCAAGATACTGTCAATATATTTTTCCCAGATCAAGAAGAACCCATCTATGATCCGACAGATCCTATTTCAGATTATCAGTTCAAGGAATATTGGAAAAGAGAAAGAGATCGGTGTATAAATGGTTTCCATATAGCAGATGGTCAGGTATATATCCCAGGAGAATTATACAACCATTGTGTTTATTGGAAAATAGCTGCTTATATAGATAATCCAATCTCTGGAAGAAAAAGTCGTAAAATTATAACCCCCATTCTTAGAGATATTGAATGGATGATTTTTAAGGATGTAGATACTTGTAGAAGAGATGGTAAGTTTTATAATTTAGTTGGGTCCAGGGATTTCGGAAAAGCCTTAATAAATAGTGCTACACTATATACAACAACGGGAGAAATAGAAATAGGAAATTCTAAAGTAGGAGATCAAATATATGGTGCTGATGGTAAGCTGACTACTATTACAGGTGTGTATCCTCAAGGCAGTATTGATATTTTTAAAATCACTCTCAACGATGGAAGAGTATTGTATTGCTGTGATAATCATATTTGGAAAGTTTGGAATTCAAGAAAAAAGAAATACGAAAATTTACCCTTAAATATAATAAGAAAAGATTACCTGCTTCCAAAAAAAGTTTCCTATAAAAATAGAAAAGGCATAGAATATAAATATGCAATACCTAATAATGAGGCAGTAGAATACAATGACAATGATACAACTCCAATAGATCCTTACTTTCTAGGATTGTGGTTGGGAGATGGTGATAATAGGTATATAAGAATTACAACTGTTGATCGTGAAATAAAACAATATGTTGAAAAATATGCTGGTTTAAATAACCTTTTAGTTAAAGATTCTGGAAAATATGGGTATAGAATAACTTCTGGTACAGTCGGCACAAGAAAATATAGAAGAAACCACGTATACACAAAATTCAAAGATTTACAATTAATTCAAAATAAACATATACCAAGTGCTTATTTCTATACATCTATTGAAAATAGAATGAACTTATTGAGAGGGTTGATGGATACAGACGGAAGCTGTTCAAAAGACGGAACTGTGGAATTCAGTACATCAAATGTAAAATTAGCAAAGGATTTTTATAGACTGGTAAGAAGTTTAGGAATAATAGCTACTTGTAAAAAGAGAAAATCAGGTTACAAGAAAAATGGTATTTACATACAAACAAAAGATTCATATAGATTTACTTTACTTACAGATAAATTGATATTTAAATTAGAGAGGAAACTAAAAAACATTAAGAGCCATAGATCAGAGCGAGTTTCAATAGTATCAATAGAAAGTTATGGTAAAGAAAACGCAACTTGTATAACTGTTGATAACAAGGATCAATTATTTTTAACTGACAACTATACAGTTACCCATAACTCGATAATAGCTGCTTCATTAGCAGGACACAATTATTCCTTTTTTGATAATTCAGAGTCTGTAATATCAGGGGGGGAATCTTCCTACATAAAACTTGCTACAAATAAAATAGAAGACGGGTTAACCAATTATCATCCAGTATTCAAAAAGAATAGGATTTCCTCCGATTGGAAAAAGGAAGTAAGAGCTGGTTGGAAAGATAAATCTTCTAATCAACCCAGTGATAAATCCTCCAACTCTGCAATAATTGTCCGAAACTATGAGATGGGGACTAAAACCATGGCCGCAAATGGTACACGTCCTGGATTTCACCTGATTGATGAAATTGGAACCATCCCCAATCTTATAGGTTGTGTGAAAGATAGTGATGGATGTTGGTGGTCTGGCGGCGGGGATAAGCCTTCATGCCTTGTAATGCTGGCAGGAACAGGAGGGGACATGGAAGTAGGTCAAGAGGCTGCTGATATATTTTATGCTCCAGATGTATACAATATGTTAGCATTTGAAGATACTTGGGAAACAGGTAAAAAAATAGGCAGGTTTATTCCTGCTACAATGGCAAAAATGGCTTTTAAAGAGCCAATGAGATTATCTGATTATTTGGGGATTGATCATCCAGATCTAGATAAAATTACCATACTGGTATCAAATGAAGAAAAGGCATTTAAAGAATGGTGGGAACCTACTCATGCGAAAGCTAAAAAAGGTGGAGCAAAAACGCTTACAAAATTCTTAGCTTATTGGCCGTTAAAACCCTCAGATAGTTTCCTTATAATTCAAGCTAATAACTTTAATATACATGCAGCTAGATTTCAACAATCTAGATTGAAGGAAAATAATATAACAGGTTCTTCTGTAGAAATAATAAATGATGGAGAAAAGTTAATACACAAATTCATAAATAAACAACCGGTATCCGAATTCCCTATAAAATCAACAGAAAGAGATGGTTGTGTAGTAATGTACGAAGCTCCTGTAATGGGGGCACCCAGAGGTTTGTACGTGGCGGGAATTGATCCATATAAGCAGGACCAGGCTAAATATTCTGATAGCCTGGGTGCCGTCTATATTTTTAAGCGTATCCATGATATTAAATCTGAGAAATATCAAGATATGATCGTGGCCCAGTATGTAGGTAGGCCGGAATCAATGATTACATGGTATGAAACTACTAGAAACCTATTAAAATACTATAATGCAATTGCCCTATGTGAAAATGAGGATTATGGTTTTATACAGTACATGCTCTCTAAACATGAAGGACATTATCTATCAGATCAGCCGGAATGGTTGAAGGATGTAATCCCTAACTCGAAAGTAAACAGGACAAAGGGTATACATGCCAATATAAAAATAATCAATTACATAAATGGATTATTAAAAGAGTATACAGAAGAGGTAATTTCTACAGATAGAGATGAATCTGGAGTAATAATAAAAGAAGTAATAGGGATGTCGAAGATACTTGACATCATGTTACTTGAAGAAATTATAAAATTTGGAGAAGGAAACTTTGATAGAATCCGGGCTATAGCACTCGCGATAGCAATGGCAAGGCACCTAGATCCCATTTATAAAGTATCTGAAGAAAATGGTGATCCTCGTTACAAATCCTATTTTGAAAAGAATAAGAATAAACCTCAATTATTCAAGGAAACCAGAACCCCAATAAGAGATAAAACAAGAATTAAGCGCTTATTTAAATAGTACTACGTGGCTATTATAACCCATACTAAAGAACAACCTAATTACCTCCAATACCTAAATAACTACCCCAATCAAAGAGTTTCTGATAAAGTGAAACAATCTGATGATTGGGTGAAGAATACAATGGATTACTTTGAGAGTGAAGGATTAAAACAATACTTCAGGAATAAGGAAACATTTGCAAAGAACTACAACCTAGTCAAAGGTATCCTCACCAGGGAAGATTTCTTTGAGGAGCCAGAGGTAAAATCATTGGTTGATACAATACTTGCCGGAGAAGAACTTCCTTCATATGTAAAACACTACCCTATACTGAACCCTCCTATCAATTCCATGGTAGGAGAAATGTCTAAGCGTCCTGACAATGCTAAAGTAAAAGCAGTTGATAGTGATTCCCAAAGTCAGGAATTACAGTTTAAAACCGATATCCTTATACAATATGCAACTCAGGTAATTAAGCAAATCAATATAAATAAAGCAGCTCAACAGGGGTTGGATATCAATTCTCCAGAGGTTATGGATCAAGTTGATCAATTAACTTCTCAAAAAGTACAGGAGGAAATAGATAATTATACATCAACAGCAGAAAAATGGGCCAATAAGATATTAGAATCTTGTAAGATAGATTTCAATATGAAAGAACTCTCAGAAGAAGGAATGAGAGATTTAACAATTGGCTCCAGGGAATTCTTCCACATTTTTGAAGATAATTCAAATCTTGGATTCAGTGTAGAGTGTGTAAACACTAAAAAAGTATGGGGTCTAAAAGTTCAGGATAAAAAATATAGTAGGGATTGGTATGCAGGTGGAATAGTGGATGTGATGGAATTGTCAGAGATTATTCACAAGTTTGATCTTACAGAAGAAGAGATAGATAATCTTGAAAATAAGGTAAAGGAAAATAATCTCATCTCCCCCAAAGAGTCCAATTTATTCAATGGTAAAAGTGGTTTAAGTTCAATTGACTATAATACTTATGACCCAACTGTAGTTAGGGAGAGGATGTTGGCAGAGGCTGACCTAATGGCAGATGGTCCTTCCATCGATGACTTCTTAGGGACAAATAGTCGTACTTCAGCTCATGGATCGAAATTCACTGTAAATCAAAACTATTGGATTTCTAAAAAGAAAGTAGGTAAACTTACCTATGTAGGAGAAAATGATCAAATTCAATCTCTACTTGTTGATGAAAACTATAAAAAAATAGATACTCAGATATCTATTGAATGGACATGGGAAAACCAGTGGTATAAGGGGGTCAAAATTGGCCCAGAGGTATATAAAGTAGCCCCATTCTATCTCCTGGACTACTTACCTATAATTGGAGTAATTCATGAAATAAAGAATGTCGATGAGGCAAGATCCCTTGTGGACTTAATGAAACCTCTCCAAGTTATCTATAACATCTGCTGGAACCAGATATTCAGACTACTAGAGAAGGAAATTGGTAATGTATTCTTGGGCTCATTGCGACATATCCCTACCGCAAAAGATGGAGATCCACAGGATTCTGAAGAAGTGTGGATGATGGAAGCCATGGAGAAAGGTATTCTTATGGTGGATGACTCTCCGGAGAACTTAAAAGCTCCTTCAGCATTTAATCAGTTCAAGAATATTGATTTAACTCGTTCTGCTGAAATTCAGTCAAGAGTCAATCTTGCAGTTCAGGTTAAGCTGGAATGTTGGGAATTAGTCGGCTTCTCTCAGCAACGACTGGGTAAAGTTCAGGCTACCGAGACAGCTACCTCTACAAATGCTGCCCTTGATGCGTCATATACTCAAACAGCTCCTTATTTCGTGCAACATGAGTATGTAATGAACCAAGTATATCAGGGTATTGTGGATGCAGCCCAGTATGTACAATCTCAAAATCCCCTGTCTACCCTATCTTATATAACGAATGAAGGTGAAAACTCTTTCATACAGGTAACTGGGGCAGAAATCCGTCTCCCTGATCTTAAAGTATTTGTTACCTCCCGTGCTGAAGATCAGAAATTCTTCCAGGATCTTAGAAATCTAAGTCAAAGTCTAGTTCAAAATGGAGCTACTCCTTATGAAATAGCAGAAGTATATTCTACTAATTCTGTCAGGCAGATAAAGAAGATTTTAAAATCTGTTAAAGAAAAGAATGAGCAACTCCAGCAACAAGATTATCAACTAAAAGAAGCTCAACTCCAGCAGCAGCAACAACAATTCATTGCCCAGCAACAAGCCCAATCTGCCGAAAAACAACAAGATATCTTTAATGAAAATTATCAAAAACAATTAGACAGAATTTCAGCAGAACGCATCGCAGTTATTCAAACATCAAAAAATCAAGGCTCTAGTGTAAATGCCTCAACGCCAGTATTGGATATAACTTCTCTAAACTCATTAAATCAGCAAGAAATCAATGCAACTAATCAATATAACCTCCAAACACAAAAATTGGCTGCTGATCAAAAGAAACAAACAGAACAACATGCAACTGAAAGTGAGTATCTGAAAATAGAAAAAGAAAAATTAAAGTTAAAAGGTGAAGAAATAGCTTCTAAAGAAAGGATAGCCAAGGCCAACAAAAATAAATTTGATAAGTAGTATGTCTATTATTTATAAAACTACAAATCTAATAAATGGTAAAATTTATATTGGACAATCGGTTAGTAATCATCAAAACTATTTAGGTAGTGGGGTAGCTTTAGAACTAGCTGTAAAAAAATATGGGAAACCTAATTTTTCAAAAGAAATTTTAGAAGAAGGAGATTTTTGTATAGAAAAGTTAAATGAGCTTGAAATACATTATATCGATATTTATAACAGTACTAATAAAAAAATTGGGTATAACATTTGCCGTGGTGGGGGAAACAACTATCAAAACCACTCCAATAGAAAAAAAGAAAAACCGCGTCCCCCTATGAGCGAAGAGAGAAAACACGCTATCGCCACTGGTATAAAAAAATATTGGAGTAATTCGGTAACAAGAGAAAGAGAAAGTTTAAATAGAAGCATCAGACTCAAAGGAAGAAAAGTTTCTGAAGAAACTAGACAAAAAATATCCAAAAGTAATAAAGGAAGAAAAGGAAGTCAAGAAAAAATACCAACATCTTTATATACAATAAAAGGAGAACAGCTATTAAATTTTGAAAGTATAGTGGAATGTGCTAGTTATTTAAATGTCCACGACAGTAACATAGTAAATTGTATAAAAGGAAAGCATTCAAATTGTAAAGGCTATGTGATAGTTAAAAGAGGAGACCCTTTTAAATATAATGAACCTGATCCCAGAAGTAGCGTAAAAATAGAAATGGTAGATCGAAGCGGAAATTTAATAACAAAGTTTAAATCGAAAAAAGAAGCCTATAATTATTTAGGGGTTAGTAGTCATACTTTTGATAGATACCTAAGCGGTAAACGTACGAGATTTAATACAGACAATATTTTTAGATGTTCAGAATAAAAACCATATTATATGTATTTAGAAGTAAAAGCTAAAAACCTAAAAGTAGACGAATCTAACATTGGTAAGTTATATGATGAAGTAGACTCTCCAGTATTTTTATGGGGACCATTACACCTTAAACCAGAAGATATCAATCGGGTATGGGGTACTTCTAAAACTACTTCAGTTATACTCCTATATAGTGGAGAATTAATATTAGCCAAGGAGTACCATAGGGATTTAGTCAAAAAATTAGATGAATTAGAAAAGTTAGCAAGAGAACAAGGTGAAGAACCAGAAAGTCAATTAGAAGACCTGGAAGATGAAGATTTGGAAGAAGAAGACTGAGTTATCATCAATTAAATGAATGTAAATTTTCCCTTAGCTATATAATGGTTCATTTCTAATAAATTATATTAGTTTTTACTTTGTAAAGTAATTAATTCACCATATCTTTGATATATCGTTTGAAAAACCAACCCCCTATTTAACCCCAAATACATATGGCAGAAAGAAGAGGTTTTGAAACCACTAATGAACTCCCTCTCAATTTAGGTATAGAAGAAACAGAACTAATAGACTCTTCGGATCTTGATTCTTTTCTTTCTGATGCAGACCCCAAAGAAGTAACCCCCGTTAACCTTGAAAAAGAAGAGTCTCCTAAAGCATCAGAAAAGAAGGAATCCCCTAAAGTTAAATCCATGAAACAATCTCCTATTGAAGAAGAGGAAGAAGTTGATGTGGATTCATTTTTAGATGATGAGGAAGTTGAAGAAGAGGAAGAAAAACCTAAAGAAAAGAAATCTAAAGAAGAAGAGAAAAAAGACCCCGAAGAAACTCCTACCACAGAGGATGAATACAATCCCTTCTCAGAATTCGGTAAAGAACTCTATAGTTTAGGTGTCTTAGCAAAAGGTGAAAATGGAGAAGAACCTGAAATACTTACAGGTGAGCAATTACTTGAAGCAATCCAGGAAGAAAAGAGGAGTGGTGCATATCAGGTATTAGATAGTTACTTAGGTAGGTTTGGTGAAAAACACAAGAATTTCGTACTGGCTGTATTAGAAGGGGTAGCCCCAGAAGAATACTTTTCTGCATATAGTAAAATAGAAGCCTTTAGCAATTTAGATATTACAGTAGAGGATAATCAGAAAGCAATTTTCAGAGAATTTTATAAAGGTCAAGGACTGAAGTCTGAAAAAATTGAAAAACTGCTTCAAAAATCTATAGAAGACGGTGATTTAAAGGAAGACGCTACCGATTATCACCAGATACTTGTTGATAAAGAATCTAAATCCCTGGAAGACATTAAAGCTAAAAAAGCTCAGGAATTAGGTCAAAAAGAACAACAGAAAAGAGTTTACGAAAATAGTATCCGTACCATTCTTACAAATAAAATAAAGGAAAAGGAATTTGATGGTATCCCTGTAAATAATGATGTAGCTAATAACGCTTACGATTATCTCTACACTGAGAAATACCAACTGCCATCAGGAGAACTACTTACAGAATTTGATAGGTTTTTCTTGGACTTGAAACGTCCTGAAAATCATGAAATGAGAGTAAAAGTTGCTCTGTTGGCCTTGAACAACTTCAATTTAAGTGTTGTTAAACCCAGTATAATTACGAAAGAGACTAACGAATTGTTTGCTAATCTTCAGAAGAAAAGTAAAAAATCCCAATCCCCTGCTACAAAACAAACTGCTTCAACTCCTACAAAGAAGTTCCAGTTTACCCACCCCGAATAAGAAAATAATTAAAAAATAAAATCTCTATACTAAAATGGCTTTAAATACAATTGCCGGTTTTAATAATGGTTTTGTTGCCCGTAGAGTTTCCTCTATGGACAAACGTGTAGTCGGTAAACTGACCGATTCTAACCACTTGGAATCCCTTCATATGGAGTCCCCGACAAAATATGATAAAAATGTAATATCTATATACACCCAGTCTTCTCTGTTCTCAAATGATTTGACGGATATGATTAATAAATCACGTCCTTTTTATCTCAAGAGCAACTCTGATTACTGGAGCTGGGATGTAGATGTTCCGTTTGCATATCCTAAGATTATAGAGATCCCGGCAGAAACAGATAATCTAGCTAAACCTGGTATCGACGGTCAGGAATTTTCTGTGGTGTTGGATACAGGCTATTTTGTAGCAAATGATGTAATTACCTCCCATAGGATATATTCCCAAGAATGGAAAGTAATTTCTGATCCTGCTCCATATAATACTGGCTACTTGTATAAATTCACTCTGTTGTCAAACAACCCCAAAGTAGAATTTGTTCCAAAGCAGTGGTTATTGGTAGGTCTTGAACTGGAAAAAATTAACCACATGACTGGTGAGTTTGATAAGAAGTTGTCAAGCCTTGGTCCTCTTGGTGATAAAATCACATTGTTTGAAAGCCTCTCCGCTGGTTATGGTGTAGAACATACCGTAACTAAAGCAGCCATGGCTCGTACTTTAAAAGATGATAAAGGCCAACCTTTGGATCTCATTGTGTACATGGAAAATCGCAGGAACGAACCTGGGAAGAAATATGACGGTCCTATTTTGTGGGAACCGTTTATCGAATCTCAGATGCGTAGAGAAATGCTCATGATGAGGAATAAGCGAAACATCTGGTCAAAAGGCGGTACTGCTAAAACCAATGGTAGCAAACAAGAAATTAAAAAGAATCCTAAAGGTATATATTATCAGATCCGTAACAACGGCCATCTGGTTCAGTATAATCGTGGACAGTTCTCTATAGCATTACTTCGTGATGTATTTGGTGATTTGTTCTATCGTAGGGTTCCTGCTGCCAAACGTAAAGTTAAAATGTTTACCAATGAAGCTGGTATGGAAGTTTTCCGTACAGCAGCTAAAAATGATGCTCTGGCGCAAGGTCTGACTATCATTGCCGATGAACGCTTTATTAAAGGTGGTGGTCAGAGGATGATTCTGGATTGGGGCTTTGATGGTGTCGTAACCGCAGAAACTGGTAATATTGAAGTTGTCCATCTGATGGAACTCGATCTGCCGCAGTTGAACGGTGAATTTAGCCGCAACAAAAAATCCCCCCCGGTATTCTTAGTATTTAACGTTTCTCCTGATTCTGATGGTACTCTTACAGATAATATCCGCGAAGTACGTCATGAAAAAGAAGCAAGTATGACTTGGGGTTATGTAGATGGTCGTATCCATCACTTAGGACATGCTGCATCAAAAGGTATGCAATCAGCTAACTCCGATCCTTGGTATAAAATCTGGATGGAAGATCGTTCTGACCTGTTTATCGAAGATTTGTCAACCGCAGTATTAATAGAGGAAATTCCTCAGTTATAAAATAAACAGAACTCATCACCGCTACCCGTAAGAACAGCGTCCCAGGATGAGGCATTTAAAATCCCTCCTAAAGGATTGAGTATCCTCAGTCGCCAGGATCTTGGCAGATAATCACATCTTCTGCCAAGGTTTTCTGGAAAATGAAAAACCAACAAACTAACTACATTATGGGTAAACAAGGTAAAATAAGTATCCTGAAGAAAGAATACGCTGATCCGAAGAGTATTGAAGGCTCACTTGCAGCACTTGGTCGTCACAAATTTCCTATGACCGCAGATCGTATCGTTCCTTATAAAGAGAAAGATGGTAGTTATAGAACTGGTTTAGATGAAAACGCTTTATATATTAAGCGAATGAAACCAGAAGAACAAGTTATTGAGAAGGCAAGAGCAAAGGCAGAGAGAAAAAGATTGGAGGATGCTACTGGTTTAGACTTGGGTCCAAAATCTGACTACTATGTAAAAATGTTTGATGAGAACTTTGGAAATGCTAATAGGGCAATTATAGTAAGACTTCCAGGTAGTGATACAATATTTAATCTTGAAGATAACAGTGATGCTATCACATATGCATGGGTTAGTAGACATCCTTCAATAGCCAGATCATTTGAACACTGGGAAAAAGGAGATGTTGAAGATCATAGAGTAAGGTTTTATGTAAATGACACCAATATCGAAGCTGAACTGGTTTATAAAAAGGAACATAAGATCAATAAAACCGTTCGTAAAATGGAAGATCTTGATCCTGAAAAGAAACGTAAAGTAGCTCGTTTGTTAGGTCTGCCAGTATCAGACAATACATCTGAAATTGTTATCTACAACGAATTAAATAAGTACATAAAAACTGGAGAAGTGCAATTTGGTGAACATAAAGGAAGCGATTCTATTACAATGTTCGAACTCTTTGCTGACATGCAAAATGAAAATTTGAGTCTCCATGATCTCGCTCATCAGTTACTTACACATTCTGTATACCGCAGGAAACAAGGTGGTAGAATTTATGACGGTGAAGTAAAAGTATTTGACTCTCTGGAAAAACTTATTGAATTCCTTGCAATTCCTGAAAACTCAGAAGACTTGTTTGCCCTAAAAGAAAGATTGAAAGCTAAGAAATCAATATTACAAGACTAATGATCCCTGCTGAGAGGCTTTATTATAAAACAACGATGAGGTTTAATAACCTAGCCTCCAATGTCCACCAAGATATTCCAAGAACAGATTGGGCCTTGGCAGCAAATGAAGCACAAATAAAACTTGTAAAAAAGAAGATTGGATTAAATAATAACTACGGATTAGGTTATGACGGCTTCAGAAAGAGATATGAAGATTTGCAGGGTTTAGTGGTTCCTCATATTAAAGTATCTCTTTCAGATGACAAAACATTAAATAATAGATGGTCAAGTAGTGAAAAAACTACCGAACTCACCCCAGAATATTTAATGTACAGTGACATCTACATCACAGCAACGAAAGAAAAATGTGTTGATAGAGTGTTAACTGTAAATGTAATTAAACACGCTGACCTCCCAGTTCTCTTAAAAAATACCCACTACACCCCATCATTCGAGTATCAGGAAACATTAGGAACTATCTCAAATAATAAGTTTGAAGTTTATACTGACAGTTCCTTTACCCCCCAAGATTTATATATCTCCTACATAAAGTATCCTACAAAGATTGATATAGAAGGTTATACAGATTTTGATGGTAATGAATCTAAAAATCAGGATTGTGAACTCCCTGAATTTCTTGAAGATGAACTACTCGATTTGATTACAATGGAATTAGGTATGGATACTGAAAATTACAATGCCATACAAAACTCCCAAATAAGATCACAAACTAACGAATAATATAAAACTAACTTAAATCTAAGAATAAAATGGATTTCTCTATTACAACTGTATTTGTTGTACCTTCTGGTAACACTTTGCCGACCACTGGTTCCACGCAGGATTTGACAGCTGGGCAGTTTGGTGTATTCGATAACGCGTATGTTCCGGCTACTTCGGGTACAGTTGCTACCAAGCCTTATATTTATTTGGCACAAGGTAGGAGTATCGCAGTACCTGGCTTAGGTTCTAAAAGGTCTGATAAAATCTTCACAAAAAATATACGTCAGTGGTATAAAGTTATCGCTGAACCTCAGATTCCGACTGAAATACTTGAATTCAGTGCATTCAATGCTAAGTGCGAGGAAGACCTGACTATCACATTGCGTTTGATGTCTAGTTACATCAATGTAGGTTTCTATAATGGCTTGACTGAATCTATTTGGTTGAAGGCTCCCTGCTGTGATTGTGGTGGTGATCCTTGTGATACTGTTGATGCAGCTGGTATTCAATCCATTGTTGATCAGTTTGCAGCTAAAATTAATGCACACGCATTACTTTCTCGATTTGTAACTGCAATCCGTGTTGGTACTGGTGCTACCTCTATACTCCGTGTATATGGTAAAGTACTGGACAAATATGGTAATGCTTGTGAACCTAACTCCTTCTCTTTTGAATATGATCGTTTGAGCTTCTGGGGTTATGCACATAAAGGCCCTGCAACTTCTCAGGATCTGGAAGTAGCTGATGCTTGTGATACCTTTGCAACTATCACCTATGTACAACGTGCTCAATATGGCCGTGGTTCCAGTGATGAAATTGCTCAGTTAGAACATAACTTCTACAGCTTCCAGACTACCTACAAACATATCTTCAATCAGACCGGCTTTAATGGTGCTTATGAAAGTTATGTAACTGCTGGTACCTATTACGATACCTACTATCTGAAATTTAAGGAAGAAGATAATATCAGTTTTGAAGACGCATCAGATCAGGATGAGACAGTTATTATAGCTGTCCCTACTGGTACTGGTACAGCCTTAGAAGCAATACTGGTTGCATTTGCTGGAGCTGTAACTGATTACAGTGCTACAGATCGTACCACGACAACTACTACTTCAACTACTTCAACCACTACCACGAGTACCACGACAATTAATATACCTTAGTAACTAATTGATTATCAACGTTTTAAATCAGCCAGAGGATTAAGGGGTTCGGTCCTCCTCTGGCTTTTTTATTGAATAGAAAATATGAATCCAAATGCCTTCATTAGATATTAACATTCAACCCACTCACAACCCAAAAACCATCGGCATCGCAGACGCCAGTATCTATGAAGTCAATTTTACTATTAATTCTCCAACAGTAGAAATCACTCCTCCAGGTTTTCCCAAAGTAGCAATTCCATTTATACCCAGATCTGTTAATATACTTAACAGCAATAACCTATTTATCACTGAAGTAGTAGATGAATCGTTTTTGACAATCCTCCCCGATGGAATTTACAAGGTAAAATATTCTATACAACCAGCAGTATCAACTTATGTAGAGAAGAACTTCATCAGGATAGATGCTATTAAATGTTTGTACAGTAAAATAAGATTATCACTTCAGTTAGATGAATGTACAAATTGTTCATCATCTGAATTTAAGAAAAAAGAGAAAATACTTCAGAGAGTAAGGTTATTAATAGAGGGATCAGTAGCATCAGCAAATATATTCGATGATTTGGATGCAATGAAGAAATATAAACAAGCACAAGAACTACTTAGATCGATATCAAATTGTGAATGTTAAAACCAAATAATTATGGGATGCGGATTAGTAAGTTGTCCTGTTCCGGCATGCGGGAACCAACTCAAACAATGTCAATTAATTGAAGGAGTATGTCCTTCATGTCATGCAAAAGGTCTTAGACCAAGAATAAAAGCAATCATTAAATCATTCCTCTCTTGTTTTTAGATTTTTACATATTAGATAAGAAGAAAGTCAAGCCACTATCTGTTTTATTACAGGAGATAGATAATAAAATTATCAAAATCTCATCAGTCGAGAGTAATAATATCAGGTTGGGGATGGATAACAAAGTCAATTATGATCTTTACGAAGATTTAACTTTTTATAAAGAAGTCTTAATTGAAAAGATATGCGACTCAGGTTGTATCCCTTATCCAATCGGTAAAATAATTTCAAAGATACATCAGTTACTAAATCAAAGTTGTTAATCAATGGGATCTGGATGCACTCAAAATAATCCTTCCAAAAACTGTTTAAATCCGGTTTCTTCCAATTGTGTAAAATACGAAGGAGATCCAGTTCCCGCATTAGGCATCTGTACGGGAGATACAATTACGGAAGTAGAAACTGCAATAATTAATAAGTTATTGGCAGCATTGGAAGGTACTGGTATTACTTTACCCCAAGTAACACTTGAAAATTGTCCCTATTTAAAAGTACTATTTGCTGGTAAAGATAAAACAATTACCAATTTAGTACAGCTATTAATAGATTCTGATTGCAACTTAAAAGCGTTAATTGATCAGATAAACAGTAAAATAAATCAAACAGGGAATAATACAATATTTGATTTAAAATGTTTAAGTGTCCCAGCTTCTCCCGTAACCGTCGATAAAATTATACAAACCCTCATTGATGCAAATTGTGTCTTAACAACAAGAGTTACAAACCTAGAAGGAGGAAATGTCGATAATACAATAATAAATCAAATAGTTAACACTCTCCTCAATGATCTAATTACTGGCCCTACTGGTGTCAAAAAGACCGTTACAAATGGTGTTGCACATTATGAGATGCTGGGGATGGTTCCTATAGGTGGAGCTATTCCATACGATGGTCCACTATCAAATTTTGACATAGATGGTCAAGGAAGGACTGGGACGGAAGTGGAAAATTGGCGTATATGTAATGGTAAAGGAGGAACAAAGGATTGGAGAGGTGTTACTTTAGTTGGAGCAATCCAAGGGGTAGGTGGCGATACATTATCTGGAAACGTTGATCCTTTAGCCAACCAAGATGCAACAATGAACTATGCTGTAGGTGATCGTGGTGGGTTTACGAAGGTAACAATAACAAAAGATCAACTACCCAACTATCAAATTACTACTACCGATGTAAAGGTAACTTCTAAAATAAACCTCATTAAGAAATGGGGGAGAATGCAAGATTCTAACTCTAGGATTTACAGCTTAGGGGATGATTACACTGGCGGTAACCCCACTCCCATTTCAATAAACCTGGATAATGTTTTGGGGTCAGTGAAGTTTAATACTGGCGGTGGTGGTAAAGAACATGAAAATAGAATGCCTTATGAGGCAGTAATATATATTAAAAGAGTAAAATAATGCCTTGTACTAATACAAATAGTCAATCTCTAGGATATTACCCAAACACAACCGGATGTGTCAATTGCCCATCCCCTTGTCCTGAAGGGTGTGATGCAAAAGATGCTTCTTGTGTACTTTATACAGGAGCACCTTTGAATTGTATTGGAGCAGATTCTAATACAAATTTAGAGGTTATTTTACAATTAATAGATTCGAAGGTTTGCACTACTCTAGGGGATTTTAGCGGATACAATTTCTACTGTTTAATAAATTCTGGCCCTATAAATACTCAACAGCAATTTGTTGAGCGTATTTCTCAATTTGCTTGTCAAACAAGAACAGACTTTGATACTTTTACAAGTACGACTTATGTAAATGGTCTAAGTAATTTACAGACTCAGATAAACAGTCTGAATAATCCCGGTATAACTTCCTGTGCAGAATTAAATATTCAAAGTTCAGATGATCAAAATGTCGTTTTAACAAAACTTTCTAATGGTGCATGTGCTATTTATGATGCAATTGATCCATCTTCAGCAAACTGGTCACAGTGTTTTACTTTAGTTGGGGATGCTCCAGCTAACATAGTAGAAGGGTTTAATACTGTATTGGATCAAATTTGTCAATTGAAGAATGGTGGAGCAAGTGCGTCTCTCCCTACCTTCAATAATGTGGGCAGTTGTTTAGCAACTCCTGTTACAGCAACTGACAGTCTAGTCGATACTGTTAATAAAATTAAAATAAGACTTTGTCTATCCCCCACTTTCAATGCTGCAAATCTTACAGCAGCTACTTGTGTATCCTATAGTTCATCTTCCACTTTAGAACAGGTATTGAATGCTACTATATCACAAGTAAACACTTTAAGTACGGAAACAATACGGGGATTTAATAATTCACAATTTATAGTAACCCCCATAGATTCCAGTCAACCTTGCCTGGGAAATAAAATATCACTTGCTGTCGCAAATATTGATAGACTGGTGGCTTTGAATTCAGCAGATATTACTCCAAGCACATTGGACAATAAATTTGTAGCTGGTACTAATGTTACTTTAGATTTTGGAGTTGCGAATGCTGGAAAAGTAACCATTAATGCTATCGGAGGTTCTTCTGCTGATGAAAAGGTTAAAGTAAATAGCACTGATACTACCGCTGATTATTTACAAAATAAGATAGTGGGAAGTACAGATATGGTTTCTATCAATGTATTTCCCTTCAATTCAGATTCTCAGTTAAAGGTTTCAGCAAACTTGGATTTGGAAGCAATAATAGATTCTATAATACAAGAACTTACAGATAATGAAGAACTTAAAATCAAATTCTGTACACTAATATCATCTTGCCCCTCTCCTTGCGATCCTCCTACTAATGTACAAGTTATACCCGCATAATGGCTTTTGTAACCAGGAATGTAACATTTAACCCGACTGCTGGGTCTACTGGTACTCTTATCGAATATAAGAAGTATGGGGAGACTATGTGGGTAGTACCAACCGTTCCATCGAATCCCACCTCTTTAACTACATATCCGTTGAGTTTAGAGGAAGGATATAGTTATTATATAAGAGCTTCGGCGATTGGTCTAAACTGTTCAAAAGGATCAGTAATCACTACTGTAAGTATTCCTGCAATTACCACCACTACAACCACTTCTTCGACGACAACCACCACTACTACTGGTATACCAATTCCGGTACAGGAGATAATAAATCTGGGAACCCCCAATGGAATAGCATTTAATCAGAATAATAATAGAATGTATTATATAGACTTCGATACTATAGGTACGCTGTCTATAACTGATGGTGGAGTAGGGTATTATAATCCGTTAACTGCAACTAGTATTTCCGATATCACTTATCCTGTATCTGCAAGAGGAATGATGCTTGAACACATGGCATATGATTCCACAAACAATAAGTTATTCATTCATGGTAGGAAGTCCGGAGGCATGTTAATTTATAATTGCGCTACAAATATTGTAGATACAACTATTGCATATGGTTCCAATGGGAATTCTGTAGCAACCCGCCAAAAGGTTTATTCAATAGGTAATAGAATATATGGAGGCTACTCTGCTATTGGGGGTTTCGTAGTGGTAGATCCTACAACTAATACAAGGTTGACTGATTTTATACCCCCCAATACAGGCTCATTTGCAACCTTTAGAATGGTAGTAGCAGGATCAGAGCTTTGGTTATTCGAAACATCTTCCGCATCAACCCCGTCTAGGGTACTGATATACTCAATGTCTGATCTCTCTTCCCCTATAGCAACAATTAATAATATTGATACTGTTCAGATACCAGGAGGCACATATGAAATATCAGATAGTATTTATTATGATGCACCTACAAATAGTGTATGGTTTGTTTCTTTTGGAAGTTTGCAAATAATAGCAATAAGTGCATCATCCAGAACTATAATTCACACTACAACTATTCCATCTGAAGGTAAGGCTATGGCTTTAATGAATCCAGTTTACAGACAAAGCAGCGATACTCTTTATATGAGTGGTATACTTGCTAATTCATTTACAGATTCCGGCTTACCAAGAATTTACCAAATAGATAAAACTACTGGTAATATCATCGCAACATTTACAACATTCTCAATCGGATCATTAACATATTGTCCTCTGAATAATAGCAATTATGCTGTTGTACCCGGATTAGCCAGTTACAGTATCCCCAATACCGGATATGACACAGACGGTAAAATAATAACTTATAATTAATATGCCCGACGCTTCAACAGGAACCACCACTATAAAATTTGGATCAGTGCTAAGGATAGGCTATAGACCCTTTGGCTCTACGGCCGCATTTACATATATTCTGAGTTATCCCGGACCAAATGATCTCCCTCATACTTTTTCAGTACCTACAGCAGGTACATGGGAAATAGAGTATACTGAAATATGTTCCTCATGTGCAAATAATAAATATTCTACCCCTATAGTCGAAACTATTTCTCTTTCCTAGAGAACCATATTCGGGTTTTTGGTTTCCCTGAATAATAGGTGAACGAGGGGAAATTTCTACTTCCCCTCTATTTTTTTAAATACGTAATGTAAAATATATGCTAATCCCAACAAATGGTTGTTTGATCATAATGCCAGGACAATGTGTTAGATACACAGGTCCAGATACTCCCTTTTTACATATTCACAATGGGATGAATCTTAATGAGATAATTGGCATTATTGATGCAGCTATTGCGGCAGGGGGAATAACCACGACAACTACTTCCACTAGTACTACTTCAACTACCTCATCAACCACTACTACTACAACTACGATTAATACCATCCCTGTAACAGTAAGTTATTTGGATGCAAGTAATGTTACTTCATATCAAGTACAATTGATACAGGGTAGTAACGTAATAGGTAACTATTTGGTAAATACCCCTACAGGATCAGATTTCACGAATCTAAATATTCCTCCTGGTATATATGATGTAAGAGCTATTGTTAATCTTTCAAGTAATCAAAGAGTATTACAGTTTCAATCAAACTCCATTACTCCAGTAATTGATACAACATTTACTTCAAGTATAAACAGGCTGTTTTCTGGAAGGTTGATCACTAATCCAAGCCAATTGGTATTGAGTGATTTGGGTAATACTACAACGACATCGACTACTACCACAACGTCTACGACTCAACCTCCGACGACTACCACTACTACAAGTTCTTCAACCACCACTACAACTACTACAGCTCCTCCAACAACAACGACTACTAGTACATCTACTTCCACAACCAGTACTTCTTCAACCACCACAACGAGTTCAACAAATTCACAAGGAGGTAATGTTTATACAATTGTCGGAACGAATAATACACTCTCTATAAATGGTGCTCAGTATGCTTGCGGTGATACAATAATTCTTTCTGGTTCATTTAAAGCCGTAGAGTTTGTAAACCTTAATGGATGTAATGGTAATTACATAACAGTAACAAACCCCGTTGGTCAGACAACTTTCATTGGAGATACAGCATGGAGCAGTGGATCTTGGTCAACAGCATTTGCATTTAGAAATTGTCATTACGTAAGACTTGTAGGTACTACCAAGAATAATTTCATAGTAAATGGTTCACTTACTGCTACCAGAACTGCGTATTTCAATTTAGCAATTGTAGCCCTCTCTGATAATTTTGAAGTATCAAATATTACTATACAAGATGGTGGTACTGGATTGTATGCTAAAACTGAACCAGTTCCTGGGGATGCAAATACATATGATCCTGTTGGCGGTCCTTATACTTATCTGAATAACTTCAAATTCCATGATGTAAACATCATAAATACTTACAATGAGGCTACTTATATAGGTCACACTGGTCCGTATTGGGATTTAACATCTAATACTCAGTTTAACGGTACTCAGTCTCAATTTGTGCCCGGTCATAGTTACGCCGAACCTAAACGTTTAAATAACGTAGAAGTCTACAATATTTATGCTGAAGGATCTGGAGCTGATGGTATTCAAACCGCAGCTGCTGAAAACATGGTTATCCACCATTGTGAAGTAAACACTTGGGCAATAAGACAAGATCCTAACCATTGCGGAGGTATATTAATAGGTGGAAAATGTAGAAATGTAGAAGCCTATTGCAACTATGTACATGATGGATGGGGAGAATTACTGCAAATCTCTAGTGCAGATGGTACAGGTGGAGCTTTCATGAAAATCCACAACAACCTATTCAAAAACAACTTTATAACAAATGGTGGAAATGATGGTTGTACATTTAAAGGAACCAATGGTTTAATTGTACAATTCTATGATAATACCGTTGTTCAAACTGGTGGAAACAATTTAAGATTCTATACTGGTAATGGACATTTAATAAACAGGAATGTACTTATTCAGCCGAGAATGGCAGGTGGTACGATTTCCAGTAGAGCATATATCTATGATGAACCTGGAGTAACCTGGATAGAAGGTACTGGTGCTAATTCAAATGGTAAATACCCCGACATCGCAACTGCAAACGTTGATCCGCTGAATTGGTATCAGCCGAATTCTGGATCTCCTGCTATTGGAAAAGGATATGTGAGAGGAGTATGTGATGGTACAGGTACAACAACTACCTCTACTTCCAGTACGACTACTACAACTACTACATCAGGTGGTCCCACAACAACGACAACTTCAACCAGTACATCAAGCACTTCCACTACAAGTACTTCGTCTACTTCTAGTACGACTACTACTTCAACAACGAATCCTCCCGGAACCGCATCGTTTACAAAAGTGAATGGCTGGTGGACTGGAGCACCTTCTGCACAATACGGATGGTTATACTTACCGGCAGATTATAGTCCTGTAGGTCCGGCATTCCCCTTTGTGATATTCTTACATGGTCAAGGTGAAACTGGTACTGGTTCTGGAGCTGGTGGAGCAGATGATTTGTTAGTAGCTGGTCCTCCTAAATTCCTCAATGCTGGAGATAGGCCAACAGGGGTTGTTATATTCTGTCCCCAAACGTCTATTAATACATGGGAACCTAACTGGGTAGAATCTGCAAGGCAGTTTGTATTGAGTCATTATAATGTAGACGTTAATAAGTTCTATTTAACAGGATTGTCATTGGGAGGATCTGGAACTGCTAAATATACAGGTCAGAATCCTGATAAAGTAGCTGCATTCCTTTGTGCCACTGCTGATACACAATACTTGAGAAACGGTGCTGAAGATGACGTGATAAATGGAATTAGGGTAGCGGATGTACCTGGATGGGTATTGGCTGGCGTAGCGGATACTACCATATCATTCAATAACTGTTATGGTTATATGACTGCTGGTAATTCTCTTGCAACTAAACCTACTTATCCTCCTTTAGTAAATACTTTCTGGGGAGTTACCCATAGTGCATCTTTGTGGGATACTCAAGTATATAATAGAAAAAATAGAACGGATGCAACTGGTACAGCTGCTTTTGATTATATAGCATGGTTTAAGAGATTCAAATCAAATGATTTAGAGTTTGGTGCTACCTCACATGTAGTTGTCGCAGAAACTTCAGTTACAACAGACAAAACAATTGCTTGGAAAGATTACAGAATAGCAGCTGTTTTAGTAAATAAATTGAGTGCAGGGACAGTTAAAACTGATCTCTTGAGTAGGTTAGCAGTAGTAAAATCAAGCATACAAGCTGATTGGAAAGTTGTTGAACTTAGTTTTGGTAGCACTGCAATAGCGGGTGTTAACATATTAGCAAGTGTAAATGACAATCAGACAGTAAGTGATATGTTTGATATTAGCGCCAATGCAACTACTATAGATTTCACGTTGAATGCTACAGTGTGGGATGGTCAGGTAAATATTGGAACTGGTAATGAATATTTAGGTATGCCTACTGCCTTCTGGGCAAACGGATGGAGAATATACAGTACTTCAGCAAATACTTGTACCATTGCAGGTTTGAGTAGTACTTCAAGCAAAGTAGTGAGATTCATTTATGGTGATATGACCCAAGTGAATACTACCCATTACGGAGCCAGAGTTACTATTAGTGCGACAACTAAGGATTTAGATAATGAAATTCAAAATACTAATAATTACGTAGATTTTACAATAGCTCCAGGCAGTACTACAATATCTGCAACACTTCAACCGATAGTTGCTGGTCAACAGGGTGATCTCGCAGGTATTATAATCTTTGAAAGCGTGGCCCCTGGTACTACGACGACTACCACTACCACCTCATCTACAACCACTACTAGTACTACGGCTGGTCCAACCACGACAACTACATCAACCAGTAGTACGTCTACTACCAGTACTTCAAGTACTTCGTCCACTTCCACAAGTTCTACTACGACGACTACCACAACGGCAAGTGCTTCTATAGCTCAGTTTAACTTCAACCTTACAGCACAGAGTGTTCCAGGTTGGGTAGATATCACTGGTAATCCTAGTGATGCTATTAGAACTGGTACGCATGTTGGATCTGGTGTAACGGTTAGTTCTGTAGCAACAAACAGATGGGGTACGATCGGCGGTACAACTGCAAATAATGCGAATGGTCCAGTTGGGAGTAATGCAGAATTCCCAGCAACAGTGCTTGTGAGTTTCTTCTTCAGTGGGTTCCTTGTTTCTGCAACTACTGCAAATAATTTGGAAATTAGTGGTTTAACTCCTGGCTCTCTTTATGATATTCATTTGATCGGAGGTAGATCATCTACAGCAGGTGCAGGTATACCAGTAGGTCAAAATAGGTTAATGGAATGGGTATGTACTGACAATGTTGGTACAGTGAAAGTAGAAGACTACGCTTGTAGAGACAATACAACAAATATACAAGTATTTAGTAATAAAGTGGCTAATGGTACGGGAAGGATAACCATTGGAGTATTCCAAGATCCTCAAGGAGATGGAACGAATGGTGATCAGGTTGGGTATATTAATGGTATGAGGGTTATTCCTGTATAAAAAATAAGTTAATTTAAATGCAAAAATGTAGCTCACATACTGGCTGTACTTTTACCGTACCAAGTAATTGTGTAATATATACTGGTTCATATTTACCGAACTATGGAATATTAACTAGTACTACTTTAACCGATATTCTAAAAATAATTGATCTTGCTAAGGTTGATATATCGAGTGATGTATTAACAAATAACACAAATTCAATTCAATTTTTCGGTACAGGAAGTACCACTTCACCTTTATATGCAAATGTTTTAATTTCCACAGCTTCCAATAACAACTTATCAATAGTTGCTGGGAATGGATTATTTGTACCCAAAGAGAATCTTCAACAAGTTACAACTACTGGGAATGTAACTAATAATGCCATTTTAGTAAATGGTCAAAACAATTTTTATAATTCAGAATCAGGTTTACAATTTTATTATAATTCGTTAGGTTACGGAGTTATTGAATCCAAGGATGATAATAACTTAAATAGACTTGATATACGTTCTAGTATAACAAATTTCTACAGTTCAATTGTAGGGGTTACTGAAGTACAATCTGAAAATTCAGGGAAGTTAGCCTCTACCGCTTGGGTGAAGTTACAGAATTATATTTCAACTGAATCTGATCCTGTAGCATTATCCAGAACTGTATCTCTATCAGCAGGTACAGGGGTATCTATATTAGGGGCTACTCAAACAATTGGTAGTAACCCGTCATTTACCATATCTGCTACTAATGATGCTGCAATATGGAATGCCGGTAAAATACAAAGTATTACTGTATCTAATACTACCCCTACAAATGGACAAGTACTAGTATTTAATGGAACGCAATGGACACCTGGAGCAGGTAGCGGTGGAGTAAGCTCCGTAGGTATTACTTCTTCAGATATTACGGTATCTGGATCTCCTATTACAGGTAGCGGCACAATAACGCTTTCTTTACCAAATGTCGTAACTGCTGGTAATTATAATAATGTAACTGTTAATTCAAAAGGATTAGTAACTGCTGGGACACTTCAAAGTTATATAACTACTGAAACTGATCCAACTGTCCCCACAATTGTTAAAAATATCACTCAAACTGATATCGACAATTGGAATAATGCTTTTGATAAATATACTTCTGCATTAAGTGTAACAGGAACCACTACAAAAACCATTACGATTACTTTAAATGACACCTCTACAGTACAAGGTGCGTTTACCGATGATAATAACTACCCTACCTCTATTAGCTTTAATAGCTCCACTGGAGACTTTACCCTTAATAGAAATGGACTTTCCGCACTAACAGCAAATTTAACTGATAATAGATATGCGCTTAAAACCACCACTATTCTACCATCTGGTAATGGAATATTGGGAGGGGGCGATTTATCTGCTAGTAGGACATTTTCTCTGGATTTTACCTACTTAGATAACAGGTATCTTGGGGGGTATAAACAACGTGCAGCAGTACGGGTAGCTACAACTGCTAATATTACTTTATCAGGATCACAAACTATTGATGGAGTAACTTTAACGAATGGGGATAGGGTTCTGGTAAAAGATCAGACTGCTGGTGCAGAGAATGGTATTTACATATACAATAGTGGTGGAGCTTGGACTAGAGCTACAGATTTTGATCAAGCGACTGCTGATGAAGTATCTCAAGGTTCTCAAATATTTGTACAAGAGGGGACACTGAATGCTAAAACTGGATGGTCCTTATCTTCTCCTGAACCATATACTATTGGGACCACTGCGTTATTGTTTATTCAGTATGCAGGTGCAAATTCATACACAGCTGGTACAGGGTTAACTTTAACTGGTAGTCAGTTTTCAGCTCAGACTACTACGGCTCTATGGAATGCAGCTCAAATAAGAGGGGTAACTGTATCCTCTACTGCTCCTACATCAAATCAGATATTATTGTATGATGGAAGCAACTGGATTCCTTTCACGACTTCGATAGGGGTAACAATGCCTTCTATCTTCTCTGTCTCCAGTTCTCCAATTACCAATCTTTCAGGGACTATAGGGGTAAGTTTAACTACTCAAAACGCAAATCTTATTTTTGCTGGCCCATCTTCTGGATCAGCAGCCACTCCAACTTTCAGGGCATTAACTACTACAGATATCCCTTCTCTGGATACCTCTAAGATTACAACCGGCACACTCCCTATTGCAAGAGGAGGTACGGGTTTATCTGCTTTAGGTACAGCATTACAGTTAATTAGAGTAAATTCTGGTGCAACAGCACTTGAGTATTTCACTCCTACCTATCTTACGTCTAATCAAACAATCACTTTATCAGGTGATGTTACAGGAAGTGGAACCACAGCAATTACCACTACTATTGCAAATAATGCAGTAACGTATGCAAAGATTCAAGATGTAACTGCCAGTAGGTTATTGGGAAGGTATGCTGCTACAAATGGAGATGCTCAGGAAATTACTTTAGGTAGTGGTTTGTCTTTAGACAGTTCAACTGGGATATTGACTGCAACTGCTTCTGGTACAGGTACTGTAACCTCCGTAGGTTTAGCACTTCCAAGTATTTTTACAGTAAGTGGTAGTCCTGTTACAACTTCCGGTACATTAACAGGCACACTAGCAAGTCAGAGTGCAAACTTATTTTTTGCATCACCTAACGGATCATCGGGTACACCAACGTTCAGGGGAATCTTAAACAATGACTTACCAGATTCTGGTGTTACAGGAGGCTCTTATAACACACTAACAGTAAATAGTAAAGGGGTAGTTACTTCTGCGAGTAATACTACTTATGTATTACCTACACGTACAATCTCAATAATAGCTAGTACAGGAATATCAGTAAGTCCTACAGGTACACAAGACCTTTCTGCTAACAGATCTTGGACAATTACTAACACTGGTGTAACAACAGTGAATGGTAATGCTGGAGATATAACCATTCCTATAGATGGTGGATTGAAAACCGGATCATTTACTTTCTCTGGTACTGGGACTACTTTAACTTTTGATATTATTCATACATTAACAGGCACACCTTCATATATAAATGTACAAGCAGCATCTCCGGATGCTAGGGGTATTTCCTACATCCAAGCATTGAATAATGGAACCAACGATGTAATAAGAGTCTATTATGATATTGGACCTACTACAGGATCAAGCAATGGTATATTAAAATGGGCAGCTAGATTATAAGAAACTATGGCATATAACGGTTCAATAAGAACATTCGACACTATAGCAGAAATAAAGTTGCAGAAGGGTTCCCCCAGTGCAAATATAAATGTATTAGGTTATAACACACCAGGAGATGGCGGTGGAGGTGAGTTTTATTGGGATGATGTTTCAACTCAGTCAGACAATGCCGGTACAATTATCCAGGTAACTGGTCTTTCAACTGGTAGATGGAAAAGGATATATCACGGTGCTGCACTCAATGTAAGGTGGTTTGGAGCAGTATCGAATGGTACAAATGGAGAAATGGATACAACAGGGTTTGAAAAAGCAATTGCAGTGCAAAGGAGTGTTTTTGTACCCAATGGAGTTTATCAGATTATACGTACTCTAAACCTATTTAGTGGATACAATGTAACAGGCGAATCTTGGAATACACTCATAAGAACGGCTTTAGATATCCCCATATTTAAAAACACCCCAATATCTTTTCAGTTCTTACAGAGTGTTAAAATAGAAAATTTAAGGTTACAAAATACTTTTCCCGTAACTGCTACTGCCGGATGTACAAGCTATCATATTCATTTTGTTGATCCGACTTATTGTTCTGTCAATAAAGTATGGTTCACAACTGCTTTCCCAAATACTATTTACAACACTGTCAATAGAGGAGGTATACGATTTGAAAAGACCGGGACTGTAACATCTTTTGTAAATACAGTTGAAAATTGTATTATAGAAGGTGGTTCTGTAAGAATGGAAACAAGTGATTCAAAAATTAGTTCTTCTTATATATGGGGGTATGCAATAGGGACACCGACTGTAGATATACAAACTGGAAATGTTTCAGTTACAAATTGTGATATAGTTCCCAATAGTACTCATGATGGTGTATTGCTAGGTAGTAATACGGCAAACTGTAGAATAGTTGATTGTTTTTTTGATGGTAGTTATGATACTATTACAACTGGATATGGAGTAGTTGTAAATGGTAGTACCAATCATACAATAACAGGAAATACATTTTGGAATATTGCAAAAGGTGCTATTCATATAACTGACGGAACTCTGATTTCTATATCTGCAAATACTTTCCTTAACAATAATAGAGCTAATAACTTCTTCTCTGATATTACAGTACAAGGTAATTCGTTTTCTCCCGGTCAAATTACAGCCACTGGGAACTCCTTTTACATGCAATTTGCTAGAAGTAATAAAGGGTATGCAATAGAAGAGAAGAGTACAGCAGGATTCCCTCCAGGTGGAAATAATTATTCAAATAATAGAATATTTGGTAATTACACTTCACCCTCTATACTAAATATGGTTGGTACAAGTTCTACTTGGGGAAGTTCAGGAGCAGGGGTTGCTTCTACAATGGGGATAGGAGGAGAAAGATTTGATTTAAAGGGAAGAGTTAATATAAATGGAGCGACTGATATTTCCACTACAGCATTAAATGTTAATGGAACAAGTAGAGTTGGAGCCGGAAACGGCGTAACAGCTATTCAGTTTAGAGCAGGAGAACCAGCATATGGTTATTGGGAATTTGTAAATGCAGGTACTACTACAAATAGAGTATTACTTAGATCGTTCGATAATACTGTTACAGAGAAAATAAGAATAGATCCTCTAAGTGATAGTTTTATTATTAATAAATTTGGTATTGGTACTAATTCTCCAGCAACCTTACTCGATGTAAATGGTACAGCTACGATTAGAGGGAATGCTACTTTCGCAGCAAACGGCACTCCAGGAATATCAAAAGTTCCCACAGGTACAGATACCGCAGGTAATTGGACATGGCAAACGAGTAGTCCAACATCATTTATTACTGGAGTATTGAGTGCGGGAACAAATTGGGGATTTTTAACATCTTGGGATAATAACTCAAGTACGTGTGTTAGCCCAGATCCTATTAATCGAGTGTATGCAGTTACTTCTAATAACAGTTCAATTGTTACAATTGAGGCCTCATTGATAATAAATAATACAAGTAACTTCGCAGATAACAGCAGACAAGCAATTGCAACTGTTCCTGTAGGATTTCGTCCACAAAATTATATTAATTTCAGTGCTTGTCAATTAGTCGTTGGGAATGATTATTGTTTAAGTGGTTCTTCATTAACAGGCACACAGACAATATCATTTTTGAGCGTCACGATAACCCCAGCCGGAACAATTTTGGTATATAAAGGCACAACCACTTCAAACATAAGCGTTAGTAGTGTAAATAGAGTAGTAATTCCTGTACACATTACATATACTATTTCTCCAGTTAGTTAAAACCAATAATATTATTTAAATGTCTTTTAACGGAAGTACATATACATTCGACACTATCTCTGACCTTAAAGTACAGATTGGCAATTCAAATGCCAGAGTAAACGTATTGGGTTACGCTACTCCTGGGGACGGCGGCGGGGGTCAATTCTATTGGGATACTACATCAACATCTGCTGATAATGCAGGAACAATTTTTCAAGTTACAGGAGTAACTACGGGTAGGTGGAAAAGGAGTGTTAGTGGTACAAGTCTTAACGTGCTATGGTTTGGTGCAGTTGGAGATGACCTAACGGTGCATTCTTCATCTGGAAATAATGGAATAATAAGAACAATAACAGCAGCCCAGTCATTACAAGCATCTGGAAATACTGTTTCAATATATTTTCCTAATTCAAAGGGGTTTGTTATTGGGGAAACTTTAACCATCCCTGCAAATATTGGTGTTATATGTGATAGTATAATACGTTATACAGGTGTAAATACTACCCCTGCAATAATTTGTGGAGAAACCAATACAATTTCAAACAGAACAGATTACAAACTAAGTGTAATAAATTCTACATTAGCAGATTGGAATATTGAGACATATATTGGAATAAAATTTATAAACTTACAATTTTGCACTATAGAAATTGTAAGGGTGGAAAGTTTTACTATATTAACTCAATTTATTGGTGATACAAAAGGTTTTTCATATAATCAAATTAAAGTAAACTTTCTCATCAATGGAAAAATAGGGGCTGATTTAACGAATAAAGCAAATGGTTGGTGTAATGAAAATATATTCTACGGAGGGAGATTTGCAGGTATTACGGGTAGTAAAAATGGATTGACCCGGTATGGAATAAGGATAACCTCACAAGACGGAATATATACCGGAAATAATAACAACAACTTTTATAGTCCCGCGTTTGAATTAGATGCTCCTCATGCATCACCAGGAGAAGCTATTCCAGTTTTGGTAGAACATGGTGTCGGCAATCGAATCATGAATTGTAGAAGTGAGGATAATAGCCCTATTCAAATAAGGACACAGAATGGAAGTTGGGGGAATATTGTTGAAGTTGGTGTAGGGACTAATAATGCAGTGGCAGATGATCAAGGGACAGTACCTTCTAGTATAGCCAAGGCAAGATTGTCTCAAATCACTTCGGATGTATATCAGCCAGTTTATCAAAGTGGCGCTTTAACTAGTAAAGTATGTCCATATAATAGTACGGAAGCCTATATAGGGGATGATTTATTTTTTGCAATAACTACGGATGGAAATGTGTATTCTCATACAACAAGCATTACTTTAAATAGTGGAGATATACAATGTCCAAATTCCAGAGCTATTGGGGTACGAATAGATACTTCTTTAAGAAAACGTTTTGTAGTAAAGACAGAATCGGTATCTGGGTTTTCCGGAAGAGTAAGAATAAGATGTTTTGATTCAACTGGAGCAATATTGTCTGGAAGTTCACCAGCTTATGTTACCTATCTCCCTTCTTTTACGTTATCTCCAAGTACAGGTTTTGGCGGTTCATATGTAATTGGCTCAGATACCCCCATACCCATCTATTTTACTGTAACTTCAAGTGTCGCTTATGTAGATGTTCTTATATGCGGAGGAGGTACGAATCCAGTTAAATTGAAGTCTTTTGAAGTTCAATGTATTGATGGGCACGGGTCTGTAATAAAGGTGAAGGACAAAAAAGGGTTGTTTGCTACCCAGGCTCCTACAACAGGTACGTGGTCCCAAGGTACAGTAATACTTAGCGATACACCTTCTACAGGTGCTCTATTCGCATGGAGGTGCACTACTGCCGGTTCACCAGGAACATGGGAAACATTAAATTATGCTCCTTCAGTAGGATCTGTAAATTATTTACAAAATCAAGCACTATCTCCCCAATCAGCCAGTTACAACATTAGCGGTACAGCCATAATAGGAGGAAATGTAGGTATTGGAACAACGAACCCCACTCAAAAATTAGAAGTGAGTGGAAATATATTAACTAACGGTGGTACTTATTTGGTTGTCAATAACGTCGAAACATTTAGAGCAATAAATGACAGCGGCTATTTCTCTTTTTACAACACTGCAAATATTACGAGAACGGGGTATATTCAATTTAATAATAATTCATCTGGAGCCATAATTAATATGGAACAGAATTATCCCATTGATATCAGAACAAATGCATTAAGTAGGTTATTTATTGCAAATACTGGTTCAGTAGGTATTGGTACATCCACCCCAAACACTAAATTAGAAGTATCGGGTACTATCAGGACGGTAGATCTAGAATGTACAGATGGCGCCGCCCCAGATACTATATCATATGGACCATTAGGGGTAACAAGAATTGCAAACGCTAACGATAATTCTTATATTGCATTAACAAGATCAGGGCAAGTTGCTCATTCAATAGGGATAGATGCTAATAACGCTTTAATACTTGGGCCTTCTGCTGGAGGTGCTAATAGAACCATGTCAAAAGCTGTTTCAATACTTCCGAACTTAAATGTAGGTATAGGAGTAGCGATACCCAGCTCAAAACTAGAAGTAGCCGGGCAAATAAAAATAACTGGGGGATCGCCAGGGGTCAATAAAGTGTTAGTAAGTGATGCTGATGGCTTAGCATCTTGGGGGAATGTTACTCCTGCACCAGCAACTATTCAAGGCAATGGAAATCTTTCAGCAATACCAGCAGATTGGGTTACAGTAATATTAAACCACACCAGCAACCTTGGTTTTACAAGTCTTGCAAACTATCCAGGAGGATACACAGGTAGGGTTGTAACTATTATAAATCCCACTAATTTTACATTTCAAATAAGTAGTGTGGTATACCCAGCCCAGTCCTTGGTGTTTATAACATGGACTTCTCCAAGTACGCCAGCATTTACAAAAGTGTAGAATATTTACATCACGTAATTAGTTAATTTTAATCATTTTAATGAACAATTCTAATTAATTTAATTAGTTTCGTTTGGAATTTATTAGTTTTATATGTATCTTTACTCCCCAGATAGCATACTGTAATAGAAATATCTATGAATGAGTAACAAACAGAATCTGATTAACTACTTACTTCAGAATGGGAAAAGTGAGACAATGTCATGGGCAGATTTGGCAACTGGGTTTAGTTTAAAGAGTGCAGAAGTAGCAAGACATACCTGGAGAGATTATAAAAAACAAGTTAGCAAATATCCTACATTAAAAACATCAGTGCAAACTTCTTGGGGATTTTTATCAAAAAATGATCCAAATTACAAGTTAACTAAAGATAATCCCTGGCCTGGAACTATAGCTGAAACTGGAAACTACATAGCGGATCTTGAAAATGAGATTGTAGAGCATATCCAAGATAAAGAAAAAGGAACAGCTAAAGTTAGTTTTACACATACACTGGAAGTTCTCTCAGACGAGGAAATTTATAAAGAATGTAAAATTGATAAAAGCAACTGGAAACTTGTACAGATATGGCAAAAGAAGCGTAGTAATGGATTTGTTTATTCTGCCAACTTTAAGTTAATTGAACAAAATTCAGTTGAGGAAAAATTAAATAGATTTGAATCCTTCCTGGAAAACTACACCTCTAAATACACCCCACTTAGAAAAGCAGACATTTTAGTTAATGATGTCTATGCTAGACCTTGTTCTGCATTGATTTCACTTACTGATGTCCATCTTGGAAAGTTAGCTTTAAACAATAAGAATATTCATAAGCATGTAGAAGATTATAAAAAGGTTTTGGAAGGATTGTTATATAAGGCTTACAAATCCCACTATATAGATGAAATAGTATTTGTCATTGGAGGGGATTATTATCATTCAGATACTATTGATATTAAAACTACAGCAGGAACTCCTTTAACATCCTCATCCACTTGGGATCAAGAATATGAAATTGGGTATGATTTAATGGTAGAATCTATAAATAAATTGAAACAATTTTGTAATACCCTTCATGTAATTTTGATTCAAGGAAATCATGCCAGAACTAAGGAATATTATCTGGCACATGCGTTAGAAACTTATTTCAGTTCTGAGTCAAATATAAAATTTGACAGATCACCAAAGTCCCGCAAGTCCCATGTTTATGGTTCCACCGTATTATTTTTCCATCATGGCAATTGTAAGGATGTAAAATTACCATTAGTGTTTGCCACAGAATTTGGAGAGGAATGGGGTAAATCAAAATATAAAGAAATTATACTGGGTGACAAACATTATAACAAGGAAATCTCATTTAAGTGGAATCAAAATGAAGCGAATGGGGTTAGAATGAGACAACTTCCAGCTATAAGTGAAACGGATTTGTGGCATGATGATAATTTATTTTGCGGCGCTCTACAGGCGGGTATTTGTGTAATATACGATTATAAAGCAGGAAAAGTTACTGAGTTTGAAGAAAGAATATAAAATAACATGTCAACTGTCAGAAATTTAGTGTCTCAAGTTAGAAGTTCTCCAAAATTAATATCTGCCGATACGATAATATCGGACAGGGTCATCCTAGATTTACTTAGGACCGGAAATATTAAATTCGTAGTTCAACGACTCGATACTAGACAAGGATGGACAGATCCAAATCTTTTTAGTTTATTTTCTTGTATACCATTGAAAGATGTTCCGATTGCTGAATGTTGTGATGTGGAATTAGATTGTAAAATAAGTAGATCCGTAAACAAACTACCTAAAATAGTAGGTACGAAATTTAACTTAGCAGTACAAGGAGTTTGGGGCATTAATAGGAAGAGTAGGTTTATAGAAAGCAATCCCAACAGATATGCCAATTCTGTAAAATTAAATAATAAAAAGGAGCATAAGTCTTTTTGGATATTAAATGATTATTTGTACCTATCTAAATCAGGAATAGAACTTGCAAGCATGTCAGCTTTTACAGAGCAGTTTGTTGACCCATCTTTATATTCCTGTGATGCAGATAAATCAAAATGTCCTATTAACCCTCTTGATTTAGAATTTAAAACACTTAAAGGATTAGAGGACGATGTAGTTACTTACACTACACAAAAGATTTTAGAGCGTTACTATCAGATACCTGTAGACAAATCCACGAACAACATAGACGAACAAAGTAGATAATGAAAGTAAGTACGGGAAAAAGAAATAGAATCGCCCCTGAATACTTCACTACTGCAAAATCAGTATACGAAGAATTTTGCAGAGAAAACCCCAAAGAAGTAGTCTCATTTGCAGACTTTAAAAAGATATCCCACACCTCCAATTCTATTTATGCTCATTATATTTTAGAAGGTGAGAAAGTAAAACTTCCCCAAGGATTCGGCTCATTAGCTATTAGTAAGAAAAAACAAGTTCATAAATTTACAGTTGGCGGTGTAGAAAAAATATCCTTAGCAGTAAACTGGGTCGAATCTAAAAAGAAAGGTAAAAAAGTATACCACGCAAATCTTCACACAAATGGTTACAGATTTAAATGGCTGTGGTTTAAACATGAAGCATTTCTAAATCTCACATATATCTGGCAATTCAATGCTACAAGAGTTAATTCCAGGAAAGTAGCACAACTCCTCAAACAAGAAAACTCCCCTTATATTGATAGATATCGAGAATGGGGAGCCAATTCATTCCTTTAATAATGTCTGCTTACTATAATTACGAGTTTGTTTCCCCAGAACCCATTTTCGCTCAAGTTAAAGAAGAATTACGTTCTTACTTTGATACAGGTGTAGTGGATGACTTATTATTTGAAACATATCTAAGTCATTGCTTGAGTAAACTAAGCAAAAGTGCTTATAAGATAGATGAAACTATCCTACATCTAAAGGATTTTGAGGCAGATCTTCCTGATGATTTCAAAGCCGTAAGAGAAGCATGGTTGTGTACTAGCGATGGTCATGTAAGATACCCAGATCAATCTTCTTTTTATTATCAACGAGATTGTAGAGTAACCAGGATAGATGATAGTTGTAATGAGTGTTTTACTCCACAAGATCCATGTTGTACTACTGTTCCTGTATACAATTCTTGTGACCCCTGCGATACTTGTGGTATTCCTGAAAAGTTCAGGGTTACACATAAAGTAACTGGGGAAACGGTATTTTCATTTCAGAGGCATTTTCTACTCAAGCCAGGGAACATCAGTAAGTTAAAAGATTGCAATCTTCATTGTAGGAATTTTGGATCAACTGCTAAGGATACATTTGATGTTGCCGACTGTGTATTTAGGACAAACTTTTCTACGGGAGTAGTCCACCTATTATACTATGCTGAAGGATTTGATGATACCGGATATCAATTAGTCCCTGATAATTTTAGAATAAAGGAATACGTAAAGTCATATATAACATATATGGTTTTTGATCAATTATACAAGCAGTCTTCAACTGAGAATTATGCTCAACGTAAAGATATGTGGTTACAATATGGTCAAAAATACGATGAAGCCTTTATACTAGCAGATATAGAAACAAAGAAATCTACACTGGATAAAAAGGTTCGTGAGATCAAAAAGTCTTATAAAAGGTTTAGAAGGTTTAACATTCGTTAATGGCCCAAGAGCAAAATATAAATAATAGTATATCTCAACCTGTAGGTGGGATGGACCTTGTTTCAATACCTTCTCAGATTAAGAAAGGGTTTACTTCATTCTCATTAAATTCCGTGATTGAGAATTTTGATGGGAAACAAGTAGCTATTCAAAATGAAGGAGCTAATGTAATCTGTGCTTATCTGCCAGCAGGATTTAAAGTCATTGGTGTAAAACCCATTTATGAAATAAAGCAAACATTATATTGGGTTGTCAATCCATTAACAGGAGCTTGTGAAATAGGTTATGTAAATGACGGAATGTGTACTTATAATACATACATTTCCTCTCCGTGTTTAGGATTTGATAGAAACTTTCCAATAAAGACCATTGAAGTAAAGACTACAAATTGTTCTACTCAAGTATATTGGACAGATGCAAATAATGATAGGAGATTCATAGACTTGAACGATCTTCCCTGGAAAGAAGAAATTGACCCTAATAATGATTTCAAAAGAATTAAAATTGAAGGTGTAGTAGATTGTAATAAATTACTTGTACAACCTAAGTTCACAGTTCCTGTAATAAAACCAATTTCTGTAGATATTGGTGGTTCCTTGATTTATGGAACTTATCAATTCTTCTTCCAATATTCAAATGCTTTGGGGGAAGGAGCCACTTCATTTTATTCAAATACTAATGGAGTATCTATTAAAGATAATAAAATCACTCCAAATTTTAATGAAACTACTAGTAAATCTATTAATGTTAATATTGATAATATAGATACTTCTGGTCTGTATGATCATTTCAATTTAGTAGTTCTTGAAACAATAAATTTAATCCCCACACCAAAGCTAGTTGGAACCTTCCCCATTACTGCAAGAACTTTTTCATATAACTATACTGGGAATACCAAAACACAAATCAACCTCGCAATAGCAGATTTATTTGAGAAATTCCCTTACTACGATATTGCAGCTGGTGTTACTTCCGCAGATAATTCTCTTATTTTTTATGGGCTGACCTCTAGAAAAAAAGATATTTATCAGTCAATCTGGAGTAAAGTAAAATTTGTCTGGGAGACTTGGAAAATACCATATAATGAGTTTGAAGCGTACAATAACGGAGTCAATACTGCTAATATAAAAGGACATTTTAGAGATGAAGTATATGCATTAGAGGCAATTATTACTCACACTGATGGAAGTGAAAGTATGTCATTTCCTCTCGTAGGAAGAAAATCCACTTCTTATGATACAGAGATTATCTCCATACAGAACCTAGATGCAGCAGCAATAAAAAGAAACCCCTGCGAAGATCCCCAACCAACTGTTAGATGGAAGGTTTACAATACCGCATCTCGTACAGGGTATTCAGAGCAATACCTTTTATCAGGTCAAGGTAATGATTGTTACGTTGGTCCATATGAATATGGAGAATTTGCTTACTGGGAATCCCAAGACCCCTATCCTAATAATCCTTTAATATGGGGAGCATTGGCCGGAAAACCAATCAGACACTTTAAATTCCCGGACTGTGCAGTATCTCCTATACATGACAATAACATAAATAATGATCCTAATTTTATACATTCTATATATCCAATAGGTATAAAAATAGACCTTCCTTCCTTATATAGAGCAATAGAAGAGTCGGATTTGACCGAAGAACAAAGAGGAAGGATTGCAGGGTTTAAAATTGTTAGAGCAAACAGAGCTAATAATAAATCTGTAGTAGCGAAAGGATTGTTATATAATGTGGGTAAATATGAAAAAAACGAACAAACCTACCTCTACCCCAACTACCCATACAATGATTTAAATCCGGATGTTTTTATATCTAATACCAAAGTATCAAATCATAGTGGTAATAACAGCGATAAACGATTAGATGGATTTAATACTGAAGATAGTAAACAACGATTTACTTTCCATAGTCCAGATACCCATTTCTATCAACCTAATTTTGTTGATTCAGGATATTTGAAATTAGAGACAGTTGAATATGGCAAAACCAGATCTCATTTTATAGAAGTACAGGATAATGCAAAATACAAGTTCTTAACTTCTCAATCATTATTTATTGCTTATGCACTTGGTTTGTCGTCTGCGTTAAACCTGGATTCAGGTGGGGGTTTTTTAGGAATAGCACCATCGGTTACTGTGGATATTGGTCCCATAGCATCAGTTTTTACAGCCAGTCTTCAGATACTTAAAGATATAGCACAGGCTAAAAATTATGGATATCAGTACAATTCAATAGGGAATTATAATAATTCTCTACCAGTACCCAATGAGCAAGGTATAAAGAATAGACCAATAGAAACTGGAAGATATTTAATTGAAGGAGTACAATCAGTAAATGATATTTACCAAGTAAACAATAAATTCAGAGAAAGTTCTGTCTACTTAAAAACATCAGAAACGTTCCCTTTCCCACATGAAGTTGATACCTATCTAATTCCTGAAGATAACTCAAGATATATATTATCTGATTCATCAACTTGTGATTCTCCCGAAACAGTTATAGAAAGGAATATTAGTTCATTTTATGGAGCAATTAAGAGATATGTGCCAGACCAATACGGAAGGATATTTTCATACGAAGTTGTAGATACTGGTTTCCTAACTCCTCTTTATGATGAAAAAGGAGCAAAACTAAAATCAGTTCCTACTATATTTGGTGGAGATTGTTTTATAAATAGAATCGGGTTAAAAAGAAAGCATTCCTTTTTTCTGGCGAGTACTGTTAAAAAAGATAATGAATACGATATAAGTCTGGATCAAATTCCAACCGTAGGCTATCCAACGTTTTACTACAGCACTAGTAAAATTGACACCGATGTTGATTTTAGTAATCTTCAGGGATATATAAATAATATTATCGATACAAGTGCTGGGACTATTATAATAAATATTCTAAGTGGTGGAGTAAGACCTCTTACTTCCGGACTGATGATATTCACAACAATATTAAAAGCATACGTAGAATCATTAGGTGTAGCAAATGTAAATCTCGATTGTCCAGCTTCTCCTAAGAATTTAACTGAAGAAGGGAAGGTATATTTGTTTGCATATGGGATTCCATATTTTTTCTGTGAGTCTGAAGTGAATGTTGATTACAGGCAAGCCACCAACTCAAAAGAAGGTAATTTCTTCCCAAATGTCGCTACTGATATCCCCGATGATTGGTTACAAGAAGTAAATGTCCCTATATTACTTGATAATAGTTATACTTATAACCAAACATATTCAAAGCAGAATAAAGAAAATGTTTTCACACATCTCAGAGAAGATTATGATCCTTCTAAAACTTGCTTGTTTGAATTTCCTAATAGGGCTATTTACTCTGATAAATCAACCCTGGAAGAAACGAAAAACAATTGGTTAGTTTATAGACCAGTTTCTTTTTTTGATTTCCCCAAAGAGTATGGTCCTCTGGCAGCCTTAAATGGATTTGAGAATAGACAAGTACTCGCAAGGTTTGAGAATAAATCCCTTATATATAATGCACTCTCTACTGTTAATACATCTACATTAACAGCATATTTAGGTAATGACCAGTTCTTTAAATCCTCTCCTCCATTGGATTTTGCAGAAACAGATTTAGGATTTGCAGGATCTCAGCATAAGTTCTTTATTAAAACCGAATTTGGTCATATCACTATTGATGCAAAAAGAGGTCAAATATTTATATTAAAAGGGAATACAATAGATACCTTATCAAATCAGTATACGGATAACTGGTTTCAAGAATATCTCCCCTTCAAAATTACAAACTATTTTCCAACTGTAGATATTGATAACAATTTCAAAGGGTTGGGTTTACATGGAACCTATGATGCCAAGTATAAACGAATATTAATAACCAAACTAGATTATGAACCACTTAATACTGAAATTAAATATATTGATTCTAAGTTCACTCTTGATGGTACAGAAGTTTCATTGCAAGATTCAACTCTTTTCTGCAACCGATCTTGGACGCTTTCTTATTCATTTATCCCAGGGATAAACAACTGGGTAAGTTTCCATTCATATCAACCCAATTATTATATTTCCCAACCTACCTATTTCCAATCCGGATTAAATTCAGATGGTAGTATTTGGAGTCATAACACGGTTTACAATAAGTTCAATAATTTCTATGGTAAAATATACCCATACATTATAGAACACCCTTACTTCTTTGAGAATCCTAATGATCAAATATTGCAGTATGTGAAGGATTACACTACGGCTTTAAAGTATACAGATTTTTATACTTATACAGAACCTGATAAAACTATCTATTTTAATAAAGCCATTATTGATAATGGGCAACAGTGTACTGGATTATTGAATCTTGTACCTAATGATAGGAATAACCTCTCTCAAAAATTGAAGTACCCCAAATATAACTCCATATCAAAAGATATTTTGGTTACAAAAGTGAAGAATTATTTTAACTATAATACATTCTGGGATATAGTGAAAAACAATGATCAACCTATCTATTTAAAATCTTGCGACTTCTCACTTACAAATAAGGAATTGAATTCCTCAAATCTGGATTATGGTAAGAAGGATTTTGCAAAAGCTAAGATAATGGGGAAAGATTTAAAAGTTCGTCATATTCTTGATAATCAAGATAACTACAAATTAATTACACATTTTAATTTGGTACAAACCCAAACCTCATTTACATAATGGCAACAAGTAAAAAGAAAATGCCAGATGGAGGAAAGATTAATCCTAAAGATGCAGCTGTTAAAAAATGGATGCAGGGGTATGTCCAATCCCCAAAGTATAAGGAAAGACTATCCAACTTCTACCAGTATCCAGATTATGTTCAAGGTCAACGTTCCAAACGTATTGAAGGAACACAGGTTCAAGAAGTACCAGGGAGTACTCTTCAATATTCTTCAGAAGATAACACTTTAAATATATCTCCAACTGAAATAGCCTTAAAAGCGCTTAATAGACAAGAGGTAGTTGCACACGAACTAGGTCATGCTATTAACTCAAATGAAACTAATCCAGCCTTGGGTTTATCTCCCAAAGAAGAGTCTTTCATATTTAATAGATCAAATCTTGATCCTGGCACAAAGAAGGATATAACCGGAGATGCACAAAGAGAAGAGATGGGGATTTCAAGGTATATGAAAATCAGACCCTCCCTTCATGACTTCTATCCTACTGAAAATAAGAGTGATATAGATACATTCAGATATTTATTAAATCAGCAAGGGATATATGATGCTGGTACACAAGATATCACACCAGAAATACTTCAAAAAGCAAAACAAAATCCAGTAATCAATAAGTCCCTCTCTACAAAAAGATTGTTTGATAATTATCAAGATAATAATTTAATTGATGTAATGAATAAGGTTGCATCAAATCAACAATCAGCAGAAACAACTTATGCAGCTGATGGAGGAAAAATTTCAAAATATGTATCTCCTAATAAAAATAGCCTTAAAAATCCTTCATTTTCAAATGATGAACTTTCAAGACTATATAACCCCGACGAAGCCGTAAGAAACTGGTATACGGATTATATAAACTCTCCAAAGTATAAAGAAAGGCTAGGAAAATCTGGATACAATGATGTGAATGGAACTATTAGAGATAGGAGACAAAGGATACAGAATACAGTTATTACACATCCGGATTCTAAGGGAGAGATAGGATCTTATTATGATCCTGGGGACAATATGGTATTTATAGATAACAAACAAGTTAAAAAGTTATCAACAACAAGAGATGATATTCTTTCACATGAATTGGGTCATGCTGTTAATTATACTAATGAATATATAAGAAATGAAAATGACCCCAATAAAGGAATAATAACAGCCCCTGCTAATTTAAGACTCAGTAAAGATGAAGAAAAATATATAGGAAGTAGAAATAAAGGAGTTGATGAAGGGTTGTTATTAAAAGCTCAAAGGTTAGCCTCTGAACAAGGACAATCCGTAAGTCATATATTAGGTCTACTTGATCATAATTTATCACCATCTGAAAATAAAAGTGATGTTGATGCATTTAGATACATACTTAAAAAAGAGGGGATATATGATTCCGGTAACCAAGATCTTACACCAAAATTATTAGAAAAGGCAAGAGGTAATAAGAATATTAAAAATACTTATAATTCACAAAGGCTACTGAAGAACTTTTCTGATAAAGATATCATTGATATAATGAACAATATTGCTTACAATAATGAAAATAATAATACTACTATGATTGCCAAAAATGGAGGATCTTTAAATTTCTCTTCAAAACCAGCCTATAACCGATGGATTGGATATATACACGCAAAAGGTTTAGCTGAATCTACTCCCGGTAATCAAAAGATTTCTATCAATGGAAATTCTCATAAGGTAAAACATGCTTATGGTGGACCAATTGATTCAAATATTCAAGGTTATAATCCATATGCAGTATCAAGTGAGCTACAGAATGATACTCCGTATTTACCATATAAACCCGTAGGATCTCCATTGAATCAAGCATCAGCAAATGTTAACAATTATTTTGCCACAGAGCAAAGTAATATGATCCCCAATGATGCTTCTTTGGATGGTCCGGCCTTCGATCAGCCGGAGTATTTATTAGATGCAAATACAGATCAAGTATCTCAAAGTAATTATGAACCACAAAGTTCAGAAAAAGGCTCAAGTAAAGGATTAAATGTAGCAAAAGCAATTAAAGGAAGTTTACCTAGAATAAAATTTAACACAGCTGGACCAATATTAGCATTAGCAGGTTTAACTGGACAAATGGCGCAACAGAAGAATTTCAATGATAATCAAGCAAGGAGAATAAATAGGCAGTTCAATCGGGAAACTTATAATCCAAATCCCTATGGGACAGGCAGTAGTGCAATATACAAGAACGGTGGTAAAGTTTCTTCAAAAGAGAGTAAAATGGCTAATGGTGGATATATGTTAGGGGAGACTTACAATTTAACCCCGGAAGAAATTAATTTACTTTCAGAATCCGGTTACAGCTTTGATATAATTAGTTAATATGCCAAAAGTAAAAATAAATAAAGTTCCTCTTAAACAAGTTAGAATAAAATCTCTCCCTAAAGCAGCAAATGGTTTAGAGGTATTAAATGGTGGAGTTGCAGGTAACTTATCAGATAATCCTATTGATGGTGGGATGGGAATTTTCCAGGGTAATTCTCACAATCAAGGCGGGATCGATATAGCCTATGGAAACAAGCAAGCCGAAGTGGAAGGAAATGAACCGTTTTTCACAGATCAACAAGGAGCTTTGCAGATTTTTGGGAAATTACGTGTTCCCACTATGAATAAAACTTTCAAAGCGGTTGCAAAGGACATAGCCAAAGAGGAGGATAAGTATTCTAAAATATTAGATAAATCCACCGCGCTTATTAATAGTAATGATCCATATAATAGGTATGAACAATTAGCATTTAATTCTGGAACGGTAATGGGGAATCATGCTAAGAATAAGCAAATGGAATTAGCAGCACAAAAAGAACAGCTGGCAGCACTTCAGAACGTTATGTTACAATCAATACAGAATTCAGATAAAGCTAAATGGGGGAAGAAGATGAACTTTGCTGAAGGCGGTGATATTAACTCAGATGAAGATCCGTTTACTAAATTAATCAAGCAACGTTTAGCTGGAGTTGAATCCGGAGGGAATTATAATGCAATTCCTAAAAACAAAGAAGGTAAGTTACTTTCTTCCGCATATGGTAAATATCAATTTTTAAAAGGTACTAGAGAAGGAGTTTATAATAAGCATTTTAAAAACCAGTATAAATCTTTTGAAGCATTTGATAGCGCCTTTAAAAATAATACAAATAATTTGCAGGAAGATGTGATGAATTCCCACATTTCAGATTTGAAGAAGAAATATGGAGAAAACCCAACCTATATAGCTGCTGCGCATAGAATTGGTGAAGGGGCAACCGATCAGTTAATTAAAACAGGAAAAGCAAAGGTAGGAAATCGACAAATTACTTGGGATAGCCCAATTGGAACATCTCAAGATCCAACAGCTCAAGAAACGTTGAACCAGTATATTGGTAAAGTAATTGGGAATACTCTTCCAACTGTTGACGTAACAGCACCTAGATTAAAGCCAACTGTCCCTGCTCCAGATGAAAAATTACCCTTTCCTACTGTTCCTAGTAATAATACATCTCAACCTGATATAACGGGCAATTATCCGACTGCGCCAATGGGAGATTTAGATATCCCTAATAAAAAAAGACTTCCTTCTTTAGCTGATCAGAATAAGTTATCCCTTGGTCAAATTGCTCCAGAGTTACTTACTTTAGCAACTGAAAGAAGGCAAGCAGTACCCAGCTTAAATTATACCCCTACTTTATACACTCCATACCAGGTATCATTCCAGGATCAGCTGAATCAAAATCAGGCTACATTTTCAGCCGTTGCAAGACAAGCGGGTAGTAGTAATCCTTCAGCTCTTGGTACTTTAGCTGCACAGAAGTATAATGCTGACTCTGAAGTACTAGCTAATCAATTCAGGACCAATCAGGGTATATCCAATGATATTACCAATAAGAATGTAACTCTCTTAAATCAGGCAGAATTACAGAATCTTCAATTTGATGATCAACAAGCAGTACGACAAGCCCAGGCTGATGCAAATACCAGAGCAAACATCAGAGGAGCAGTAGGTTCAATAGCAAATAAATCATTACAAAATAGAGCTGAAAACAACAGTATCAGATTGTATGAAAATATGTTTAATTACAGACCAGATGAGAACTTAAATCTTAATTATATGGGTCCAGATGCAGTATTCACAGCTAACGGCCTCCCAATTGGTAATAGTAATCAAACAAGTAAAACAACTTACGATAAGAACGGTAATCCCGTTAGAACTTCAGTAACTACACCCTCACAATTAAAAACAAATCAAGATATCCTAAATTATAATACTAATCAAAGGAGAGCTGCTAGAAAGCCCTTTGGTTAATCATTAATTTAGTGAAGATATTTTCATTAGTTTAGTTATATAACTTGCTAAAGTTAATAATTTTAATTAGCTTTGTACATCATATCATGGCGAATTTTCTCGAAAATAATCCCACCTCATACCCTGGTTATGTTACTCAATTTAACCCAGAGCAATACGCCAACATAGGCGTCATAAAGCAGCAGCAGTACGATCAAGGCTTGCAAAATGTGCAAGGGTATATTAATTCTGTTGCAGGAATGCAAGTTGCGCGTCCTCAAGATCAGCAATATCTACAAAATAGATTGGGAGAGTTAACTAATAAAGTTAATTCTGTAGTAGGCGCTGAATGGGGTAGTCAAGCATTGGTAAATCAAGTTGGTGGGTTGGCTGCACAAATCGGTAACGATAGAAATGTGCAAAATGCAACCGCAGGGACTCAGAGATTGATTAAAATTCAATCTGATATTGAGGAAGCTAAGAAGAAAGGGGACACATACGCTGTACAGAATGAGTACCGACCAACGAAGCAATTGAATGAATGGTTTAATAACCCCAATGCGGGTGCAGAACTTTCCAGAAACGTTTCGTATACTCCATACATAGATGTAAATAAAAGAATAAATGAACTGTGGAAAGATGCTCATCCAGACAGTATTTTAAGGCAATCCACGAATGGAGATTACTATGCTTATGTAATGACTGAAACCGGATTGAAAGCACTTCCCCCCGATCAAGTACGTTCACAGATTGAAGGAATGCTCGATCCTAATTTAGCAAATCAATTAGATATAAATGCAGAATACAATTACAGAAACTTCAACTCAGATAATTTAAAAACTGAAATAGATTCAGTATATAAAGGACGTGAAGATTCTTACGATAATTATATTAAAAAACTTCAACTAGATAGGTTAAGTAAAGCCAATGATCCAAATGCACTTAATGAGATAGATTTAGCTATTGGACAAACAAATACAAAGTTAACTGCATTACAAAGAAGTAAGTTAGAGATCTCAAATGCTTCCATACAAAATCCAGATGCTGTAAAATCCTACCTATACAGAAATAAGTGGTTAGATAGTATGGCAGGAATGATCGGATATACTGAACAGTCTCAGAAAATAGTAGAAAATCCCATACGTAAACAAGCATGGGATGAATACATGGATTGGAATAAATTCCAGTTGGATCAGGATAAATTTAAACTGGATCAACAGAAATTAGCTTTAGAATCCATAAAGGCAGCAAATAAAGGTAAAAAGGGGGAAGGGGATGGAGATAACTTGGGTGATTTAGGTACAATAGCTCCGGCTGATTTAAATGCTAATAAAGCATTAACTATTGATCAGTTTAATGATAAAGCAATTAGTATGTACAGTAATGCCAATGATGCTTTCTTGGAGCTGATCTGGAGGAAAAACCCAGAGTTATATAAAGATCCTCAAACAGTTCCCAATTCTGATGGTACAATGAAAACTAAATATGTACCTAAAGATAAAAATACCTTAATACAGATAATGGCTAAAGGTGCGGAGTTGAAGACATTATATGAACAGGGTGCTGACGGCCTCGATCCGATGGCGAAGACCTTTTTTGATAATTATTTGCCCCAGTTGCAGTTATCTGATAAAATGAAGAATGTCTCTCAAAAAGTACAAGCAAATGCAGAAAAATATATAAAGACTCAATCTGAATACTCACCAAAATTTGAAGAACTGGATAGAGTTAAAAAAGCATTAGGTAGTGCTGCTCCCTTTACGGCAGTTACTAGAAATGGTAATGTTAACATAGCTGGAAGAGATTTGAAAAATTATGCTGCATTAATAGCAAATGAAAAAGCATCTTCCCCGCAAGCGGGAGGTACAGCAGGAACTCCCTCTACCCCGTATCAAGCCTATTCAGATGTAACTCTGAGCAAGTACAATTTAACCAGAGAAGAGTACAATGCTATTAGTACACATGCTCCTCAGCAGTATAGAGAAGCCATTCAAAGAATAGATGCCTTAACCAGTACTTTAAGACCCTCCATAAACACAAAGAACGATTATATAAACCAGCAACTTCGTCCGTATCAAGATTTAGGGTTGAACACTGAAATACAAATCAATACTGCAAAACCAGAACAAGCAAAGCAATGGGCAAGTGTTATAGGTACAATAGCTAACCAAAGATCAGGAACCACATTGGCCGGAGATACAAAATGGGATAGAATTAACACTATGTTAAATTCTAAAAACGTTGGTTCTGTAGTGCTATCATATTCTCAACCTTCAACTGGAGAAAATCCAATTCTATATGTCAGTAATCCTAATGTAAAAGGAGGAGATAGGCAAGCAATAGAACTCGATATCCCAACAGCTACATCTCTTGGTTTATATCAAGAAGATAGTTTAGGATTTGCTAAAAACATGCTTGCTTTAAATGAGGGGAGAACTACTGGTAAACTGAAATTTGGAAATATAGGTAAATACAATGTTCAATATGAGGTACAACCTTATTTGAATAACTATACTACTACTATGTATGTTACTATTCCTGGTCAAATGGAAACACCTCAACCCGTTGTAGTACTTGGGGGCAGATTAAATAGTTTAGAGGCAGTAAGTGAATTTTTACGAAAGCCAGCTACCGAATCGTATATTGACTTAAATTTAAAAGAAACATTAAAGAGGTTGGGCATTCAATCCAATAGCACTTCTCCAGCTAATCCTTTTATTCAATCTAATCCATTTTTTCAACAAGCCCAGGCAGCAGGAATAACACCACAAAACCCCGTAAATGCTGGTAGATAAGCAATTATTACAACAGAGTAGCACACCAGAAGATACTTTAAGTGATTTCCCTCAAATAGGAAGTCAACCAACTGCATTTACACCTATCCCTACAAATGAGAATGATCCTACGAGGCCACAACAGTCATCAAGTTTAGGTGCTCAATTAATAAACCAAGCTAATAAATCAGCCAGTAAACTATCTCCTACCAATGGTCCCAGAGTTTCATATTCAGAACTCCCCACAAATGGTAGATTTCCTACCTATTCTCCTTTCTTAAGCAATGAAGAATTAGCAGCTCAGTCACAGCCCTGGTATTTCAAGGCTGGCAATGCTATTACTAAAGGTCTTGGTTTAGCGACTTCTACAGCATTACAGGGAACTGTAGGGGCAGTATATGGTGTAGGTAAATGGCTGGAAGATGGGAAATTCTCATCATTCTACAATAATGAATTCAGTCAAGGATTAGATAAGTGGAATCAGCAAATGGAGAACCAGTTCCCTAACTATTATACTCATGCTGAACAATCTGCCAATTGGTATTCCCCTACAAATTTCCTTTCTGCTAATTTTTTGTTCGATAAAGTAATAAAGAATTTAGGGTATGCAGCAGGTGCTTATATTTCAGGTGCTGGATGGGCGAAGGCTTTCACTTTATTAGGAAGTGTATCAAAATTATCAGCCGCAGGTGCGTTAGTTGATGCTTCAATTGCGTCAGAAAATGCTATTGCCTCAGTTGCGAATACAAATAAAATAGGGGCTTTAGAAGGAGCATTTGCAAATATAGGTAACAAGTTTGCAGCTAACTATAATCTTCTGAATACTACTCAGAGAGCAATGTATGCTGGTCTGATGACTACCGGAGAAGCTGGTATGGAAGCACTTCAAAATGCAAATCAGTTCAGGCAGAAATTAATAGATAATTATTACAACACAAATGGTCAACTCCCCACAGGAATCGATTTAGATGCCATTAACAAGCAAGTTGATCAAGTTGGAAATACTACATTCCTATTAAATACAGCCCTCCTCTCCCTTACAAACTATGTACAGCTCCCTAAAATAATGGGTTCTTCATACAACCTTGAGAAAAGGGAGTTTGTAAACGCTATAAATAATATAGAAGACATTTCATTGAAAAATGAGGCTGGTGAAACTTTAAATACTTTAGGGAGGACAGCAAAAGATCAATTTTACAAAAGTGCAAAAGCAACTACTAAATTTGGTAGAATTTCATCTTTGGGAGAATACTTCTTTTCTCCATCTGAAGCATTTGAAGAAGGTGCTCAAAATGTCATTTCTGTAGGTACTGAAAATTATTGGAATAAAAAGAATAAAGAAGGGAGTGCTGATGTTTTAAATGACTTATTTGGATATGGTACAAAACAGACACTCACTACTAAGGATGGTATTGAACAAATATTGATAGGTGGATTGTCTGGAGCTATCTCTGAGATAAGAGGTAATTTCAAATCTCGTAAAGAACGCGCTGCAAATACTGAATCAGCTGTACAGGCTTTCAACTCTACATATTTAGGATCTTTCCTTAAATCTGCAAATGATTCAGTAAATAGGCATGATAATTTAGAACAACAGAGAGTAGAGGCTATAAAAGGTGGAGATATACTTCAGTCAAAAGACTTGGAGACAGACGAATTAATAAACTATCTTACTCCACGTATTCAGTATGGGAAATATGAATTATTCTTAAATGATATAGGTCAATTTAAACAAATAGCTTCTACAGATGAGGGTTTAAAGCAGTTACAAGCACAAGGGTTAATTTCTCAAGACGCTACTCAAACGCAAGTATTGTCTCATTTAGATAGATTACAGCAGTTTGGTAATACTATCAAGGCCCAGTATGAAGCATTGAATATAAAGTATGCTGGATTAAAAAATAAGGGAGGAGATAGGGTCTACACAGATGATGTCATTAATAAGATGATTTATGCATCTGGTAAAGTAGATGATTATAACAGACGTATCCCCCAAGCCTCTCAAACTGTTTTAGCAGCTGGTGTACTCACACAACCAATTGTAGAAGCTGTAGTAAATAACACGGAAGATAAGGATGAGTTAATAAAACAAGCAGTTTCTCATATTGAATCTCTCCCTATACTGCAAGATGCGAAGGATGAAATAAGGCAAAACTTAGCTGATATTATTGAGATGTCAGTTAGGAGAAAGCAATTTCTGGATGAATACAAAGATATCAGAGAGAACCCAGTTAACTACCAGGATAAGAATGAATTGAAAGATTCAGAACCCGTTGAGTCTATTCAGATTGGGGATAGAGAGTTGAAAATAGGTCGTTCTTACACTCCTAGTAATCCCATACAGATAGTAAATAATCAACTTGAATTATCTCCACGTACACAAATCCTCGGTAGAAATTATCTTGATGAAATATCTATCACTACAGGTAATGGTGTAAGAAGCGTACCTTTATCACAGGTTCAATCTCAAGATTTCATAGATCAACCTTTAACCAGGAATCAAACAGAATTAAATAATAGGTTAAATAAAACTATTGAAGATTTCTTCATTAAACAACCTCAACAAAACCCTACATTAACTGATCCTACTTCTACTTTGGAAGAAAAAGTACAAGCTGTAAATGATCTCCCCAATAATCTTAATTTATTAAACGATCTCCAAGTTGAGCTTCGTAAAACGTTAGATCAATTCTTAGAAGAGGAACGTTTAGAACAGGAGAGATTGGATAAATTAGCTGACGAACTTTCCAAAACACAGGATGAAATAAGTGGAGAGTCAGAAACTGATAAACCTGAAGATCTCCCTGTACCTGAAGATGTAACAAAGGAGCCACGTAAGCCTATTGAAATTAACTTTAAGTCTTCTCGTCCTGCTTCTTACTACGCTCCTTTAAAAGAAGAAAATAATCAGTATCATAAAAGAGAACAGGAATTTCTTAATCGTATAAATCTATCTTCATTCCCACTAGATAGAGATAAGTTGCGTATTATACCTGTAACAATTAATAACCAAGACACTATAGGTCTTAAACATCTTATACCAGAAACCTATGAGGTAAACGGCAAGGAAATAAATAATAACAAAAATATAGATCGTGCAGCCATAGCCCTTGTTTATGCTTATGAAACCTCTGATGGATTACGTCTAGTAGATAAAGAAGGAAATTTATTAAATAAAATAGGAGAAGAAAATGATCCCACCTCTTATGTGTATACTTATCTTGCCACAACTGATTTTTCTTATACTGGTGGTGAGAATAAAGATTATACAGGCAAAGTCAACTTTTCCAATCCAAATAAGATTTCTGATGCTCAAATTAAAGAGATTCAAAAGAAAGCTAGAGAGGATAGGAAGTACCTTTTGTCTTTAAAGGATGCACAACCTTATTCTTTTACTGTTAGTGCTGGTATACCTAATATCATTAGAGATGAAAGTGGTAGTGTAAGACCTTTAAATAATTCCGTTGTTGATTCTCAGATTATTGCACAGTCTGATTTGTCTGATAAAAAACTATTATCTTCCAGATTTCCTCTCTCGGATACCTATTTAAAACTTGGAGAGAGTTTCTATAAATTAAATTCCCATAAATTTACTGAGCAAGAAGCTACTAAAGTGTACGAACTGTTGAGGATAATGTCCAAACAGATCCAGGATAGTTTTGCTTCAACCGGAGCAGTTTCAGTAGATCCTACTTTGCGTAAATATCTTTCAAGGATTATCTATTTTGACTTCCCAAGAGGTAAAGCCCCACGTCCTCAGCAAGTATGGTTTGATAAGGCTGGCAAACTGCATTTAGGTACATCTTTAGTAGTTCAACCAGTACAGGAAAATATAGAAGCTAATAAACAAGATATTATTGATTTCTTTAACGGAAAACAGCAAAATGTAAATCCATATCAGGTTAATAATGATGGTATATTTACAGAAATTACTTCTGTAAATGGAGATACATATGAAACAGTAAAATGGAAATCATATCAGCATTACCTCCTCTCCCCTATTTATGATCTCCAGGGAAAGAGTAAGGTAAATGGTACTACCAGAAATGCTATCCTAACTACTAATACGATTGTTCCTCAAATGGTAGATGGTATCCAGGAAGCACCTCTTATTAGTAAGTACGTAACTATAGTTGGAGATATAAGTACACAAGCTACTCCCAACACTCCAGCTGAACCTGTAGATACCACTGATCAACCTGAAGTATCAGAAGAACCAGTTACACCTCCTCTAGATGAATCAATTCCTGAAGAATTACCTGCTGAAGAAGATGTACAGGTAATAAACGAACCTGAAGAAAAGCCTGTTATGTATGTATCTTTTATAGATACTATGAACCGGATGAAACCATTAGGTTACACAGAGACTCAGATTGTAGGGATGAAATTGAAGGATCAGGAGAAAATTCTTAGAGAAAATAATCTATGGTATGAAATTGAAGGATATGATACAGAATTAACTTCATCTGAAGATACTTTAAACAAAGTTAAAGAATTCTTAAAAAGAGTTGGTACAACAATTGAGCATGTGGAGTCCATTAAAATAAATGGAACTTCACTGTCTGCTGTAGGAGTTGCTGATACAGTGAACAATCTGATACAAGTAGTTGATGGAAAGGAAAATGTAGCTTTGACTGAAGAAGCGATGCATATTGCAGTAGATTTAATTGCTACCAATAATCCAGAACTTTATAATCAATTAAAATCTGAAGCAAAGAAGTATAAACTTTATGATGATGTTGTAAAATCTCCAGAGTATCAAGCTGCTTACGATAACCCCAGTAATCTACAAAAAGAAGCAGTTGCAAAGATCCTTACTGAATATGTAATCTACAAAAATGAAAGTACTGAAAAGCCAGAATTGATTGCGGAAGCACAATCTTGGTGGAAACGAGCTTTGGAATTTATAAAGTCTATCTTTAGTATTGCAAACTTCAATCCTTTTGAAAATGTAGCTACTAAAATATTAAAAGGTACAGAGGATTTTTCTGGTAGTACTATAGAGGATGGTGGGTTATATTACAAAATCCCATCTTCCCAGGAGTCTACAAAACTGTTTGATAAATTAAAATCCGTAGCTGATAGTATCACTAAGGTAATTAAAGAGAATGGTAAAGTTAGCTACATTAAAAAAGATAGCTCTCCGGTAAGTAAAACTTTACAGCAAAGAGTAGATGATTATTATAAAGAGAAACATGCAAATAAGGAAATTTCAGATACTCAGTTAAAGGATTCTAAGAAAAGGTTAGCAGATGACAATGCAGCACATCAGGATATTTACGATATTTTAGATAGGTATATTGACAGTAATACAGGTTGGGTTAGGAGAAATGAAGGAGGAGAAATAACCCCTTTGGATAAAACAAACATCTCTCAGCTTGATCCTACCAATAGTGAATACTATGATACCATAGAGGAGTATTTAAAGGAGACTATTGAATCATATCCTGAAGGTACTCAGTTCCTATTTAATCAAACTGTATATGATGAACAAAATGATGAAGCTGGGACACTTGATTTTGTAGCAATCAAACCTGATGGAACACATGATGATTTGAACTTTAAATTTCTGAATGTAGATACTGAAAAAAGATTTGATGTCCCTTACTATGACAAAAGGGCATATAATTTAGAGTTATCCAGGTTATCAAAGACTCTCTCAGATAAGTATGGTTTAAAGAAACAAGGTCTAAGTAGAGCAATTCCTATTGTCCCTAAATATACTAGAGGTACAGATAACGATCTTACCCTCCAGGATATGGAGATCGGAGATACTACCGTGGAAAGAATTAATAAACGTTACTTACTTCCAGTACCTTCTGAAGTCGAACCTCCTGTTACAAAAGGAGTAAAAACTTTGATAGATAAACTAAATGAAATACTTTCAGAATTAGAGAAAAATAATACAGAAAGTAGTACAAAATATGAAGTACAGAAACAGATAAACAGTATTACTTCTGCCATTAGGGTACTGCAAGTACAGGGTAACGTAAATCCTTTAATAAAAACTGTTTCAAATCAGGTAGATAATATCAGAAAAACAATAGATCGTTATAATTCAATATACCAATCTGGAAATACTGATTCAATAGCAGAAATAAACACTGAGGAAGTATCCAAACAATTAGTAGATTCTTATACTGATCTTACTGTGTATACTACTCTTGGAGTAGCATTCAAAGATGTATATTCAGCAGATACTGTAGAATACAAGAAATTACGTAACCTCTCCGCTAAAGCAAGAAATATCCAAGAAGATTTGGTGGATATCTCCAAACTACAGGTTAACTCTATTGCTAATAGGTATGGAGTACAGGGAGTATTATTTGAAGAGAAGAATGTACGTTGGTTAGCGAAGAACTTCATGAGCTTATCTGATGCTCGTACAGCGTCTACCCAAACCTTAAATAAGATAGTAAACAGAGCTAGGCAGGATAGGGAGTTTGAATTTGAGGGAGAGATTAAAAAATTGAAGAAGCTACAGGATAACTTAAACAAGTCAAATTTAACAGACAAAGCTCAGGATTTACTGTTTGAGAAACAAGATGGTAAAAAGACTGGATTACTTACTCCCAAGTATAAGAAAGAATTCTATCAAAATTTGAATGAGGCTTTAACTACAGGGAATAAGGCATGGGTTGAAGAAAATGTAGATATTTCTAAGTACAATGAAGAGTATGAAAAATCTTATACTTCATTTAAAGAATATCTGGAACAACAGTATGCAGACTATGAAGGTGATGAAAAAGAGGAATTAATAAGTACTCCTCTTGAGAAGTTCGCCAAAGAGTATGACTTTAAGAATCACCCAGAGACTGCTTTAAATGATCAAAACAATAGATTTCTTAGATTCCCTAAAGGAGATCTTTGGTACAGTGATCAATATAGTCAACTTATACAGAAAGGGAATGAACCAATCCTTGCTTTATACGACTACATGAAGTCAAAAAATGATGAAGCATATGAAACTGGTTTGTTTAAAACTTACCATGCTACATTCTTTGCTAATGTAAGGAAGTCATTTTTGGAAAATTTAACATTTGGTTTAACTGAAGACGGTACTTCAGCTATTAGGAACCAGATAGAAAATATCTTCAATTTCAAACTTAATCCAGAAGATGATGTTTATGGGTACATTGACCCCATCACTCACCAGCCTAAAGATAAGATATTTGCATATTACACTTCACAAATAAGCGCTGATGAAAAATCTTATGATATTTTCAGAGTATTGACTCTGTGGAATCATGAACTGATTAAGTATAAATATCTTTCTCAGGTAGAGAACCAGGTTAAACTACTCCATTTAGTAGAGTCCAATAAAAACCACTTGGAAACAGATAAGTTCGGCAATATTAAGGCAGAAACTATTGAAGAGGCTATTGCAGCTGGCAATCAAAACAATGCTAAATATCTGAAGGAATTTATTGATGCTACTATTTATGGTAAAAGGTTTTCTACAGATCAGCCAGATATGGGGTTGACCGTTGGAGTTGGAAAGATAGCAAAAGCAATTAATAAAGTATTGGGGGCTGAAATACTCCCTATGCCAGATCAACAGAAGACACAGGTTTCAGTAGTGAAATTTGTAGATGCTATGAATCGTTGGTTCAGGTTGAAAGCCATGGGGGTAAATCCTCTGTCCGGTATCTCTGCTTGGTTTGGGGGTACTGCAAATGCGGCTCTTAATGCAGGTACATACGGCTCAAAAAATAATTATTTAGCAGCTCAATTTCGTCTTGCTGCTGGTAAATTTGGTGGGAATGAAGGGAAGAGGTATGCTGCTAATATACAGTATTTCATGCCATTGGTGGATAATATCTCCGGAGAGAAAGCCAGAGAAATGAGTATAAATAAAGCTCAAAAATACCTCACTTCTGGCTCATTGATGGTATTCCTTAAAACTGCCGATAAAATAGTACAATATACCAATATGGTATTTTTTGCAGAAAACCATACTATAGTAGATGGTAAAATTGTGGGGATTCAGCAGTATGTGAAAGAGCAGAACATCTACGATAGAGTACTTGATACATCTGTCCCTTCTCAGGAACGAAAAGCCCTGCAAAAAGATATCAATACAAAGATAGCAGAAAGGAAACGTACTAAATCTCTTATTCAACTGGTAAAGGTTGATGGGGAAGATATTTCATTTGAAGGTGTAGAAAGGAATTCAGAAACAGTTAAAGATTTCAGGGATAAAATACAGCAATTTACTAGGGAAGCAATTGGTAATTCTACCCCAGAGAATATTTCACAAATTAATAGGACTATAGTAGGACAATCCCTCATGATGTTTAAGTCTTGGATTCCTCCATTGGTTACAACCCGTTTTGGAGGTTTGAGGTATGTTTCAGGTAAAGATGCTTATGATTATGGTAGAATGAGGATAATGGGGACTGTTATTCGTGATCATGGTCTAAAATCCATTAGTACCCTTCTCTCCTACTATACTAGTGGAACAGCTTCTCAAGGTCAGGATAACCTCATTGATACTGCTAAACGCATATATCAGCAGAAAGTAGAAGCATTCAGGAAACAAGGTGCATTTGTAACTGATGTTACTGGACAATTGATTACTGATCCATCTACAGGTGAAAATCTGACAGCATTCGAGACTAAAATGACAGAGGCTGAATTTGTGGATATGTACTTAAAGGGGTTCGATGCTGCTGTTAAAGATATGTTAGTATGGCTGAGTATGGCTGGTATTCTAATATCCATGCGAGTGTATGCTCCAGATAAGGATGAAGAAGATCCTCAAACTAAAGGATATTTTAGACATGGGTTGAGAATGCTGGATAAACTACAGGATGAAGTAGGGTTTTTCTATAATCCCCTATCTTGGCAAGATGTAATTGGTGGTAAAATATTCCCATCCATAGCTGTATTAACAGACATAAAAAATGTAATATGGAATTCCACTATGAATACATTTTTATGGTTAAACGGTGATGAAGATGCTGGTGATAAGAAAGTTGCAAAATACCTGTTTAAAAATATCCCTGGTGTTAACCAAGCTATCTATTACATGGCTTTATTTAACTCCGATTTAGCCACTGAATTAGGTATAAAAATACAGTCCAGTTCAGGAGGTAGATAGTAGCTATATAATGAGAACTCCGTAAGATAATAACTCCCCTAATGCTTTCATAAACTAATTATTTTCATTAGTTTTGTATAATAAAACCAACCTATGTCAGATTTGAAAATAGTGTGCCTTTGTCTTTCGGCAGGTAGACATTTTTGTTTAGAAAGATCTGTATCATTTTTCTTAGATCAAGACTACCCAAACAAGCACCTAATTATATATCAAAACTCATCAGTACCTCAAAAGCTGGATGACTCTATAGATACATCTTTAGTAACTCTGATAAATAATAATATTTTTAGTGAAACTGGAGAACCATATACAAATTTAGGAGATATTCATAACGATGCGATAAAACATATCCCTGAAGATGCTGATGTAGTGAACTTCTTCGATGACGACGACATAAATGCAAAATATTTTATATATGAAGGTATACAGGGGTACAAGAGAGCAGTAGAAGCCGGTAAAAAGGCATTTAAACCCCGCACTTGCATTTTTAGGAGTATGGGAAAGATGGAGCCAGTACAAAATATCTTAGAGGGATCTTGGTTTGTGAGTGCAAAATACATTAAAGAATCGAAATTTATTTCAGGAGTAAATGTTAGCCACCATCACGGTTGGTGTAATGGTTTAATAGCTGCTCAAGATTTTTTATCTGATGATTTTTCAGAACCCGATTATGTGTACTGCTGGGGAGAAGAAGAAGTCCCCGTTTACAAAACTTCTGGTGCTGGTGAAACTTGGAATAATTTTGCAAATTATCATAGATTTTCACAAGATCATGGTGATGGAGTAATCTCCAGAATGAATGTTGACAAATATTACAAGGAAATAGAAGAGTACAAAAAATCCAGAGGTGTTTGATATCCCTGTTATTATAAACAATTTTAATAGAGTCACAACCACTAAGAAATTAGTAAGTGATTTACAAAACTTAGGATATACAAACGTTATCATTTTAGATAATCAATCTACATATACCCCACTTCTTGAATGGTATAAAACAAATCCCTGTAGAGTAGAACATTTAGAGAGGAATTTTCAGAGTTTAGCTGTGTATGACTGTGGCATTATAAAAGAATTTAAAGACCTCCCTTGGGTAGCCTATACAGATTCAGATATTGAACTTAACCCAAATACTCCAGCTGATTTTGTAAATACTCTTATTGAGAAAGCTGAGAAATACGATTACCCTAAAGCTGGCCTATCCATTCGTATTGATGATCTCCCAGATACTAATTTTGCAAATGAATATAGAATTTGGGAAAGAAAATACTGGGAACATCCATTAGAAGAGAATGTATTTGATGCGCAGGTTGATACTACATTTTGTATAATAAAACCATCTCTTAGATTCGACTATAGAGCGTTAAGAGTAGCTGGAGATTTAACCTGTATTCACCGTCCCTGGTACGTAGATTTTGACAATTTGGATGAAGAAGAACTTCACTATATAGAAAAATCCCTCGACTATTCTACCTATAAACGATACTACTACACCCATAAGAATAAGTAATGAAATTAATTAAGGATTTCCTCCTGTTAACCCCAAAAGCATTTTATAATGCTACCCGTTCAGAGCTTTGCCGTCAAGCCTCTGGATGTACCTCATCTGGCGGCCTTACTCAAGTATATAGAACGAATTCAGCTACTGTTACCTGGACTGGAGATGGTACACAAGCTAATCCGCTTGTAGCCACTGCTGCCGGAGGAACTACCCCAACACTTCAACAAGTAACTACAGTAGGATCTACCACTAATCAAAATATGACTATTAACAGTGCTGTTCCTCAAATGAGAGTGGAGAGTACTGGATCAGGATCTAGCTTAGTCCTAACTACATCAACAAATTCAAATTCAGCATCAATAAATAATGATGCAAATAGTTCACTGATAATCCTTAATGGGGATTCAGGTTCTAGTATAAAAATTAACAATGCTGCTGGCAATACTGGAAGAGATTTAACTTTTGTAAGAGGAACAAACACAGTTACTAATACTTTCTTTACTGATGGTAGAGTTTCAGGTACAGCTGCTACAAATGCTGGAGAGTTTACGATCAAAAGTCAAGTACCCACTTTGGCTCTTGGTGCTACACTTACGGGGTTCGTTCCTACCACTAATACCCCCGTTGCTGATACTGATACTTTATCTGACGCTTTGGGGAAATATCAAGCTCAAATTGATGCTTTAGCTGCTACTGGAACAGGTACAGTTTCATCTGTATCCCTTACAGCTCCGTCAGTGTTTACAGTATCTGGATCTCCGGTTACAACTACTGGAACCCTAGCCGTTACATTTGCAACCGGACAAACTCAAAACTTAGTACTCGCTTCTCCAAATGGTAGTAGTGGCGCAGTAAGTTTACGTGCTTTAGTTACAGCAGATATCCCGGTTTTAGATGCTGCTAAAATAACAACAGGTACATTAGGTACTGCTCGTTTAGGATCTGGTACAGCAGACAACACAGTATTTTTACGAGGGGATGGTACATGGACAACAACCGGAATGTTGATTTCGCTGAATGCCCTTACAGCATCAACTCAAACATTCGCTGTAAGTACTACTGGTACGGATTTTACTATATCTTCAGCAACTAGTACTCACACTTTTAACTTACCCACAGCCAGTGCTTCTAATAGAGGTGCTTTAGCGTCTGCTGACTGGACAACATTCAATGGCAAACTTGGTACATTAAATACACTCACCGGAGCCACCCAAACCTTCGCAGTGGGTTCGGCAGGAACTGACTTTGCAATTTCATCTACAGGTACTACCCATACATTTAACATTCCCGATGCCTCAGCTGCAAACAGAGGAGTAGTAACAACGGGTACGCAGACATTTGGAGGTAGTAAAACATTTAGCGCAATTACAGCGACCACTTCTATTCAAATTACCTCAACCAGCTCTAATTTATACGTACCTCTTGCTAATACAGCTCAAACTATTACTGCTGCAACACAATACCTTTTCGGTGGAGCCTCTACTATATTTTTGAGGGCCGGATTTAGAGGTTCAACATCTACAACTCTTACAGCCAATACTAGTTCAGCTAATGTGGTGATGGGGAAAGTAGATATTACAACTGCTGCAACAGGAACTCATGCAGTTTTAGCAAATCTTGTAGTAACAGCCCCTACTTTTACATCAGGAGGCGCTGCCGTCACAAATTTTGCTTCATTATATATTGATGCTGCTCCAACAGGTGCTACTAATAACTGGGCCTCTTATGTTGCAGCAGGTGCATCTTATTTTGGTGGAAATACAGTATTTGCTTCAAATGGTACTCCAGCTGTAGGTTCTGTCCCCACAGGTACAGATACCGCAGGTAATTGGACATGGCAAACGAATGTACCTTCAGTGAATGCGTTAACTGGAGCTTTGACTATAGCCGTTGGTACATCTGGTACTGACGTGGCTGTAAGTGCGGCTAGTACGACTGTTACAATCAACATTCCAAGTGCAAGTGCTACTGCTAGAGGAGTAGTTACTACAGGTGCTCAAACGCTTACTGGTGTAAAAACCTTTGCGAGTGATTTGAATGTTCCTGGTATCGCAATGTCAGGAAAATTGGGTATCGGTACTGGTACGACTGTCCCCACAAGTGCAAACCTCTATTCTATTAGTACTTCATTACCACAGTATAAAGGCGCGTATGATGCATCCAATTATATATTACTTACTACAGCAAGTAATGGTACAACTACTTTTGCTTTAACAGGTACTTCTCCAATTTTCATCTTTAGTCAGCAAGTTAGATTATCAGCAGGAACTCCTGGTACTGGTAAAGTACTGACTGATTCAGATGGTAGTGGATCAGCTGTATGGAGCACCCCCACTGCAAACATTCCCCTGTTTGATCATATAAGTACAGTAGGTAATACAGGTACTAGTGAAACAGATCTTTACACTGATACTACAGCTGCCAACAGATTAAACGCTAATGGTGAAAAATTAAAGGCTAGTTATGGTGGATCTTTTGTTGGTTCAGCTACAGCTAGTAGACAAATGAGAACATACTTTGGTGGAACTCTCATATTCGATAGTGGAGGATTAACAATGTCTCTAGCAGGAGATTGGGAAATGGACGTGTTAATTATTAGGACTGGTACTACCACAGCAAGGGCTGTTGTTACATTTAATACCCCTGGAGCATCAACTGCTGTTTATACAACTACAACATTACTTACGGGACTTACGCTCTCAGGAACTAATATTTTGAAAATAACCGGAACCGCAGCAGGTGCAGGAGCCGCTACAAATGATATCACAGCAAAGTTAGGGACTGTATCATGGATTCCCGCTTCAGCTAGTGTTAGTTAATTGAATTATAAATACAAAAAATAAATTATGGCATTCTATCAATTCGGAGCAGTAGCAATTGTAGCTGGAGATTTGCAGTATACATTATTTAATATCGAGGAAGGACCGGCTGTATTCCTTATGGGTTACAGTACCGTTGGTGATGGTGGAGGTGGATTTTTTAAGTGGAAGAAATATGAATTTAGTACTCCCCCAGTTCCAGATTCTTCAGTTACTTATCCATTGGGTTATAACATTATTGCTGGTAATCCAGTATTTCCTAATTGCAGATTTGAACGAATAAATAATTATGATATACCACATACCCCACTTACTATCACGCAGTCAACGGCCTCTAGAGCAGTAAATGGTTCATATGTAATATCTACTATTAAAAATTGTATTGCAACTTATTCTTTTAGTGTTAACTCACTGTTAACAGCAGGCACAGTATTCTTTGAAATATCTCCAGATAATAGTACTTGGCAAACTGTATCACAATTCGGAGTAGGAGCAGGTCTTACATTAACTACAATGGGGTGTGTTCATGGTTTTGTACCAAAATCATATTATACCCGACTTAGAACTACAGGATTGGCAATACTTACTATACTAAATCAACAGGAAGTACTTATCTAATAGAATTAAAAACCAAAAATAAATACATATGGATAGATTAAGTATAATCAATTATTTGATTAAAAATAATAATTATACAAGTTATTGCAATTTGGGTGTTTTCACGGGGTACACACTTGATAGTGTACTCTGTATACACAAAGTAGGAGTTGATCCTTCACCTGAACATTACAGAGGTAATTGTATCATAAAGAGTAAAACTTCAGATGATTATTTCAAACAATTGGATGAGGAAAAGTACTCTCACAAATTTGACCTCTTTTTTGTGGACGGTATGCATTTAGAAGAATACGTTTTAAGGGATATATCTAATTGTTTAAGATATTTATCAGACAATGGTAAAATAATTCTCCATGACTGCCTTCCAAGTAAGTGGGAACATGCACAAGAGCAATGGCTAGAACCAGAATGGAATGGTACAGTTTATAAAGCAATTCTTAGGTTCATGCGAGATGATATTTTCGGAAGTTATACAGTAAGAACAGTGAATACAGATTATGGCTGTACTATAATTGAACGAAATGAAATCCCCCTGGAAAAGAATATTGATTTTGAAATGTATGATAAAGCCATTGAAGACTTCAATTACTTCTTAGAGAATAAAGAAAAGCTATTCAACATTATAACCCCAGAAGAGTTTTATCAACTTTATAGCTAAAATATCCCCAACTACATATTGAAAAACCAACCTATGAAAGACCTTATATTTTTATCAGCAATTCCTGATGATCACTACTTCATTTTTCAGGTAGAAACTCAAATTAATTCATTTCAAAAATTTGGGTATAGTGAAAAAATGCACATCCTTCTTTATCGTGCGCCGGATAGACCCGAATGGAATAAAGAATGGGAAATTTTAGAACAGAGATACCCAGAAGTAAAGTTCTTTAGATATGAAGATAGGGGGATATTCAATATTCTAAGAAATGTTTACCTCCCTATATTAAGACCTCATATTATCTGGCAGCATTTTGAAAAATATACAGAATTATCTGAAAAAGCTATATTCTATCATGATAGTGATATAACGATACATTCCACTATCCCATTTGAAAAATGGTTAGATGACGACATTTGTTACATGAGTAATACAAATAGTTATATAAATGCATCATACTGGGACTCTAAAGTAAATGATGTACTTCCTTCAAAATTGGAAGAGTATAAAAAAGTAGATGTGTTAGATGAGGCTTGCAAATTAGTAGGAATAACGAGAGAAATTGCAGTTAAAAATAATGAGCATTCGGGCGGCGCTCAAACCCTCTTTAAAAATATTGATGCGAACTACTGGAAGAAAGTTGAAGAAGATTGTATAAAGATTAGGATCTATTTATCTGGTATTAATTCAAAGTATTTTGAGTCTGAAGACAGAGGATTACAAGGATTTTGCTCAGATATGTGGAGTTGCTTGTGGAATACTTGGCTTAGAGGAACTGAAACAAAAATAGTTCCAGAACTTTCTTTTGTTTGGGCTACTGATCACATATCTAAATGGGATTCCTCTTCAATTTTTCATAATGCTGGAGCAGGTCCGCAGCCAATGAGAGTGGGGGATGTAGATCATCAGATATTTTTTAAAGGTCACTACGCATCAAATCAAAAATCCCCATTTGATGATAAAGAACAACCCTATTTAGATGCAACCTCTCCTGATTTTTGCACATACAATTATGTACAGGAGATTAAAGAAGTTAGAAACAAATATTATAAATAACCCCTTAAATTTTAAAGAATGCCGAGCGCTAGACACAATCTAAAGGCTTATGTCTTGTATAAAAATGACAAGCTGGTCCCCGGAGTACTGGTATTAAGAACAAAGAAACCTACTGGTAATAATTGGTCAGAGGTACCTGCAAGATGTTGCTCAGATGTAACAATTCCAGGATTTTTCAGGTCACATGGTCCCTTAAAGGGCTATATAAAGTATGCTAAAGATGGATATGTAATCTCTAGTTCTACTATTTTACGATCTAAGAAGCCCTCTCAAGGTCGCTGGGTAGAATTGCCAATACATCTCTGCTGCGAGTATTCCACCACGAGCACCACAACTACTTCCACCAGTACCTCAACCTCTACTACTTCATCCACAACTACCACAACAACTACCATCCCATAATATCAGTTAGGAAATTGTTTGTTAGCCAATTACCCACCCTCAAACCTAACTAATGCAATGGCAAATCAACTGCAAGAATTTAAATCATTCGGTATACCTGTATGGATGCGTAAATATCTATATGGATCAATACTTACTGGCCTAATTACTTTTAATGTTATTCAATACGTTGAAAATAAAAAATGTAAAGATAAAATGTATCAAGAAATGAAATCAATTTTAGATAGAGAGCTTAAATTCGCTGAAGAGAGAGTAAGTGCTAAAATAGATAATACACAGAAGAAAGTAGACAGCCTAGATAACAAAATAAATAAGAAATAATGGAAATAATAAAAGCCGGACTAGGCTGTATCACATTCTTATTTATTATGGTGGGGTTTACCTCCCCTAAGTCGTTATCAGGGAAGTGTGACGGATGTGACGCATATCTCTCTCAAAAAGATTCTATCACAATAAGTAGAGAATTTAAAAAGCCGATTGACTCCTTTACAGTCAAAAACCTGAAAAAAGTTGATCAATTAAACGATTCAATCAACAAAATAGAAACCAAGATAAATGAAAATAGAAACCAAAGATCTTCCCCCCATACTAAGGGAAAACGATAGTTCTTACCTTCACTTTATAGAAGATTCTATTAATCATGCTGACCCCAGTGCAAACCTGTTTATAAGGCAGAATCTTGAAGGTTTGGTGTTCTCTATCCAACCGTCCCTGGAATCCACTAAACAGCCTTTAATTGATAATCTCTTACGTTCCCACAGTAGACTTTTTCTGAAGATAAAATTCAGTTCATCTTTATCAATTCAGAAGCAAATTATTTTTTCAATTAAGTTCGATGAGATTTGGTAAATCTAATGATATTTATTAGTTTTGCAGTATAAAATAGTAAAACCACAATATGGCAATAGTTAAAAAAATGGAAGAAAACCAACCAGTACCAGAAGTAGTAAAACCAAGTTTCCAGCCTGGAAAGCAGTACAGCTGGGGAGAAGGAGATAAATCTCAATGGACATTTAATGGCAATGAATTTGCAATTCTCTATAATGGGTTAGCTGCATTTGTAAATACTCCGGAAGTAGTGAATACCTTACGAGTAGTGGATGCTTTTAAAGTACTTCAAGATGCGTTTATAAATGGCATTGCTGAAGGTGTTGTAACAGAAGTACAGAATGATATTCCAATAGAACTCCCCACCACAGAAGAAGATTAATTCCCTGTCCTTATGAAAATCTGAAGGGTAGCCGTAATGGCTACCTTTTTTATTTGTACCAACTTTCAAATACTTCCTTTATATCAGAAGTACACATAACCATACCAAAAACGAAGATAAATAGTGAAGTAGCAATAAGGTGTTTTAAAGAGAAGAAATTCTTGTAGTGTTCAGCTACTAATTGGGGACTTTCTATCATTGTAATGATAGCTGCGAGAATGTATAAGAACAATATCATGGAGAGGATTTTAACAGGGATAAGTATCTTTCATGGGTTTTAGGGGTCTTAGTTATATCAGTTTCAACTTGAGAATGTACATCAGGGTGTAATAGGGCAATGTTCCATTTTTCATACTTGTATTGAGGATATTTTGACTTTGCCAGTATATGGTGCATCATTGTACTTAGAGGTACTTGTCCGAGATATAAACCAGTTTCTTCACAATAGTGTGGTCTTTCCTCCCAGATCTCCAGGAACATATTCCACATTCGTTCTATTGCTTGTTTATTCTCCTCGATTTCTTCCTTGGATTTCTTCCTTGGAGATAGTTTCCCCCCAGATTTTAATGGTTTCTTTAAGGTATGATATTTGCAGAATTTACCAAAAGAGGGGTTATTACAGCCATCTAAGGCACACTTTTTATTATTTTTCAATGGGTTTTAATTCGTATACTAATTCTTCCATAGCGGAAAGTATGCCCTCTTGTCTATATCCTAGAGTAATCATCAACCCTATAACAGAACGAAGAACATCATTTGTAGTAGAATCTTCATCAATGGTGCAATTTACTTTTGTACTGTATTGTTCAAAACTTATATTCATTTTATACATTTAAGCACGGATACAAGGAATCGGACCTCGACTAAATCTTTTGGAGAGATTTGTTCTACCATTAAACTATACCCGTATATTAGTTGAACCAGCACCTCGTAATGATCGAGGATATTCAGAGTCAAAATCTGACGTATTGCCATTATACTATACTGGTAGATAAGCAAAATTAGTTGTTTACCCAGCTTACAGCTTCTGTTTTCCTATTAGTGTAAAACGTAACGCGCTTACCGTTCACTGTCTTTCTTGCACGATACTTGTTCTTTTTACTGTTTACTATCTGCACTCCAGGTGCTACAGTGTTCTGTTGAAAATTATTCATATTTATTGGTTTTTATACTTTAGCAATTCTGATTCCGGTTCGTGGATGGTATGCATATTTAAAATATGCAGTATTAAATAAAGATGACATTTCACATGTAAAAATGTCTATCTCCTTTTCTTCATCTATTACTTTATATCCACGCATTCTATTAATGTCAATTTGATCAGGGAGCATGGATATTGCAGTACCCCAATTTGCTATTGGTATCCAGATATCATAATCTCTTGGCTCTATATTTTCAGGGCACGCCGCACTACCTACAATCCACCCATCACAATAAGTAGTTAATCTTGAAACCAATCCAGGATATTTCATTATTTAGTTTTTATAGTCTCCAAGTGTTATCCGAACTACCGAAGCCATTTGCACCGCGTCCAGTTTCTTCTAATTCATGTGTTTCCTCAAATTCAATATCTTCCAATTTCTCAATAATAATTTGCATAATTCTATCTCCAGGAGCATATAAATTTGGTTTATCTACCATTGAATAGAATACGGCTTTTATTTCACTAGAATCTTCAGCATTAATCCTTCCTACCGAATTAGCTAATACTAACCCACGCTTATAAATACTACTCCTTGGATAGATATTCCCTACATATCCTACAGGTATCTGAATAGCCACCCCTGTACCACAAGTAAGGGTTTTAGCTGACTTATCATATACACTGGATATAGCAGTTAAATCAAATCCAGCATCATTTTTATGAGCTTTAATTGGCTTTGCTGCGTTAGAGTTTAGTTTTTTAAAGTTGACTTTTAACATATTCAATTAATAATTCTTTATGTTGTAATATAAGATCTGCTAATTTTGATTTTGCGCTATGTACAGTATCTACTTTGTTTGGGGATTTAGAAAAGTCCTCCCCATCAGCTGAGAATTTTATTCCAGATATTTTTAAAGGATTTGTAAAATTTTCTCCAATATAGGCGTATGTGATAATTCCAGAAATACCCGAATCATCTTCAAGAAAGCGTCTAGCATCAGGAAACGTCCGAGTATTCACATATACATAACAATCTTCACCTAAGTAAAAACTATCAGTATTCATGAGTTTTGTTTTATAATTTCTATTAATTGTTCTCTCTTTGATATTACTGCTTTTCTGAAGCTCGTTTCGGATTCCTCTCCCGCACTTTCATATGTTTTGTACCAGTTGCTATTAACTGGTACTCCCCAAGAAGTTAGTGTTATATCCTTCATAGTAAACATATGATAATTACATAACCCCAATGTAGCTTCATCATATGATTTACCGACATACATTATAATTTCCCCTTCTTCTCTATCAGGTGTTATAATGGATTTGTACTCTATAGTATAATTCACATAATATCCATCACCAATGTCTATTACATCTTTTCTATCGAATGGAGTCATTTTTAAAGTATTCTAGTAAAAGTTCTCTATTGTCTTTGATGAGGATTTCTAACTTTGATTTAGCATCTCTAAGAGCAATTTCACTTGAAATAGAGTTTACCGTAGATTCAATAAAATATACTCCATTAAGTATGAGTACTTTATTTTCTAACCCTATCCAAGCATTGGTCATAAATGTTAATGTTCTTTCAGTGGTTTTAGATTCAATAACTCCAGAAATCGAGATCCAAAAAACATGTAAATTTATTCCCTCCTCTAAGTAATATGTATCATTCCCCTTCATGCTTGATCTTCCATTTTAATGAATTCAATTAATTGCTCTCTATAAGGCCAGATTCTGTCTTTCATTATTTGGAGAGCTTTGTTGATATAACGAATTGCTTCAGAATGTAGTTCTGTATCGCCTTTTATTTCGAGAGTATGTTCTATACCACATCCACTGGATAAATTTGGTAATATGTTTTGTAATAACTCATTATTTTTTATTTTACATTCTACCCAGAGTCTAGGATATGCATTAAATACAAGCCCACATGTTACTTCAATCAATAATGTACAATCTTCCCCTAGAAATAATTCCTCTATTTTAACGAATGTTGATTCTAGCATCCCATCTCCGTAATTAAATCCTAAAGCATACAGAATGTTTGAAGCAACTGCATGAGAAGGTACATATTTAGTAGTCGGCTCTTTGAAAGGATCAATTCCTACTATATATCCTACAGGATTTGGTGGTGGAGTATCCCAGCTAAAATTTACACTCATGATTTTAATTTTTCTAGTATTTTAGATTCTAATTCCGCAGAAAATTCTGGGTTATCTAATAAAAATTGTTTAACTTTTTCCTCTCCTTGGAATTTAGTTTCCTGATCTAAGAAATTGAACCATGCTCCACCCTTTTCAATGAATCCATATTCAACTCCTAAATCAATTATCTCCTGTATTCTTTGAATCCCTTTACCAAACTCCACATAGTAAGATGCTTCACCATAAGGAATACCTACTTTAGATTTCGTTATTTTGGCCTTTACTTGAATACCGTAAACACCATCAGTATCTTTATCTAAAGATTTGGATAGCTCAATTTTGAGGGAAGTGTAATATTTTAATGCCTCCCCACCCACTTCTATAAAAGGATTCCCGTAAGCACCAGGAGATATTCTGTATTGATTTAAAAGTACCAACCCTGTATTAGTACGTATAAGATGAGCATTTACACTACGCATGGCTTGACTCAACATAGCGCCCACTCTGGCAATCTGTCCCCCTCCTGCAATACCTTTCTGTAATTCAGACATTGGAGTTAGAGTAGCAATAGAATCCAATACAATTACTCCAAAGGAATTAGTTTTTAATAAATCCACTAATACCTCCAACCACTCTTCTCCAGCAACTGCCTCCCGGTCTTTAATTTTCAAAGATTTCAATAATGCCCCTGCATCTAATAGATAGAGATTATCTAAATCTACCCCTAAGTTTTTTGCGTATTCCCTATCGAAAGTACCTTCAACATCTAAAAAAGCACAAGGAAGCATCTTCTTTTGTTCTTCGGCGATTATGTGTAAACTTAATGTAGTCTTAGAAGAGGATTCCTTTCCTAATATGATAGTGATCTTCCCGTCTTTGGGGATTCCCCCAATTTTAGTGGCTAAATCTAACGTTAAAGATCCTGTAGATGTGAACTCCTTAACTTCTTCAAATTTCTCATCACTTGCTTTTACCATTACCCCCTTTCCATACTTCTCTTCAAAATCAGCTAACAAACCTTTGACTTTTTCGTCTTTAACTTTCGCCATTAAACTAATTATTTATCTACAAAGATAATGATTTTAATTAGTTTTAACAAGTGAATTACTGATTTTATTCATTACTTTAGTGCATAAAAATCCCCAGCAAGAATGCCAGGGAGTATGTTCTTCGCGTTACAAAAACTATAGTGTTTAACATTTACAACCCTTCCTTTAAGAGCGTTTAAGTGTTAATTAATAGTTACAGAGTTTACAGTACCAGTTACAAATATCATTATTTCTCTCAATAATTTTTGCATGGGATAATTAGTCTCTATCTCAATCTCAAGTTTCTTAATTGCATCTATAGCAGTAGTATGGTCATTTCCAGAGAGTCTGCCAATCTCTTTATATGAGACGTTATTGCAGTGTAAGATAAAAAACACAATTCTCCGTTTTAAAACAGTGTTGACTCTTTTAGTATTTTCAAATACTTCCTCTTTTGTCCAACCACCCCCTTCTAAAATAAGGGAGAATAATTCATCTGTTGGAATTTTATCCCCCAGTCTACAAAGAGTTTCCCATTTACTTAATACTTTAAATTCAATCTTCTTTCCAGTCTTAAAGTAGAAATCATTATTATACCCATCTATTAAGGTCTTCTCTGTTATTGATAGTTCGTTCATATATTTATTTACTGTTTTTAACACTCAGGATATAAGTCATATTTTATGCAAAGTTTATGCATTTCAGGACGACATTTAAAAGTATAAATTCTTCCATCCATTACATTTACTTGCTTTTGATAGGAAGTACCTTTTAGGATTTTCCAATTATCTTGTCGGGCTTTTACTATTAGTCTTAGATCAGTGAAAGAGAAAAATCCTATATCCCACTTACCAATATGATCTTGAACAAATTCACAAGAAGAACAATAATGATCTTTTCTTGCTGATCTTATAATTTCATCTGATACTACAGAAACACATGTACACATAATATTATTTTAAATGAGTATACCACAAATCTGCCGCTAAACAACCCATAACAGATCCAATCGCAGCTCCAGAACAGTAGAGTAGTCTATCCATAAATGATCCAAAACAGACACGTCTAATGTTCCACGACCACACCAACGAAATAAGAAATCCCACTACAAATATCCCCACCCATTGTTTATGTGCTATTTGATAGGTATTACAGCTAACTAACGCCACTTGCACAAAACCTGTCAATAGTAGCTTAAGGGATTCTTTATTCATTTTAATATACTATTATATGGTGGCGTACTTGATGTACATATGATCGATGGAAAATCAGGAAAATTTTTTCTCTTCTGACTTTGGATATAACCAGCCAACAAAGCACTATAATTAGCAAGATCTTGTAATGTATCAATCACAGATTCATCTTTTACTTGCAATTCTCCGTTTTGTACGAAAGAGGAAATTCGTTTCATCTTATCAAACATTCTCGTGATAAATCCAACCTCCGTTTTAATACCTAAAACCTCTACAGAAGTAAAGTTAGAAAATGGATCAGGACTACCACCAGTATAATCTGCATTTTTTGCCTTTGATGTTTCTATACATTGGTTAAAAAAGTCTTTTGCATACTCGAAGTATTCTGTTTTTGTCATAACGTTTTTTCTAACAGGTTAAATGCTATAAAAAATCCTTCTATTTCTGCTTCCATTCTTTCATCGAATCCATTTGCCATCATTCCGTTTTTAGATGGTCCAATACCATATCCAAATGAATCACCATCTCTAGCTACAAATAGATATATTTCATTCTCATCAAAAAATCCCCATAAAGATCTATATCCAGCAGTTAAAGCTCCAGTAACTAAATTATCAAGAGTAAATGCTTCTTTAATTTCCTTGGGTAGAGCAGAATCATTATAATCTTGCTTTACCCATTCTTCCAGCTTTGCGTATGCTTTCGGATAGGAATTTTTAATCTCTACTGGGTTAAGTAGTTTTCTCATACTGGTTTATTATTAGAATTTACATATTCTACCACTGTAAATCCCATTTGTTTTAATTGATTATTTAAATTATCTCCGGTTACATGACCTAGAACATTATTATCTATGTCTGTAACTTCAAAAAAACTTCTGCCTAAAACAGTCATGCTTGATGAAACTATTCCAGAATTTACTGATTGAATTTTAATTTGATTTTTCATTTTTTATAGTTTTATTTTATTAATGTCTAATGTCTCAGTTTCGCTATCGAATTTGTCCCAAAAGTCAAGATCAGTATTTAACTCAGAATCAAGATTTTCCTCCCAATACTTCTTCAACCCATCTGTTTTATTAAAGATATGATGATAAAGACTGGGTTTATCGTTCATGGTATCTGGGAATAACTCTTTGTATTTCTTTGACAGTTTGGAGTACTCTCCTTTTAATATGGTCTTGTAATCTTTAATAAAATGTTTAGGAAATGGGATAACTAGCACCATATAATTAGAACCCCTAACTGGTTCATACAAATCTTCAAATATGTTAGTAAATTCAGGATAGTCCTCAAAGAAATGCCCATTCATACCTGTAAATAATAAATAGACTCCTTTGATACGTATTGTTCTATTGACATCTCCAATAAAAGCATTTACAAACCCGTATTTCTCAGTTAGTTCTTTACGATTCAAACCTAATCCTGGGAGTAAAAAGATGGTACTATTGTTTGGCTTCATTCTCTGGTATTTGATCATTAGAGATCCATTCAGTCATCCCTTTCAATCTCACTTTAGCACCTTTGAAAGACTGGATCAGATGCCCTCCATCAGAAAGTCTACCACAATCTACATCCATCCCAATAGTAACTTCTTTTAGATATTGGAATAGATCCCTATCCTTATCCATAAATGTTATATTTCCCCATCCAGTTCGTAAATTGCTAGGACTTTCTTCATACCACAATTGCCCTGTTTCATACCTACCTACCCATAAATAACTTGGACCTGATCCGTCACAATGATAACGTTCTTTATTAAACTCCAACTCCCCTAATAATATTCCTTTCATAATGCAAATTGCTTTATTGATAAATTACCCGAATTCCTATAATTATCAAATGATATTCTCCAATCGTTAGAGACTTCAGTATGCCAGCGGATCTCTTTCAGAGCCTCTTTTATCCCCTTCCAGTGCCTTCCTCTGTAATCAAACCCATCTACACCTTGTCTAGCATGTGCTAATGTTGTATGCCACACTAAGGGCCTTAAAAAGGCATTGCTGTCACCTGCAATAAAGGATACTGGTTCAACTACATAATCAGGGAACATTTCTTCCAGAGCATAATGATATACTCCATTTTGGAGATAGTACATATCATCTAAGTATGCCCACTCAAACGACTCGACTTGAAATGTGATTTTTATGTCTAGTGGCTTGATAATCTTGTTCTTATGATCTACCTTCAAACGATCTATCATACCTTTGATTGTATAACCCTCCAATTCTATTTCAAATGGGAACTGATTAAACCATTCTACATCTCCATCTTCTTCTGGATTGAAGATAGCATATGTATTAGGATCGTTTTTCAATTGCCTAACTATAATCTCAGCCTTCTCAACTTCATCTGGAGTTACTACAGTTTTATCCATGGAATTCCTGAACTCTATGTAATAGTCGTACCCTATTTTCTTAGTCAAGAATTCATTTAACACGTAGTCAATATCTTTCTTCTTAAACTTCACTTCCTCACCAGCTGCATTGTACTTAACATCATTGAATGCTTCCCCAATAAGGACTTCCATTTCTTTAGTGATGACATCATTTGAGTCTACAGCTGCTATGGTCCTTTTCTTCAAAGCATCGACGAAATCCAACATCTGTCCACTTGGTTTCTCAGCAGATGTAAGTACAAATTTCTCATCGAAAGTATCCTCATCACAAGTAAGGTAGAAATCCACTAAATTACCTAACCTTATTGCATCATTTTCTTCCTTGACTTTTTCTTTGAGGATATACTTCTTCCTGAACTTCATTCTATTATCCAGGAACATTTTTATAGCGCTATAGCTGAGATATTTAATCTGTGTTTGAGGTTGTTGTACATTTTGAGTAACCATTACCATTTAGATAATTTATTTGAACATAATGGACTGTCTTTTACATGAACTCTAATTCCATCCTTATTTTCAACCCACCACCTATTGTATCGTACTTGTTTTTCTTTTAAGAAATAGAAGTTTTCATTACACCAATTGATAAAAGTTTTCTTGGGTTTATTATCAATAACAGCTATTTCAAATACTTGAGGATGTGGTACAAATAATTCTTCCAAATCGTTTTCTTGAATATCCCCAGCTAAATATCTCTGATGAAGTTCCAGATACCACCATCCATCTTTCTTACAAAACTGATCTGATTTAGAGCAGGTGATTACATAGATCTTTAGTTTATTATTCTCTTCTTCAGCAAAGAGGGAAAGACGACGTCCCTTATTGTCATATCGATTAAAATTTGCGTACATTTTATTTGTGTGTTTGCGTTTTCGTAAACAGATGCCTTTTGTGAACAATCATCCTGTTTTTTTACCAAAATATCCTATACTCTTTGTCTCTTTACCAAATTCATGACTGGATGGAAGTTTTTTCATTTCTACTAATCTCTGAATAGTCTCTTCAAAAGTATTTCCAATAATGATTACAGATTTGATCAATTCTCCCAAATGAGCCATGCTCATTCCTTCAGTTTGGTCTACCCAGCTTTTAAGATCTATAATATTTAAATCACTATCTTTTAACTTAGCCTTGAAATATATTTCTCTACATTCGGCATTTGGAGCTTTAACTTCAATTCTTAAATCAAACCTGGAAGGTCTATTCAAAATCCTGGCCGTAAGATTTTCTGGGAAATTTGTAGTACCAATGTACACTACATTATTGATCTGATTAACACCGTCTAAAATGTTCAATAGAGTAGTTTCATTTTCTTTATAAGCACATAGGCCATCAATATCTTCTATGCACACGACCAGCCGCCTGTTAGGTTCAATGACCCTTAATATTTCGCTGGAAAATTTATAATAACTGTCCAATTCTCCAGATTGAGAAATATAAATAACTATACCGTTTAATTTTTCAACTAAGTGTTTACATAGTTTATTAATCAAACAAGATTTCCCCATACCAGCCTCACCATAAAGTAACACACCTCGTTTATATGTATATCCATACTCTTTAAATTTCTCTTCACGTTCCCAGAATGTTTTAATACCAGTTACAACAGCGTCTCCTTCCTTCATCGGAAGATCCACTAGTTCATCAAGGTTAAGATTTTTCTTAAAGAGGTAAAATCCAACTCCATCTGCGAATCTTATGTTATAAACTCCAGCATCTAATTCCTTTTGTGTATTAGAATTGTCAGCGGGGATGAAAGTACTTGTACCCCTTTTCAACCACTGACTATATTGTACTTTTTCTTCTTTTTTATCTTCAGCCATTTTTTTCTTATTGTTAAAATATGATTCTAAAATTTCTGTTAATGTAAATCCGTCAATTAAGTTAGATGTATCAACATCATCTTCTGACTCTGGTATATAGTCTTCATCTCCTAATTCCTCAAGGTCATCTTGCCAGTCTTGATTCATTTAAATTGAGTTAAATACTCATTTAATGTCCTTGTCTCGTATGAAATCTTTCTATTCTTTCCTGTACCTGTTAGTAAATAAGTACTAGGAGTAAAAGTTGGTTCAAATCTATTTTCGGGCTTAAAAATGTTAATGAATTTCCCGTATTTCTGGTACACCCATTTACAATCATTAACTGCTTTAGATGTCTTCCCTTTCCAGTCAGTAAAATCTGGTTTAACTTCAATATGACAGTAATACTCATCTTTCTTATGATCATGACACACCAACCAGTGTTTCTCCCATTTAGTTCCACTTCCAAGTACCCAACAGAATACTCCAATAGCTTTCTTTGTGAAAATAGCATTGTAATCAGCTGTGTAACTATGACCATGTACTAATGTCTGGGCTGCTGGTTTACTGCCCCGCTTCATCTGGATAACAAAGTCATTAGTAATACTATCAGATAGAAGGAAAGACTCACTACGGGTAATCTCTTTCACATAACCGGCTTTCTTTAATTCTAATAACCAGGAAAGGGAGTACATCTCAGTAAGGCTTTCATAGAATATACCATCTAAATAACCTTCTTTAGATACAGGTTTAGCTTTAACTTTTCTTTGAAATCTTGCTTTAGGACTAGTATCGCTTCTCGTAGGTGTTTTCTTATTCTTCAATGGTAGGGTTTTCGTTCTTCTGTTCTTCTATCTGTTCTAATAACGATTTCTGGCGGTATTTGGGCTTCTTCTCATCTGCAACAGCTTTTCCATATATACATTCTAACTGTAACCAAGGAGACAGGGTGTTGTTGAGGTTTACTTCTTTAAAATCTTTTAATACTTGCCAAAAGTATTTATTACGTAATAATCGTAACTTTCCTTTAGTAATCTTCAATTCTTCATCAGTCATAAACTAATAATTATGACGTAAAGATAATTATTTTAATTAGTTTCACAAAATTTAATTGTTTCCACCCATTCAATAGACTCATTTCTGGTTTTTAACAGGAATTCGTTAGTTTTAGAGAAAACATCCCTATGGTTCCATCTCCTAAATCCACTAATAGCTGTCTTTGGGTGATCACACATAAGAAGCTCATGTTCTGAAGAAACTGATTCAATATCTACTTTCACTAAATCCCCCATACAAATAACCACCAAAGGAGCTGGATAAGGGTTGATAACTGATTTAAGGAGGTAGGTTATAAACGGTCGCCAGATATCAAAGTGAGGGTATTTATCTCCTGCTGTAGTACTGAGGGCGGTATTCAGTAATAATACCCCCTGTGAGGCCAAACCTGTAAGATCAGATGAAATATCTATATCCAGCTTTAAACCGTCAAATAAGTCCCTTTCTACCCCATCATACCATACTTCCAACTCTTTCTCTAATACCCCAGTTTCTGCACACGAAAAGGCCAACCCATCTGCTACTATTTTATTACTCCTGATATTGTTGTAAGGACCATCTGCTAATATGACTACTTTTAGATCCTCATAGTTACATTCACGAAATGGACGAAATAAATTGAACGCGGCAGGGGAAATCTTCTTACTCTTCCCAATAGTTTGTAGCTGTAGGAAAATATCATCAAACTCTTTCGTAGATACAAATGGTTCCAAATAAGGTTTCCAGCTTTCTGAGCAATTTATTTTATCGATATTCATCTTTATATACTTACATTAAGAATTAAATCGGTTGAATCTTCACATATTTCCTGGATACTCATCAAATTTACAAATGTGTCTTCAGCCACACCCTCAACAAAAATAGAAAACTCTTTATTGTCATCATATTTATCAAGTAACTTAACAAATTCTCCTTTGGTCATAATTTCTCTTTTAAATCAATTTGTAATTTTAATGTTGTCTCTGATTTTACTTTAGCAACCAGTTCAATTTTATAAATTTCGTCCCCATGTTCTAAAGATCTATTTTCCAACCATTTTTCAACTGCTTCCCAGTTACCTATTTCTTGAAAATCCTGATCATCGCAATAATGATTAGGACTATCTCCGTATTTAACTATGTATTGATCTTCCATTGTTTATAGTATTAATCAAAGTTATAATGAGCTATTTCCCATTTTTCAGCAGCATTTGATAAATCTTCAAGTCTATCATCCTCCTCCTGTGACAATTTAGAAAATCCTTTATCAAAAAGAGATTCAATTTCTTTCATTACTATGGTATATTCTTCGTGGGATGTAATTAGCATACAATATTGTATTTTTCATTAAAAAAGTGAAAGCATTCTGAATTGTGTTCCACTGCATGTCCCCAATCTCCATGCGCTGAATTATAGACTTTCTCTAAAAATCCATCTTTAAATACTAAATCGTAAGAGACATACATATATTCTTCCTTACCAAACTTATTATAAAACTTATAAGCCCTTGTTTCTTTCTTTTGTGTCATCATATTTTGCTATTTTTAATATTCTACTTCTTTTTCGTAAACTACTTTTGGGAAATGCTCCTTTTCGGATAATCTATCTATATATTTCTTCGCGGAAAAAAGATTATCATAAAAATCTAATACCTTCCACCCGACAAATTCAACTGTCACACCTACTGGTGTACATCGTACATACTCTTGTACCTCGAAGTTTGTTTCTGAATGCTGCACTACCCTATATTTTGTTGTATCCATTTTATATTATATTTTTTGATTTTAATAGATTAATAAGTTCTTGCTTCCCATAGTTTTTCACAAGATCACTGGGATCTTTAGTTTTGGTTTCTTGATAGTATTTATTGGGTACGTTGACCCATTTGAAACCGTATTGGTTATAAAATTTACAACTCCTTTTACCTGTATCATCACAGTCAAAAAAGAAATAAACCTCACCACAGTTATTTTGAAGGAATTCTATATTAGATTGATTTACAGCTACTTCGGATTCATTTTGACAAAGAACAATATTCGGAAATACGGATTTTAAACAGAGGTAATCTTTATGGGATTTAGTTACAATGACTGTATCCTTACCTTTTACTTCTCCCAATCCATACATTCTGTCATTGGGGGTATTATTCCATATCCATTTCTTTTTCTTTTCAACTAAAGGACGGTATACTTTCCAATGTGGGTTGTAGAAATATCCAAACTTTAAACTGCTCTCCCAATCAGTAACAACTACCTTATTAATGATTAATTCCTTTATTCCATATACATCGTTATCATTTAGCATTTCCTCGGATACCTCATATTGTTCCCAATACAGTAGTTCTTCTTTGGTAAACTTTCTTACTTTTATTTGAATTAAATCAGGCTTTTTATATTTTAGTTTATCTGGCTTCTTATAATCTGAAATTAATAACTGATAGTTCTTTTTATCATTACTATAAATACCCAAACCAAAATCCTGATCTATTTTAACAATAGCTGCATTATAAGATAGTCCATATAACTGTTGTACCAAATTAACACAGTTACCGGCCTTAGTTGCATCGGCGTAATCTTTATGATACAGGAAGCCATCAACAGTGGCCCTAACTCTGAAGGAGGGATGCTTGTCTACATGGAAAGGGGAAGAGACGTTCTTATGAGTATTAAAATCTACCCCTAAATAATACCTGTAAATATCATATTGCTCTATCTTCTCAAGAATACTCTCAAATCTAATTGGCTTCTTAGGTGAACCTTTGATCATTATAAAAACTTAGCAAACTAAACTACCTGTCTTTACATTCCATTTTAATCCATGACATGGACATTCTACAGTATCATTTATTACTTGACAGCTTTTTAAATTTGCCTTTTTATGAGGACAAATCATATCATGCATTTTTACATCTTTATACATCTCAACTAATTCATCAAAAGAGTGTTCTGGTAATTTATCAAAATGCCTTAGATAGGGTAAGTCTAAATATCTCACTTTTAAAAAAGATCCCCATGCACTTTCAGTGTGAGGACTATATAAATGATGCATGATTTCTCTTTCATGTTCAACAATATAATGAGTAGGTATAAATCTCCAATCTAAATGATAGTGCATTTCTTGTAAATACAATTCTTTATCATGATGAAATTCACCGAATACAGGAGTCCATCCTTTATACCCATCAATATGGAAATCTCTTCTACTTTGCACACATTTCACTAAATACTTCTCACCAACAATTGGATGTTGAACATTTTCAATTTTCTCCATTTTTATTTATTTAAAGGATAAAAAATTACCGCCATAAAAATAGCGGTAAGATTATACACATAAGTCATGAAAAACTAAAAAGGTAAATCTTCCTCAGTATCCCCTGAAGGATTATAAGTAGGTTCAACTTCTTTCTTAATGGGTTGGTCAGTAGTCAAGAAGTTCTCATGGGGGTTATATTCTTCAAGCGGAGTCAATTTGAAGAAATCCTTACAACCAAATGTCTCATTGGTTACGTTCTTAATAAAGTATTCTACATAAGAAGGTTTCCTACTATCAGCTACTTTGAAGAAGTCAAGCGTTTTACCGGAGTTGGTTTCATAAGGAAGAAATGCGAATGGATAAATATTTTGATATTCTACAGTATCCCCTTCTTTGTTTTTTCCAGTATTAATTGTAAATAATATGATTACTTTTTGACCTACAAAATTCTTAACCGTTTCATCTAACTCTCTAAAGTTACCACGTAGCAGTTTTGTAAGGTTAAAATCCAATTCTGCATCATTTTCCCTTGAATCTAAACAGAGCCATCTCCCCATGAATTCATAAAAATTATCTTCCCCTATTTTAGCAGCTCTGTAGGGTCTTTTTGCAAAACTCGATTTTAATTCATTTTCAGTTTTCGCCCAGGCAGTAAAACCAATATTGTTTATATATTGATACTGTCCCTTCTTACTTATTGGGCGTTCTTTATCTGTAATACTGAGCTTTAAATTATTGAAAATCCTACCAGTGGAATTCTCTTTCAACCAGAATACAAAATTCACCTTGTCATTACCATTCTTATCTACATCTGTATATGAAGGATCTTCTTCTGGTTTCTTGCCAATTAACTCTTCGATCTTCTCAGAAGATGGATTGATTGCAACTACTTCTACTGCTGCAACACCAACATATTTCTTAAAACCCCCTTCTGTATTTTGAATCGTACTATTCCCTTTAATCGCCATGTAATTATTTGATTTATATTGTTTTAAATATCTGCTTCTGTAGCAATTGCTTCTTGAACAGCTTTTGCTATTCTATACTTAGCAATCAAGCTATCCAGGTTTCCTTCCTTCTTTGCAATCTCTACTGCTTCCTTGAATTCTGGTAACACGTCTGAACTACCTAATTTCGTCTTATTCAAATAAGGTCTTGTGTCTTCATCTTGCTTACCTTTACCACTTCCAGCATTTCCGTCGTCATCTACTACGGCCAAGTTTAATACAGCCAAAATAGCATATCTCCTAGCATAAGTAAGGGCAGAACCAAAAGATTGAGGAGTGGTATGTGGTTCTGATGCCCTCCATTCGACTTTCCCTGTCTTATCTTTCTCTTTCAAGTATTCAGGGATTGCACAGGTATTAAACTTAGTTTGAATAAACTCCCCACTTGTATGACTTAATATGACAATTAATTCATTTTTACCATAAGGCAAAGAAACAAGCGATAATTGACTCTCAATCAATGCAGGGTCTATAGCATCCAATACATCTGATAGATCAGCGTATTTGGCATGGAAAAATGGATTTTCCTTTGTTTTTTTAATATCGCTAACTTTTTTCTTGAACTCAACCAAGGAAGTGGCAATATTTTTTATACTTTCCGATCTCTTAAAATCTTCCATTGTCTAATAATTTCATCAAAGATAATAATATTTATTAGTTTTGCAAAATAATTTTATAATTTGTCAATTAATTGTCTAGGAATATCAAACCAGATTGACATAAATACATATTTCATATAAATTAGTTTTCGTATTCTACTATTGTTACTTTACAGTCTGTTAATATACCATAGATCATCACTAGAACCTGAGTCCAGTTGCCTCCTGCTAATCCACACCCAATCCGAGGAAGGCCGATATGCTTTCCTTTGAACACATGGTTCATTTTAAGAAGACACAGCTCTAAAGCGGCATAGTCTAAAGGAATGTCAAATCTACTTGGTTCTACCCAATGATATTGAGTATACATATTGACAACGATCAATTCACCATGTTCAACATACAATGTTTCTGTGGCTACCCCATTTTTCAGATGAAACCCTACGTAATCTATGCCTCCTAACTTATTGATATCTCCTACTCTGTTTTTATGCTCTAGCTCGAAACTATCACATCCAAAAGCCTTTACCATTTGAGGAGCTATACCACGCTTCATTTTGCAAAAACAATTACAGCCATGTCCTATTACATCAAATCTCCCTTCTAGTGCTAGGGATATTAGATTCCCTTTAATTATTTCCATTAGTGAAAGTGTTTACAATGTGGACAAATAATTTTAGCTACTAAATCTGGTTTAGTTTCCTTAATGAAATCAATAGGTAAATGATCAATAGAAACCAAATTCCATGTTTCGCTTCCGTGTCCTCCAGGTTGCCAATAAAGTTTTACCTCATTCTCATTAAATTCATCTCCATCCTTTATCCACGTAGCTTCAGAACTAATTTCCGCAAGGATTTTAAATGAATGTTCTTTAGGTAACCGTATAACATAGAAGAAGTCCATTATTTCTCCAGTTGCCCTACCATATATACCAAAATTGCCCTTCCCATAAACTCTCCTCTCGATTTTAGTTGGCATTTTTACATTCCAATAATTTGGTGTCTTAATTAATTGATCCTCAGCTCCATCTCCAGTAACAATACCCCATTGAGAGCTAAGACTACCATCATCGAACTTCCACATGGCTCTGATCTCATCACCTACTTGTATATCTCTACTACAGAGAACCCGTTTTACTTTAGTATACCTATCCGTATTGACTATTTTTAAATCCTCTTTTCCAGCCACTCCTACAAATCTTGAATTGTCGTATATACACAAATAGACATCGCCTTCTTTTATCTCTCCTTCTACAGGAAGATATTTAGCAAAATACTTTTTCATATCAAACAAATTTAGGGATAAAGTTTCCTTGCGTGCATCCTAGTACAGGAGACATTAAATCACCTTTTTGATCCACAGAAATGTAATTAGAAATTCTATTATACCATGTGTTCTTATACATAGCTTCGATTTTTTCAGGATCGATTAATAAATGATAACCTCCTCTTGTTTCAATAATTTTAACTGCGTCTATATTTATTTTATCTGCTAATTCATAATATAAATCATCATTAGGTAATTTTTCATCCCAATCAAATATGACATACCTAGTCTTACCCTTTGTTTTTTGGATTTCACTCATTACCTCTTGATGCGGATTCATCGTTTTATTATTTAACTGGAGACATTTAGCTAAGTGAACCAACGAATTGAAGGAGGCTTTCCAAAGATCCCTGGGGTTGATATTAATATAAAGAGCAAGTGCCTCTTGTGGAATACAAGTTTCTTTCTGCTTATAATACCCCATTTCACATTCCAGTTGCTTGATCTTATCAAACATATTCTTCTTTTTGGATGTGAAACGCTTTAGTTGCTGTTTGTCAGATTTTATATGAACTAACCCATCCTTACAGTATTTACTCCTAGCAAATAAGCATAAATAATATTGTTCATATTCTTCTAATTCAGGAAGCCATTCAATAAAGTCCTTTAATATTGCTTCATCTTTAACAATTTCATAATTCATATGATATCTTTATAAATTATATCAGCAATCTCTTGTAATTTTTCCCTGATTAATTCTTCCCGTTGCTCCAAATGACTCATTACAAATAAATCTTCATTTATATATCCCTTGAAGTTAAATTCTCCACCGAACCATAATTTATTTTCAGGTGCATCCCTTACAGAGAATACATAAGTACGATATGGGGGATTGTCCTCATGCTTTATTATTACTTCCATTCTCATTTAATTTGAATAATTGATTATAAGATCCTTTAACTCTCCTATACCCTAAGAAGTAATCACTGACTGATTCTAGACGTACTGATATTGGAGGTTTTGGTGGGAGTTTCTTAGGTTTACTTTTCTTCATGATGAACATTGAATTTTTCAAGTCTTTTAAGAGAGTCACATGGTATGCATGTAAAACTATTTACATCAGAATATCCTCTTTCAGCAAAACATAAACCTGTTCTCAAGTCTTGAAAATATCGAATTTCTTTTTTCCAAGCCTGACTATTACCCTGTATATATTTAGGAGAGTTGTCTTCATTACATGCAGTAATCAATATCAGTAGTAATAATAAATATCTCATTGTTTAGTTTTAAAGGTTCCAGGAACAAACTCATCACATAATTTGACAAGTTCATCACATAATCGTTTTTGTTGATCTTCAGTAAGGTTGGCTTGTTTGAGCGCTTTTAACGCAGCACCTATAAAAACAGCATCGACATTAAATGGCATATTATAAAGTTTTACTTAATTTTTGTTTGGTTTCTTCTTTGTTCTGCAAAGTCCCCAAGGACTATCGGGAATTACTAACTTCAAGTGCTTCCATGTCCTTCCTGCTTTTATTTCAGTAATTAAAGTAATTGGTATTCCTAATTTTTTTGCAGTTTGCGCATAATTTAATCCTGAGTTTATGAAACTTGGTATTTGGGTAATGATAGATTCAGAATATTTATTTAAATGGCATTTCTCACCCTGCATGTTTATAAAACTATTAACTCGAAGGCCTATTTTAAAAGCATGTCTAGTATTTTCTAAATTTGTAATCCATTCCAGATTCAGATAGTAATTATTATTTCTATTCCCGTCAATATGATTTACTTGAGGTAGTATATCTGGATTGGGGACAAACGCTTTCGCCACAAGTCTATGCACAGATTCATGTATACTTTTATCATCTAAATATTTAATTAAAATTCTCCAATATTTTTTGGTATTACAATTATTGGGTTTTAATAACCTTTCTTTTGTTAAATACGATATTTTATTAATGTTATGAACTCTCCAAAAAGGAATTCTTTTTACTCTTGCATAGGTTGACACGGCATAGGTACTGTTAGGAATATTACTCCAAACTTCATTTTCTAGGTTTATGATCATTTAATTCATGTGCTTTGATATTTCGCTTATTTTGTCTTGATTGGTCATTTTAAAAGTATATAAGGGAACTCCTGAAATAGTACCTCTTTCCGTTACAATCTTATCTCTAAATCCGTCTTCTTCTTTTTCAATTCTAATCGTCTCAATTCTACCCAGGCGTTCCATATTGTTTGTAGTATCAATGATCTTTGCTTTTTTGTTTGGATTATTGGGGTCAATCCTAATTGCTCTCGCACACATTTGATACCATAGACCTAGAGACATTGTAGGTCGAGCCATTGTAACTGTATCCAACCATGGCATATCAACCCCAGTAGTCCACATTCCTACCGCACAAACGTGTTTAGTAATACCAGTAGTAAAGTTTTTTGTAATGGTTTCTTTCTCTTTATCGGTCATTTCAGATGTGATAAGTTCAGAAGTATATCCAAGACTACATAGCTTTTCGGATACCCTTTTGGCATGAAGTCTTGAGCTACAAAATATAAGATTTCGTTTGATTATAGTATCATGCTCAACAATAGCACTAATAACCTTCTCTACATTTTCAGCAGACATCATATAATTTTCTAATGCCGTTTCATCAAAATCTGCTCCGGTTGTATTCTCTTTTATTTTAGAAATATCAATATTTGTATCCTTGTGACTAATATATTCTATAGGACACAACCAACCTTCTTTGAATAATTGATCAATTTGAATATTGTAGCAGAATTTTTTGAAGAAAAAGGGATGGATTCTGTTTAGAACCTGAAGCATCGATGTGTAATACATATCCTCTCCGTCTTTATAGTATTTCTGAACCATCCTATATGGAGATGCAGTTAACCCCAATACTTTAGGATTACCTATCGCTCTGAAAAATGAATTATACATTGCGTCCTTATTCTTTGCGTTGTAAAGATGTGCTTCATCAATTAATACATAATTGAAATGTTTGAAAAGCTCAGGTTTAGTGTAAATAGATCCTATTGTGGCGTAAGTGAATTTATCTATTTCTTTTTTCTTAACTGAAGCAGAATACATTGCAACATCATTCACTCCATAGGACAATAACTTTTCGTAATTTTGTTTTAGTATTTCTTTAGACGGCTGTAGTATTAAAGTTGGCTCATTTAACTCTTGTGCTAACATACTAATTATTAATGACTTACCTGATCCACAAGGCGCAACAATTACATCGTTTGATTTACCTCTCAATGCCCTCAAACCCTTCTCCACGGCTTGATTTTGATACCATCTTGGAATATAACCCATTGTGAATATTTATGTGTTTAACTTGGTTTATATTTAATACATTAGTCCCCGTTCTGTAGTCTTCTGACTCCAGGTAAATATTCCCTTTATTGTACCAACAAAATTTCACCCAATTATCCTGGAACTCATATCCGTGTGAAGTGTATCTGAGGCTAACATACTGTCCTTTCTTTACTTTCAATTCTTTAAACTTCTTCTGAATCATCTAAGTCTTCTTTATTTTCATTATAAACACAATCATCTGCCATTATGTAAACGTAATTTGGGAATGCTTCATCATTGGTAATGTCTATGCATTTTCCATCTGGATCAATACTATCAATCTCATAATCATACTGTATTCCATCATCTCCACATCTAGTTACAGTATCTCCCACATCCATTCCTTGACAATAAGCACACCACCCACATTTATTCTCACATTTATTTTTCAGAAATTCTAAATAATTTGAATCTTTCATATTTCAACTTTTTGAATAATCAAAATTCCAACAAACTGTCAAAAACAAATACATCAATAAATCTGTTTTAGCACTCCACGCATCAATGTCATTCCAATGACCTTCTACTGTTTCATAATGTATTTTATTATTCTCAAACTTATAAGCAAGGGAATAATACTGAGGGATTTCATCATACAACCCTTGGAACGAAACTTCTATTCTTTCATTGTTACAATCAATATTCCAAGTAAGGGAGGATTCAAAACTATTGAAAATTCCTCCTAAAAATTCTTCTAATCTCTCTTTCATAATTTATTATTTTATCCTTCCCAATCAGTTGTAGGGTAGCTTGATGAATATTTTAAAACATGCCACACCTTTGCAATATCTTTTATAGATACACTAAACGATTTTAAAAATCCTTTAAATTTACCCTCATCATCATATTGCTTTTTTGTCATCCATAAATCAGCCATACCGTGAAATTCTACAATAACAGTAGGTATCCAATCTCCTTTCTTTGGGTTGTATTTATCAGACATATATCTACTCATTTCAGTTCGTTTTTAACTTGTTCAATGGCTTGTAGAATGGTTTCTTCGGGATAATCATCACTAAAGGTTCCAAGGATTTCCTGTTTTATACTTTCATCGGATTCATTATCATCAAAATCACGATATGCTTGATAATATGCCCTTACTTCCCGGTAGCACATGAGCGCGGTTAATTCACTGACCGTGTATTCAACACCCTCAATATCTGCTTGACCGTTCATGTATCCGGATTGAGATATTGATATGTTATTGTTAATTATTTTAAGTATCTTATCCTTCATTGTCTTTGTTTAATTGGTTAAAGAAAATTTGGCTCAATTCTTTAGTCTGTTGATGGACATATTCATTCATTGCAACCTCTAATGTGTCTATCCAAGATTCATATTGAGAGTGTGACCAAATTGATTGAAAATGATGTTTTATGATTTCTCTGGCTGTTAATTTATCCTTCATTGTTCAGATATTTTTCGGTGAGTTGGTAAATATGTGGATACATTGATTTATATTCAATAATCCCATTTACTAATAAAAAATTTAATGTTTTAATGTTTATACTTTTGAAACATATTGGATCAACTTTCCAAGAAATATGGGTGCTATATAATGTCCATCCCTCCCTCATCTTATCCACGATTTCTTGTTGTGCTTTAGATAGTTTCATCTTTATTAATATTAATTTTATTTAAGAGAACAGACATTGCAAAGTCTTTGCCCATAGGTGTAAAAGAATCTTCATCTTCGGGCCTTAAAGAATTATGATGTACATTGTATCCGAATGACTTCATAACATTAATATCTTGAAACTCTACTCCAATAAATGCAGGTAACTTCCCATGACCACAACAACATCCGGTAGTCGTTATACCCAATTGCCACAAGATCATTACCTCTTCCGCTATACACCTATCCAAGCAATAACCGTTTTCTTTGGGCATATGAGCAGGAGAATGAACGAATGTTTGGTTGTCATAACTCCCTACTTCAATGTTTATACAAGTACATTTAAACATCTTCACTGTCCTCCTGTCCGCTGTCAGGGATTAAACCGTTAGCTGATAGATACCCTGGTATGACATATTTATTATCCCCGTCTTCATAATCTTCACCATCGATCGGTAAAAGCTCACTTAATGCGTCTGTTACAGCTTCGGTCATCTGCTTTACTGTATCATGAGCAAGTGGAATAAGTAAGATATTCATTATCTCTTGTTTATTCTCTGGCTGCTCTGGTTCAACTACATCGAGTTGTTTTCTAATTTTATTGTACATACCTTCAGCTATGGCCTGCACTCGTTCGTTGTATGATTGGTTCATTATTAATAAATATTTGTATTAGTACAATCATGATAATATATTATATGGACCTTTTTGAATCCACATTTCTTGAAATATGCCCATTGCCCATAGGGTAATTTCCATCCATATGAATACTTCACATGATGTATTCTATGAATTCCCGTAATTTTTTGTAGCAAACGATACATTTTTATTGGTTTCAATTTTAAATAGTTTTTATCTCAGATGTAGTAGTAGGATTCCTTAACATATGTGTCATATACAACAACTTCTTTTCAGTATCAATAGTGAGGATAGTATAAATCATGCGATGAGTATTATATATTACCATTTCTGTTTCACTTATTGATAACTTTTTTACTGCTTTATCGTTATTGATATTATGCTGTACCAGATTAATAAACTCCTGGTTGGAAGTAAATACAGTAGTCATACATATCAATTTATTATTCTGGTATGTACATACCAACCCTACTAAATTGTTTATGGGTTTAAATAGGTATTTAACATTCACAACCCCACGTCTCCCATTCACCACGGATCTAGCTAGTACTGGATTATTCTTCTTTACTATTGAGTCCATTCTATTAGAAGTCCACATAAATACACTTGCGTCCTGTGCAAATGATAAGTAACTAGATATGATAAGTGTTATTAATAATATTAATTTTTTCATTCTTCATTTTTTAGTTCAATAATTTCAGCATCAGCTATCCATTTCCTCACACTTGCAATTGCGTTGTTTATTGCCATCAAATTATAATACTCTCCTGATGTCATAAGTATTTGTCCGTTAGGTGCGTTTAGAGTATAATAATACATACCATTCACCCTGTTTGTTATCATTATTGTGGCAACTTTTTTATTTTTCATATTTCATTTATTTCTATTTAAATAATCTAAAAAACTATCTACATCTGTCCATGCTGAAATGTCTAAATGACTTCCAGGTACATCCAGTTCATGTAAATCATGCGCAACTATGTCGTATGCCTCCTCTGAGCATATTTTATCAGGGAATATGTGAAATTTATGAGGGTAGTTAGGAGTTTCCTCATAATAATAACCTGTAATAAATTGTGTATTGTCTTCGTATATCTTATTTGCCAGTTCCCGGTAAGATATCATGCGTTGTGGTTTTGGAAATAGTATAGGTTGTCTTTACTTGAGGGTTCTATAAAAGTAAGGTCAAAATGTAAAAATAGAGGGTTACTACGCAAAGGATGTGCGGCGATTTTCAATAAGATATTAGCTAAAATGTTTATCGAAATTATATAGGTCTTTACCTGTTTTAAAATCTACATATCTATTTGTTCGTCTATCAAACTTTATAGTGAGCTGTTGTGGAATACCTGTTAACTTCTGTTTTTTAATTTTATCAGAAGCAAATATTACTTCTGTAGAAGTCTTATCAGTTGCGTGATTGGGCTTCCATACTACTAAAACATTATCTGAACCGTCCGCCCAGCTTCCTCCACCTTTTATACTATATGCTGAGGGTTTTGGATAGTTTGCATTCGGAACTCTAGGAGGTGTAACTTGGTGAAGTACTAAGTGTAAGGAGATGTGTTTTCTCCTGGCAAAATCGGTTAATAGTGTTGTTAAATACACGGCATATTGGTCATCCTTATCCATACCCGATGGTCGTGCGAACTTTATCAGAGGATCTATAATACCAGCATCGATGTTATATAATTCTATAAGTCCCTCCCATTCCTTCAGAACGGTTTTTATTGAATTCTCTGGGGGTGCTAAATAGTAAAAGATGAAGTTATATCTTAATCTCTCGTATATCTTCCTATAAAGTGATTCGCTTATTCTGTTAGGATTATCTCTGTCTGTTGATTGTCCCGCTACTGTATGTATAATATCATCAAAAAATTCAACTGCTGGGAAGTCTTCAGGACAGGTACATAAAATCTTCCAATCCTCTTCTAACGCTTTGATTGCAGAAATATATCTAAGGAATGTACTCTTGCCTTCATTTTGATATCCGGTCCATAAATTAAATTCTGTCTTTCTCCACTTCCAACAACAGTCCAATTCATTGATATATGTTGTTGTACCTTTCTCTTTCCCGTTTTTTAGATCATATAGCATTTTATCTATACAATCATCCATTGTAATAATCTGAGCTTTTGTTTCGTTTGACATTAATTAATATAAATCTTCTGGATTCACCAGCTGCTTATCATTTTCTGTCTCTTTTGGTTGTCCAATCCACCCTTCAAACTTTCTTTGCTTAAGGTAGGGTTCAGGACCACTTATATACTGTAAATGGTTTATCCCAGTCTTTGCTGACTTGCTTTTCCTCCAGGACAATTCTGCTTCTAAAGCATTCCATAGTTGTTCTTCAGTGAACTCTTTTAATAGCGCTACAAACTTCCTTTCACACTTATCTTTATTATATGTAAAGAGTCTGTTTTTCTCATGCTTAATTCCTCTGGAATCTACAAAACCATCATTCAAGGGCCACATAGAACACCACACAAGGAATCCTGGATGTAATATCCTTTCTGCCTTTACTTTCTTCATCTTCTCACCTTTCAGTTGTTTCTTAATGGCTTTCTTAATATCTCCCACAGTATATATTCCTTGCGCCGTATTATCTAAAGGATATACTGGAACACTATCTTTTAAAGCAAATTCAGATATATCAAAGGGGGGCCTCCATACTATACCACGACTGTCACGATAAGCAACCTCAGTATAATCATTATCACTATAATCTGAATTTATATTACCATAACTGTCTGTTACTACTGGTATGCGAAATACACAAAAAACAGTACTCATAATTCATTACATTTAATTATTAGTTTTTTAGCAATTGCTACAGCATCATGTAATAGTTCATCACTATTCTCAGTCCCATACTTATTAAGTAAGGAAGCAAGTAATACAGTAGACTTATCTAGCAGTAAATCATTGAAATCATTTACAGACATGCGTGTAGGATAGTCAGTCTCCTTAATAGGAGACGGTGATTTAGACATTCTGAGTATTTAATTGTCCCCTGAGAAATAATTGTTTCTGTTGTGGAGAAGCAAATTCGGTTTCTTTAGCTAATGTTAATTTATTAGCTTCTGCAAATTTGGTTTTAGAGTATTCGTAACCGATAACAGGAGGGGCAATGTAACAAATCAGGAGAAAGTCTCCTATTTTCCTGTTCCGTGTATCAGTTGTACTTATTAAAAGATCTCCAGCTTCTATTCTTCCTTTCTTCTTCGACATTTAAGTATATTAAAGTTAATAAATTAAAATATTCAGCCCAATAACATCTTCGTGTAAGATTTACAATTATAAATAATACATATTTAAATAAATACATAAATTCATTTCTTTATTTTAATGTGACCAATAATTTACGATCTTTGCTTCTGCATTTAATGGGACAATTTTACACCATATATCCCCGGCCTCCTTCATACACCGCTCTAACTCTCCTTTTGCATTTATTGCCATGTCTTCAACTGTTTCAGCATTAATTTCATCATGAACTAGATTTGTTAAGTATATATCATCTTCCAACCCTTCCATTAATAACCATTCTCTAAATAACACAGCAGCTTTCTTAGTGATACTGCCAGCCTCCCCCTGAATTGGATAATTGAGTCCATTTCTTTCCAGTTTACTCTTCAATTTAAAATATGCTGACCAATGCGGATTCTTCTCATCCTCTACACTTGCTACCCAATTAGCAGCTTTATTCTTTAACTCCTCTATCAGAGGATATTTCTTAAACCAACTCTTTCTCTTTGTAACTGAATCGATAAAAATATATGGTTGTGATAGGGCCAGTTTTTTTGCCTTACTAAAATACTTACCCAGTCCTGGAAAGGCTTTAAAATATGCACTATATACTCTATCTCCTTCTTCTATACTTATACCTAAATTATTAGCAATTGTCTTCCCTACACCGCCGTAGTTAATAGCAAAACCAGCAGCCTTTGCGGTTTGCCTTTCTTCTGAGTGATTTTCTTTAACTTCTGCTAAACTCAATTCCTTGAGTTCTTCAAATATCTTTGATGCAACAAAGCTGTGCATGTCTCCCAAACCATTCTTATAGAAAAACAGAAGATCCTTATCCTTTGATTTGTTAGCTAGTATTATCTGCTCTTGCCCCGAATAGTCAGCATTTGCCAGTTTAAAGCCTTTTGGGGCTATAAATGCTTCTCTGTGATCATCCGCTGGTATATTCTGTAGATTGGGGTTGTTGGAGGAAATACGCCCCGTATTGAGTATCTGCCGGTAGTCTGAGTGTATTCTGCCAGTTATTGGGTGTATATACTTCAAAAAATCCTCTCCAAACGTGGTTACTGCCTGTTCCGCTTCTTTAAACTCCAGGTATATGCTTACTAGCTCTTTGTATTGACCATGATATTTACTAAGTTCTTTCTTATCTACAGTATAGGCTAGTTTTTTAGTTGTTTTGGAAACTGCCTGTGGGCAAAAGCCTAAATACTTAAAATATTTAATTACTTGCCTGGAGGAGGTCCAAGATATACTAACCTTTATTTCAGCGGAGAATAAATCCATCTGTTTTTTAAAGAACTTTACATGATCACTTTCTATTACAAACCTGTTCAACTTTTGCTGTAAAGAATTAAACTTTACCTGATTTTTAGCTGCTACTTCTTTCCACCTCTTTGGATCAAAAGCCATTCCTTTATACTCAATATCCCCCAACACTTTAAGGAATTCCATTTCTAACTTGACTGTCTCCCCTAAATCGTTTTTCTCAGTTAGATAGTCAAGTTTAGATTTAATCAGAAAAGGAACTATGATATCCTTTGCTCCATACTCTATCTGCTCTTTAATGAAAGGAAGATCGCGTATTGATAAGAAACTCAATCTTACATCCTTTGGAACTATGATATCACAACATTCTTTTGCTACGCCAGCTAATGATGCGTTTTTATCTAATCCGCAATGATTAATTTGATATACTATCATTGTATCATACACTCTCTCTAACCGTACTCCATAATTATGTAGAAGGTGTTTGTATTCAAATTTCAAATTATGTCCTACCCAAATTACTTTCTTATTCAGTTTCTTGAGGAGGGCTTTAGGGTCTACTTTTCGAGCATCTATAATATACTGCTTTGATAATGTTCCTAACTGGATCATCACTGGTTTTGATGTATATGGGTCAAGTCCTTCCATTTCTCCATACTTCTCATATTTCCTAGTTGTTTCTAGGTCGATGCCTACATACAAATCAGTAATTTGCACCTGATCCAGTTCCTCCTGTTTCTCAATGAATACATAATTTAAATATTCGTTCACTTATTCTTGGTTATAGACTGTAAAAGAATCACTGTCTATAAGATTACCTCCTAAACGCAATTGAACTTCAACCTTCATTTTATTAGAGTCATAAAAAGTAGTGAGGGCATCAATTTGCAAGTGTGATACCAGAAATTCAATCAATTCTTCTTTATTCATAATTTTAATATTTAAAAATCTTCCTCAAAACACTTATATGATTTAGTTAACCTCTCTTCAAACTCTGTATAGAACCAATCATCAATGTGTTTCAAGAATAAGTCAAATTTCATTTTGTGGTCTAAGTTTTCTGGTACATATCCATTTGAAAGATATGGTTCAACCTCCCTTCTCTGTTCAGTAGATAATCTATAATATCTCTTAGATAGCTCCTCTACTAAATTATAGGTATCGATATCTCTCATGTCAACGTCTACGTCAACATTGACGCTTACTGTTCTACTCATATCAAACCAATTCTAAAGTTTCACTATTGCGAATGATTGTCTTTACTTCTTCTATATTACCATTACCAATTTTGGAGATTATTTCATCGGGAATTTCTATTTCAAATTCTAGTTCTGACATCTTTAACCTTTCTTCAGGTGCATATTTCAAGGTATCGAAATACTCGATAAAAAGTTTTACTTCGGGAGGCATTGTTATTATCTTATTGAAACCTGTAGAAATTGAGGAATACCCAACTGTGGCTCTTGGGAAAATATCTCTTACAGCCAGAGCCACAGCACAATTTGTTATTATCTGTCCACGCCCAGCGCTAGTACCACACCACATTGATTTCTTCAATATCTCTTTAGTTACTTTAATTTTCATTTTAATACTCATATATATTCAATTAATGTTACAAAATGTTTTACATCTACTTCTCCAGAGAGGAAACTATTCTCTATTCTTTCATAGTCTCCCCATGAAAAATATCCTTTAATTTTAAACGTCCTTTTTCGTAATCCGCTGTATTCGCGCGCTTTCCAAATATCTGCTTTAATTGAACCACAAGTGCAAAATTCTTCATCAAAATGCCTCCTCATAGCCCTGGATAACGCACAATCCTCATTACTCCCGTAAGCAGTATTAATAAAATCTTCAGGGAGTAATTCTATCCTGAATTCTTTCATACTAATTCTCTTTTTTGTAATGTAATTTCATCCTCTATTACTTCTCCTTTTGATATATGGATTTGTTTAAGCATTTCTAATGTGGATGTCATAGCATTGAATAATGCATCTTCACGATTCATATCATTCCCGGTACGGGTATAACGTTCCGTCATAAACTTCTCCTCTAATTCTAATATTTCCTGTAGTGTATAAAGACTATTGGATTCTTGGTTTATACATTCTATAGCGCGGGATCTCATGTTTTTATTCGGATCGACCTTTCCATATTCAAAGGAATGTCTTCCATCAATCCATTCGCCCTTGTTATTTAGAAGATTCCCCACAAAACAAGCACAAGCGTCACCCGCATTAATTTCACACTTCAAATATGCTTGAATAATTTTCTCTGATTGTTCTTTAAATGTTGGTTTGTTCATTTTATAATTATTTTAAAAAGTAATTAATTATGTGAAAAATAATAGATGTAATAACATAAACCCCCGTACAAATGAATAATGATATGAATCCCCACTTTAGTATTAGTTTCATTTGAATGTCTTTTTCTTAATAAAAACAACTATAAAAATTGTAATGACCATTAGGTATAATAATCCTCCCCCGGTCCCTATGTGAAATGCACTTTCTTCCATTAGCTGAAACCTTTAGTTCTACTCATTTGTTTTGGAGACATTTTAAGAGTCTTTATTGCTGCTGTGTGGGATTTAGGAGGGATGAAGTAGTTCTTGTTGGTGTAGTAACTGAAAAACTCATCTACATCAAATAGGTTGGGATCTTTCTTTTTCATATTGCAAATATTAAATCAGATAATAAGAAATTTATTACCGAATTCTTTTTCATAAGTATCAATTACTTTTTGCATGTCTTCAATAGTTACTAGTGTTCCCTGCTCTTCACATCCAATCCATAAGGTGTTAATTGACCATTTGTAGGGGAAATAAGTAAGTTTATTCGTATGATTCTTTACAAATTCTTTTAAAAGAGTTATCTGACCATGGACATCCCCTCCAAGTATATTATAAAATCCCTCTCGTTTAATTCTAATTGTTTTAACGGGATTACCAATCTCAACGTCCACAAACTCTTTCTCTTGTTCATAAATTGGAACAAAGTATTCAGTATTTAAATAACTAGCATATTCTTTACAGTAATCATCACTTATTGGAAAATAATGACCTCTGTGAATTCCATGATTGTTTGGAAATTCTTTTACAACGTCATACCCTATTATTTTCTTATTCATGTTTAGTGGTTTATCTGTTATCATTTCTTTCCATTGAGTATAGGTGAGAATTGGTAGGTCTGGGTATCTCATTTCGTACCAACTGGCGTGTGTGACGTATCCCGATTTATCATCATAAGGATCATTGGGATTAATTCTATAATATATCTTCCCGCTGAGAGGATTAGAATTCTCAACACAAATCTCTTTTTGATGATTGGTTATTTCGACTGCCTGATCATAATTCTCAGAGATTACAATATAGTCGGTATATTGCTTATTGGCTTCCAATTTTGATATACCAGTTTCTCCGATTAACATTTGTAAGCCAGAAATATCTAAATTTACCCCATAGATATGAACATGATCACTCTCGTGCCAGCCTACTGAAAATATGGTTCCCTTAAACCCGTCTTTACCGTTATAATGATCATGTTCTGGAAATTTAAATCCCATTTCTCTATATTTATCACGATACATAGTGTAATTCATACCTGCATCGATTACAACAACTCTATCTCCTACTTTATATTTTTCCATTAGAAATTTAGTTTAATAAGTTCTTCTTTAATTGCTTGATTTGATTCGTCATTGAATACATCTGATAATTTGGAGTAGTTATAATCAGAATGGAATATCTCAGATGCGGTTTTATCTACTATTACAAATTGAATATCTTTATTGGAGTATACACCTATTACCCTCCCGTCTTCAACCTCTACTAATACTTTGATCATTTGTCCTTTTGTTCGAGTAACTCATACCTTGTCTATTGTTGAATATCATATAAATTAGATAAATTAAAATACAAACTACACACCAACGAATCAGGTATCCCTGTTGTTGTAATTTGGTCATAAAGGTAATAAATTTTATTAGTTTTATAAAATTATTCTATTTCAGTAGGATCTGCGAAGATATTTTGACCGAGAAGTAATGATACTACTTTATCAATTTCATTTTCATAGTGGATAATTGCTTCCCTGGGTTCTCTGGTATTTAGTACAATGGGGACATCTAAACAATACACTACTCCGTAATAGACATTTTCACTGGTCTTAAAATAATACTTTTTCATATCGATTCATCTTTCCAGCTTATTTCATACCAACTATCATTTCCCAATGACGAGTAAATTACTTTGTACCCGTCTGATTCTAATCGATGTATTAATCTATTATTTAAATGTCCCCAATAAAGCGCATTATTAGTTTCATCTTTCTGAATCTGCTTTAAAATCACTTCCATAGTTTCCGCATACATTATAGCGTCTAGCTCTAAGTCTTCATACCTTTCCTTATACCTTTCCTTTGATAATTCTCTTGCTTCTGCTGCTGTCATATGTTAAGTTTTATTCTATTATTCTAATATAATATCCTTGATATGTGCCATCTAATTGTCTCACTTGTACTCTAGCTGGTTTCTTTTCGGAGCTAGTAACTTTTTGTGTTGCTTTACAAGCGGTAAATAGCACTATTGCTACAAATAATAATGTTTTCATTTCTTTTTATTTTTTTCAAACCAATTGTCAATATCTCGAATTATAATTATATTTCCATCGACTACTTCAAGTAACAATTTGTTAAATAATTCCTTAACTTCCTCCTCAGTATAAATAATCCCTGGTTCTACTACTTCCACATCCGCTAATCTTAAATACCACCAATTATCAGGATTTGCTATACTTACCCCAATTACCTCACAATCGTACTCTCCCCACCACCCAAGGTTATCATGCAATGTAACTTCCGTCCCTATTTTAAATTGATGGTCACAAGTATTGTACTTGACTATAGCAGTTTTACCGATTAAATATGATATATCTGGTTTCATTAATTATAATTTACTGTTGTTTCGAATTGTCTTATTGCTTCCATGTCTATACTTCTACCCCATGTCCAATCTTTACATTTAATGTCGACATTCCCTATACCACAAAACGATAGTGCGAATTGGACAATAAGGCTGGCAAATTCAACCAAATCCTCAGTTGGGAACCCAGTCTTCAATTGTATATAGAGCTTCTTATTGAGCCTACAATAGTGGTATTTTTCTATAGCTGGGTATTTCCTTAATTCATCCAAGTACTTTAGACTATTCATAACTCACTTGTTTAAAATGAAAAATCCCAGCAGAATTTAATCTACTGGGATGTAAGTACCATAATTGGTAAATTTATATCTCCACTTTTACCCCATTTGCCCCGACTTCAATTAACTTTACTCCAGGTAAAACTTTTACTTCAACTCCATTTACTAAAAAACGAAATTCTTTACTTGTCTTAGTTTCAGGTAATGCTATTTGCTCTTGTTCTGTATTCTTACGGGACCAAGATCTAGTTTTCTTAACATCATACCCTTCACTTTTCAATTTGGTTCGTAACTGTAATATCACATTTTCATTAGGCGTTCTATCTGCTTTGTAACGATTTAATTTTCTCGCAATTTCAACAATGGGTAGATCACTACAAGCAATCTTTTTATCCTCTTCAGAATAAGCGTCTTTTCTGACTTTTCTGGTGGGAGTAGACGGTTTTTTATTTTTTGTTTTCATTTTAAAATTAGTTAATATGACAATTGGGTTTCTCTATTGACAGCAAAAGTATAATTCTGATTCTAATATTACAAAAGTAACTGTCATTGGATTGTCATTATTACTATTAGTTTCAAAAACTTAATATTTCAGTAATATTAATATATTAGTTTAATCCTTCAAAACTTCGGTAAATAGTTGTTTTTGGGGTTTTATAGATTCCCATAGATCAATAAATGCTTGATATAATTCTTCAGGCGAGACAAATTTCATCTTTTGTTCTATTTCGTATTGCTTGCGTTCTTCTGGAAAAGACTTTTGTCTATATGCCCAAGAATCGGTATCCACGGGGTCAGTCCATTTCTTCTTACCTTTTTCTCTGATTTCAATATCAAAGTCATAACCGGGAACAATCCCGCGATAAGAATAAGTTGGGTGGATATTTTTAAACCAAACCCTAAGTTTAACTTGAATATTATTTTCTCGATTGAAGATTCTTTCCATGTTTACATTTTAATTGCTAAAGTATTAACACCGTCAAGATCCTTGTATTTGAAGTCTCCATAACGGTTTAAAATCCTCCTGATATTTTCATCTCCACATGAACAGTACTCATAAATAATATGGAGATTCTTTACATAGGTTAAGATGTTTGTAGCCCCCAACAATGCATCAATTTCCATTCCTTCGACATCCAATTTAATAACTGTTAGCTTATCCTGGTTTATATTTTTAAAGGGGACAAGTTCATCCAATTTCTTACATTCAATTGTCCCTAGTTCGGCGTGGTTTAAATGACTTGAGCTAGTAACACCTTCCAGAACATTAAAAGCTACCTTTTTGTTCTCTTTACCAGCAGCACAAGCAAATATGGTGATATACTCATTTATTGCATTATTCCAGCCTAGATTCTCAATGATCGCTTCATAGTTAACTGGTTCAATAGCTACTGTAGGGATGTGCTTATTTGCCATCCATATGGCGTATTCCCCTATACAGGCTCCAATGTCAATGAACAATCCAATGTCTTTACTAATGCTCCCTAAATAACTTTTAACCTCTTTTTCATAGCTGAAATTGACAAATTGGAAGTCTGTGGTACTTCTCCGAAGCATAAAAGATCCCATTTCAGTAGTAACTAGTCTATCGGTTTTGGGGAGCTTTTTAAATAACACATAATTCATTGAATCTTTGATAGTTTCTAAATCGTTACGTTTGAGGGCTTCTAAAAAATAAGAAATGTACTTCCCGTATTTCGTAACACGAAAGGGGGATGGGGCGTAAGGCATACAAATAGGTTGATTTGGGTATATTAATAACTGTCTTCCTAAAATTAGTACTTTATTTGAAAATAAAAAATTTCCACTATAGACATAGCAGAAGTATCCATTATAATAACCCCTAAGTTAATGTATTCTATCTTTTAAAAGATTGCTAAGTAATTCCATTTCATGTACCTCTAAATTATTCACTAACACCTTCAGATCAGGACATTTTCTAGGTTTTTCAATAATTATCTTATCTAAAAAAGTTATGTTGAATTCCCTAAATGGTAATACATGATTGCCTTCCATATCTTTATAATTATCTAACTCTATCATATATCCGACTTCTAAAAAAGTAGATTGATAAGATTTAGAATATTCACTATAATTCCACTTAAAAGTACACTTACCTTTTTCATTCACAATCGTACCTAAAGCATATCTTGGTTTTCCTCCTGTCCAAACTCTTACTTTACCTCCAATGCTTTTATTTTTTCTTTTAACTTGAATTGGTTTCATTTCATTTACTTTAAGGATTAAAAAATTGGGCCGGTAGCTATCAGACTTGACTATCGAATATTAAAACTTACCTCGACACAGGGTAGACTTCCCGAATTTCCCCACTAATATAGCGTCTAGTCTCGTTAACGACCTACATAGTCTTATAATATTAATACCCTGTCAATTATCCTTCGCTTCTCATACGGCCCAATACATTCAAATATTTGTTTCGATCCATTTTTCAATATAAATTATTCTTTCAGCTCTATTAATTGGTAGTGAATAAGCATCTTCCATTCCAAATTTCATAACTAATTTTTTAATATCTTCTCTATTCCACATATTCTTCACTCCTTTTATTGATATGGTATTGTCCGGTGCTACTTTTAATCTATATCCTGCTGATCTTGGAACAAATACACCTCCTTCTAATTGATCTTCATAAACTTGTTCATATTCAACCATTACATTGTCAAATCCACCTAATTCACAATACTTTTTAATAAATGAATCTGAAGGTCTTGGTAAATTTAATGAGGGATCAGTAGACGCTATTATTTTATCACAACCATCTTGTCCACAATTAAATTGATAAGGATGATCTACTTTATGAATAATGAAATTTTTAGGCTTATCAGAATTAAAAGCCCAATCCCCTGCTTTAATTTCTTCATCAGATAAAAAATATAAATGCTGTGGACTAAAACCAGATAAATATTTCTTATCGTTAGAACCTAAATAATACATCTGTATTTTTGAAATCCAAATTTTACTATCTTTTTCTACAGAGGATTGACGCATTACTATTTTACATTTCTTAAACTGTGTTGTCATAAACTTAGTTTTTGAAGATTATTTCTTAAGATTTATTGTATTTTAATTTTCCTGTTCTCATTCTGCTAAGATAATATACAGTATTCTTAAAGCACCAACTCGCACTCCATTTCATTTTAGTGATGTTTTTACTCCAAAAAGTTATACTTATGTTCATAAAATAAAGATCAATAAACATACTGGTTCCTCCTTTTGCTTTTGAAAAATAAGAGTGATTCTTAAGCATATCTCATAAGTTTTGTTTGTAAAAAATTACCCACTATTAATATAGTGAGTCTGTATTTATACTTATTATTATGAAAAATTATTTCTAGTCTTTATTTTTATCTGTATCCGTAGCCGGGACGGTTTTAGGTTCATTATAGTCTACAATTATTTTAATTCTGAATGATATAATACACATCTCAAAATCTGATGTATCGCATGCATCCTGATAGTTATATGAAAGACCACCAGGGATTTTTTCTCCTATTTCAGGCTTACGAAAAGCGGTCCTTAGAACCGTCTGAGGCAATTCATTCATTATATCATCGATATGATACCAATTCCCAGCCTTATAATTTTTCTGAGACTTGACTCTATTTTTAAAGATTGATGTCATTTTGTATGAATTTAAGGTAAATTACCTATTGTAGAATTAATTCCATTATTCTTATAACACATCATACGATCGGCTAATACCTTCGCTACTTCCCAACTAAATGCTATCATATCCGTTAATGTTACCCTTCCTAGCTCTTTAACATATTCTGTAGCAATTACATTTCTCAAATTTTCAGTAAGATGTTCTTGCGTTCTAATATCTTCAATGAGTTGTAACAGCTCCTCATAAGATAATTGGTCTAAGTGCATAAAATTAAGTGTTAAAAGTTATTCAATTTCAGGCAATTCTTCCCCGTAAATGATTTTTGCAACTAACTCCTCACTGGAAAGACCATAGGGAGATTTTGACATATTCCCGGACATATACCATGCTTGCACAGCTTCGGCCACTTTTAAGCCAGTATTAAATAAATCGTTTTCTGTGTATTGTGCTCCAAAGACTTCTTCATCATAGTCATTACTGTCTTTCATAAAAATAAATTTAAAGTGTATAAAATTTAAATATCTGATTTTTTAAATTCCGGTCCAAATGATATGTTTTGATATATTCATCTACAGATCCAGGCCAAAATATATCACCACGCTTTAAAGTATGTTTAACAGTACCTTTTAAGGCTCTGTATTCGGTCTTGTACTGCCGAAAAGCTAATTTATGCAAATGTTGTTGTATTGTGTCCATGATAAGTGTATTTTTTAACTTCAGAAATAGCACCACACCAATTAACCATTATAAACGACCTCTTTAAAAAATATGCAGCAAGTAACCTATGATTCCCATCAATAATAGTGGGGTAACAAGTATTGGGTATTCCAAAATCAATTTCTATGGGGAAGTCATCACTAAAATTATTGACTAGCCAAGCAATTCTTTTAATATGGGTGGTGCGATCGGATATATCCCATATTAATTCAAACTTTACTGGTATATGAGGCCCCTGGGTTTGATTATTATAAAGAGATTCTTCAATTTCTATACTGCTTATAGGTTTGTTACATTCAACCCAAATATTACGTTCCCAAGGTTGAAATAATTCTGCTAATTTTAGCAAATCTATTTTTAAAACCTCTTCCATATTTAAGTAGTTAACAATTCCAAAAATCCATTATTAGCCTCAATTAAAGCCCATGATAATGGTATTTCATTTCTTGCAAATTCTTTACCTGTGTATCCAGGTCCATTTTCATCAGGAACTACTAATAACACTTCATCTATTAAAGAGTGTTGAACTTGCATTCCTAATTTAATATCGTTGGGTGTTAATGTTTTCATAATATTTTAGTTTAAAACAATTACGAATGCACTGGCAATCATTGTTGCTGGTATTTCGATAGGGATGATGTGACTTTCCATATCTGCCACCTGATACGTAGTACTTTTAGGGTGCATTTCTATTGAGGTAGGGATACACCAAAACATACCGTTATTAAGATCGGTATAAAATTCATTGGAGTACATAAATTTGGGGATTTAAATGTGAAGTTTGGGGTTATTTACTTTGTTCGTTATACCATTCTATAAACATTAATACAGCCTTGTATACAGCCTCCATTTTAGTTTCAGCAGTTGTATAGATTGTATTAAAGGTGTTTTTATGGCTAGGGCTAATCTCACAATGATGTAATTTATCTACGTTGTCCCAACTAATGTTAAATTCGTATACTTCATTATTACATTCGATTCGTTCAACTACATACATCAGCCGATCCCAAGATGTGTGGAATTTTAATTCATTTATATCCTCTTCAAAATCATAATTACCGCTTTCAAACTCATATAGGAATTTAGGGTGGTATAACTCTGGGGGGATACTTACATCATTTCCATTTATGGCCCATCCCATAAACTCAACAATTCTTTCATTATATAGTATTATTTCTTGTTGTTTCATAATTAGTAATTTACAAGATTATTTAGTTGATGTATTATACCATTCAATGAATTTGACGACAGATTCCAAAACAGACTCTATTTTAGAGATTTTAGATTCCCCATTAAATTGGGTATCTTCATTCACAAAAATATTGCAATAATAAAATGGCTCATTAATATCATTATGACGTGAAATATATACTTTGCAATATTCAGTAACGGATTTTAAATTCATGGGGGTATCCTCAATTTTAATAATAACGGGCATCAACCAATCCCATGAATTATGATATTTCATAGTTTGGGGAGTATGGGAGGAGGAAAGACCAAATGGTGTATCTTCACAAAGATACTCATGCTCAGGAATATAATAAGCATCCCTTTTAACGTATTTTCCATTTTCTAGGAAATGTACATTATTCTCCATCTTATGACCCATAAATTCAGCAATCAATTTATTACCTTTTAATATTTCATCTTGTGTCATAATAATAAGATTTAAGAGTAAACAAAAAACCGGACAATTATATCCGGTCTGAAGTATTATATATAAATTGGGTAATTACCAACGTGCATTAACTATCTCTTTATCTTCATTTTTATATCTCCATTCACAACGTCTAAAGGGACAAGGTTTACCAGATGCAGAATAGTCTAATACAATATCATACAGATTATTCCAAGCGTGTTGTTTGACTAATGTTCCCGGTCCCATTGTGGTAATAACCCGCTTGTTTTCTGGTTTAGATACAGGCGTAAACATAATTTTAATATTTTGAGTATTATATATAAAGATAATAATAAATTCAAATTTGATTTTCGGGTAACTGGTTTAATTTTTCAGCTATTTTCATAACCGCTGCTTTCGTTCCCATTACTTTTCCTCCAATACCCCATCCATCAGCCAGCCGTGAGTATTTTCTATCGTATAAATACCAATGTTCGTGTTCATTCCCCATTCCATAAAATGTGTAGCGACCTTTAGTTGCTTTCTTTTCCATAATAAAAAGATTTTACAATTTAATTTTTAACTCTTTTACTCCCAATGCCTTTGCATATTGTAAAAGAAATTTCAAAGATCCGGGGGAATTTTTTGGGTTCTCAAAATAATTTATTAATGTATAGTGACATCCTATAATTTCCGCTAATTCTCTATCGGATATATTCAGGAACTTTCTAAACTCCCTCATTTGTAACCCTATTGATATTGAAGTATCTATGGTAATGCTCTTTAACCTTACATCAATTCTTTTGTCTTTTTTCATTACTCCCCAGTAATTTCAGGTGCTAATAAGCCATATCCTCCCCAATCAGTTTTCAATCCAATATCTTTATATTTACCTGTATGAGGATTCATAAATTCGGATTCGATTTTTAAAGTGTACCCTCTTGCGTCGCCGTTTATACGTAATCCATCTAATTTATTATTAAATAACTTTATAACCTGAACGGTGTATCCTATTTCCCTTACCTCCCATTGTTCACTATCAATATCACCGTTACACCAGTCTGTTGCATCTTTATGGGCTTTAGATTCAATCAGGCGTAGTTTAGAGCTTATTTTTTTGCCATCTGGATTACTTACCCCACATAGTTCAGCTAGTTTTGTAAGGGCTGCGTAATGCCGTTCTAATTCGTTTTTACGGCGTTCTAATTTAGTAGACATAATAATAAGTTTTACAGTAAAATATCTGTTTTCATTTCCTCAAAATGAAATTCACCCTCCCCATCATAGCCTTGTGTTTGTTTAATACTTTTTAACAACTCAAGTTGTACATCACTAATTCGATGATCTTCGTTTTTGGCCCTCCTTACACAAATTTCTATTGCTCTTTTAGGGGTTGTACCTACTCCTATTAATTCTCTACTGTTATAACTATGCCAAGTATCTGTTTTATATATTAGATATACGCTTTTCATGATATTAAGATTTAAAAATCGCTTGTAAATTCCATTTTCCTAGAATATAGACCAGGATCATTATTCTCATTGTATTGTTTGCACCTTTCCCTAGCTTCCTCAATTGTATTTACATAGTCTATTTGTGATTTTCTACCTATTTTAGGGATGCGTTGTTTGGTCTTTGGGTCTTTTGCCCACCATGTACGAACAAATATTTGATATTTCATAATAATAAGTTTTATGTAAGATTAGCTAAAAATAAAGGCGCTACTTCATCAATGGTTTTACAATAACTACATGGTATCCCCTGATTGTACGAAAAATCTCTTGGTATAAAACATGCAGGTGTTTTTGCGGTAATTAAATGTTTGTAATCTTGTGCTAAAACCCAGCAATTATGTATTCGTATATAAAGATAATTATCATCTAATTCCATAATAATAAGTTTTATGTATTAACGAGATTATTTCCTGCCCATATTTTGAAATAAACATTGAACGAAAAGGGGTCATACTTCCTAACTAGTGTCCCCAACTTATGATTGGCATGGGCAGTATAGATTTTTGACTTTTTTATTTTTCCATTCTTCAAATAACAAAATTGATCATATGCTTCCGACTCAGTATACATATCTGTATATAGTTCATTTAGATACTTCTCATATGCAGATTTTGTATTTTTCACAGTAAGGAAAAGTTTATAGTTTATTTTGTGTATCGTCCCATTCGTTAAAGTTAACTACGGTAGGTCGATAAAACCTTTTAGGATGTGCCCAATCCCCTGCTTTTTTCATCAGCCTTCCATCTTTGATATATGAATCAATAGTCTCATTCCATGCTTGCCGTAACGCTGGTTTGTCATCTTTTGGGATATTGGGTTCTATTTCAGATTTAAAGAACGCTTCAAATTGTTTCTTGTTCATAAGAATTTTTTATAATATTAATAATGAAGGCAATAAAATTAAAACAAACGGCCATATTCCAATACTACTATGTCTAACATTCCTTCATCATTTAATTCAGGCGCCTTGATACTATATGTTCTATAGATTTGTCTATCTCTAAACGCTTCACACAACTTTTTATAGGAAAAATATTCCTTCTCTTCGAATTCTTTCCTTGACCATGAACTTTTTTTAGTATTATGATAAGAACAAGCTGCTTTCCAAACACTTTTTAGATTTCCTACAACCCCTAAGATTCCATCGCCTGAGCCTGATATAACAAATATTAATTGACCATTTTTCATTTGGTGCTAGTTTTCTGTAATTTGATCTTTCTTTTTTCCCAATACTCCCCCCGTTAATTTAATAATTGTAAAATAGCAATCGAAATTAATAATACGATCATCAATATATCTATTACATTAGGCTCCTCGTCCTACGGGTAATGCCAGGCATCACTCATGTTTACAATTTTAATAAATTAATAGCTTCTTGTTCTGTGAAATTATTATCGAAGCCGTCCCAGTGAGTAAGAAAACCATATTCCCAATTACATATTGCTCCCTTATCATCATAAACTGGCCCTTTACATACCTCGAAACAATATCCTTCTCTGTGATAAACCCTTAATTTTTTTATCTGTTGAGCTTCCTCTACTTCATCACTAACATTTATTACATCAAACTTTGTTCCCTCTGTATTACTGAATTGTTCAACCAAATCAAACAAGTTTTGTTCAATCGTACTTAACCAATTTTTTGCATCCATAACAATAAATTTAAAATATTAATAATATAATCCCTCTGCACACTATGTAATAGGCTCCTGCTCCTGGATAAAGGAATTGAGCAATACTTGTTGCACCTATTACATAGCTCACCCTTGGGAGGCTGATTAATATCCCTTTCTAACATTTTAAGTTGAGGCTGTCTATTAATCAGGAGGATTGTTTATACCTCTGAGAATGGTGCATTAATAGACAATTATTTAGGCTGTAACAGTCGTCAATAACTTACATTTGATGGATCGCTAAACCTCCATACCTATATAATTGTCGTAATATCTTATTTGGAATAATCCGGATATAACGGTATCTTTGCGTTATCAGATGTAAAAATACATAATATACCCGAATGTAATAAACTGTATTATTAAGACACGTTGAATGTGTGCCTTGTCACAGGGAGTCTATCCCCTGCTACCTTTCCGAACGTGATATAATGCAATTTACTGCTTCGGGTATCCTTGTTACATAGGCTCAGATACTTGCCTTCGTTACTTACTGGTAACATTCAGACCATGATGCACATAGTTTGGGCGCTTACTGTAATTTCAGCGACGTTAACCACAATTCAGTGATTTCAACCTTTCACACGTTTGATCCGGTTTCTGTTCCTGTACTTAGTAAGGTACATTGTCTGTTTCAGGATCACGATACTAAGGTAAAACTAATACTATTCTAAACCTAATAATTTTTGTCATTTATTTGTCACGATTAACTGATCTTTTACCAGTGTTGACTAGGACACGGTTTCCCGTGTTTCGCTGACTTACAGCTCATCGGCTAGTCTTTTAGAAATCTAAAGGTTATATTATAATAACCCATTTTTTCAAGCAAGGGAACCCATAAAATAGCCTCTTTTTCGGTTTCTACTGCTTTACAGTGATAATTGCTATTGTAATAAAATTCTAAAATATAGTTTATTGTTCTCATAATAATTAGATTTAAAGGTTATCATTGATGTGCTGAACGATGGCTGTATAAGTGGTTTCCGGGACTGGCTCCCGTTGTCCTTTGGCAAGGAAAGGGGAAATAAGATACAATTGCACACTATATACGGGTAGTTCATTTGATTTGTCCTTTGTGACAAAGATATGCAGTCCGTCCGGCGCGTTGTCTGCTATCCAGTCCATGAGTAATTCAAGGGCGTGGGTTTCCTTTGATATAAGGATAGTGTTTTTATTGATAAGATAATATGCTTTGTTCATGATCTAATGGTTTAAGAGTTATTGATTAATATACAATGTAGCGTACTGATACCCCCAAAAATTAGACTGTATGAGTAGCATGTTTTTACTGCTCCTTATAGCTATTTTCATACAGTCATTAACAAATTGCTGAGTGTCCTTAATTGATCTTGGACCAGCAATATTAAAATCAAAACTAAAGAAGCTATGTTTTGTATCAACTGTTGTTCTACAGGTATCAATCTCGCAAATAATAGCCTTGTTGTGCTTAGCATAGTCATATACTATAGTAACCTGCTCAGCGGGTGGTAATTCATTAATGTTTGCTGGTAAGCCTATTATATTGGACGTGGTGATTGACATACAATGTAGTTTAAAGATTATTCAGCAATAGTAACTTTATAATACCCTTTGGGATCAATCCAGTACTTAAAGCCTCCATTGTCACACGTATTGGTTTGTTCTATCAATTCATATGCACAATCAGCTAGTGTCTCCTGCGCTAATGTATAGAAAAGTCCCTGTAAGGTTGGTTCGTTACGTTGTTCTTTTGCTTCATTGACGGCCTGAAATAACCAGCGCTTGCCCTGC
>Ga0137412_10000004_pt1 | contig 124511 bp, 120 predicted proteins | sample CZODoug2_1_16fun_FD_122160 | JGI IMG/M metagenome (GOLD analysis project Ga0137412, IMG submission 122160) | Vadose zone soil fungal communities from Angelo Coast Range Reserve, California, USA - CZODoug2_1_16fungal (Hybrid Assembly) | ecosystem: Environmental > Terrestrial > Soil > Vadose...
GGCCAGGGGCGGAATCGAACCACCGACACGCGGATTTTCAGTCCGCTGCTCTACCAACTGAGCTACCTGGCCGCCGGGGATGGAGGGCGCGTATTAGACCGGCCCGCGCCGGGGCCGTCAAGCAATCGCCGGCCTAACTCCTTGATTCCTTGAGCTCCTCCGTCGAGTTCGCGGGCGGGCGAAGTCTCCCCGCCCGCCTTGTCGCAATTCCGCACTCACTCATGCGAGGCAGTCGCACGCCCCCCGGCGGACACGTCGTGCGCTCTCCTGCCGATGCATATGCGGAACGTGCCCCGAGCACAAGAATGTCCACTCGGCGCTGACCCCGGGGGGCGGCGACGATCTAGTGGAACCAAAACTACGGACGGGAGAATCCATGCGCCATTCCTTTATATTGCTCGCCGCTGCTTCGGTAGCCGCCTTGATCCTGAGCGGCTGCGCTCGCAACGAAGCGGCCGAGCCCAAAGCCGCGCCCCTGCCACAGGTGAGTGTGGCGCCGGTCATCTCGCGCAAGGTCACGGAGTTCGATGAGCTCACCGGTCGCTTCGAGGCGGTGGAGCGCGTCGAGATCCGGCCGCGCGTCTCGGGTTATATCTCCTCGGTCAACTTCACCGAGGGGAGCGAGGTCAAGAAGGCTGACGTGCTGTTCGTCATCGACCCGCGCCCCTACGTAGCCGAGCGCGACAAGGCGCGCGCCGGGCTCGCGCAGGCGCGCTCGCAGCTGGTGCTGGCGAAGTCCGAGCGCGACCGGGCGACGAGTCTGCTCGCCCAGCACGCCATATCGCGGGAGGAGTACGACACGCGCACCGCCGGGCGCGAGCAGGCGCAGGCCAACGTCGAGGCCGCGCAGGCGGCGCTGGATGCGGCCGACCTCAACGTCACCTTCACGCGTGTGACCGCGCCGATTTCGGGGCGCATCAGCCGTGCCCTGGTCACCAGCGGCAACTTCGTCACCAACGGGCAGACGCCGCTCACCACCCTGGTCTCCCTCGATCCGATCTACGTGAGCTTCGACGGCGATGAGCAGGAGTACCTCAAGTACACCAAGGTCGCGCGCGACCCGGCACGCGGGAGCTCGCGCGACGCGCACAGCCCCGTGCTGGTGGGTCTGGCCGATGAGAGCGGCTATCCGCACCAGGGCGTCATGGTTTTCGTCGACAACGCGCTGGATCCGACCACGGGCACCATCCGCAGTCGCGCACTGCTCGACAACCATGATCGGGTCTTCACCCCGGGGCTCTTCGCCCGCATAAAACTGATGGGTAGCGCTCAGCACGAAGCCGTCCTCGTCAACGACAGCGCGATCGGCACCGATCAGACCGTACGCTACGTGCTGGTGCTGAGCGCCGGCAACAAGGTCGAGTACCGGCCGGTGCAGCTGGGTCCGGTCGTCGACGGGCTGCGCGTGGTGCAGTCCGGACTCGCGCCCGGGGAGACCATCGTCGTGAACGGCCTGCAACGCGTGCGACCGGGTGCGCAGGTCGCCCCGCAGCGCATCGCCATGGGCAAGCCCCGAGTTGGTGAGGACGCAGCCTTGCTGGCCCGCAATGCCACCGAGGCGGCCTCCGGCACCGCGGCACCCTGATGAACATCTCCAACTTCTTCATCGAGCGCCCGATCTTCGCCGGCGTCATCTCGGCGTTCATCACCATCGCGGGTCTCATTGCGCTGTTCAAACTGCCCATCAGCGAGTACCCGGAGGTCGTGCCGCCCTCGGTCGTCGTGCACGCCTCCTATCCAGGCGCGAATCCCAAGGTCATCGCTGACACGGTAGCAGCCCCGCTGGAACAGGCGATCGTCGGTGTCGAGGACATGCTCTACATGTCCTCGACGTCCACGATGGACGGCTCGTTGACGCTGACGGTGACCTTCCGCATCGGCGCCGACATCGATCGCGCCCAGGTGCAGGTGCAGAACCGTGTCGCGCAGGCCCTGCCCCGCCTGCCTGAGGAAGTCCGCAGTCTCGGAGTCAACACGGTCAAGGCCTCCTCCAATCTCACCCTGGTCGTGAACCTCACCTCGCCCAGCGGGCGCTACGACTCGCTCTACCTGCGCAACTACGCGGTACTGAACATCAAGGACGTGCTGGCACGGCTGCCGGGCATGGGCGATGTGCAGGTGTTCGGCGGTGGCGACTACTCGATGCGCGTGTGGCTCGATCCGCAGAAGCTTGCCGCGCGCAACCTGACCGCAGGGGATGCCGTGGCGGCGATCCGCGAGCAGAACGTCCAGGTGGCAGCCGGGCAGTTGGGCGCTCCGCCCTCGAGCACCGCGGAATTTCAGATCGCGCTGAATGCCGCCGGGCGCCTCACGGATGAGCAGCAATTCCGCGACGTCATCATCAAGACCGGCGCCGACGGGCAGGTGGTGCGCCTCGGTGATGTCGCGCGCGTCGAACTGGGCGCGCAGGCCTATGGCGTGCGCAGTCTGCTCGACAACAAACCCTCGCTCGCCATCCCGGTGTTCCAGTCCCCCGGGGCGAATGCTCTGGAGCTCTCCACCAGCGTGCGCAAGACGATGGAGGAGCTCAAGAAGAATTTTCCGGAGGGCATGGACTACGGCATCCTCTATGACCCCACGCAGTTCGTGCGCCAGTCGATCGATGCGGTGGTGCACACACTGCTGGAAGCGGTGCTGCTGGTCGTGCTGGTGGTGATCCTCTTTCTGCAGACCTGGCGCGCCTCACTCATTCCGCTGATCGCGGTTCCGGTGTCCGTGATCGGCAGCTTCGCGGTGTTGCTGGCGTTCGGCTTCTCCATCAACACCCTGTCGCTGTTCGGCCTGGTGCTGGCCATCGGCATCGTGGTCGACGATGCCATCGTGGTCGTCGAGAACGTCGAGCGCCACATCGCCGAAGGCCTCTCGCCACGCGAGGCCACCAAGGTCGCGATGAGCGAGGTCAGCCGTCCGATCATCGCCATCACGCTGGTGCTGGTCGCGGTGTTCGGGCCGGTGGCGTTCGTCAGCGGCCTCACCGGCCAGTTCTACCGGCAGTTCGCGCTCACCATCGCCATCTCCACCGTGATCTCGGCGTTCAACTCGCTCACCCTCTCACCGGCGCTCGCGGCGGTGCTGCTCAAGCCCCACGGTGCCAGGCCCGACGTCCTCGCGCGGCTGATGAACAGCCTCTTTGGCCGGTTCTTCAAGCGCTTCAATCGCGGCTTCGCCCGCGCCGGGGACAACTATTCGCGCGTGCTCGGGATCACGATGAGGCACGGCGGCATCGCGCTCGCAGTCTACGGCGGGCTCATCGTCCTCACCTGGTTCGGCTTCCAGGCCGTGCCCGGGGGCTTCATCCCGGAGATGGACAAGCAGTACCTGGTCGCGGTCGCGCAACTGCCGCCGGCGGCCTCGCTCGATCGCACCGAGGCCGTCACGCGGCACATCGCCGAGATCGGCCTCAAGCAGCCGGGCGTGGCGCATGCGGTCGAGTTCGCGGGCATGTCGGTCAATGGATTCACCCAGAGCTCGAGCGCCGGCCTCATTTTCTTTCCGCTCGAGGACTTCCCACAGCGCAACTCACGTGCCTTGTCGGGCCGCGCCATCGCGGCGGCTCTGAACGCCAAGATGGCCTCCATCCAGGACGCGTTCGTCATGGTGGTGACGCCCCCGCCGGTGATCGGCTTAGGCACGCTCGGCGGCTTCAAGCTGCAGGTGGAGGATCGCGCGGATGCGGGACCTGAGGCCCTCTTCAGCTCACTGTCGGAGGCCCTCGGCAAGGCCAACAAGGACCCGGCGCTCGGTGGTGCTTTCAGCACCTACCAGATCAATGTTCCGCAGCTGAACATCGACGTCGACCGTGTCAAGGTGAAACGCGAGAACGTGAGGCTCTCGGATGTGTTCGAGACACTGCAGGTGTATCTCGGCTCGCTCTACGTGAATGACTTCAACCGCTATGGCCGCACCTACCAGGTGGTGGCGCAGGCGGACGCACCGTTTCGCTCCCAGCTCGATGACGTCATGCCGCTGAAAACGCGCAACGCCAGCGGCGAGATGGTGCCGCTGGGCTCGGTGATCAAGGTCGCCCACTCCTTCGGCCCCGATGTCGTGCAGCGCTACAACGCCTACCGCGCGGCCGACATCAACGGCGGCCCGGCGCCTGGGTTCAGCTCGGGGCAGGCGCAGACGGCGATGTCGAAGATCCTCGACCAGACACTGCCGCGCGGCATGTCGTACGAGTGGACCGACCTCGCCTACCAGCAGCTGATCTCGGGCAACACCGCGATCCTGGTGTTCCCGCTGTGCGTGCTGTTCGTCTTCCTGGTGCTCGCCGCCCAGTACGAAAGTCTCAGCCTGCCGCTGGCGATCGTGCTCATCGTGCCCATGTGCCTGCTGCCGGCCATCACGGCGGTGCGGTTCGACCATGGCGACAACAACATCTTCATGCAGATCGGGCTCCTGGTGCTGGTCGGCCTTGCCTGCAAGAACGCCATCCTGATCGTGGAGTTCGCCAAGCATCTGCAGGAGGACCGCGGACGTGACGCCAGGTCCGCCGTGCTCGAGGCCGCGCACCTGCGCCTGCGCCCCATCCTCATGACCTCGATGGCCTTCATCATGGGCGTCGTGCCGCTGGTGCTCGCCTCCGGCGCCGGAGCGGAGGTGCGGCACGCGCTCGGCGTCACGGTGTTCTCCGGCATGCTGGGCGTGACGGCCTTTGGCCTGCTGCTGACGCCGGTGTTCTACGTGTTCGTGCGGCGCGCCACGGCGCACGCGGCGGCGCACGAAGCGGCGCCCGCTCCCTTGCCACCGCTCGCCGCCCCGGAGTCCTGAAGCATGACCTACCTGAACATCCTGCGCGGGTCGGTAATCGTGTTGAGCGCCGCGCTCGCCAGCTGCGCGGTGGGACCGAACTACGTGAAGCCCGACAGCAAGGTCGCGCCGCAGTTCGAAGGTGCCAGGGAGGGCGCCTTCTCCAGCGCAGACGCGCAGGGGAAATTCTGGACGCAGTTCGGCGATGACACCCTGAACCGCCTGGTCGATGAGGCGCTGGATGCGAATCACGACCTGCGCATCGCGCTGGGGCGCCTGATCGAGGCGCGCGCCATACGGCGCGAAGCGCAGTTTGATCTCGCGCCCACGGTCACGGCCACCGGCGGCTACACCAAGGAGCAATTCCCCGCGGTCGACAGTCCGACCGGCGCGCCGCTGGCGGGGCATTTCTACCAGGCGGGCTTTGATGCGTTCTGGGAGCTCGATTTCTTCGGCCGCGTGCGCCGCGGCGTCGAGGCACGGCACGCGGAAGTCGAGGGGGCGGAGGCGAGCCTGCGCGATGCCCAGGTGTCGGTCACCGCGGAAGTGGCGCGCACCTACTTCGAGCTGCGCGGCGCGCAGACCGAGCTCACCGTCGCACTGCGCAACGTCGACAACCAGCGCGAGACCACGGGCTTGACCCAGGTGCGGCTCGATGCCGGCCGCGGCACCGAGCTCGACACCTCGCGCGCCCGCTCACAGCTGTCCACCACCCTCACCACCATCGGACCGCTGCAGGCGCAGGTGGCGCGCTCCATTCACCGCCTGGCGGTACTCACCGGCCGCGAGCCCAACGCGCTCAATGATCTGCTGACACCGCCGCACGAGCTGCCGGAACTGCCGCAGATCACGGCCGTCGGAGACCCCGCCGGGCTCCTGCGCCGGCGCCCCGACATCCGTGTCGCCGAGCGCTCCCTCGCCGCCTCCACCGCGCGCGTCGGTGTGGCGATCGGCGATCTGTTCCCCAAGGTCACGTTCACCGGCAATTTCAACTACGCGGCCACCGAGCCGGGTTACCTGGGCCAGGCCTCCAGCCGCGGCTACGTGGTCGGGCCTGCCATTTCCTGGCCCGCCTTTGATTTCGGAAGGGTGAGGGCGCAGATCGCCGGCAGCCGCGCCCGTGCGGATGTGCAGCTCGCCGGCTATGAGCAGGTGGTGCTGCGCGCGCTGCAGGAGACCGAGGATGCACTCGTGACCCACGCCCGCACCCGCGACAGTCTCAAGGACGCGCAGGATGCGGCCCGCGAGAGCCACACCGCGGCGCGCATTGCGCGCACCCGCTACGAGGGAGGCATGGTGGACTTTCTTGAGGTGCTCGATGCCGAGCGCACCCAGCTCGCCGCCGAAGACCGCCTGGCGCAGGTGCGCACGGATGCGGCGACCAGCCTCATCGCCGTCTACAAGGCCTTGGGCGGCGGCTGGGAAATGGCGCCTCCGCCACGCTATGTGAGGCAGGCAGGTGGGTAAGCATTTGATTCACAAGAGGATCTCAATCGTATGCGGCCGGATGTAGCCCTGGAAGCGCGCCCCGCAGGGGCGCAGGCCGAGCCCTCCCCGCTCCCTCTTAAGATAGAGAGAGCGGTCCGTAGCGGCAGAACACGTGCACGGCGCGCTAGACTTTCCGATCTGCCGTTGGAAAGCCTGCGAGTACCGCCCGACATGAACGCGAACCTGGCCCTGCTGGAACCGGAAGCCCAAGCCCCTCCCTGTGCGGAGAAGCTCAGCGAGATCAACGAGTCCCTGCGGGCACGCGAGCGGCTGCTCATGGCTTCCGCCAGGGCGAGCCGCCTGCTGCTCGAAGCCCCCGACGTGCGCGGCGCGATCCCCAGCGTGCTGGGACTGATCGGCGAGGCTGCCCACGTCGATCGCGTCAGCGTCATGGAGACGCGCACCGGTCCACAAGGCGAACCGCTGCTGGTGGTGGCGAGCGAGTGGACGGGGCCGGGTGTGACGCCGTACCTGACGGAGGCGTGCAGTTTCACGTGTGACGAGCGTGACTTCTCCAGCGTGTTCGCGCAGCTGCGTGCCGGACGCAGCGTCTGCCTGAGCCCGAGCGAGATTCCCGGCAGCCGTGCCGCCGCCGGCATCGAGGGCGTCGACACCAAGACCAAGGCGATCGTGCCGATCTTCGTGGCGAGCGAGTTCATCGGGGTGGTGGGCTTCGACAACACCCGCCAGCAGCGTGCCATCGATGCTTCCGAGCTGGCCGCGCTCGAGACCGCCGCCGGTGTGATCGGTGCCGCGCTGCACCGCGAGCGCCTCGTCGATGACGTGCGCCGCGAGCGCGAGCGCGCCGCCGAGGAGCGTGTCGCCGGACTCGCCAACGCGAACGCCGTGATCCGTGCCAACCTCGAGCGCCTCGCCGGTCAGACCGACCTGCTCAGCTTCATGGGCCACATGCTGCTCGAGGCGACGCGCCAGTTCGATGCGGTCTCGGGTGCCGTGATCGCGCTGAAGGACTCGCTGCAGCAGTGGCGCATCGTCGCGCACGTACGCGACGGGAAGCTCGGGGAGCCACCGTTCGCGGCCAGCGTGCCGGTGAACGGCTCGAGCTTCACCGCACGGTTCGCGGAGCTGCGCGAGCCCATGTATCTCGATATCGCCCGCGAGGACACGGACACCTGGCCGGGCGTACTCACCTTTTTTCGCAGTGAGGGCGCGGTCGGCACCGTGGTCTATCCGCTGGTATTCGGTCCGCGCAGCGTCGGCTTTCTGGTGCTGACTTTCAAGCGCAACGCCCAGGATGTGCAGAAGAGCGAGTTGCTGGTGGCGCTCGCGCAGCAGGCGACACTCGCCGTACAGCTTACGCGCCTCGCCCACTCGGCCAAGGAAGCCGCGGTGCTCATGGAGCGCACACGCATCGGCCAGGAGATTCACGACGGGCTGGCGCAGTCCTTCACCGGCATCCTGATGCAGCTGGGTGCGGTGGAGGAGTTCCCCTCCTGCAAGAAGCGCGGCTCGGAGCTCGCCGTGACCTTGTCGCGTATCCGGGAGCTGGCGCGCGACGGGCTCGCGGAAGCGCGCCGCTCGGTAATGGCGCTGCGCCTGGATCAGACGCGCCGGCCGGGACTCGAGATCGCGCTGCGCCAGCTGGCCGATCGCTCCACGGTGCCTGGCGGTGTCACCTGCACTTTCGAAGGCGGCGGCATCGCGACCGGCCTGCGCCCGGAACACGAGCACGAGCTGCTGCGCATCGCGCAGGAGGCCGTGAGCAACGCGGTGCGGCACGCCCACCCGCACCTCGTGCGCATCACCATGACCGATGAGGCCGCCCACTGGGAGCTCGCGGTCGCCGACGACGGCGTAGGGATGGACGAGCGGCCCGATGTGTACGCGCGCGAGGGCTTTGGCCTCTCCAGCATGCGACAGCGCGCCGGCGCGATCGGCGGAGAGTGGCATATCGACAGCCAGCCCGGGGCGGGCACACGCGTGAGCGTGCGCATCGAGAAGCGAGCCCCCTAGTGGCCGCGGTCATGAAGACCAAGATCCGCGTCGTCCTCGCCGATGATCATCCGGTAGTACGCGACGGCCTGGCGGCCATGGTCAATCAGCAGGCCGACATGGAAGTGGTCGCGGAAGCCAGCGATGGCGAAGAGGCCATCGCGCTCTACGAGCAGCATCGGCCGGACGTCATGGTGCTCGATCTTCGCATGCCCAAGCGTGACGGCGTGTCGGTGGTACAGCGGGTGCTCGAGCTGCATCCCAAGGCCTGCATCCTCATCATGACCACCTACGACGGCGATGAGGATATTTTTCAGTGCCTCTCCCAGGGCGCCAAGGGATACCTGCTGAAGGACGCCCCCAGGCAGGAGATCCTCTCCGCCATCCGCGCCGTGAGTGAGGACCGTCCCTACACCTCATCCGCCGTGGCCGCCAAGGCGCTGCAGCGCATGGCGAAGCCGAGCCTCACCCAGCGCGAGCTCGACGTGCTGCAGCTGGTCGCGCAGGGCCGCAGCAACAAGGACATTGCGCGGCGGCTGTCCATCACCGAGGGCACCGCCAAGACGCACGTGAAGGCGATCCTCACCAAGCTCGACGCCATCAGCCGCACCGAAGCGGTCGCAGTGGCTCACAAGCGCGGCCTGATCCACCTGTAGGCCGCGCGGCCCGCGGCGCTCGGCGCTCAGGCCTCGAGAAATTCCACCTCGGCGATCCAGTTGCGCTTGCGGCGTGCGAGGCGCGAGCCTTCGCCCTCACCATCGAAGCTCGCGGGCTCACGGCGCAACAGCGATGCCTCCACACCCTCGAGCGCGTTGACGCTGACGACGGCGTAGAGCCGGCCGTCGATTCTGCTCGTGACCACCGGCACGATGCCGCAGCGGGTGCAGACGTGAAAATCCGCCGTACGCGTACCGAATGCGTAGCGGCAGACCCGGGACGGATCCTCAACCCGCACCTTGAGAGCGCCGCCGGGGTTGGAGGTCCACACGCCGCCGTGCTTGGTGCAGAACGAGCAGCTGCAGGCGCGCGCCGGGATCTCGCGCGGATCGGGCTCCCAGGTGAGCGAGAAGGCGATGTTGCCGCAGTGGCACTTGCCGCGGATCAACATGACGGGGCTAACTCCCCGCTTTGGGCGGCTGATAGCCCTCCGGCGCCTGCGACCCGGGCCCGAAGAAGAATTTCTCCATCTCCGCCTCCAGGAACTTGCGCGCCTTGGGCTCGATCGGCGACAGGCGATACTCGTTGATGAGCATGGTCTGGTGCGCCAGCCAGCGCGCCCAGCCCTCTTTGGAGACGCCCTCGTAGATGCGCCGGCCGAGCTCACCCGGATACGGCACCCGCTCGAGCCCCGGGCCCTCGCGCTTCAATAGAACACACTGCACCATGCGTGACACCCAAACCTCCTCGCCCATCTAGGCTCTGCGGGCATCGAACAGCGACTCGCTCGCCAGACTCGACAGCAATGTCGTGATGGGAGCGGGCACTCCGATGCGGGCCGGCTCGCGGATGTTATACCAGAGGCTTAGCTGCGCTCCCTCCTCCCTGACGGCCCAAGCGCCCGCACAGCGCACCAGGAGCGGGGTGATCGCGAGATCGAAGTGGGTGAACGCGTGCTGGATGTCGCTCAAGGGTTGCGGCTTGATCGCCGCCGCGCGTAGCGCCGTGCGCAGGAACGCGCCGGCCGCGGTGGCGGTGGCAAACTCCGGCAGGCACCACAGCCCTCCCCACACGCCGCTCTCGGGCCGGCGTTCCAGCAGCACGCTGCCGTCATCCTGCAGCGCCACCACCATGAACACGCGCCGCTGGCGCCGCGCGCGGCTCACCCGCGGGGACGGCAGCTCGTGCTGCCGGCCGGTTCGCCGGGCGAAGCACTTCTGCGACAGCGGGCAGTGAGTGCACAGGGGTTTGCGCCGCACGCACACCGTGGCGCCGAGATCCATGATCGCCTGGGTGTACGCATCGACCTGCGCGTGCGGGGTGCAGCGCTCCGACAGCTCCCACAGCCGCTGCGCCACGCCGCGCTCGGAGGAGTTTCCCGGCACGCCGAAGTAGCGCGCCAGCACACGCCGCGCGTTGCCATCGAGAATCGGGAAGCGCGCGCCGAGGGCGAGGGCGAGAATCGCGCCCGCGGTCGAGCGCCCGATGCCCGGAAGGGCTGCAAGCTGCGCGAACTGCACGGGAAACTCCCCGCCGTAGTCATCGCGGATGTGCACCGCCGCGCGATGCAGGTTGCGCGCCCGCGCGTAATAACCGAGCCCCGACCACAGATGCAGCACCTCATCCACCGGCGCATCGGCGAGCGAGCGCACATCCGGGAAGCGCGCCATGAAGCGCTCGTAGTAGGCAACCACCGTCCTGACCTGTGTCTGCTGCAGCATGATCTCGGACACCCATACGCGGTAGGGCGTGCGGTCCTGCTGCCAGGGAAGGTGATGGCGCCCGTCGCGGGCGTGCCACTCAAGCAGCGCGGGGGCGACGGCTTCGGCGGTGACGGACACCCGCCCATTCTAGCGGCATTGCGGGGCACTCATCGCGCGCCCGGGCGGCCCTGCGTCAAGTGCGGTGCGTGCGGCTCACTCGCGCTCGAAGCTCATTTGCGGTCGCACAGCTGCACGTCCCCGCTCATGGTTTTCAGGTGCATGTGCCCGGCGCCATCCCCGCGCGTGCCCTGCAGCGTGCGACCTGGCATGTGGCCGCGCTCGCTCGCGGTCGCGTTGAAGCAGTTGGAGATGTCGCCGCTGAAGGTCGAGATTTCGTAGGCGTAGCCACTTTCCGCACTGGCGCGCACGTTGAGGTCGCCGCTCACGGAGGTGGCGTCGAAGTCCGCGCCGCGTGCGAGCTTGCCCTCAAAGTGCACATCGCCCGAGGTGCTGCGCGCGCGCACCGAGCGCGCGCTGTCGAGCGACACGACCAGCGTCCCGCTCACCGTTCCGGCCTCCAGGTCCCCGGCCCCGTGCTCGAGGTGCACATCCCCGCTCACCGTGCTCACGTGCAACCGCGCCGGCTGGCCATGACCCTTGAGCTTGACATTGCCGCTCACGCTCTTGAGCTCCAGGTCCGAGCCGCCCAGCTCCGCCGTGATGTCGCCGCTCACGGTGTTGAGGCGCTGCACGCCCGTCACGCCGGCCGTAGCCACATCGGCACTCACCGCCGAGACGGCGAGTTCGCTGTCCTTGGGCACCTGCACGTGCAGGTCGGCATCCCCGCCGTGCCCGTGGTGCGGCAGCACGACCTTGACGGTGGTGCGGCCGTGATCGGTGCTCACGTCCACGCGCTCCACCCCCTCGTCCAGCGCGGCGCGCACGCTCACTTCCGGGCGGTCCCAGCCGGTCACGACGACCGTGCCGCTGACGTTGGAAATGTCCACCACGCCGTGAGCCTCCGCCGGCACCTGGCGCTCGAAGGTCCTATCGCCCGAGGCGCAGGCGGCCGCGCTCGCAAACAGCACGGTGATCGCGGCCGCCAGCCTGGAAGAGCCCATGTTCAGATCCCCCTGCCAGGGTCGCTGGCTTGGACGTCCGTGAGGACGCGCATCTCATCCTGGTAAGTGTTGACCAGCAGCTCCTGCAGCAGCGCATTGCCCGGGTCCTTGCCGAGCGCGTTCTGCAGATCCTGCTTGGCACGTTGAATGTCCGCCAGACTCGCCATGACCTTGGCGCGCGCCGGCGGCGGCAGCGCCGCGAGCCGCGCCTGCAGCGTCTTCATGAGCGCGGCCCGATCGCGCTGGTAGCGCGGGTCGGATACGTACGCCACATCGAGCGCCGTCGGCACATCGGCAAAGCTCGCGCGCGAGGCGCTGATCGGGGACTGAGCGCCCGGACGGGACGCCGGCAGCAGACTCCTGCCGATCCACACGCCCACCGCGACGCTCGCCACCACGGCCGCGGCCGCGAGCCACCGCGGTGGCACGGCGCGCGCTCGCGCGGGGCGCGGCGGCGCTGCGGTGCCGCGCTCGGCGTTGATCCGCGCCTCGATCTGCGGCCACAGGTCGCGCGCCGGCTCGATCGCCGGCGACAGCTCGCGGAGCGACCCCACCTTGCGTTCGTCAGCACCGCTCATGTCAGCCCACCTCCACATGCAATCTCTCGCGCAACAGTTTGCGCGCCCGGTGCAACTGGGCCTTGCACGTGCCCTCCGCCACACCCAGCATCTGGGCCGCCTCTCCGTGCGAGTAACCATACAACGCGTGCAGCACCAGCGCATCGCGCGCGCCGTCGGGCAACGCGTCGATCGCGGCCTCGATCTCCCGCACCTCCACCGGCGTCTCGAGTGTCCACTCGAGTGCATCGCCCGTGCCCTCCTCGTCATCGAGGCTCGGCCCGACCGGCGATGCCTTGCGGCGCTTCGCAAGGCTCACGTTGACCGCGATGCGGTGCAGCCAGGTCGACAGCGAGCTGCGCGTCTCGAACCTCGGCAGCGCCCGCCACGCGTTGATGAAGGTCTCCTGCGTACAGTCCTCCGCCAGTTGCACATCCCGCGTCATCCGCAGGCACAGGCCGTATACCCTCCCGGCGTGCTCGCGATACAGCCGTTCAAAGGCGCGCGAATCCCCGGTGCACGCGCGCTGCACCAGCGCCGCCTCCCAGTCGACCCGCGTGTCATCGGCCTGCGCCTGTGTCATCTGTTCTTTAGAGACGGAGCCCGCCCCACCCGTTTAAATCGCAGAAGTCGCTGATCGGCAACACTTTTTACTGGAACTCGGGCGCCACCGGAACACTCTACTTCAGGTAGACGCAATGGAGGGAAGGAGGAAACTGTGGGTGCTCGCAAGCACTTCAAGCGCCTTTGGCAGCCCTCGGGCGAAACGCTCGAGGCGATCGCGGCAGTCCTCGGCGAGCACTGGCGCACCGCCACGGCCCACCCGGAAGCTTTGTTCTGGGCGAGCCCGGTGAGCTGGCTGACCTTCCCCGACCTGCGCCCGCGCTCCCAGCGCGCGCCGGATCACCATCTCACGAGCGGCGGCAAGCTCATCAGGTAAGCGTCCGGGTCCGCATCGGTGCTGAAGCCGAACTTGGTGCCGCGGTCGTAGACCAGGTTGAACTCCACGTAGCGCCCGCGCTTCACCAGCAGCCGCTCACGCGCCGCCTCATCGAAGGGGGTGTCCTTGCGGCGCGCGACGATGAGCGGAAAGACCTGAAGCAGCGCCTCCCCCACCGAGCGCACGAACGCAAAGTCGGCCTGCGGATCTCGACTCGCGAGATCGTCGAAGAAGATCCCGCCCACGCCGCGGGGCTCCTGGCGGTGCGGCAGATAGAAGTACTCGTCGCACCACGCCTTGAACTCCCGGTACGCGTCCGGCCGATAGCTGTCGCAGGCGCGTCGCAGCGCGGCATGAAACGCCTCGGTGTCTTCGGTGAACGGAAAGGTCGGCGTGAGGTCCGAGCCGCCGCCGAACCAGGCGCGGCTGGTGGACAGATAACGCAGGTTCAGGTGCACGGCCGGCACGTAGGGATTCCACATGTGCGCGACCAGTGAGAGGCCGCAGGCGACGAAGCGCCCCTCGGACTCCTGCGCCCCGGCCACCTGGCCGTGCGCGGCCGGCAGCAGCACGCCCCAGACGTGGCTGACGTTGACACCTACCTTCTCGAACACTTCCCCGCGCATCAGGCGCGACTCCCCGCCGCCGCCCAGCCGGTGACCCTCGGGCTTGGTCCAGCTGCGCGGCTCGAAACGGCTCACCGGCTCGAACGCCTCGAACGCGGCACACAGCCGCGCCTGCAGGTCACGGAAGTACTGCGTGGCGGGGGCGGCGAGATCGCTAGCGCCGCTCATGCACGTAATCCACCAGCCGCGCCACCGCATCGGGGTCGGTGTCGGGCCAGATGCCATGCCCGAGGTTGAAAATGTGTCCGGGCGCGCTGCCCGCCTCATCGAGCACCGCATCCACGTGCCGGCGCAACTCGGCGGCTGGGGCAAACAGCGCCGCCGGATCCAGATTCCCCTGCACCGCCTTGCCGGGCCCGAGGACCCGGCGCACCTCCGACAGACCCGAGCGCCAATCGACGCCCACCACGTCCACATCGAGCTGCGCCACCGCCGGCATGAGGGCGGATCCCTGGTTCACGTAGTAGATGAGGGGTACGCCTGTGCGGCGTAGCGCAGCGGCCGTGCGCCGCACGGCCGGCAAGGCAAACTGCTGGAACTCCTTCGGGGCGAGCAGCCCCGCCCAGGACTCGAACAGCATCAGCGCCTGGGCCCCGGCGCGCGCCTGCGCCGCGAGATATTCCGCCATGGCGTCCGCGAGCCGCTCGAGCAGGCGCTGCGCGGCGTGGGGCTGCGCGTACAGGAAGGTGCGCGCCGCCGCGAACTCCTTGGAGGGCCGGCCGCACACGAGGTAGCACAGGAGCGTGAACGGCGCGCCGGCGAAGCCGATGAGGGGCGCGAGGCGCGGCATGTTGGCGCGCACCAGCCGGATGGTCTCCAGCACGAACGGCACGTCACGCTGCGCCACGAGCGGGGGGAGGGCCTCGATCTGGGCGTCGGTGCGGATGGGTTCGCGCACCACCGGCCCCGGCTCGAAGGTGAGATCCACGCCCATGCCCTGAAGCGGCGTCATGATGTCGCTGAAGAGGATGGCGGCATCGAGCTCGAAGCGCCGCAGGGGCTGGAGCGTCACTTCCGCGGCGAGGTCGGGCGTGCGCGTGAGCGCCTCGAAGTTGACCTTGGCGCGCAGCGCGCGGTACTCGGGCAGATAGCGCCCGGCCTGGCGCATGATCCAGACGGGCCGGTACGGGACCGGCTGCCGCCGGCAGGCGGCGAGAAACGCCGGCGTCTCGGCGCGCGCACCCGGTACGCTCACGCCCGCAGCCACTGCACGACCTCGGGTGCGAAGTAACTGATGATCAGATCCGCCCCCGCGCGGCGGATCCCGGTGAGCGTCTCGAGCACCGCGGCGCGCTCATCGATCCAGCCGCGCGCGGCGGCGGCCTTGATGAGACTGAACTCCCCGGACACCTGGTACGCGACCACCGGCACCTGCACCGCGTCGCGCACCTGGCGGATGACATCCAGATAGGGTCCGGCGGGCTTGACCATGACCAGGTCCGCGCCTTCCTCCACATCCAGCAGCACCTCGCGCAGGGCCTCGCGCGCATTGGCCGGATCCATCTGGTAGGAGCGGCGATCGCCGAAGGCGGGCGCCGACTCCGCGGCCTCCCGAAACGGGCCGTAGAAAGAGGACGCGAACTTGGCCGCGTAGGCGACGATCGGTGTGGTGGCGTGGCCCGCCTCATCGAGGCGCGCGCGGATCGCCGCGACGCGTCCGTCCATCATGTCGGAGGGCGCCACCGCATCGGCCCCGGCGCGGGCATAGTTCAACGCCACTTCGCCCAGGGTTTGAATCGAGGAATCGTTGTCGATGGCGCCGTTCGCCAGTACGTGGCCGCAGTGCCCGTGATCGGTGGCGCCGCACAGGCACACGTCCGCCCACACCAGCAGTTGCGGGCAGGCTTCCTTGATCGCACCGATCGCCTGCGCGGCGAGCCCCTTGGGATCGGTGGCGCTCGTGGCCCGGGCGTCCTTGTGAGCGGGCGCGGCGAACAGCAGCACCGCGGGCACACCCGCCGCGGCGGCGGCCTTCGCGTCCTTCACCACCTCGTCCACCGAGAGCTGAAAGATCCCGGGCATGCTCTCGACCGCGTGGCGCACGGCACGCCCGGGCACGACGAACAGCGGATAGATGAACGCATCGGGCGTCAGGCGAGTCTCGCGCACCATGCGCCGCCAGACATCCGACTGGCGGGTGCGGCGCGGTCTTTGGTGAGGAAATCCCATGGTCTTCAGGCTCTCGTTTGCAACAGGCGATGGGTCGTGCGCGCCAGTCCCTGCAGGGTCGCGGACTCCGCAACCACCGCGGTGTGACCGCGCGCGGCCAGCTCGCGGGCGGTGGTGCGCCCGATGGCGACCGCCGCGGCGCCCGTGAGCAGCCGTTGGAAGTCCTCCTCGCCCAGGGCGCGCGCGAGCTCGGTCACGGCGGAGGGACTGGCAAAGGTCACCGCGCCGACGCCGCCGCGCGCGATCCAGGCGCGACACTCCGCGACATCGAGCGCCGCGGCTTCGGTGCGGTAGGCCTCGACCTGCGTGACCTGCGCTCCGAGCTGCGTGAGCCCGGCGGCAAGGGTCGGCAGGGCGCGCGAGCTCGCCGGATACAGAATCTTCACGCCGGCATCACTCGCCGACCAGCGCGCGGCGAAGGCCTCGATGAGCGCCGCCGCACTCGCCTCCTCCGGCACCAGATCCACCGGCCAGCCGCGCTGGCGCAGCACCTGCGCGGTCGCCTGGCCCACGGCCGCGATGCGCACGCCCGGGGGCGCGGCGGGCAGCCGCGCGAGCACCGCGGCGACCGCATGACGGCTGGCAAACGCGATCCAGCCGAAGGAGCTGACCGCTTCCAGTGCGGCGGTGAGGGGCCCCAGGTCCGCGCTCGTGACGCTCACCGCCGGCCACACCAGCGCACGTAATCCGAGGCTGCGCAGCTCGCGGCTCAAGGGGCCGTCGCTCGATTCAGCGCGCGTGACCACGACCGGCTTTGAGTCGAGGATGGCGTTCATGGCTCGTCCACCGCGCCCGCCGCGCGCACGCTTGCGACCAGCTCCCCGGCACCGCGCGCCAGCAGGTCCCGCGCCACCCGCTCACCGAGCCCGATCGCGTCCTCCACCGTAAGCCTGCGCCGCCCGCGCTCCGGGCCGCCGAGGCTGGTGCCTCCGTTCATGCCCCCGGAGCCGTCCAGCGCGCAGATCTTGAACCGCAGACTCAGCTGTTCTTCATCAAGCGTGGCGAGCGCACCGAGCGGCACCTGGCAGCCGCCTTCGAGCATTCGCAGCAGAGCGCGCTCGGCGCTCACCGCCAGGCGCGCCGCGCGGTCATCGAGCGGGGTCAGCCAGCGCAGCGTGGCCGCATCATCGGCGCGTGCGCAGATGCCGATCACTCCCTGCGCCACGGCCGGCGGCCAGGTGCCGACGCCGAGGTACTCGCTGATGTGCTCCGCCAGGCCGAGGCGCTTCAGTCCCGCGGCGGCGAGAATGATCGCATCGTAGTCACCCTTCTTCACCCGCTCGACACGCGTCGGCACGTTGCCGCGCAGCTCAACCAACACTGCATCCGGACGGGCGCGTGCCAGGAAGGCGCGGCGCCGCAGGCTGCTGGTGCCGATACGCGCACCTGGCGGCAGTGCCGCGAGTGTCGCGCCACTGCGACTGATGAGCGCATCGCGCGGATCCTCGCGCGGCAGCGTTGCGGCAAGTGTCAGCCCCGGCTCGATCTGCGTGGCCAGGTCTTTCAGACTGTGCACCGCGACATCCACCGTGCCGGCGAGCAGCGCGCGGTCGATCTCCTTGGTGAAGAACGCCTTGCCCTGCACCTGCCACAGCGGCACATCGCTCTGCACATCCCCTTCGGTCTTGATGTGCACCAGCTCCACCGGCGGTGCGTCAGGCTGCGCGCGCACCAGGCTCTCGACGTGCCGCGCCTGCCACAGCGCGAGCGCCGAGGCGCGCGTGCCGATGCGCAGCGGCTGCCGCGCGCTCACGGCTCGCCCTCGCTGAGGAAGCGGTAACCGACGCCCCACACGGTGAGGAAGTGGCGCGGGCGGGCGGGGTCTTTCTCGAAGCGCTTGCGCAGCCGCAGGATGAAGTTGTCCACGGTGCGGGTCGAGGGGAACACGTCGTAGCCCCAGACGCGCTCGAGCAGATCCTCGCGCGAGACGATCTCGCCGGCGTGCTCGGCGAGCACCTTGAGGATCATCGCCTCCTTCTCGGTGAGCTCCTGCCCCTCGCCGTTCCAGGCGCGGGCGCGGAACGCGCGGAAGTCGACCTCGTTGCCGCCGAAGCGCAGCACCGCGGTGGCCGCGGTGGCGGAGGCGCTGCGATACCAGTCCCAGCGCCGCAGGATCGCGCGCACCCGCAGCAGGAACTCCTGCAGATGGAAGGGCTTCGCGAGGTAGTCATCCCCGCCGGACTCCAGCCCCCGGACGCGATCCACGGGGTCGCCGCGTGCGGTGAGAAACAGCACCGGCGTGTTGTTGCCCTGCTCGCGCAGCGTGCGGCACACGCCGAAGCCGTCGATCCCCGGCAACATCACATCGAGCACGATGAGCGCGCAGCCCTGCTCGCGCAGCCACGCGAGCGCCTGCTCGCCATCGCCCGCGGTGTTCACTTCGTAGCCTTCGGCGCGCAGGTTCTCCATGACGCCGGCGGCGAGGTGCGGATCGTCCTCCACCACCAGCACGCGCGTGCCCGAGGGCATGGCGCTCATGAGCGCTGCCCCTGCGCCGCCGGCCAGGTGAGCACGAATTTCGCGCCCTGGCCCACACCCTCGCTGTGCGCGCTCACGCGCCCCTGCCCGAGGTGCATCAGGCGATGCACGATGAACAGTCCCAGACCCGTACCGTAATGCCCGCCCCCGCCACGCGGATGCAGGCGCGTGAATCGCTCGAACAGCCGCGCGCCGTCCGCGGGCCGAAAGCCCACGCCGCTGTCGCGCACCGACAGCTCCACTTCGGCGTTGAGCGCGCGCGCGCTGAGCGCGATGCTGCCGCCGCCGAGGGGCGTCACCGCGGCGAGCGCGTTCTCCAGGATGTTACGCACCACGACATCGAGCGCCAACGGATCACTCGCGACGTACAGACCCGGCTCGATGTCGCAGGAGATCCGGATGCGCTCCTGGCGTGCGCGCTCCTCCAGGTGCGTCACCACGCGCGCGACCGCCGCGCCCAGCTCCAGCGGCTCGGACTTGAACTCGACGCGGCCGCGCTCCAGGCGCGCGCTCTCGAGGATCTGCGTGACCATCGCCTCCATGCGCGCGAGATCCGCCAGCATGCGATCGATGAGAGTGCGTGACTGCTCCGCTGACAGCGTGCGCAGCGCCATGGTCTCGAGCGACAGCTGCAGGCTCGCGAGCGGGGTCTTGAACTGGTGAGACACGAGCGCGAGAAAGTTCTCCTGCTCCTCCAGCACCCGCGCCTCGGCGCGCAGCGCGCGCGCGATCACCGCGATGCAGGCTCCGAGCGCGAGCAGGAAGAACGAGCCTTCCCAGGCGTATTGATTGTCGCGGTGGCGCTCTTCGGTACGCAGCGCCTCATCGACCTGCGGTGCGAGCGTCGGGTGCCCGTCGGCGACGATGATCTGCGGCAGCAGCTGCTGCACGCGCTGCGGGCTGGTGCCGGCATCGAGCAGCGCCTGCGCGGCGGAGATCTGTTCGGCGTATGCGGTGCGGGCGGCACGCACTTTCTCGTGGGTCTGGGCGTGCCGGTCGAGGAGCCACCAGCCCACCTGCACGGCGGACACCACCACGAGCACGAGCACCGTCAGCTGGAAGACGCGCGTCGCCTTCATTCGATCCCCGCCAGTGCCTCGCGCAGCGCCTGCGCCAAACGCGTGAGATCGGCGCTGCTGTGCGCGAGTGACAGGAAGCAGGCCTCGTAGGCGGACGGTGGCAGGTAGATGCCGCGCTCGAGCATGGCGTGAAACAACGCGGCAAAACGCGCCGTCTCGCGTGCCGACAACGCGGCAGCCGTGCGCGGCGCACCCGCCTCGTGCAACGACATCCAGAAGAGCGAGCCGACGCGCACCAGGTGCACGGGAAAGCTCGCCTGCGCCAGCACCGGTCTCAGCAGCCGCTCGAGCTCCGCGCCGAGCGCCTCCAGGCGCTCCCATCCCGACTCGCGCTGCAGCAGCTGCAGCGTCGCAAGTCCCGCCGCCATCGCCACGGGGTTTCCCGACAGCGTGCCGGCCTGATAGGTGTCGCCATCGGGGGCGAGCCGCGCCATGATGCGGCGCGCGCCGCCGAAGGCCCCGACCGGCATGCCGCCGCCGATCACCTTGCCGAAGGTCGCCAGATCGGGGGCGATGCCGAAGAGCTGCGCGGCGCCGCCGCGCGCCAGGCGGAAGCCGGAAATCACCTCATCGAAAATGAGCAGCGCGCCGTGCGCGCTCGTGAGTTCGCGCAGGCGGGTGAGGAATTCACGCCGCTGCGGCAGCAGGCCGTGATTGGCCGGCAGCGGCTCGATGATGAGGGCCGCGATGTGCGCACCCTCGCGCTGAAACAACTCCTGCAGCGCCGCTTCGTCATCGAGCGGCAGCACGCGCGTGCAGGCCGTGAAGCCTTCCGGCACGCCCGCCGAGGAGGGGCGGCCGAACGTGGCGAGTCCGGAGCCGGCGGCGACCAGCAGGTGATCCGCGTGACCGTGATAGCAGCCGGCGAACTTGACGATGAGGTCCCGTCCGGTGAACGCGCGCGCCACGCGGATGGCGCTCATGACCGCCTCGGTCCCCGAGGACACGAAGCGCACCTGCTCGGCGGGGGGGTACCAGGCCACGACCTGCTCGGCGAGCTCCACTTCCGCGGCGCACGGCGCCCCGAAGGTCATGCCGTGCGAGAGCGCCTCGGTCACGGCCGCGAGCACCACGGGGTGGGCGTGCCCGGCGATCAGGGGACCCCAGGAGCCGACCAGGTCGAGGTAAGCGCGGCCATCGGCGTCGAACACCTGCGCGCCCGCGCCGCGCGCGATGAACAGCGGCGTGCCGCCGACCGCACGGAAGGCGCGCACCGGTGAATTGACGCCTCCGGGAATCACGCGGCAGGCGCGCTGGTACAGCTCGGCGGAGCGCGGATGGCGCGACTCGTGCAGGGTGTTGGGCCGCAGGTTGCTCATGGGAGTGTCTCTTGGATCATTCGGGGCGCGCACGGCCCGTCCGGGCCGCTTCGAAGAATGCCTCCACCGCATCCGGGCCATGCACCGCGGCGGCACGCAGCCCCGCGAGCGGCAGATGCGCCAGCCGGTGCGCCACCGTGGACGCGAGCCGCTCGAGCTGCCCGCGCTGCTGGTCGTCCAGTGTACGCAACTCCTGCCGGAGCGCACGCGCCACTTCCTCGGCGGCGATCTGCTCGAAGGCGCCGCGCAGGTCCGCAAGGCGCGGGCCGATGGCGCGCGTCGCCAGCTCGGAGCGCAGCCGCGTCAGGCGCTCGTCGATCGCGGCGCGCACCGGCGCCAGGCGCACCAGCTCGGCGAGCCGCCGCCCCTGCGCCGCCTCGATGAGATCGTTCATGCCGACGCGCGCCACTCCCGCGCGCTGCGCGGCCGCGGGATCGACGTTGGGAGGCACGCCGAAATCGATGATCAGGGGTGCGGGGGCGGCGGCGGTGCGCAACCGCCCGAGCACCTGCTCATCGAGCAGCGGCTCGCCCCCGCCGGCTGCCAGCACCAGCGCGCTCAGCACCGGGGGCTGCGCGCGGAACCGATCCAGCGCCAACGCCTCCCCGGACACGGTGAGGGCGAGCTCCTGCGCCGCCTGCAGGGTCCGATTGACGATGAGCAGCGGAACCCTCACCTCGTTCAGGACGGCGGCACAACGGCGCGTCATCGGCGACACGCCCAGCAACGCCACGCGCCCGGGACGGCCGCCGAGGTGCTGCAGCACGCGGTCGGCCGCCAGATCCCCGAGCGAGGGTGAGCGCACCCCGGCGCTCAGGCGGCGCACGCGCCGCGCCATTCCCAGTGCCTCACCCATGAGGCGGTCGAGGACCGGTCCGCAGGTGTGTGCGGCGCGCGAATCCTCCCACGCGCCGCGCAGCTGGGCCGCGATCTCGTGCTCGCCGAGCTGCGCGGAATCCAGTCCGCAGGCGAGCAGCAACAGGTGCTCGACCGCCGCCTCACCGGTCCAGGCGCGCAGGATGCGAGTGGCCTCCCCGGGCTGCGGGTCGCGGCCGGTCAGAATGCGGAACACGTCCTGGCGGCAATCCCCGGCCGCCGTACCGTTATCGGTGGCGTACACGACTTCGACGCGATTGCAGGTGCCGACGTAGAGAATCTCCGCCGCCTTGAGCAGCGTGCGCAGTGCCGGCAGCCGCGCCGGGACTTCCGTCCTCGGCACGGCAAAGCGGGCTACCTGGTCGACGCCCGCGTGGCGATAGGACAGGCCGACCACACCGATCTGGTGCATTGCGGGAGCTTACCCGCCGGGACCCGGGGCGAATGTCACGGAACGGTCACAGGCTGCGGGAACGGTGCCCGCCGGCACAATCAGTGTTATTTTCGCAAAGCGACACGCACCCGCAGCGAGGCAACACATGAGTGGATGGCACATCGCCCAACTCAACGTCGGCCGCATCCTCGCGCCGACGGACAGTCCACAACTGGCCGAATTCATGGCCGCGCTGGATGAGATCAACGCCCGCGCGGAAGCGACGCCGGGCTTCATCTGGCGACTGCAATCCGACAGCGGTAACGCCACCGATATCCAAGTCTCCGAAGATCCGAGTTTTCTGGTGAACATGTCGGTGTGGGCGACGATCGAGTCGCTGTTTGATTTCGTCTATCGCTCGGCCCACACCGCCGTGATGGCGCGGCGTCGCCAGTGGTTCGAGAAGCCCACCGAGGCGTACCAGGTTCTGTGGTGGGTTCCCGCCGGTGAGGTTCCGAGCGTGCGCGAGGCGCTCGAGCGGCTCGATCACCTGCGCCGGCACGGACCGACGCCGCAGGCGTTCACGTTCAATCGACGCTACCCCGCGCCCGGGGAGCTGGGTGCTCCGCAGGACATGAAACCGGAAGGCCACTGCGCCGGCTGGCGCTGACCTATTCCCCGACCTTGAGCACCACGCGAAAGCGTGCCTTGCCGCTCATCATGCGCTCGTACGCCGCCTGGGCCTGCTCGAGCGGATAGATCTCGTTCGTCGAGACCACACGGTTGAGCTGGCTGAAACGCAACGTGTCCTCCGAGTCCACTGCCGTTCCCGAGTACCAGCCCTTCACGGCTGCGCGCTTGCCGAGCAGCTCGAGTGAGTTGACGGTGAGAGCGCCGACCGCGCCAATGACCATCAGCGTCCCATTCACACCCAGTCCCCCGACGATCGCCTGCATGGCCTCGGCGCTCGTGACCGTGGCGATGATGGCCGTGGCGCCGCCGAGCGCCTGCAGTGCCGCCGCCGGGTCGCTGCGCTCGGAGTCGATGTAGTCCTGCGCACCGAGCGAGCGCGCCAGCGGCTCCTTGTCGCCACCGCGATTGACCGCCACCGTACGGAAACCCTGGCGCGCGGCAAACTGAATCGCCAGATGACCGAGTCCGCCCACGCCATGGATGGCAACCACATCCCCGGGACGCGCCCCACAGTGGCGCAGCGCATTGAAGGTCGTGATCCCGGCGCACAGCAACGGCGCCGATTCGACCGGATCCATGTCCCCGGGCAGGCGTGCGAGGGCTGAGGCGCGCGCCAGCATGTGAGTGGCATAGCCGCCGTCACGCGTGATGCCGGTCGCGCCCTGAACGTTCTCGCACGCGAAGGAGTTCCCGTGCCGACAGCGGCCGCAGTGGCCACAGGCGCCGCTGTTCCAACCGACCCCGACACGCGTACCGAGCTGCCAACCATCGATATCCGCGCCGAGCGCCTCGATGGTGCCGATCACCTCGTGCCCCGGCACGCGCGGATACGTGAGTCCCGGCATGTGGCCGGTCACGACCATCGAGTCGCTGTGACACACGCCGCAGGCGTGCACGCGAATTCGAACTTCGTGACGGGCGGGCTGCGGCACCGGGCGCTCCTCCACGCGCAACTGACCGCCCGGCTGTGCAACGACCATCGCGCGCATGGCTGGCATGGCACTCTCCCGAAGTTACCGATGAGCGAGCTTTGCGCTTCGAGTCCGGTCGGTCAAGCAGACCGCATGCTGGGCCGTGCGGCAGCGGCACAGGGATCACGAATCTGTCACGAGCGGGTGGTAGGTTCTTCTGACGGTGCTGCGCGCGCATCAAATAAATAGCGCCCCCGCGGATCCACCTGAACCTTGCAACTGCCGCCAACACTAGAGGTCTTATCCCATGAGAGTAAACAGGCTCGCGGCCGCGATGTCGCTCGCGGTGTCGCTGTCCATCACCGCGCAGGCGCTCGCCATGGAGCAGCAGGACGTACGGCACGTCCTGCTGATCAGCGTGGACGGCATGCACGCGCTCGATGTGGCGCGCTACGTCGAGAGCCACCCGAACTCGACCCTGAAGCAGCTGGCGGGGCACGGCATCACCTACAGCAACGCCCGCACGCCGGCGAATTCGGACTCATTTCCGGGTCTGCTGGCGCTGGTGACCGGCGGCTCGCCCGTCACGGGCGACCTGTTTTATGACGTGAGTTACGATCGCAGCTACTTCGCAAACGGCGACTCGACCTGCTCGGGCGCGGTGAGTGACTCAGCACCGGGGGCCGGCCAGAGCGCCGGCCGGGGCAGCCCGATCGCCTTCGACGAGTCGATCGACCTGTACGGGACGGACCCCGTGACCGGCCTGCCGCGGTCCAGGAACATGATCAATCCGAACTCCCTGCCGTTCCAGATCGATTCGAACGGCCACTGCGTGCCGGTGTATCCGCACAGCGCGCTGAAGGCGAACACGATCTTTGAAGTCGTCAGGGGACACGGCGGCGTGACCGCCTGGGCCGACAAACACCCCGCCTATGACCTGGTCCGCGGCCCCTCAGGGGCAGGCCTCGATGATCTCTACACCCCGGAGGTCACCAACGTCGGCGGGCTGGACAACACCGTCAGCGTGATCTGCACGCACGAGAACGACCACCTCAAGACGCTCGGTATCATCGGTTGGATTCATGGGGTGGCCCACGACGGCACGCCGTTGAAGGGTGTCCCGGCGGTGTTTGGCTCGGATTACCAGGCCGTCAGCGTCGCTCAGAAAGTCTCCCATGACACACCGGATCCCTCCTGCATCAACCCCTCTACCGCAGCCGACGCCGCACGCCTGTCGGGTCACCCGGGTGGGTACGTCGACGGCTCGGGTACTCCCACCGACGTGCTGAGCTACGCGCTCGACGCCGTCGACGCTGATCTGGGCTCCATCGTCGATGCGCTGAAGCAGCAGAGTCTTTACGAGTCGACCCTGATCATCATCACCGCCAAGCACGGCCAATCGCCGATCAACCCGCTCAAGATCAACAAGCCCGGCCACTTCGCCGATCTCGTGGCCGGCCTGACGGCGGCCAACATGGCCGAAACGGCCGCGATGCAGGCCGTGAACATCGCCGCTAACTGCAACAACGGTCCCTGCGGATTCATCAGCGACGATGACATCGCGCTGATCTGGCTGCAGGACCAGACGCAGGCCGCGAACGTGGCTGCGCTGATCAACAACCACGCCAGGGAACTGTTCGTCGACGAAGTCATGGCCGGTGATGAGATCAAGCTGAAGTTCCACGACCCGATGCACGACAATCGCACGCCGGACATCATCGTCCAGCCGCAGTACGGTGTGGTGTACACCTCCTCGACCAAGAAGAACGCCGAGCACGGCGGCTTCAGCTTCGCCGACACCAATGTCGGACTGATTGTCTCGCACGCACACATGCCGGCGCAGACCATCAGGACGCTGGTGCTGAGCTCTCAGGTGGCGCCGACCATTCTGCACTCCCTGGGGCTGGACCCGAAGGAACTGAAGGCGGTGCGCGTCGAAGGTACCGGGGTTCTCCCGGGCCTGTAGGGATGGAGCGGGCGATGGGAATCGAACCCACGTTAGCAGCTTGGGAAGCTGCAGTACTACCATTGTACGACACCCGCTGGGGTTTCCGATTCTAGTCGGGCTCCCGCAGACTCGGCAACGATCCCAGGGGAAGGGCTCACCGCATCAAAACGGGTAGTCGATGCCGCTGAATATCGCGGCCTTGCCCCGGGCAAAGCCGAAATCCAGGTAGCCGACGACGAAGGGATTCGCCACGCCGCGCAGGCCGAACCCCGGGGTGACGTGCAGTTTCGAGAACGGGCTCGCGCCGAGCGCCGCGAACACCTTGCCGGCATCGAGAAACGGGGCCACCTCCACGCTAAAACGGGTGCCGAAGGCGCTCAGGTTCACAACCCTCATGCGCAGCTCCAGGCCGGTCGCGAACATATTGCGGTCGATGAAGCGGTCGGCGCCGTAGCCGCGCAGCGGCTCACGCTCGGCGATCACGCTGCGGTCACCGCCGAGGCTCGAGAGTGCCCAGAACGGCGCGTTGCCCGCCGAGGGCATGTAGCGCGCCGCCGCGTGCCAGGCCAGCGTGAGGTCCGGGCCGAGAGCCCAGTAGTGACGCGCGTCCGCGCCGAAGAAGCTGTAGGAGACCGAGCTGCCCACGGCGCGGCTGACGAAACCGTCGTAAATGATGTAGCGCGCCCCGCTGTGTGGAATGACGAGCGCATCACGGGTGTCGTAGGTGAGCATCGCGCTGTGCTGCAGCTCGTGCTCGCTGCCGACGCCCTTGAGTCCAGGAAACAATGTGCCGATCGAGGGCAGCCTGCGCAGCACCGCCGGCAGCACCTCGACATAGCGGGGGCGCACGACGTAGGCGAGCTGCAGCCTGGGGGTGAAATTGTGCCCGATCGATGCGGCTACCAGAGCCTGGTTATCGACATAGGAGGTCTCGTTCGTCCGCACCGACTCGTTGCCGAGACCGAAGAAGCGCGGCGTGCCGCTGCGGTCGTAGATCGCCTCGATCGACCATGACAGCGCGCCGGTGCGCGTCTGGCCCGTCACGTAGCGGCCATCGAACTCGCGCTCGACGCGCTGCTTGAGCCCCCCCACCACCGACCACTGCGTGTCCGCGGACGGGTAGCCGAGAACCCGCATGCGGCTGCCCAAGCCGAAATACTGGCTGTGGATGATGTCGGGAGCGACGATCCGCTCGATCTCGTCGCGGCTGTTGGTGTGCAGCCAGGTGGGAATGACGCCCAGCGTCAGTCCGTTGTGTGGCTCGGTGTCGAACTCCGGGATCGGGATGAAGGGCGCAGTCGCGGGATTAAGCCAGCGTGCGAGCCCTGAGGGCGGGGGCGCAACCGCGGCAGCCGGCGCCGCACGCTCCGGCGCGGGCTCCTGCGCACGCGCGCCGCATGCGCCAGCCAGCAACGCGAGCGCGCAGGCCGCGGCGCATCGCCCTCGCCACTTACGCCACGGCACGGTCGCGATCGCCTCAGCGCGCCGGGTTCCAGCGATGGGTTCCCTCGACGGTCCCGTAGGCGCCCCGGTAGTTGATGACGTCCTTGATGACATTGATTGGATCTCGTCCTGCCAGGCATAGTCTGCCCGCAGCAACAGATCCCCGGCCGGCGTCGGGACCTGGTAGCTGCCGGCAAGCAGTGCCTGCAGCCGCGGGGTCTGGTAAAAGGCATTGCCCGAGAGTAGCGCGCATCCGTCCAGTTGTATCTGCCGTAACAGCGCGACCAACACCGGCTTCGCCGTGGGGGCGGGAGCGCAAGTCAAGTTTCTCCAGCCCGGCGGCACACGTGGCCGGAATTGCGGCTTCAGTGTATAAACCGGGCACCACTGACAGGGACGGACGGGGAGGTTGCGATGCAATCCGTGGCTGTCCTGCACCCTCATCTGCTGATCTGGCGCGAGCCGCCCGTGTGGCCCTTCGTGTGGCGCGGCCTGTTGCCACTCGCCGCCCTGGCGTTGACGGCCTCATTCGCAGCGGGTCCCGTGGCGCGCAACTGGATCGAAGGCGCAGTGCAACGCGAGACGCGCGAGCAGCTCGACGCCGCGGGATTTGGCTGGGTGGGTCTTTCGGTCTCCGGGCAGAGCGTGACGCTCTCGGGCGAGGAGCCGGCCCCGGGGGCGGGCGGGCGCGCGATCGCCGTGGCGAAGTCGGCCCGCTGTGGCACGTGGATCGGCCGCCGCACCTGCGCGGTGAGCGTTGCGGGCGGCTTTACCGCACCCGCCCTGCCGGCGAGCGCCGCCGCAGCGCCCCCACGGACGGCGGCGCAGGCCTGTGAGCGCTCATTAGCCGGCGTGCTGGCGGGCGGGCAGATCGAGTTTGCCAGCGGCAGCGTCGAGATCGAGGCACGCAGCGGTCCGCTTCTGGATCGACTGGCGCAGGAAGCCCGCGGCTGTCCCGGTACCCTGCGCATCGAAGGCCACACCGATCCGGTCGGGCGCTCGGGGTTCAATCGCCGCCTGAGTCAGGCGCGTGCAGCGGCGGTGCGCGATGCGCTCATCGCCCGCGGCGTGCCGGCTGAGCGGCTGCGGGCGCGGGGGTTTGCGGCGCGGCGACCGATCGCCGACAACACCACCGAGAGCGGTCGCGCACGCAACCGCCGCATTGAATTTCACGTTGTGAGTGCCGAGTGACTTTCCCGGGTGGAGGGGCGACATGGGCTTTCTCTTGGCGAAAATTCTGTTCCTGCTGGTGCTGGCCGCCGCCTGCGGCGCCTTGTTCAGCTACTGGTGGTTCCGCCGCCATTACGAGGACGTGACGCTCGAGTACGCGCGCTCGCGCGATGAGTGGGCGAGCTGGCGCCGCGGCTTCGAAGCGCGCCTGGCGGCGCTCCCGGAGGTCGATCTGCAGCCGCTGCGCGAACAGATGGCGGCGGTGGGCGAGGCGGTGCGCAACATCGATCTACCCATACCCGAGCGCGTCGACCTGGCGTCACTGCATTCGCGCCTCGATGACATCGAGCGGCGCATCGGCGACCTCCACCTGCCGGAAGCACCCGATCTGAAGCCGACGGAACAGCGCTTGATCGCGATTGAGCACGCGCTGTTCCCCGTGCAGACCCGCCTGGATGAGCTCGAGAGCGCCGTGCGGGCGTTTCGCGTGCCGGCGCCCCAGACGGTGGACTTCGGTCCCGTGCTCGAGCGGCTTGGCACGCTGCAGTCGCGTCTGGAGAATCCGCCGGCGCCGAAGGCCGCGGTACGCGAAGGCAGCCGCAATCTGCTGACGCACCCCGGGCATGGCAAGCCGGACGATCTGACGCAGATCAAGGGTGTGCCGAAGGTTCTGCAACGCAAGCTCCATCGGGTCGGGGTGTTCTACTTCTGGCAGATCGCCGAGTGGTCCCCCGAGGACGTCAGGTACGTCGACGGCAAGCTCGCGGCCTTCAAGGGTCGCATCGAGCGCGATGCGTGGGTGAGTCAGGCGAATGAGCTGGTGGCCACGCCGAGCGCTGCGCCGCGGCCCACCGAGCACTGATCGACGGGCTTACCGCGCGCCTCTCAATGCTGCGCCGCGCGCAGCTGCAGGAACTCCTGGTAGACGGCCTCGATCGGGATGGCGAAGCCGATGCCCTGCGCCCCCTGCAGCACCAGCGTATTGATGCCGACCACCTCACCATTCTCGCGGATCAGCGGGCCGCCGCTGTTGCCGGGATTGATCGGTGCGTCGGTCTGCAGGAAGCGCTCCTGACCGGCACCGCGATTGCCGGAGAAGATTCCCGACGTCACGCTGTAGGCCAGCCCCGAGGGGTTGCCGATGGTGTACAGGCGCTCGCCCTGGGCGAGAGTGCCCGAATTCCCCGGCTCGAGGTGCGGACAGTGCTCGGCGGGCAGTTGAAAGATCGCCAGGTCGCGGTTGTCGGCGTACTGGGCGTGGAGCGAGCTGAACGCGGTGCCGTCCACCACTATCGCGGTGAAGCCGCTGCGGCCTGAGCCTTCTACTTTATCGCTGATGGCGTGGTTGACGCGTGCCGGCAGATCGGCGAGCTCCTCCTTCATGGCCTGGATGCGATCGTCGATTTCGATCAGCTGCAGGTTCGTGCCGGGCTGCCCGGCGAGCGAGCGCCGCAACTGCAGCTGCTGGGTGATACCCGCGCGCAGCTGCTGCTCGGCGACGGCGATGCGCGTGCGCATCTCCACACTCGAGACCACCGTATCGGCCACCCGTGCGCCGTCGGTCTCCACCACGTGCCGATTGGTGATCACGTGACAGTCCGCATCGATGATGAAGCCGGACCCCATGCCCCAGCCGGTCTTGATGAATACGGTGGCATTGCGCGCGGTCTCGATGGCGTTGCGCGCCGGAAAGGTTCTCGCCAGCTGGGCCTCGAGGCCCCGCAGCGCCTGCGGCAAGGACCCGGCTGCTGAGGGCGCTGGCGGCGCGGCCCCGCTCTGCGCGGCGCCGCTCGCCGCAGTGGCAGGCAACGCGGGCGTCGCGGGAGAGGTCGCATGGCCGCGCAGGACGTACCAGGCGAGTGTCGTGCTCACGATGGCGGTGAGGGCGAGCGCCTTCCAACCGAAACCACTGACAGGAAGTTCATCGTGCGCCGCGCCTGCGCGGCTTGCGATCAGCGCCTGTTGTTGGGCGAATTTCGCGAAATAGATCCCGCACGATGCGCATTTGACCGTGTCAGCCTGCTGATGTCCGCACTTCGGACAGTCCATGATCCAGCGCTTATACCGCCTCCCCGGCGGGCCGGCCTGGGGCCAGGTCCCAGTTTTGCGCCCGCAGGCGCAGCGGGCGCCCATTGTGGCGCCCTTTATAATGAGGGCATTGCACCGAAGGATCCCATGAGCTCACCGGCCGAGCGTCCCATCGAGCGCGCCGTATGCGTGTACTGCGCCTCCAGCCGCCTCGCCCACCCCGACTATCGGGCCGCAGCCCGGCGCCTGGGTGAGGTGCTCGCCGGACAGGGAGTTGGGATTGTGTACGGGGGCGGCGCGGTCGGCTCCATGGGCGCACTCGCCGACGGCGCGCTCAGTCAGGGCGGCAGGGTGATCGGCATCCTGCCGCGATTCATGGCCGAGCTCGAGTGGGGGCACAAGGGACTGACGGACCTGCAGCTGGTCGAGGACCTGCGCACCCGCAAGCACAGGATGTTGACGCTCAGCCAGGCGGCGATCGCTCTTCCCGGCGGCTCCGGCACGCTCGAGGAGCTGCTCGAGGCCATCACGCTCAAGCGTCTCGGGCTGTATCTGAATCCCATCGTGCTGGTGAACACCCGGGGATTCTTCACCCCCCTCCTCGATGTGCTCACGCGCGCCGTCGAGGAGCGCTTCATGGACCCGCGGCACCTCATGATGTGGCAGGTGGTCGGCGCACCGGAGGAGGTCCCGGAGGCGCTGGCCAGCGCGCCCGCCTGGAGCGCGCAGGCCCGCAGCTTCGCCGCGGTGTAGGCCGCGAGCCGCTCAGGCGTGGGCGCGGCGCGCCGCCGCCAGGTCAAACGGCAGCGTGTGCAGCCGGATCCCCGTCGCCGCCCGCACCGCGTTGGCTACCGCCGGTGCGATCGGCGGCGTCCCCGGTTCCCCGACACCCGAGGGCGGATTCGTGGAGGGCACGATGTGCACCTCGATCACGCGTGGCATGTCGTTGATGCGCAGCACCTGATACTGGTGGAAGTTGGTTTGATCGACGTGTCCGTCGGTGAGCGTGATCTTGCCGTACAGCGCCGCCGACAGGCCGTAGCCGATGCCGCTTTGCATCTGTGCCCTGATGACGTCGGGCGTGACCGCGATGCCGCAGTCGACCGCGCACACCACGCGATCGACCGTGATCTTGTCGGCCTTCACTGTCACTTCCGCGACCTGCGCCACCACCGAGCCGAAGGACTCGTGCACGGCGACGCCGCGCCCGCGCCCCTTCTCCTTCGGGAACGGCGCGTCCCATCCGGCCTTCTCCGCCGCCAGCTTGAGCGCGCCGATGTGACGCGGATGTTTGCCGAGCAGCGCCAGCCGGAAAGCGACCGGGTCCTGTCCCGCCGCGTGCGCCAGCTCATCGATCATCACTTCCTTGGAGAACGCCATGTGCGTGTTCTCGACGGATCGCCACCACAGGACGGGCACGCCGACTTGCGGCTGCGACCAGCTTATGTGTGCATCGGCGAGGTCGTACTGCTCGGCGGCGCTGCCCCCGACCGCGGTCGGATCGACGCCGTTCTTGACCATCATGGCCTCGAACGGCGTACCGATGATGATCGACTGACCGACGACGCGCTGGCGGTAGGCGACCTTGCCGTCCTTGCCGATGGCTGCGGTCACGCGGTGATAGTTGAGCGGCCGGTAGCGGCCGCCGGTGATGTCGTCCTCGCGCGTCCAGATGAGTCGCACCGGATATTTCCCGCCGGTCGCCTTGGCGATCGAGGCGACTTCGGAAATGTAGTCCGACTCCGGGTTCGCGCGCCGCCCGAAGGTGCCGCCGGCGGCGAGCGTGTTGATGGTCACCTGCTCGGGCTTGAGGCCCACGGCCGCAGCGGCGTTCGCCTGGTCCACCGTGTGGAACTGGCACCCCGCCCAGATCTCGCACTTCTCGGGGCTCAGGCTGCATACCGCAGTCAGCGGCTCCATCGGTGCGTGCGCAAGGTAGGGAAACTCGAACTCCCCCTCCACGCGCTTGGCCGCATGCGCCAGGGCCGCCTCGACATCGCCCGCCTGCACGACCGTCACCGCCTCCTTGCCGCGCGCGAGCGCCCGGTACTGCTTCATGAGCTCGGCCGTGCCGCGTTTCTCGGCGCCTGACTCGTCCCAGGTCACACTCAGCGCCTCGCGGCCCTTCCTGGCCGACCACATGTCGCGTCCCACCACCGCCACGCCGCGCGGTATCTGCACCACGTCGACCACGCCCGGGAGGGCCTTGGCCTTGCTGGCGTCGAACGAAATCACCTTGGCTCCGAAGCGCGGCGGCCGCATGACCACCGCCGTCATCATGCCGGGCAGCATGACGTCGATCGCGAACTGCTGTTTGCCGGTGGACTTGGCACGCGCATCGAGCCGCGGGAGCTTCTCGCGGCCGATGATCTTGAACGTGCCGGGATCCTTGAGAGTGACCTGCGTCGGCACGGGCTCCTTTGCGGCCAGGCCGGCGAGCTCGCCGAACGTAGCCTTGCGGGCCGCGCCGGCGTGTGACACCACTCCCTCGCTCACCTTGATCTCACCCGCCGGCACACCCCACGCCTTGGCGGCTGCGGCCACCAGCATGGCGCGCGCCGTGGCGCCCGCCTCGCGCAGCTGCTGCCAGGAGTTGGCCACCGCTGTCGAGCCGCCGGTGAGCTGGACTTTGCCCCCCATAGCGAGATTGCCGTACATGGGCACCCTCGCCGGTGCGCTCTCGACGCGCATCTGCTCCCAGGACGCATCCAGCTCCTCGGCGACGATGGCCGGAAGCCCGGTCCAGACGCCCTGGCCTGCCTCCAGGTGTTTGCAGATCACGGTAACGGTGTTATCGGGTGCGATGCGCAGAAACGGCATCGCCAGAGGCCCTGATGCAGCGCCGGCGCCGCCGGGGCCGGTGCCGCATCCCGGCATCAGGATGCCGAGGGTGAGTCCCGAGCCTGCAAGGGTGGTGAGCCGCAGGAACTGACGGCGGGTCATCTCGGAAGGCGCAACCGCCGCGGCGGACGCTGCGGCGACTTCGGTATGGCGGAAGTACATGGTGCACTCCTCCTAAGCGGTGGCGGGCGCGCCGGACGCCAGGGTTTGGGCCGCCTGATGGATGGCGGCGCGAATGCGCACGTACGTGGCGCAGCGGCAGATGTTGCCGGCCATCGCGGCATCGATATCCGCATCGCTAGGCTTCGGATTGCCCGCCAGCAGCGCCGCGGCCGACATGACCTGCCCGCTCTGACAATAGCCGCACTGGGGAACGTCGAGTCCGATCCACGCGCCCTGCACGGCGTGGCCCGCGGCCGTGCTCAAGCCTTCGATGGTGGTGATCTGCTTGCCCTGCACGGCCGCCACGGGCGTGACGCACGAGCGTGTCGCCTGACCGTCGATGTGCACCGTACAGGCGCCGCACAGGGCCATGCCGCAGCCGAACTTGGTGCCGGTGAGCTGCAGATGATCGCGGATGGCCCACAGGAGCGGCATCTGCGGATCGATATCCAGCTCGCGGGTATCACCGTTCACGGTCAGTTTGATCGACATGTGAACGACCTCCGTGTGAAGGGCGGCAAATGAAGCGGAATTGTTCGCGCGCGCACGGAGCGTACGCCATCTCCCGTTCGAGAGACCAGTGCGCGGCGCCGGCTGACACGCCGTGCGCCGGTGCCGCACCGCGGGACGAATAAGGCCGGCTTCCCTGCGGAAGCCGGCCTTTGTTCAAAGTGAGCCTGCGTCCGTCAGAATTTCTTCAGCACTGAAACGCCGATAGTCCGGGGCTGATTGGTCAGGAAGCCGACGCGGGCGCGCCGCCCGCGCTCGCGATCGAGTGACAGGGACGCGCTCTCGTCGGTCAGATTGTTGATGTAGGCCGCGTACTCGAGCCCCTGGGATCGCAACCCAAGGCGGAAATTGATGATGTGATACGCGGGCAGCTCCGGGTTGAAGCTGAAGCTCGAGATGGTTGGATTGCCGAACCTGAAGAACAGGCTCGCCGGGACAGTACCGAAACCCGTCACCTCGTCCCCGATTTGCGTGAAGGAGCTGCCGACGTACTGGCCGGTCGCGTTCGCAAAGAAGTCCATGCTGTGAACCAGGGCCGGCAGTGTGTAGCCGACGCTGGCGACCCCCTGGAACTTGGGCGCCGTCGGCATGCGCGCTCCGTCCTGAAGCCCACCGATCACGGTCGGAACTCCGTTGACGGGTTCGAGGACCGTTCCACTCAGCTTTGCGTCCGCGTAGGTTGCCGACACCCCGAAGTCCCAAGTCTGGTTGGGGCGGGCGAACAGCTCGGCCTCCAGGCCCTTGACTTTGGCCGGCACGTTCACCGTCAGGCGCGACGAGCAGTTGCCCGCATCGACGCCCGCCTGCAGATCCTTGATGTCGGTGTAGAACGCCGCGACGTTCAGTGTGACGCGGTGGTCGAGGAACTGCATCTTGGTGCCGAGCTCGTAGTTTGTCGCCCACTCGTTCTTCCACTTGACCGGCAGGCCCCCGTAGGTCGCGAAATCCACGGCGCCGCAGATCGGCGTGTTGATGGGATCGTTGATGCCTCCCAGTCGGAAGCCGCGCGAGACTTGCAGGTTGAGCTTGACGTCCGGGGTCGCGTCATAGGTAAGGATGAGGCGCGGCGCCACGCCGCTGGAATCCGTCGATCCCAGGACTGGTGCCAGCGTCGCAGCATGGTTGCTGAACAGGCCAGCAAAGTAGACGGACTTGTCTTCGGTGAATTTGAAGCCGCGGATGCCGCCGGTCAGCGCCCACTGATCGGTGAAGCGGTAGGTGGCCTCGCCGAATAGCGCGGACTGCTTGAAGTTGTAGTGCAGGTCGGAGAAGAACGGGGTGTCGGCCGGCGCCCCCTGGTCGGCACTGGAGAGCCCCGGGCCGAGCAGGCGCAGAATGATCGCATCGTAACCCGGTGTCGGCAGATCCTGTCCGTACACCCGATTCAGGTGCTCGAAGAATGCGCCGGCCACCCACTGTAGAGGACCCTTGCCGTTGGAAGACAGCCGCAGCTCCTCGCTGAAGGACCCGATCGCGTTGTGGTCGATCAGTGGCGAGTTGGTCCGGACGTCGGTCGAGGTGCCGCCGAACTGGTAGGTCACGCTACCGGTCAACTGACTGGCGTCGCGCAGCACGACAAGCTTGCGATCGGTATACGAGGTGATCGAGGTCAGCGTGAACAGACCCAGATCCGCCTCGAGCTTGACGTCATAGAGCTTGAAGTCGTCGTCGATCCCCTCGCGGAACTGCCGGTACTGGGTCCGGTCGCCGAGCGGCACCGCCGGCTCGGTGGTCGTGAAAGGGTTGCCGAGGATGTTGTAGAAGTCCGTTCGCGGGTAGCCGTCGGTGTGCAGCTTCTGATAGACGAAGCGCGGCGTGACGCTGATCGTATCGCTCGGCTTCCACAGCAGCGCGATGCGCGTGCCCGTTTTGCGGCCGGTATTCGCGGCTGTTTCGACCGCGCCGTTGGGGCCGAAGGCGTCGATGAAACCGGGCAGGTCGTCGTTGTAACCCACGAGTCTGAGCGCCGTCGTGTCCGTCAGTGGCAGGTTCATCTCGGCCTTGATCTGCCCGGCGCTGTTACCGTGCTTGACGCTGGCAAGGTCGCCCGCGATCGCCCCGTCTGTGACGCCGAGCTTCGGCTGTGCGGTGATGTAGCGCAGCGTGCCCGACTCCGATCCGGCGCCGAACAGCGTGCCCTGGGGACCGCGCAGCACCTCGACACGCTCCAGGTCGAAGAGCTCCAGGTCGGGCGTGAAGAGTGCAACCGAGATCGGTGATTCGTCCAGATAGACGCCCACCTGTGGCTTCACACCCGGCTGATCGCGCACCACCTGACCTGAGCTGATGCCGCGGATTGCGATCTGGCTCTGACCGGGGCCAATGTCCGCGATCGTGAGTCCGGCAACATTGCGCGCCAGGTCGACGATGTTGTTTGCGCCGCTCGCACGGATATCGTTCTGGGTCTGCGCGGCGACCGAGAAGGGGACGTCCTGGAGGGACGTCTCGCGCTTCTGCGCCGTGACGATGACTTCCTGCATCGCGACCTGGTCCACCTGTTGCGCAGTGGCCACAAAGGGCAGGCCGGCGAAGCCGGCAACAACGGCGGGTATTGTCAGGCTCCTGATAAAGCTTGCTAGAGTGCGCGCCATCTAGATTTCTCCCGAAAAATGCGAGCAGCCAGCTCTATCGGCCGGTGTCTCTCGCTTGTTGTTTGGCTCCGCCGGACCGTCGGCGGATTTCGTAAGTGCGCTCATGATACACACCTACGTGTCTTCGCTGCCACAGGTGCCGGAGGCTCAGGCGTCCTCTTGTACGTGCGCGACACGGAGCTTGAATACCTCGACTGCGCGCGAACGCAACGCGCGGTGCAGGGGAATGAACAAGTAGTAGGTGGCGAGAAACCACACCACGCGCGCAAGCGTGGGAGTGCTCGCCGCGGCGGGCCAGAACGCGTGCCCCGCCGCGGGGGCCACGAGCCAACCCAACACGAGCACCCCCCCGAGCACCGCAAAGTAGATGCGGCCCGCGCGGGTGAGCAGCAATCGCTCGCGCCCGCGCGGGTAGTGCATGCGCGTGCGCAGCCACACCATCCCGACGATGAACACCGCCGTGCCCGCGGTGAGCCAATCCACAGGCGTCATGGCGCGCGAACATCCACGCTCGCGTTCTTCAAGCGTTCAAGAGCCGCCCGCTCGAGTCATGGCCGCGCGGTCGAGTCGATGAACGCGTCGAGGTCGCGCTTCATCCTGGCCATCGAGGGCGGATGCACGTACATCATGTGGCCGGCCTCGTAGTACTTCATTTCGATGCGCGCGCCCAGCCCCGGCGGCAGACCCAGGTGCGCCATGACGTACTCGGTCGCGGAGAACGGCGTGGCGAGATCGTAGTAGCCGTTCAGCACCAGCACGCGCAGGTTGGCGTCCTTCACCAGCGCCTCGGCGAGGTCCACGCCTGAATTGACCATCGGCTGCTCGCCGTGCTCGGTCTTGTGGGTCCACTTCCACTTTTCCCCGATGCTGGAGTTGGTGGTGCGGTAGGTGCTGCCCTGCCCGAACTTGAGATCCCCGTGGTAGTAGTCGAGGAACGCCGCCGCGAAGGCGGCGCTGATCGCCGATGACTGCGGGTCATAGTCGGTGTACTTTTCCAGCAGGTCCATGGTGGGTCCGACGAAGCGCCCGTCGAGGCGGCCGATGGTCTTGCGCTGCGCCCTCAAGAGCTCGTGTGCGAACGCAATCTCCGACACGCGCAGGTTGGCCTCTTTCAGGTACTCGACCGGCAGCCCGGTGTACTCGTGCACCTTTTGCGCCACGGCTTCGCGGTCGGCATCGGCGAGCGCATCGCCCTTCAGAAGCGCCGCCGTGAAGGGGCCCATGGCGTAGGCGCGCACTTCGGTGAGGAACGGCTCGAGCGCGGCGGGCTGGCTGGGCAGCATGTGGTGGTACCAGGCCACCGCCGCGTAGCCCGGCAGGTATACGGCGTAGGGCCGGTCGTTCCCGGGCAGCTCGGCGAATATCGCCTCGATGTCGGTGGCGACGGACACCAGTATCAGACCGTTGAAGGCGAACGAGCGCCGTGCCCGCAAGTAGTTGACGATGGCCGCCCCGCGGGTGGTGCCGTAACTCTCGCCCAGCAGATACTTCGGCGAGGTCCAGCGATTGTTGTCGCTCACGTACTGCGCGATGAAACGGCTGACGGAATCGATGTCCGGATCGACCGCCCAGAATTCATCGTCCTTGTGATCGCAGACCGCGTGGCTGACGCCGGTCCCGACCGGATCGATCATCACCAGGTCGCTCTTGTCGAGCACGCCGAATTCGTTGTCCACCGTGCGATACGGGCCCGCCGGCGTTGGACCCGGATCGGACACCACGACGCGCTTGGGTCCCAACACGCCCATGTGCAGCCACAGCGACGAGGATCCCGGTCCGCCGTTGAACGCGAACGTCAGCGGCCGCGCGCCGCTGCCCTTGAGATCGTGTCGCACGTAAGCGATGTAGCCCATGCTGGCGATCGGCTTGTCCTCGTCGTCGCGGATGATCAGCGTGCCGGCGGTGGCGGTGTAGTCGAAGGACTTGCCGCCGGCGCTCAGGCGATGCTGAGTGACCGAGCTCTCCGCGTTCGGCAGCCGCATCCACTGGTCTTTCTTCTCGCCCCGGATGTCGATCCTGCACAGCCGCCCGTAGAGAGCCGCCCCGGGCTGCTCCCCCGCACGGGCGGACTGCTCGACCGCATGGGATGCTTCTTCCGCGTGCGGGCGCTCCTGCGCGAACGCCACCCCGCACGCGCTGACCAAGGAGATGATGCCCACCGACCACGACTTCGACATTGCCTGACTCCCTGTTTGCCGCGGGCCGCTCCCGCACCGCGCGCGCTTATACCATGATCGCGCCGGTGCGCGCCCGTCACGCAGGGCGTGCGGGAGACACGCCTGCCACGCTGTAAGATCCGTCCAAGAGATGACCGCAACCGAACACCCACGCTCGATCCGCTCCTTCGTGACCCGCGGCGGCCGGATCACGGCGGCGCAGGAGCGTGCACTGAGCTCGCTGTGGCCGAAGTACGGCGTCGCGTTCGGGACGCAGCGGCTCGAGACCCGAGCGCTGTTCGGGCGCGAGGGCCCGTGCATCATCGAGATCGGCTTCGGCAACGGCGAGAACCTGCTGTCGCTCGCGGCCGCACATCCCGGGCGGAATTTCCTGGGCGTCGAGGTCCATCGTCCCGGGGTCGGCCGGCTGCTGCTCGGCCTCGAGGAGCGGGGGCTCGCCAACGTGCGCGTCATCTGTCACGACGCGGTCGAGGTCTTCGAGCGGCAGGTCGCCCCGCACTCCGTGCACGAGATCCTGGTGCTGTTTCCGGATCCCTGGCCGAAGAAACGCCACCACAAGCGGCGTCTGATCCAGCGTCCGTTCGTTGACCTGGCGGTGACCCGCCTCGCGCACGACGGCGTGTTGCGCCTCGCCACGGACTGGCAGCCGTATGCGCTCGAGATGCTCTCGACCCTGATGGCAACGCCGGAGCTCGAGAATCTCGCGGCCGACGGCGCCTTCGTGCCACGGTCGGCGGAACGCGCGCCCACGCGCTTCGAGCGGCGCGGCGAGAGCCTGGGCCACCAAGTGTGGGATCTGGCCTTCCGGCGAATCTGAAGACCGGCGCCGGCGCGCCCTCAGCCGACGCCGAACGCCTGGCGCAGTCCGTCGAGCACGAACTGCACGGCGAGCGCGCCCAGGACCACCCCCAGGAGCCGGCCGGCAACATTGGCGCCGGTCACGCCGATCACGCGCATCAGCGGATCGGCCAGCAGCATCAGCACCAGTGCGATCGCCAGCACCGCCGCCGCCGCGGCCAGCAGCGCGCCGAAGAGCGCCGCCTGGCCGGCAAGATGCAGCGGCCCGAACCACAGCAGCATGGTGGCGAGCGCCCCGGGACCTGCGATGAACGGAAACGCCAGCGGAAAAACCGAGATGTCCGCGCGCCGCCGGCTCTCGGCCGCCTCGCTGCTGGAAGTGCGCGTGCCGGACTCGCGCGCAAACACCATCTCCAGCGCGAGCAGAAACAACAGCAAGCCGCCGAATATGCGAAACGCCTCGAGGCTGATGCCCATGAGCGTGAGGAACCCCGCCCCGCCGAGCGCAAACAGCAGCAGGATCACGGCGGACACGCCGACCGCTTTCAGCGCCATGCGGCGCTTGTACCGGCGGGTGGCGCCGGCGGTGAGCCCGGTGAACAGCGGAATGAGCGACACTGGCTCGACCACCACGAAGAATACGACAAAGAACTTGAGTGGCTGCTCGAGCATTGATGCCGTGCGCAACGGGCGGGCCCGCGGCGAAATCCCCGATAGTTCTTGAAAGCGTCAAGGACGAAGCGCAACATCGATTGTAGAGCGCACTGGGTGTCCGCAGTACCAGGGAATGCTTCGCGGGAGGTGGGCGACGATGGCGACTCCTCAACCGGCTATCGGCGATTGGTATCGCTCAAGCGGCGGGGTGTTGTTCGAGGTAGTGGCCCTCGACGACGACGACGGCACCATCGAGATCCAGTACTTCGACGGCACGGTCGAGGAAATGGACATTGAGGACTGGGAGACGCAGTGGGAGGACGGCGCGCTGGAAGCCGCCGAAGCCCCCGAGGACTGGAGCGGCTCGGTCGATGTCGAGCCCACGGACGAAGGCCGCGGCTCGGGCTCGGACTCCCTCGCGGAGGACCGGGACCTGCGGGCGGGCTCGCTCGACGGTATCGATCTGTTCGAATGATCCGCGGCCCGCTGCGGCCGCCGCATCGTTAACTGGCTGCCTGCGCGAGTGCGCTCACGTCCACGTTGTCGGCCAGCAGGACGTATCCGTATCTCATCTCGAGCGCCACGGGGGTGAGCGAGCGCCCGGGGCACGGACCCGCCACACAACGGCCGGTACTCTTCTCGAACAACGCGCCGTGCGAGGAGCACTGGATGAGCGCGCCGTCGGGGGTAAGGAATCGGTCCGGCAGCAGATTCAGCGGATGACCGGCGTGCGGACAGCGGTTCACGTAGCCGCACACCGTATCCCCCACCCGCACGACAAAGCCCCTGAGCGGCCAGTCGCCGGCCCCGATGGTGAAGGCGCGTGCGCCCTGGCGCTCGAGCTCGGTGAGGCGGCACACGACCCGCTCCAGGTCGAATGCCGGCGCGCCCTGCAGACAATCGCCCGCGCTCACGGCCGCTCTTCCGAGCGCCGCCTGTCGAGCGCATCGATCTGGCGCCGCGTCAGGTACACCATCGCCAGCCCCGGCAGTGCCAGAACGAAGCTCATCACGTAGTAGGTATACCAGCCCCCGTGGTCGGCAACCCAGCCGGCCGGATATCCGAGGCTGTAACGCGGCAGCAGCGCGAGCACCGACAGCAGCGCGTACTGAAATGCGCTGTAGCGCACGTCGCACAGCGCCATGATGAGCGCGACCAGCGCGATGCCGCCCATCGCGGCGGCCACGTGCTCGATGGTCACCGCCGCCACCATGATGGGCCAGCTCTTGCCCGCGAGCGCCAGCGCGCAGTAGAGCAGGTTGCTCACGCCTTGCAGCACGCCGAAGGCGAGCATCGAGCGCAGCAGGCCAAGGCGCACCATGAGCACCCCGCCGAGCACTGAGCCGGCGAGGCTGCTCGCCGTGAACAGCGCCTTCACGATGATCCCGACTTCGGTCTTCGAGAACCCGACGTCCATCATGAACGGCGTGAACAGCTTGTTGGCGAATGCATCCCCGATCTTGAACAGCAGCACGACTCCCAGGAGCGTGAGCGCACTGGGCGTGCCGAGAAGCTCCCGCAGCGGTTCCAGCACCGACTCGGACAGCGAGCGCGGCTGGTAAGTGTTGTGCGTCGTCGGGGCGCGCACCGTCGCCACGCCAAAGAGCAGCATGGTGACGGCGAGGATCAGGAACGCCAGCCGCCAGCCGAAATGATCGGCGACCACGAGCGCCACCGCGAGCGCGATCCACGAGGCCGAGCGGTAGCCGAGATTGGAGGCCGCCGCCGCCAGTCCCCGCTCGCTCGGCAGCGACACGTCCGTGCGGTAGGCGTCGATGGCGATGTCCTGGGTCGCGGAGAAAAACACGATCGCCACGGCGCAGGCTGCGATCGGCGTGAGGGAGACGCCGGGGCTCTGCAGCGCGAACAGCGCGATGGTGGCCGCGAGCGCAACCTGCATTGCCAGCATCCAGCCGCGGCGCCGCCCGAGCAGCGGCAGCGGATAGCGATCGATGAACGGCGCCCACAGGAATTTCAGCAGGTAGGGCAGCGCCACGTACGACATCACGCCGATGGTGGTGTTGGTGGCTCCCGCGTCCTTGAGCCAGGCCTGCAGCGCGCTCTCGGTGATCTGGTTGGGAAAGCCGGAAGCCGCCCCGAGGAACAGGATCGCCAGCATCTTGGGGCTCGCGAGCACCGCGCGCAGTCGCGGCACCCCGGTGGCAGGCGATGCGCTCAAAGATCGTAGTCCATGGTGAGCGGCGCATGATCCGAGAAGCGCCGCTCCTTGTATATGGAGGCGGCGCGTGCCTTGCCGGCGAGCGAGCCGCTCACCACCTGGTAGTCGATGCGCCAGCCGACGTTGTTGGCGCGCGCCCGCCCGCGGTTCGACCACCATGTGTACAGATCCGGCTCGGGGCGCACCTCGCGGAACGCATCCACGTACCCGCCCCGACCGAACAGGCGGTCCATCCAGGCGCGCTCCTCGGGCAGGAACCCGGAGTTCTTCTGGTTCGACCTCCAGTTCTTCAGATCGATGGCGCGGTGCGCAATATTCCAGTCGCCGCTCAGGATGTAGTGGCGGCGCCGCCGGCGCAGGCGTCCGAGGTGCGGCGTGAACGCGTCCAGAAAGCGGAATTTGGCGGCCTGGCGGTGCGGGCCCGCGGAGCCGGAGGGCAGATACAGCGATACCACCGACAGTTCCCCGAACTGCGCTTCCAGGTAGCGTCCTTCGCGGTCGAACTCGGTGACCCCGAAGCCGCGCACCACCCGCTGCGGGGTGTGGCGCGTGTAGAGCGCAACCCCGGCGTAGCCCTTGCGCTCGGCGTCACAGAAGAAGCTCTGATACCCCGGCAGCGTCACGGCATGGCCGGCGAGCTGCGGCTCCTGGCTGCGGGTCTCCTGCAGGCAGATGAAGTCCGCGTCCTGGCGGCGCAGCCAGCGGAATAGCCCCTTGGCCGCCGCGGAGCGGATCCCGCAGACGTTGACGGTGATGACGCGCATGAGGCAATGATAGGACATGCGCCAATACCAGCTCACGTTCATCGACCTGGCTCTGAAGCGCGAGGCGCTGCGCTTCGGGAACTTCGCGCTCAAGTCCGGGCGCGAAAGCCCGTACTTCTTCAATGCCGGCTTGTTCAGCGACGGGGAGGCGCTCGCGACACTCGGGCAATGTTACGCCGCGGCCGTGGTGCACTCCGGGATCCGCTTCGACATGATCTTCGGCCCGGCCTACAAGGGCATTGCACTGGCGGTCGCGACGGTGATGGCGCTGTCCGGCGAGCACGGCCGCAGCGTCCCCTACGCCTTCAACCGCAAGGAAGCCAAGGACCACGGCGAGGGCGGTAACGTCGTGGGGGCGCCGCTTGAGGGGCGCGTGCTGGTCGTGGACGACGTGATTACGGCGGGCACTGCAGTGCGCGAATCGCTCGAGATCATTCGCGCCGCGGGCGCGCAGCCGGCGGGCGTGGCGCTGGCGCTCGACCGCCAGGAGCGCGGGCGGGGTACCACGAGCGCCGTGCAGGAGCTGGAGCAGCAGCAGGGCCTCCAGTGCGTGAGCATCCTCACACTGGCCGAGCTCATCGAGGCCCTGTCGCGGCCGCCGGCGGACGGACGCGCGCGCATTTCTGCCGAGCAGCTCACAGCCCTGCGTGCCTATCAGCAGCGCTACGGCGCCAAGTGAGCTTGCCAGCCGCGCCGCTGAGGCGGGAATATAGCGGTATGTCCTCCCGCGCCCCGCGTCCCCGGTGTCGCTGGCTGCTCGCCTGCACGGCGCTCGCCTGGGCCGGTGCGTGCGCCGCCGCTGCCAGCCCATCCTCGTCCAAGCAGGGGATCGCCTACCGCTGGATCGATGAGCAGGGCGTGGTGCACTACGGTGACCACATTCCGCCGCAGTACGCCAACAAGGAACGCGCCGTCCTCAACGCTCAGGGCGTGGAGGTCGGGCGCCTCGAGGCGCAGAAGTCTCCGGAGCAGGCCTCTGCGGATGCGCGCGCGCGCGAGACGCAGATGAAGCAGCGCCAGCACGACGCCTTCCTGATCACCACCTACACCTCGGTCAAGGACATCGAGGCGCTGCGGGACCTGCGGCTCGATCAGCTCAGAGGTCAGCGCGCCGCGGCCGAGCAGTACACGGAGAGTCTGCGCACGCGCCTCGCCACCCTGCACACGCGGGCGCTGAACTTCCAGCCCTACAGCTCACGTCCCGAGGCGCGCCGCATGCCCGATGACCTGGCGGAGAATCTGGTGCGCACCGTGAATGAGCTGAAAGCGCAGGACCGCGACCTCGCCGTCAAGATGCAGGAAGAAGCGACGCTGCGCGCGCAGTTCCAGGCCGATATCGAGCGCTACCGCGCGCTGCACACCATCCACACGCAGTAAGGGCCGGCGGGCGCTCCTACAACGGGCTCCAGGTGAGGGCGAGCGACAGCAGATCCGGGTCGCCGCTGCTCGAGTGGATGCGCTCGTACTCGGCTCGCACCGCCAGCGACGCGAGCTTCACCTGCACGCCCGCGCCGTAGGCGAAACGCGTGTCGCTGCTGCTGGCGGAATAAGGCGGAATGATGACCTGAATGCAATTCAAGCCGATCGGGCAGGTCGCCTGCGCATTGGCATTCACGCTGGATTTCAATTCGGCCACGCCCGCCTTGGCGAAAATATCCAGATAAGGCAGCGGAATCGGCAGGTAGCCCATCGCAAACAGCGCCGGCGCCTTCGGATGGGAACTGGCCGTCGCGTTGAGGCCACCCGACAGCGCCGTTGCGGGGATGCTGACGGAGCCCGAGGCGCTGCCGAAGTCGAGGTACTCCGCTTCCGCGCCGATGATGGACAGGGGCCGAACGCCCAGGATGGCCTTCCAGCCGGTTTTGGTCCCCGTGGTGCTGAAGCCCCCGGATAAGGGCGCGCCAAAGGCGCTGAGTTTGATGTCGTTGCGCACACGCGATTGACCGACGCCCGCGCCCATGTAAAACCCAAGGGCATCTGCGGCGCAGGCTGAGCCACACGCCGCGCCAATGAGGATTCCGACGACTGCGTACCCTGCTCTGCGGCTGTGCGTCATGGGAGCCTCCCTGACTCGCTTACTCCGTGACCGTGCTTAAACGGCGCGCTTCGCTCGCCGTTGACCGCAGACTCACGCGCTTTCAGTGCTGCCCGGAGTGACCGAAGCCGCCCGCCCCGCGCGCGGTCCCGGCGAAGTCCGCCACGACCTCCAGCTCCACCTGCACCACCGGCACCACCACCAGTTGCGCAATGCGCTCGCCGGGCGGGATGGTGAACGGCTGCGTGCCGCGGTTCCAACACGACACCATCAGCTGCCCCTGGTAGTCCGAGTCGATCAGGCCGACGAGATTGCCGAGCACGATGCCGTGCTTATGACCCAGGCCCGATCGCGGCAGGATGACTGCCGCGAGTGTCGGATCGTCCACGTGGATCGCGATCCCGGTGGGGATCAGCTCGGCCCGGCCGGCCTCGAGCACCAGGGGCGCGGCGAGGCAGGCGCGCAGATCAAGGCCGGCAGAGCCGCCGGTGGCGTAGGCCGGGAGCGGGAATTCCGTGCCCATGCGCGCATCCAGGATGCGCACCTTGAGCGCGCGGCGCGCGGCAGAGCGGGTCAAGCGCGCGCCGTGCCGCGCGTGCGGGCGCCGGCGCGTGCCGCGAGATCTTCGGCGATCAGGGTGACGAGTCCACGGGCGAGAGTGAGCTTGCCGGCCCGGCCGAGCTCGTGGCGCCCGTTGCGCGACAACACGATCAGCTGGTTGTCCTCGCAGTCGAAGGCCTTGTCGTGGCCGACTTCGTTGGCCGCGATCATGTCGAGATTCTTCTTCATGAGCTTGGTGCGCGCGTTCTGCTCCACCGCTTCGGTCTCGGCGGCGAACCCCACCACGAACGGCCGCTCGGCCCGGGCCGCCACGGTGGCGAGCACGTCCGTAGTGCGCTGCATCGCGAGCTCCATGGTTTCGCTGCTCTTCTTGATCTTCTGTTCGGCGGCGCGCGCCGGCCGATAGTCCGCGACCGCGGCGGTGGAAATGAAGATGTCGGTCCCGGGCAGCTCGGTGAGCACCGCGGCCAGCATGTCGGCGGCGCTTTCGACATCCACGCGCCTCACGCCGGCGGGTGTCGGCAGGCTCACCGGTCCGCACACCAGCACCACCGCGGCGCCCGCCTCGCGTGCCGCCTGCGCCACCGCGAAGCCCATCTTGCCGGAGCTGCGGTTGCTGATGAAACGCACCGGGTCGATGCGCTCGCGCGTGGGGCCGGCGGTGATGAGTACGCGCCTGCCGGCGAGCGCGCCGCTCCCGGAGAACAGCGTGCCCACGCGCTCGGCGAGCTCGAGCGGCTCGAGCATGCGGCCCTCGCCGACCTCGCCGCACGCCTGATCGCCTTCCGCCGGTCCGAACACCTGCACGCCACGCTGTGTGAGCGTGACGATGTTGGCGCGCGTGGCGGCGTTGGCCCACATGACGTGGTTCATGGCGGGCGCCACCGCGATCGGCGCCTCGGTCGCCAGACACAGCGTCGCCAGCAGGTCATCGGCCTGCCCGGTGGCAAGGCGGGCGAGAAAATCGGCGGTCGCCGGTGCGATCAGCACGGCATCAGCCCAGCGCGCGAGCTCGATGTGGCCCATGGCAGCCTCGGCGGCCGCATCCCACAGATCGCTGCGCACCGTGCGTCCCGAGACTGCCTGGAAGGTGGTGGGTGTCACGAACTCGCGCGCGCCGGCGGTCATGACCACCTGCACTTCCGCGCCGCGCTCGAGCAGGCGCCGCACGAGGTCCGGACTCTTGTAGGCGGCGATGCCGCCGGTGACACCAAGAAGAATGCGTTTGCCTTGCATGGGAAACCCAGTTCGCCTCCAGGGCAATTATCGCACCGCGCCTGCCGGAACGCGCAAACCAGCGCGCGAATAGTGGGCAATTGCGCTACTTCGGGCGCTTTCTCCCCCTCCCGCCCGGGGGAGGCGGGTCCTTAGACTGGCGGCCCACGGTCGTTAGAACTGAAGGTAATGAGCATCCGGCACTGGCCCGGCGCGGAGCGGCCGAGGGAGAAGCTGCTCGAGCGCGGCGCGCACGCGCTCTCGGATGCCGAGCTCGTGGCGCTGCTGCTTGGCTCCGGGACCCGGGGGCGTAGCGCGGTGGAGCTGGCGCGCGGCCTGATCGCGGACTTTGGCTCGTTGCGCGAGCTCCTGAACGCGGAAGCGCAGCGCTGCTTCGCACAGACGGGCATCGGGCCGGCGCGCTACGCGATCCTCAAAGCGGCGGTGGAGTTGGCACGGCGGCATTTTCGCGAGGCGCTGCGCGTGGGACCCACGCTCGCGGCCCCCGAGGCGACGCGCACCTTCCTCCTGGCGCAGCTGCGTGATCGGCCGTACGAAGTCTTCTGCTGCCTGTACCTCGACAACCGGCACCGGCTCATCGCCTTCGAGGAGTTGTTTCGCGGCACCATCGACCGCGCCGGAGTGCATCCTCGCGAGGTGCTGCGCCAGACGCTGCTGCACAATGCCGCGGCGGTCATCTTCGCGCATAACCACCCCTCCGGAGTGCTCGAGCCGAGCCAGGCGGACGAGCTCATCACGCGGCGGCTGAAGGAGGCGCTCGGCCTGGTGGATATCCGCGTGCTCGATCACTTCATCATCGGCGACGGACTGTGCTTCTCATTTTCTGAACATGGACTTATCTGACGGGTGAAGCGCACTGGCCACTGCGCCGGCACACGAGGCGGGTAAGCAGCCGGCGGGCGGCTGGAACGCCGCCCGCCCGCGCTGTGCCTTACTTCAGCAGTGCTTCCTGCTGGGTCCGTGAGCCGAGTACTGTGCGGATCTTGGCGCGATCCGCCTCAGACTGAGCAGCCTTCTCGACCGAGCCTTCGACCTGGGCGCTGACCTGGTCGAACTTGCCGCCGAGACGGTCGAGCGCGGCCCAGTTCTTGTATTCAGTCACCAGGTAGATATCCGGATCCTGCGCGGTGCGAGCCTCGACGACCATCACGCGATAGCTGGTGATGAGTCCGGCGGTCTTGGCCGCCTCCTGCTGCCTCTTATAGGTGGTCGCGAGCCAGTGCATGTATTCGTCGAAATGGCCATCGACGGTGCGGATCGAGGCAACATTGATGACCGGGCCGTCGTTCCAGTCGCGGCCGTCGGCCTGGGCTACGGTGGCGAGAGCCGTGAGCGACAGTACAGCGCCGCCGGCGCAGAAGAGTCGAGTCATGAGTGTCATGTGGTTGATTCCCAAGGTGTTGGATTGATTGTTGGAGTTGGACCGAGAGCCCGCGGACTTTCAGTTACCGCCGGGCATCGGGGGTGGCGCACCGTACGCTGATCCTTGGCCACCTGCAAACCGGCTGACTTGTGGTCGCGCCGCCGGACTGGTATAAAGCGCGGTTCGGGGGAACCTCCTCGATTCCAAGCTACTGTAATCTCTCAAGGTAATCGTATGTCCCGCGTTTGCGAGGTCACCGGCAAGAAGCCGGCCGTGGGGAACCGAGTCTCCCACGCCAACAACAAGAAGCGCCGGCGCTTTCTGCCCAACCTGCACACGCAGCGCTTCTGGGTCGAAACGGAAAGGCGCTGGGTGACCCTGCGGCTCACCACCAGCGGCATGCGCACCGTCGAGAAGCGCGGCATCGACAAGGTCGTCGCCGAGCTGCGCGCCCAGGGCCGCAAGCTCTAGGCGCCCGCCACAGGAGCCACCATGCGTGAGAAGATCAAGCTGCTGTCCTCGGCCGGAACCGGGCACTTCTACGTGACCACCAAGAACAAGCGCCTGCACCCCGACAAGCTGGAAGTGCGCAAGTTCGACCCCATGGCTCGCAAGCACGTCGCCTACAAAGAGTCGAAGATCAAGTAACAGTGCGCTCAGCAGGCGCTTGCCCGAACTGCCCGAAGTCGAAACGACGCGCCGGGGCCTGAGGCCCTACGCGCTGCGGCGCCGCATCGTCGCGCTCGAGGTCTACGAGCCGCGGCTGCGCTGGCCGGTGCCGCGCGACCTGCCGGGAAAGGTGGCCGGCCAGCGCATCGTGGGCACCGGACGGCGCGCCAAGTACCTGCTGCTCGAGCTCGAGTCGGGCACCCTGCTGATGCACTTAGGCATGTCCGGCAATCTGCGCGTGGTGCCGGCGCAGGCGCCGCGAGTGAGCCACGACCATTTCGACCTGGTGCTCGATTCGGGGCTCGCGCTGCGGTTCAACGACCCGCGCCGCTTCGGCAGCCTGCTGTACACCCGCGGCGACCCGCGGCAGCACCCGCTGCTCGCCGCTCTCGCGCCCGAGCCGTTGACCGCCGCCTTCGACGCGGATTACCTGTGGCGCACGACCCGGAACCGCCGCGTGGCCATCAAGCAGCTGCTGATGAACAGCCGCCTGGTGGTCGGCGTGGGCAATATCTACGCGAGCGAGGCGCTGTTCCGCGCGCGCATCAGACCGCAGCGCCGCGCCAGGACCCTGTCGCGCGCGGACGCCGCGCGGCTGGTGCGCGGGGTGCGCGCGGTGCTCTCGCAGGCGATCCGCGCCGGCGGCACGACGCTGCGCGACTACCTGGGCGCGGATGGCGCGCCGGGCTACTTCCGCCAGCGGCTCTATGTGTATGAGCGCAAAGGCAAGCCCTGTCGCCGCTGCGGCACCGCGGTGCGCGCGGTGACCCAGGGGCAGCGCTCCACGTACTATTGTCCGTCATGCCAGAAGTGACCGGCGTCAACGAGGAGATTCTCGCGCATCTGTCCAGGGCGGATGCGGTGCTCGGGGGCCTGATCCGCACCGTGGGAGCGTGCAAGCTCGCCGCGCCGGAGGATTGCCACCCCTTCCAGGTACTCGCCCAGGCGATCGCTCACCAGCAGCTGAACGGCACCGCCGCCAACACCATTCTGAAGCGCCTCGTCGACTCCTGCGGGCAGGGCGCGTTTCCAACACCGCATCAGGTGCTCAAGGCCTCGGCGCAGAGCCTGCGGGCCGCCGGCTTCTCCTTCGCCAAGGTCGCCGCGCTCAAGGATCTCGCCGCGAAGACCCTCGCGGCGGTGGTCCCCGATGCAGCGGTGCTCATGCAGCTGTCGGACGAGGAGATCATCGCGCGCCTCACGCAGGTGCGTGGCGTCGGCCGCTGGACGGTGGAAATGTTGCTCATGTTCCACCTCGGGCGCCCGGATGTACTGCCGGTCGATGACTTCGGGGTGCGCGCCGGGTTTCGCGCCGCCTACGGCCTCACCCGCATGCCGCACGCCAAGGCGCTCGCCGCCTGGGGCGAGCGCTGGAAACCCTTCAGAACCACCGCCGCCTGGTACCTGTGGCGGGCGCTGGAGTTGAAGCGCGCCGGCACCTTGCCGGCGCCCGCGGAGCGTATCCGCCTGCCGCGCGTGAAGAAGCTGCGCCGCGCCGCGCGGCGCGGGGCGGCCGGACCCAAGCGCGGCAAGCCTCGCGCGCGCAAGCTGGTGCGCGCGCGTCGCGTCCCGCCTGCCGGGGCGCGCGCTCCACGCTCCGCGCCACGCGGCCGGCGCGCCAGGAAAGCTAGGAAAACAGGATAGCGGCGCGGGTGTAGGTGATGCGCAGCAGCAGCTGATCCTCCCGCGGCTGCATGTTCGCCGGGCGCTCCCCGCCCTCCAGGTCATAGCACACGGTGAGCTCATCGCCGCGTAACTCGTAGATCGCGCGCATCGTGTGTCCGGCGTGCGGGCCGCTGCGCCCGACGATGTCCAGGGTCGCCGGCGTCAGCTGCTCGTTCACCCGATAGCAGCCGCCGTCGACCACGTGGTTGCTGCGATCGATAATGCTGTAGCCACCGGCCTCGAGCAGCAGATAACGCACCCGCAGCTCATCCACGGTCACGCGGCTGCCGGCGACGCTGGCCGCGATCGGCACCCAGGCGCCCTCGAGCTGACCACCCGGGGCGTGATCCGTGGAGGCGAGCGTCGCTGTGCTTCTCATACGCGCCGCTGCTTCTTCAGCTCGGCCTCCACGATCGGATGGACGAACTGACTCACGTCCCCGCCCAGCACCGCGATCTCGCGCACCAGGGTCGAGGAGATGAAGGTGAAGTGCTCCTGCGGCGTGAGGAACACGGTCTCGAAGTTGCGGTCGAGGGCACGCGACATGTTGGCGAGCTGAAACTCGAACTCGAAATCCGACACCGCCCGCAAGCCGCGCACGATCACGGTGCCGTGGTGCTGGCGCGCAAAATCGACCGTGAGTCCGGAGTAGCCCAGCACCTGCACGTTCGCGAGGTCGCTCAGCACGCGGCGGGCCAGCTCGACGCGCGTTTCCAGCGGGAACATCGGTGTCTTGTGGGTGTTGGCCGCGATCGCGACGATCACCTGGTCGAAAATGCCGGCCGCGCGCCGCACCAGGTCGTGGTGGCCGTTGGTGATGGGATCGAAGGTGCCAGGATAGACGGCGTTGCGTTTCATTCGGTGTCGGCTGCCAAAGGCGCAGTGCGCGCAAACAGATGATAACCGACCTCGCCGGCCTGCTTCGCTTTGAGCTCGCGCCACGGCGCCGGGAGCGGTGGGAGGCCCTCGCGGGCCGCGCACTCCACGTAGATGAGCGCCCCGGCCTCAAGCCAGTGGCGCTCCTCGAGCATGCGCGCCGCCTCGCCCAGCAGCCCGGAGGCGAACGGCGGATCCAGAAACACCAGGTCAAAGGTGCGCGCCTCGCCGGCGAGGTAGCGCAGCGCGTCGGCGCGCGCCACGCGGGCATCCCCGGCGTGCCATTCGGCGAGCCGCGCGCGCAGCTCGTGCACGGCCGCCTCATCCTGCTCGACGAAGGTAACATGGGATGCGCCGCGCGAGAGCGCCTCGAGCCCGAGCGCCCCGCTGCCGGCGAACAGATCCAGCGCACGCGCTCCGGGCGTGCGCGCCCCCAGCCAGTTGAAGAGCGTCTCGCGCACGCGGTCGGGGGTCGGACGGATGGCGGCGGATGCCGGGAAGCGCAACTTTCTGCCGCGCCACGTTCCCCCGATGATGCGCAGAACGCGCGCCCGGCCGGCGCGCCTCACGGAGACGGCTGCGCGGCCGCCTGACTTGCCAGCGGACATGGCCGCACCTTGCCACTGTTCTTGCCGTAAGCGTACCCTAGCTCGCCTCGTCCACGCTCAATCAGGGACATGAAGAAACTCATCGCCGCCGGCCTGGTCTCGGTTGCGTGGCTCGCGGGCGGTTGCTCGGGCGGGGGTTACGGCACCGTCGGTTCGTCCAGCCTCACGATGCTGAACGGCAACCCGGGAGGCTCGACCCCGGTCACGCCACCCTCCAGCAACACGGCACTGTTTCACCCGGCGGCGGGAGTGCTGCCGTACCCGACCGACCTGTATTTTGCCGGCTCGACGGATGGCACGCTGAACATCCAGCCGGCGAACGCGCTCATGCCCAACCAGGCGGCGGTGAATGCGCTCGATGGCTTCTCGACCACCGCGGTGATCCGTGAGCGCTTCGGCGGCGCGCTGAACCCGGCCTCCTTCACCGCGGCCTCGATCATCATCGTCCCGGTGACAACCGACAACCTGACCAAGGCCACCACCGGAGTTCTCGCAGCCCCGCTCACCCTGGGGACGGACTTCTCCGCCGGCCTCGGGCAGGAGGCGCTGGTTGGAAACACGATCCTCGAGATCAAGCCGCTGCATCCGCTCCTGCCGAGCACCTGCCTGAGCGGTGGCATGTTTCTCGGTCCGAATTGCGCCACCGGCACCGGTTACCTGGTGTTCCTGATGGATGGCATCACCGATTCTTCCGGGAACCATGCGGTACCGGACGCCGATTACGCCACCATCAAGGCGGCGCTCCCCAGCTGCGCCATGATCAGCGATGCGACGCTGCACGGCATCTGCCAGCTGACCGGCGCGCACATGCTGATCGCGCAGGGGCTGGGGCTGAACCCGGCGCATATCGTGCTGTCCTTCAGCTTCACCACCGAATCCACCGTCGACACGCTCGCGCTGATCTCCGCCACCGCGACCGCGCAGACCATCACGGTGCAGCACCCCCCGGGGTTCACCACGGCTGCCCTCGGATTGGGTCTTCCCGGCCACGCCGACCTGTACGTGGGCGTGCTGAATGTCCCGTATTACTCGAGCAAGACCGCGCCGCTCACCGAGTACTGGCACGCGCCGCCGTTTCCTCTGGATACCACCAGCACCTTCGTCACGCGCTTCAACCCGCTGCCGGCGCCGACCGCGACCCTGCAGATCCCGGTGCTGGTGAGCGTACCGAACGCCGCGTCCGTGTTCGGGGCGGTGAGTCCGACCGCCGGCTGGCCGCTGCTGATCTTCCAGCACGGCATCACCCGCAATCGCGAAGACATGTTCGCCGTGGCGGATTCCTTTGCCGACGCCGGCTTCGTCGTGGTAGCGATCGATCTGCCACTGCACGGCATCACCAACCAGTCCGACCCCCTGTACGCCAGCGGCGCCAATCCGCTGTACGCCGGCCTCGGGCTGCCGGCGAGCGGCTCCATCGAGCGCACCTTCGATTTGAGCACGGTCCCCGGCGTGATCGACCCGTCCGGCCTGCATTTCATCAACCTCGCGAGCCTCCTGACCGCGCGCGACAACCTGCGCGAGGGCGTCGCGGATCTCATCACGCTCGCCCGCTCGGTGCCGCACGTGAGCCTGGGTGCCGCCGGCGGCATCAATCCCCTCTCCATTCATTACCTCGGGCACTCACTCGGCGGCATCGTGGGCGGCACGCTCATGGGCGTCCTTCGCCCGGCAGACGTCGGCACCGCGACGCTCGCCAATCCAGGTGGCGAGGTTGCGCAGCTGCTGCGCGACTCGCCCACCTTCGCGCCCGTGATCGACGCAGGGCTCGCGGCTCAGGGGCTGTTGCCGGGCACCACGCTCTATGAGCAGTTCTTCCGCGATGCGCAGACCGTGGTCGATGCCGGCGACCCGATCAACTTCATTGCGCTGGCGACGAGCAGCCATCCGATTCATCTCATCCAGGTGGTGGGCAGCACGACGCCACCGCCCGCGGCGCTCTGTCTCGCACAACCCACGCCCTCGGGATGCCCCGACCAGGTGGTGCCGAACTCCGCCACGCAGCGCCTGATCCTCGCGGGCGGGCTCACCCAGGTGCACCCTCCGGGCGCGGCGGGCACCGCGGCCCTGCATGTCTACGTGAACTTCACCGCCGGAGTGCACGGCTCCATTCTCGATCCGACCTGCGGGGTGAAGCCTCCGCTATCCCCGCCGGCGGAGTGCGTGGCGGCCACCACCGAGATGCAGACCGAGGCCATCGCCTTCGCGCTGACCTCCGGTACGCAGCTGCCGGTTTCCGCGCTGGCGCCCGTCCAGTAGGCGCGAGCGCCCTGATCGCAACGCACGGCGGCCGTTCGGCCGCCCTCGTGCGTTGCCCGCTACAATGTCCGCTCTATGTCCAGACACGCACCCGAGCACGCTGCAGCGAGCGCCGACGAGCGTCCCGGCTTCGTCGCCCGATTGCGCGCCCGCCTGAACCGCGGCAACTCCTGGCTCACGTACGATCTCACCGAGCTCTTCAAGGGGCGCGACATCGATGCCGCGATCCTGGAGGAGCTCGAGACGCGCCTCATCAGCGCGGACGTGGGCGTGGAGGCGACCGAACGGATTCTCAGCGCACTGCGCGCGCGCGTCGCGCGCCGGGAGCTCACGGATGTGGGCGCGCTCATCGGCGCGCTGCGAGAGTGCATCGTGGAGATTCTTGCCCCGTGCGCGCAACCCTTGACAGTCGATGCGGCTCACCGGCCGTTCGTCATCCTGGTGGTGGGCGTCAACGGCTCGGGCAAGACCACGACCATCGGCAAGCTCGCGCGGCGTTGTGCCGCCGCGGGACGCAGTGTGCTGCTCGCCGCCGGGGATACCTTTCGCGCCGCCGCGATCGAGCAGCTCGAGGTGTGGGCAAAGCGCTCGGGCGCTGAATTCGCGGCGCAGCTGCCGGGTGCGGATCCAGGAGCTGTGGTATTCGACGCCCTGCAGGCCGCGCGCGCGCGTGGCATCGACGTCATGCTGGCGGACACCGCCGGGCGCTTGCATAGCCAGTCGCACCTGATGGAGGAGCTGAAAAAGGTCCGGCGCGTGATCCAGCGCGTCGACCCGAGCGCTCCCCACGAGGTGCTGCTGGTGCTCGATGCCAATCAGGGACAGAACGCGCTCACCCAGGCGCAGCAGTTTCAGCAGGCGGTGGGCGTGACGGGACTGGTGCTGACCAAGCTCGACGGCACCGCCCGGGGCGGCATCGTGATCGCCATCGCGCAGCAGCTGCGGATACCGATCCGTTTCATCGGTGTCGGCGAGAGTCTCGAGGACTTCGGGGAGTTTGACCCCGCGGCCTTTGCCGCGGCGCTCCTCGAAGGGCCGCAGGCGGGCTCCGCCGCGGCCGGCCAGGCGGGCGCGGCATGATCACCTTCGATCGGGTGAGCAAACGCTACCCCAACGGGCGCGAGGCCCTCACCAACGTCAGCTTCAACATCCACAACGGCGAGATGGTGTTTCTCACCGGCCGCTCCGGCGCCGGCAAGAGCACGGTGCTCAAGCTGATCGCACTGCTCGAGCGCCCGACGCGTGGCAACGTGGTGGTGCACGGCCGCAATACCCGCACCCTCAAGACGCGGCACATCGCCGCCTTCCGGCGCCGCATCGGCGTGGTGTTCCAGGACCACCGGCTGCTCGCCGACCGGCCGGTGTTCGACAACGTCGCGCTGCCGCTGGCCGTGGCCGCAACGCCGCTGAAGGAAATCGACAAACGCGTACGCGCGGCGCTCGACCAGGTGGGCCTGCTCGGCAAGGAGCGCTCGCTGCCGCTCGAACTGTCGGTCGGCGAGCAGCAGCGCGTCGGCATCGCGCGCGCGGTGGTGAGCAAGCCGCCGCTCCTCATCGCCGATGAGCCCACCGGCAATCTCGACCCGGACCTGTCGCTCGAAGTCATGCGCCTCTTCAGGCGCTTCCAGGACGTCGGCGTGACGGTGGTGGTCGCCTCCCATGATCTGCACCTCGTGCGCGAGTTCGGTCAGCGGGTGATCGTGCTCGAGAACGGCCAGGTGCAAGGCGGCGATGCGCCCGACACGCTGCCCTCCGTGGTGGCCCGGCGATGAGCCTCGCGGTCGCCGGCGCCCGGCATCTGCAGGCGCTGCTCGGCTCGCTCGGCAGGCTCGCGCGCAGCCCGCTGTCGACGATACTCACGCTGCTGGTGATCGCGCTCGCGCTCGCGTTGCCCACCAGCCTGCGGCTCCTCGTGGCCAATGCACAGCTCGCCACCGGCAACTTCGCCAACGCCGTCGATGTGTCGGTGTATCTCAAGACCGACGTGCCGCTCGCCAAGGCGCAGCAGCTGGCGCAGGCCGCCGGGCAGCGCGCCGACGTGGCCGCGGTGACGGTGATTCCGGCGGACAAGGGACTCGAGGACTTCCGCACCTACTCGGGATTCGGGGAGGCGCTGCAGGCGCTCAAGGAGAATCCGCTGCCGCACGTGCTGCACGTACGGCCCAGGGCCGAGGATGTTTCCGCCGCAGCGCTCGAGTCGCTGCGCCGCTACTTCAGCGCCTGGCCCGAGGTGGAACTGGTGCAGGTGGACTCCGAATGGGTCATGCGCTTCAACGCCATTCTCGAGGTGTTGCGGCAGCTGCTGCTGATCGCCGCGGCGCTGCTCGGCCTGGGAGTGCTCGCGGTCATCGGCAACACCATCCGTCTCGAGATCCAGGGGCGCCGTGCGGAAATCGAAGTCACCAAACTCGTGGGCGGATCCAACTCCTACGTGCGCCGGCCGTTCCTGTACACGGGCGTGCTCTATGGAGTCGGCGGCGCGCTGCTCGCGTGGGGGATCGTCGCGATCGCCGTCGCAGTGCTCGGGGACTCGGTGGCGACGCTCGCCAGGCTCTACGGCAGCCGCTACGTGCTGCGCGGCCCGTCGCGCGATGACATCGGGATTCTGCTCGGCGCCGGGGCGGTGCTCGGATGGCTGGGCGCGTGGATCTCGGCGGCGCGGCACCTGCGCAGCATCGAGCCGCGCGCCTAGGACCTGGAGGGTGGCGTGCGGGTCAGGTGATCGCCGGTGGTGCCGGCGTGGGCTGCGTCAGAAGCGTCGCCTCCATCCACTTGCGGATGCGGCGTGCGTCGGCCACGCGGGTGTGCTTGCCGAAGGAATTCAGCAGCACGATCACCACGGTGCGCTCCTCGATCACCGTCTGCATCACGAGGCAGCGACCCGCCCGCGAGATATAGCCGGTCTTCTGCACCTCGATCTTCCAGTCCGGCCGGCTCACCAGCGAGTCGGTGTTCCCGTAGCGCATCATGCGCCGGCCAACCCGTACCTCGAAGCGGCGGTCGGTGGAGTATTCACGGATCTGGGGGACCTTGGCCGCGGCCATCACCAGCTTGGACAGATCCTCGGGACTCGCGACGTTCTCGACCGACAGCCCGGTCGGCTCGACGAAGCGCGCATTCGTCATCCCGAGCTCGCGGGCCTTGGCGTTCATGGCCTCCACGCAGGCGGGCAGGCCGCCCGGATAATTGCGACCGAGGGCGTGGGCGGCGCGGTTTTCAGAAGACATCAATGCCACGTGCAGCAGCTCACCACGCGAGAGCGCGGTTCCGGTAGCGAGGCGCGAGACCACGTGACTGCGCTGACGGCCGTCCTCGGCGGTGATCTCGAGCTGCTCATCGAGCGGCTGCGCAGCCTCCATGACCACCAGCGCCGTCATGAGCTTGGTGATCGAGGCGATGGGGACGGCGACATCCGAGTGGCGCGAATACAGCACCGAGGAGTGCGTGGCATCCAGAACAAGCGCGGCGCTCGAGCGCAGCGCGGGCGCTGCCGGCGAGGCACGCCCGGCGTACTTCAGGTGCACCGGCAAGGCGGTGCCGCCGGATATGGCGGCCTGGGAAGCCGCAGCCGCGAGCAGCAGGCCGGCGAATGCCGTGGTCCGCAAACCCAGGTGATTCATCGACACGCCGTACTCCCACTGCCCTGATTTTCGAGTCTATCAAAGCATTCCTTATGTCGCCCATACGTGACGGATTCTCAGGTTTTGCGCGCCGGATCAACGGGGTATGTATTTCCCCTCACGTCATAACCCAACCGCGGTCATAACGCTGCGACGCGTGTGACGCACTCCACTCGGGTTGCACCTCCGGGCGAGACTTGGCTCGCACCGCTGGCGTCTACCGCGGCCACAGCCACCCGAACGTCCCCGCCGTGAGCAGGCCGTAGATCAGGCCGTCGAAGCACGCCTTGAGCGTCAGGCCCCAGGATCGCCGGTACCAGATCGACAGCTCGCACAGCGCCAGCGAATAGGCGACGAACGCGGTTGCGCCCACGATCTGGAACACGCGCATGTAGGGCGTGCCGGCGGGCAAGGTCCGGCTGGCGATGTAGGCCACGAAAATTCCGACCACGATCAGGAACACGAACCACTGCGCGAGCGGTCGGCCCATGGAAATCGGGCCGTTGGGCATCACGGTCAGCAGGGCGACCGGACCCTGCTTCATCTTTTCTTTGAACTCGGGCGAGCGCATCTCCTGCATGCCGGCGGCGCGCGGGATGAAGTAATCGCCCGGGGGGATGGCGAACGGGCGCAGGGCATTGAGCAGCTCCGCCTCCCGGGGCACGTTGGGAAAATCGCTCTTGTGCCACAGCGGCGTCATGTGGATCACCGAGCTCGCCACAAACACGATCACGGCCGAGAGCAGGATCGGCAGCCACAGCGACAGCAGACTGACCATGGAGACTCCCTCTATATCTATTGTTACTTCTGGTTGCGCTGTGGCCCGTGCAATCGAGCGGCGGCGCCGGGCGGAACTTTAACCAAAGCCGCCCCGCCTAACCAAATGACCCAACCCTGGGGCGCGCCGTCCCGGCTGGGGCCTGCCCTCGGCCCGGGGCCTGCCCGCCGGCGGGTGTGCCTCCGCCCGGGACACCGACACTGTCAAGGTTCCGCTCAAGCGCCGGCCCCCGGATCCCCGTGCCCCCCCATCGGGCCTGCGCCGACCCCTCGGAAGGGGCATTTCGCAGCGGGCCAGCGTGAGCGCAAGCTACTGTTTGAAAAGCGCAAATGCGGGACCTGCGGGGAACTCCCGAAGGCTTTAGCACTCTAACGAGGTGACTGCTAGAATGCCCATCCGAACCACGGGAGATCACATGTCAGGTACCGCATTGGTTGCCCGCATCGGCGACCAGGCTTTGGCCGGTCCGCTGGGGAGTCTCGACGCTTACCTCGAGCGGGTGAGCCGTATTCCCGTGCTCACGCGTGATGAGGAGCGCGCGCTCGCCGAGCGCTTCCGCTCAGCCGGCGACCTCGATGCTGCGCGGGAGTTGGTGCTGTCGCACCTGAGGTTCGTGGTGCACATCGCGCGTGGCTACAGCGGCTACGGACTGCCGGTCGGGGACCTCATCCAGGAGGGCAACGTCGGCCTCATGAAGGCCGTCAAGCGCTTCGACCCCAGCTTGAACGTACGGCTGGTATCGTTCGCGGTGCACTGGATTCGCGCCGAGATCCACGAGTACGTGCTGCGTAACTGGCGTCTGGTGAAGATCGCCACCACCAAGGCGCAGCGCAAGCTGTTCTTCAATCTGCGCCGTCTGAAGAAAAACCTCACCTGGCTGTCGGCGGAGGAAACGGCCGCCGTGGCGCGCGACCTGGGTGTTTCCGTGGCCGAAGTCACCGAGATGGAGAAGCGGCTCGCGGCGCGCGACCTGTCGTTCGATCCGGCGCCGGACGCCGAGGACGAGGAAGCCTACAGCCCGGCCGCCTACCTGCCCTCCCCGGATGCCGATCCCGCCGGGCAGGTGGAAGAGGCGGAAAGCGCCGACGACTCCACGGATCGCCTGCACGGCGCGCTGAGCCGCCTCGATGAGCGCAGCCGCGACATCGTGCAGCGGCGCTGGATGTCCGAAGACAAGGCCACCCTGCACCAGCTCGCCGACAAGTACGGCGTATCCGCCGAGCGTATCCGCCAGATCGAGTCGAGCGCGCTCGGCAAGCTTCGCGGCCTGATGGCCGCCTGAAGCCCCGGGGGCGTCTGTAAGTTGCGAGGCGCGCGCGCCGCGGGTAGCGTTCCGCGCATGCGCAGCGTGACCGACTGGCTCGGCGAGTACGGGCTGAGCCACCAGAACCCCGTCAACAAGTTCCTGCACTGGATCTGCGTGCCGCCCATCGTGCTGGCGGTGATGGGCCTCTTGTGGTCGGCGCCGGTGCCGGCGGTGTTCGCGGATGTCTCATCATGGCTCAACTGGGCCACCCTCGCAGCCGCGGCGGCGCTGGTCTATTACCTGTTGCTCTCGCCGGCGCTCGCCGTGGGCGTGCTCCTCGCCTTCACGGTGCTGCTGTTGATCACGCAGCGCCTCGCGCAATTGCCCTGGCCGCTGTGGCTCACCTCGGTGGTGATATTCGTCGTCGCCTGGATCGGGCAGTTCGTGGGCCACGCAGTGGAGGGCAAGCGCCCGTCCTTCTTCAAGGACCTGCAGTTTCTGCTGATCGGTCCGCTGTGGCTGCTCGCCGCGGCCTATCGGCGTTTCAGCGTTCCGTACTGAAAAGCGGCGCGCGGCGAATCTCAAGCGGCGCGTCTCAGGCGAGCGCGGTCGCCTCCGCCGCTGCCTTCACCGCCGCCGCCACCTGTTCGTGAAGAGCCTTGTCGAGCGGGTCGGGGACCAGCTCGTCCCCGCGCGCAAGCCCGGCGATGGCATTGGCCGCGGCCATCAGCATCGCGTCCGAGAAGCGCCGCGCGCGCGCCTCGAGCGCGCCCTTGAACAGTCCCGGGAAGGCGAGCACGTTGTTGATGCCCTTGCCGTCGGCGGCGAAGGCGGCGCCCTGTTCGCGCGCCACCAGCGGCTCGATCTCCGGATCCGGGTTCGACAAGGCGAGTATCACCTGACCCTTCCTCACCCACTGCGGCCTGATGAGGCCCTTGACCCCGGTCGTGGCGATCACGATGTCGGCGCGCTGCATGAGCGATTCGAGCGGCACGCCCTCCCCGCCCGAGGCGATGAGCCGCTTCACGGCGTTCGGATTGCGGTCGGTGCCGAGCACGCGCTGCACACCATAGGCGCGCAGCAGGCGCACGATGCCGCTGCCGGCGGCGCCGAGGCCGATCTGCCCGACGGTGCTGTGGCAGAGGTTGACGTCCGAGCGGCGCGCGGCGTTGAGCAGGGCGGCCAGCGTCACCACCGCGGTGCCATGCTGGTCATCGTGCAGCACCGGCTTCTGCAGGCGCGCCTGCAGCAGCTGCTCGATCTCGAAACACTCGGGAGCGGCGAAGTCCTCGAGCTGGATGGCGCCGAAGGAAGTCGCGATCCCCGCGACGATATCCGCCACGCGCGCCGGCTGCGTTTCGTTGATGAGGATCGGCACGCCGTTGATGCCGACGAGTTCCGCGAACAACGCCGCCTTGCCCTCCATGACCGGAAGCCCCGCGAGCGCCCCGATGTTCCCCAGGCCCAGGACCGCCGTGCCGTTGGTGACGATGGCGACGGTGCGGCCGAGGGCGGTGAAATCCAGCGCCGCCTGCGGATCCTTCTGGATGGCCAGGCACACGCGCGCCACGCCCGGGGTATAGACATCGCGCAGCACCTGCCGGGTGTTGATCGGCAGGCTCGCCACGGTGCGGATCTTGCCGCCGCGGTGGCGATTGAACACCCGGTCCGACTTGCCGACGAAGCGCGCGGTCGGCAGTTGCCCGATGCGCTCATACAGCGAGCGGTCCGCCTCCTCGTCCATCTCGAGCGTGATCTCCCAGAGCGTACGGCCCTGGTCGCGTCGCAGTGCGGTCAGGTGCTCGATGGCCAGTCCCGCATCCGCGATCACCTGCAGCACCTTGGCGAGACTGCCGGGCTGGTGAACGGTCTCGACCAGGAGAATTTCCGGGATCTTCATGCGTCAAGCGTGCACCAACCTCCAGCGTGATTCCAGCTGCGGCAGGCGCGGATGTCGCCTCCCTTGGATACCCGCTATCATGCGCGCCCCCGACCGGGGGAGCCCCTTTGCAGGAGAGCACCGTGGCCAAAGCCGCCGGTTCCACCAACGCTGCCGCCGGCGACGCGGCACGCGCCGCGATCGACCCGCTGGATCTGTACGCAGTACGCGCCGCGCTCTCGGACGAGGAGCGCATGGTGCAGGAGTCGGTCGCACGGCTGATCGATGCCGAGGTGCTGCCGCTCATCCAGCGCTGCTTCGAGGAGCACCGCTTTCCGACGGAGTTGATCCCCCATCTCGCCTCGCTCGGGCTCCTCGGCTCCTCACTCACCGGTTACGGCTGCGCGGGACTGAATGCGATCTGCTACGGCCTGATCTGCCAGGAGCTGGAGCGCGGGGATTCCGGCATCCGCAGCTTCGTCTCGGTGCAGTCCTCACTGTGCATGTACCCCATCTGGGCCTTCGGCTCCGAGGAGCAGAAGCTCAGGTACCTGCCCGCCATGGCGCGCGGGGAACTCATCGGCTGCTTCGGCCTCACCGAGCCGCACGGCGGATCCGATCCCGCCAACATGAAGACCCACGCCAAGAAGCGCGGCACCGACTGGGTGCTGAACGGCTCGAAGATGTGGATCACCAACGGCTCGCTCGCCGATGTGGCGCTGGTGTGGGCCATGACACCTGAGGGGATCCGCGGCTTTCTCATCGACAAAGGCACGCCCGGGTTCTCGGCCCCCGCGATCGAGCACAAGTTCTCGCTGCGCGCTTCCGTCACTTCCGCGCTGTTCCTCGACAACGTGGTGGTGCCCGAGGAGCAGGTGCTGCCGGGTGTGCACGGACTGAAGGGCCCGCTGTCCTGCCTCACGCAGGCGCGCTACGGCATCTCCTGGGGAGTGATCGGGGCGGCGCAGGCGTGCCTCAGGCAGCTGCTGGATTACACCGCCACCCGCACCCTCTTCGGCCGGCCCTTGGCCGCCAACCAGATGATCCAGGTGCGACTCGCCGACATGGCCCGGCGGATCACCACCGCGCAGCTGCTGGCGCTGCAACTCGGGCGCCTGAAGGACTCAGGCGCCATGCAGCCGGCGCACGTGTCGCTCGCCAAGTGGAACAACTGTCGCATGGCACTCGATGTCGCCCGTGACTGCCGCGACATGCTCGGCGGCTCCGGCATCAGCGCCGAGTACGTGCCCATCCGCCACATGCTCAATCTCGAGAGCGTCATCACCTACGAAGGCACCGAGACCATTCACCAGCTCACCATCGGGCGCGAGCTGACCGGGCTCAACGCCTTCTGAGGCGCGCACCGGGCGGCATGCGCCGCCCGGTCCGGGGGCTCACTCTCAGCCGCCGCTCGCCGGCAGCGTCATCACCGCCGGACGCGCCAGGTAGAACCCGATCGCGAGCAGGATCAGGTAGGCGAGCAGAATGAAGGTCCAGCCCATGTTGTGGCGGATGACATCGCCTTCCTTGCGCACGAACTTGCTGGTCGACACCCCGACGCTCGCGGTTTGCGGCGCTATCGGTTTGCCGATTTCCGCGCCGACCGAATTCAGGGTCGGCAGCAGCAGTGGCGGCATGCCGAGCTGCGCTCCGACCAGCGCCTGGAACTTGCCGAACATGGCATTGGTCGAGGTATTCGAGCCCGACAGGGCCACGCCGATGAAGCCGAGCACCGGGGCGACGATGATGAACGCGGTGCCCATGCTCGAGAAGCCTTTCGCGAGCGATGCCGCCATGCCCGAATAATTGAAGGTGTACGCCAGCCCGAAGATGAACACGCCCACGAGGCACGCGCCCCACATCTGGTGGAAGGTACGGCGGAAAACTTCCCCGAGCTGAGCACCCTTGAGCCTGCCCATCGCCAGCAGCAACACGGCGACGATGATCCAGGAGGCGAGGATGGCGCTGCCGCCGATATAGGGCGCGAAATTGAACACGGCGGTCACGTTACCCTTGGCCGGGCAGCTGCTCGCGAGCGAGGAGCAGGCGATCGCCGTGGCCTTGAACCAGCTCACCTTCGGCAGCGGCGACCACGGGCCCGTCCAGGCCGCCACGACGATCAGCAGCACGGCGAACGGCAGCCACGCCTGCAGCACCTCGCCGGTCTTGAGCCCGTGTCCGCGGGTCTGCGTCGCCGTCGCGGCGCTCACCGGTACACCGCCATAACCCAGCACGGTCTTCGGCTGCCACACTTTCAGCAGCGCGAGCAGCGCGATGAAGCAGACCATGGCGCCGGTGATATCGGGCAGGTACGGCCCGAGGTGACGGGCCACCGGATACTGGCCGGCGATATAGCCGAGCGAGCCGACCACGGCGAGCGGCCAGCCGCCTTTCATGCCTTCCTTGCCCGAGACCAGGTACAGCAGCACCCACGGGGGCAGCAGCGCCAGCACCGCGACCACGGTGCCGACCGAGCCCGACAGCGCCAGCAGCGGATAGCCGGTCACGGCGGCGAGCGCGATGATCGGTGCGCCGAGCGCGCCATAGGAGACCGGTGCGTTATTGGCAATGGCCGCGACGCGGATCGCGTTCAAGTCGGAGATGCCGAGCGAGATCAGGATCGGCGCCACCACCGCCCACGGATAGCCGAAACCGACCAGGCCCTCGAGCAGCGCCCCGAAGGCCCACGCGAACAGCATGGTCTGTACGCGTACGTCCATGCCGCCGAGTGCGATCAGCCAGCGGCGGAAATTCTCGAACAGGCCGCTCACCCCCAGCGTGTTGAAGAGCACCATGCCCCAGATGGTGATCCAGTCAACGTTCCACACGCCGGTCGCCGCCCCATACACATAGGCGTGCGAGCCGTTGTCGAACGGCATCTTCCATACCCAGCTCGCGAGCGCGAAGGTGATGATCGAGCCGAGCAGCGTCGCCAGCCACGCCGGCAGGCGGAACACCGCCAGCATGACAAGCAGCGAGACTACGGGAATCAACGCCACCAGGCAGGTGAGCGTCAGGTTGTCGAGCGGGTCTATCAGTTGCGTGAACATGATTGCTCCCTCGATGTGCGGCGCGGTGTGTGCGTGTTATGTGTCGGGGGCGCCGCGGTTTGATTCTTATACTTGCGACTGTACAACCTAGCACGGGCGGCGGGCCGGCTCAAACTGGCCCGCCACGCGCAGCCCCGCAGCCCGGTACGCGCGGCCGCGCGGTGCGCGCGGGCGGCGCCGTTCAGCCAGCCTTCTTCATCCCGGCTGCGATCTTCTCGCCCTTTTCCATGAACCGCCGGTACGCCGGACGCTGCTGCACCCGGTTCGAGTACTCCTGGAACACCGGGCGGGACTCGAGAGCCTTCGTCATCATCCCGAAGCCGATCTGCGAGCCGATGTAGACATCGGCGGCACTGAAGTGCGCACCCAGGATATAGGGTCCGGGCGTCAGGGCTTTTTCCAGCGCTGCCACGGTGTCCTCGTAGCAGCCGTAGCCGAGCGCGCCCGGACGCGAGGCTGGCGGACGCGACAGCATGCGATCGATCACCGCCGGTTCGACGCAGCACCCGCCGAAGAACATCCAGCGGTAATAGGTGCCGCGTGCCGGGCTGTCCAGGGGTGGCGCGAGCCGCGCGGCGGGAAAGGCGTCGGCAAGGTAAGTGATGATGGCCCCGCATTCGGTCACCACGGTGCCGCGGTGCACGATCGCCGGAACCTTGCCCATGGGATTCACCGCCAGGTAGTGGGGCTTCTTCTGATCGCTCCTCTCCAGGTTCACCACCTCGAACCGGTAGGGTGCTCCCACTTCTTCCAGCATCCAGTGCACCATGCGCCCGCGGGACATGGGACTGCTGTAAAAGACGATTTCCTCGCTCATGTGTGCGCCCCCCTTGCCGGAATGTTACCCGAAGGTGCCGGCCGGGCGCAGGGTCGGCCTGGCGTGTTGTCTGGCGCTACCAGACGATGCCGAGCGCCAGCAGCGTCAGCAGCGCGAGCCAGTTGGCGAGTATCTCGCGGCTGATTGCCGGCTGGTGCACGTGCGGCGACAGCGAGGTCATGGAAGCTCCGAGGCTTGTGGCTACGGGCGTATTGGGCCACAACCGGGCGCTGCGTCCCGGGGCGCAAAAGTGCCGCGGCCGCGAAGAATTGTGGCGCAAAGTGGCAGCGCGGGCGCTTTAACCGCGCGTGCCCAGGCTGTAGCCTTGGCTCCATGAAACGCCTGGTCGCCATTGTCGAGGATGAGGCGGCAATCCGCGACAACTACGCGGCAGCGTTCCTGCGCGAGGGCTATGCGGTACGCACCTACGCCAACCGCGCGCAGGCCATGAGCGCGTTCGCCGCGCGCCTACCGGATCTCGCGGTCATCGACATCTCCCTCGAGGACGAACCGGAGGGCGGCTTCGAGCTGTGCCGGCAGCTGCGCGCGCTGTCCGCGGAGCTGCCGATCATCTTTCTGACCGCGCGCGACAGCGAGCTCGATGCGGTGTCGGGACTGCGCCTCGGTGCGGATGACTTCCTCACCAAGGACCTGAGCCTCGCGCACCTGATTGCGCGGGTGAATGCGCTGTTCCGCCGTGTCGAGGCGCTGCGCCGGCCCAACACGCCGGACGAGATCGTGCGCCGCGGCGCGCTCGCGCTCGATGCCGAGCGCATGCAGGCGCAGTGGGACGGCCAGGTGGTGCTGCTGTCGCTCACCGAATTCTGGATCGTGCATGCGCTGGCGCGCCACCCCGGGCACGTGCGCAACCGCCAGCAGCTGATGGACGCCGCCAACGTCGTGCTCGATGACAACACCATCACCTCGCACGTGAAGCGCATCCGGCGCAAATTCCAGAGCATCGATCCGAAGTTCGACGCCGTGCAGACCGTCTACGGCATGGGTTATCGCTGGGTCGAGTGACCCTCGCGGCTCATGTCGCTGCGCCTCAAGCTGCTGCTGCTCGGCCTTGCGACGCTGGTACTGCCCTGGGGCGGATGCCAGTACGCGCGCGAGATGGAGTCCGCGCTGCGCGAGGGGGAGCAGAACTCACTGCAGGCGGTCTCCCAGACCATCGCCGCATCGCTGCAGGGGCGCACGGATCTTCTGTATCGCGAAGCGCCGCCGCCCGCGGATGCCGCCGGCGCGCCGCCCGATGAGAACGCCGGCCACGCGTTCCTGCACAGCGGCCCCTATGACCTTAAGCCCCTGGCGCTGACGGCCGCACCGCTCCTCGACGGCTATTCCGACGACTGGCCGCACGATCCTTCCGCGTGGGCGTACTTCGCCAAGGACGATCGCCACCGCTTCGGCATCCTCACCGGGGTCTACGAGCGCATGCTGTACGTGCTGCTCGAGGTGCGCGACGAGCACCCGCTGTTCGATGCCCCCGGCACCAACCCGCTCGACCCGGCGAGCTTCGGTGACCGTGTGTGGCTCGGATTCCAGGACAGCCAGGGTGAGGAGCGGCAGGTATTTCTCGCCGCGCCCGGTCCGGGCGCGGTCACGGCGCGGCGCATCGAGACCGGAGAGTACGGCCAGCAGAGCGCGCCGATCGAGCCGCGCATCCGCGGCGCCTGGCAACCCATGAGCCACGGCTACCGCATGGAGCTGCGGGTTCCGCTGTCGATGCTCGGCAACGGCTTCGGGGTGCTGGTGGATGATCGTGACGCGCGCGGCGCCGAGCCGGTGAGCTACGGCACCCTGCGCAGCGATGACCTGCACACCCTCGGCCGCCTCATCGTGGCCGCCCCCGAGCTCAGCTCCTACCTCGCGCAGTTCATGCAGCCGGGGCTGAAGCTCGCCGTCACGGACCCCGACGGGCGGGTGCTCTCGCGTGCCGATGCGCTCGCGCAGCTGACGGGGCTGGGTTCCGAGACGCCTATGCTCGCGCGGCTGTACCGGCGCTTCGTCGACCGGCCCGGCACGAGGGCTCTGCTGGAATCCTCGGCCCCGATCTACGACCGTGATCACAAGGCACTCATCGGCAAGCTCGAGGTGACGCAGACCGCGAATCGCTGGATCCGCCTGCGCGATCACGCGCTCATGCGCATGCTGAACTTCAGTTTGAGCACCAGTGCGGTGGCGGTGAGCCTGATGTTCGCCTTCGCCGCCTGGCTGGCGCTGCGGCTGTCGCGGCTGCGCCAGGCGAGTGAATCGGCCCTGACGCGCACCGGGCTCGTCACCAGCTTTCCGGACACCGACGCGCGCGATGAGCTGGGAGATGTCGCCCGCGGCTTCTCCACGCTGTTGCAGCGGCTGAACGAATACACCAGCTACCTGCGCACGCTCGCGGGGAAGCTCGCCCACGAGATCCGCACGCCGCTCACCATCGTGCGTTCCTCCCTCGAGAACCTGGAGTCCGAACAGGTGCCGCCGGCCGCGCGCACCTACCTCGAGCGTGCCCGCCAGGGGAGCGAGCGCCTCAACGCCATTCTCATTGCCATGGGTGCGGCCACGCGGGTCGAGGAAGCGATCGGCAGTGCCGAACGGGTGAGTTTCGATCTGGTGCGGGTGCTTCAGTCCGCCGTGGCCGCCTACCGCGGCGCCTTCCCCGAACGCACTTTCCGCGCCGAGCTGCCCGCTGAAGCCGTGGTGATCCGCGGCGCCCCCGACCTCATCGTGCAGATGCTCGACAAGCTCATCGACAACGCCGTGGACTTCAGTCCCGCGGCAGCGCTCATCAGCGTGCGGCTGCGCCTGGATGCGCAGGCGGCGCTCATCGAGGTCGACAATCCCGGGCCCGCCTTGGCCGCGCAGCTCGAGGGGCGCCTGTTCGAGTCGCTGTGGCAATCGCGCGCCGGCGCCGACAGCCGGCCCCACTTCGGTCTCGGGCTGTACATCGTGCGACTGATCGCGGAGTTTCACGGCGGCGAGGCCTCGGCCGTCAACCTCCCCGACGGCAGCGGCGTGCGTTTCATGGTGAGCCTGTCCCGCTGAGTGCTGTGTTTCCCGGTGGGGCATTCGCTGCACGGCCCCCTGGGGAGTAGTACGCAGGGGGTTGTCAGCAAATTGCGACATAGAGATTTTCTTTGGAATTAGTATAATTGCATGAGGAAAACACCGTCCGAACAATAGTTTCCGACACTGAGCGGGTGGGTTTTCGAGACACTGGTGATGCGCAGAAGCTGCACGAAATCTGGAAGGACATACCAACAGAAACCTGGGGATCGACGCGGGCACGGGTAACGACAGCTGCTAACTTGTTGTAGTTGTCCGGAACGTTTGACGCGCGGATGAACACGCGGGCCTCGCAATAGAAGCCGGAGCATCGGCTCCAACGTTTCAGCCGGAAAGTTTAATGCTCGTGAAGACGCGACGTGCGAGAGCGCTGCGCGGATTCAGTTGAATCCGCGAGGTGCGCTGCGTACGAGCTGACAGCGACCTACCCGGTCGTCGAACGATGAAGCAGCAACCCTCAAGCCCCGCCACCTGAGCGGGGCTTTTTTTTGCCTGCGATAATCCTTCAGTGGGGTCACAGCGCAAGGGTAGGTGATGATGAGCCAGCTGGCGGCCAGCGGCGTCGGATTGCTGCTCGCGCTCTCGGTGCTCGGGATCGTCGCGCGCCGTGCGCTGGGGAGCCGCCTCCTCTACGCAGCCTGCTTCGCTGTCTGTGCGGGCCTTGCGGGCGTGGCGCTGCTCACGCTGCTCGCGCCGGGCGGCGGGTTCGAGATGCTCGCGATTCCCCTCGGGCTGCCGCTCCGCCGCACATTCCTCGGCCTGGATCCGTTGAGCGCCGCCTTCGCCGTCATCGTCAACCTGGCCGCTGCGATCGTGAGCGGCTATGCCATCGGCTACGCGGCGCACGCGCGCGAGCCGCAGCGGGTCCTGCCCTTCTACCCTGCCTTCATCGCCGGCATGAATCTGGTGCTGCTGGCACAGGATGCGTTTTCCTTCCTGGTCGGCTGGGAGCTCATGTCGCTCGCCTCCTGGGCGCTGGTGCTGAGCGAGCACCGCTCAGCCGAGAACCGCCGCGCCGCGCTGGTTTATATCGTCATGGCATCCGGCGGTGCCCTGACGCTCCTGCTCGCGTTCGGTCTGCTCGCCGGCCCCCAGGGCGGATACTCGTTCGAGGAGATCCGGCGCGTGAGCGCCCCCGGCGTGGGCCCGATCGTTCTGCTGCTCGCGCTGCTGGGAGCCGGCTCCAAGGCGGGACTGGTGCCGCTGCACGCGTGGCTGCCGCTCGCGCACCCGGCCGCGCCGAGTCACGTCTCCGCATTGATGAGCGGGGTCATGACCAAGGTGGCGGTCTATGGCTTCGTGCGGCTGGTGTTCGACCTCGCCGGTCCCCCGGCATGGTGGTGGAGCGTTCCGGTACTGGTGATCGCCGGCGTCACCGCACTCATGGGCGTGCTGTACGCGTTGATGGAGCACGATCTGAAGCGCCTCCTCGCGTATCACACCGTCGAGAACATCGGCATCATTTTCATCGGCCTGGGGCTCGCCCTGGCGTTCGAAGCGAACGGACTGGGCGCCGCGGCGGCGCTGGCGTTCGCGGCGGCGATCTTCCACGTATTCAATCACTCGCTGTTCAAGAGTCTGTTGTTCATGGGTTCGGGCGCGGTGCTCAATGCGAGCGGCGAACGCGACATGGAACACCTCGGCGGACTCATTCATCGCATGCCGGTGACGGCCGTGGCGTTCCTCGCCGGATGCATCGCCATCTCGGCACTGCCGCCCTTCAACGGCTTCGTCTCCGAATGGCTCACGTTCCAGGCGATTCTCCTGAGCCCGCAGCTGCCGCAGTGGGTTGCCAGACTCCTGGTCCCCGCCGTCGGCGCGACGCTTGCCTGTTCGGCTGCGCTCGCCGCGGCATGCTTCGTCAAGGCGTTCGGCATGACCTTTCTGGGGCGCCCCCGCTCGATGCCGGCCGCGGCCGCGGCCGAGACCGACCGCTTCTCGCAGATCGCGATGCTCCTGCTCGCGCTGCTGTGTCTGCTCACCGGGATCCTGCCCGGTTTCGTTCTCGACAGCCTGGGCGCCGTGACGCAACTGGCGGTCGGTGCGCGGCTCGCGCCCCAGTCCGGGGCGGCGTGGTTGCGCATCGTGCCGATCGACATCGGCCGCAGCGCCTACAGCGGGCTGTTCGTGTTCGTCATGATTGTGCTCGCCGCCGCCACCACCGCCTTCGCGGTGCGCCGCGTGGCCTCGCACGCCCTGCGACGCTCTCCCGCCTGGGACTGCGGTTTCCCGGATACGAGCCCCGCGACGCAGTACACCGCGGCAAGCTTCGCGCAGCCCATCCGGCGCGTGTTCGGCAGTGTCGTCTTCCGGGCGCGTGAGCAGGTCACCATGCCGAAGCCCGGTGATACCGCAGTGGCGCGGCTGCAGGTGCAGCTTCGCGACACGGTGTGGGATGCACTCTACGTGCCCGTCATCCGGCTCATCGAGGCCACGGCCGAGCGATTGAACCGGATGCAGTTCCTGACCATCCGCAACTATCTGACGCTGGTGTTCGTGGCGCTGGTCGCGCTGCTGATCATCGTCGGGACCTGGCGATGAGCTACTCCGACTGGCTCATCCAGCTGGCGCAAACGGCTCTGGTCCTGGGGACAGCTCCGCTCTTGTCCGGCGTCACGCGCAAGATCCGCGCCCGGCTCCTGCGCCGCCAGGGCGCCTCGGTCCTGCAGCCCTATCTCGACCTGCTGAAACTGATCCGCAAGGAGGCGGTCATCGCCGAGAACGCCTCGTGGCTGTTCCGTGCCGCCCCCTACCTGATCCTCGCCACGACCTGGGTGGCCGCCGCACTGGTGCCGACGTTCGCGAGCGGTCTGCCGGCGGGAGCCGCCGCCGACATCATCGTCATCGTCGCGCTGCTCGGAACCGCACGTTTCCTGCTGGCGCTCGCCGGGCTCGATGTCGGCACGAGTTTCGGCGGCCTCGGCTCGAGCCGCGAAATGCTGTTCGCCTCGCTCGCGGAGCCGGCCATGCTGATGGCGGTGTTCACGCTGTCGCTCTTTGCCGGCTCGACGCAGCTGTCGTCGATCTCGGCCTACATGCTCGGACCCGGCGCCGGCGTCAACATCTCCCTCGCCCTCGCCCTGGTGGCCCTCATCATCGTCTCGATCGCAGAGAACGCCCGCATTCCGGTCGATAATCCCGCCACCCACCTCGAGCTGACCATGGTTCACGAGGCCATGATTCTCGAGTACTCCGGCCGTCACCTGGCGGTGATCGAGGCGGCCGCGGCGGCGAAGCTGCTCTTGTACCTGTCGCTCATCGCGTGCGTGTTCACGCCCTGGGGTACGGCGGTGGCCGGTAGTGGAGCGCTCGCCTACGCCATCGGGCTCCTCGCCTGGGCGGTGAAGCTCGCGGCGCTGGCGTTCTTCCTGGTGCTGTTCGAGACCGCCATCGCCAAGATGCGCGTGTTCCGCGTGCCGGAGTTCCTCGGCATCGCCCTCATGCTGGGGCTACTCGGAACGATCCTGCTGTTCGTCTCGAGGGTCTCGCGATGAGCCCGCTGGACAGTGATATCGCCCATCTGCTGGCCGGCTCCATGGTGCTCTTGAGCTTCTTGCTGCTGTATCAGGACCGGATGTTTGCGCTCCTCAACGTGTTCGCGTTCCACGCCTTTGCGCTCGCGGGCTCGGTCGCCTGGCAGGCCTATCTGCAGCGCGCGCCGCACCTGTTCATCACGGCGCTCATCGCCCTGCTGTTCAAGGGCGTGATCATTCCCATCGCCCTGCGCCGTATCGTGGTGCGTCTGGGGATTCATCGCAGCATCGAGACCGTCGTCAGCATCGGACCGACGATGCTGTTCGGCATCGCGCTGGTGGGGCTGTCGATCGTCGTCATGCTGCCGGTGACACAAGCGGAAGGGCCCTTCGTGCGCGAGGATCTCGCCTTCGCCCTCTCGGTGCTGCTGCTCGGATTCCTGATGATGGTGACGCGCCGCAACGCCGTGAGCCAGGTCATCGGATTCATGTCGCTCGAGAACGGTCTGGTGCTCGCCGCGAGCGGCGCGCGTGGCATGCCGCTGGTGGTGGAGATCAGCGTCGGGTTCTCGGTGCTCATCGCCTTCATGGTCATCAGCATTTTCCTGTTCCGCATCCGCGAGCGCTTCGACACGGTGGATCTGCAGGCCCTCGACCTCTCGCGCGGTGAGTCCTCATGAGCGCCTCCATGGGACAGCTGGCGCTCACCGCACTGCTGTGCACCCCCGCCCTCGGCGCGCTGCTGCTGGCGGCGATCCCGAGGTACCGGCTCGCCGCGGCGGTGAACGTGAGCGTGTGCGCACTGACGCTCGCCAGCGCCGCGGCGCTCTACCGGCACCGGCCGCAGCCTTCGTTGTATCTGCTGGTCGATGACCTCAATACGGTGTTCCTCGTGGTCGGCGCGCTGGTGGGCTTCAGCACCAGCGTGTTCAGCGCCGGCTACATCGCGCACGAGCTGCAGACGCGCCGCCTGAAGGTGCAGGATCTGCGCTTCTATCACGCCATGTACCAGCTGCTGATGTTTGCCATGAATCTCGCGCTGGTGTCGAACAACATCGGACTCATGTGGGTGGCGATCGAGCTGGCGACCCTCACCACCGTGATGATGGTGGGCATCTACCGCAGCAAGGAAGCGCTCGAGGCCGCCTGGAAATACTTCATTCTCGGCTCGGTCGGTATTGCGCTCGCGCTCTTCGGCACGATCCTGGTGTACCTCGCCGCGCAGGAGCACCTGGGCCAGGGCATGGCGGCGATGGCCTGGGACCGCCTCGCGGCGAGCTCGGCGGGCTTCGATCCTTCGCTCCTGAACCTGGCGTTCGTCTTCCTGCTGCTCGGCTACGGCACCAAAGTGGGCCTGGTGCCGGTGCACGCGTGGCTCCCGGACGCGCACGCCGAGGGCCCGACGCCCATCTCGGCGGTGCTCTCCGGCCTGTTGCTCAACGTGGCGCTGTTTGCGCTGTTGCGATTCAAACTGATCATCGCCGGAAATTCGCACGTGCTCGCGCCCGGCCCGATGATGGTGACCATGGGCCTCACCTCGCTGCTGTTCGCGGGTTTCATGCTCTACCGGCGCCGCGACATCAAGCGCCTGTTCGCGTATTCCTCGATCGAGCACATGGGCATCATCACGCTCGCGTTCGGCCTGGGCGGGCCGCTGGCGAGCTTCGCAGGTCTCCTGCACATGACCATGCACAGCCTGACGAAGTCCGCCATCTTCTTCGGCGTCGGCTACATTTCCCAGCTCGAGGGCACGCAGCGCACCGCGGACATCCGCGGGCTCACGCACAGTCAACCGCTGCTCGGGTGGCTCTTGGTGTTGAGTGTCGTCGCCATCGCAGGCATGCCGCCGTTCGGGATCTTCACCAGCGAGTTCCTGCTGGTGACCTCCACCTTCCCACGCTCGCCGTGGCTCGCGATCGCGCTGGTGGCCGGGCTCCTGATCGCCTTCAGCGCCCTGGCGCTGCGGCTTCAGGGCCTCGCCTTCGGCGACACCGACAAGCGACACCGGCTGCCGGCCTGGCGTCTCGCGCCCATGACGCTGCATCTGGCGCTGGTGGCGGCGGCGGGGGTCTACCTGCCCGGACCCGTCGTCGCCTGGTTCCGCCACGTGGCGAGCCAGCTCGGGTAAGGAGGCATCTGTGCTCAAGGCGCTGTTCGCAGATTCCGTACCGGATGGCGCGCATTACGGCTGGCCGCGGGTGCCGGTCGACCCTGATGTGTGGCGTGCGATCGGTGCCGCCTTGCGCGAAGGCAAGCTCGACCTGCTCGGGCTGTGGGGGGATCTGGGCGCGGTGCAGTGCGTGCTGTATGAGCCCGCCACGCGCCAGATCGCGAGTGCTTCGCTCGATGCGCGCTCGGGCAAGGTGCCCTCGCTGGCACAGTTCCACGCCCCGGCATCGCGCCTGGAGCGCGCGGCGAGTGATCTGTTCGGCATCGAGTTTACGGGGCTTCCCGATCGACGGCCGTGGCTCGACCATGGGCGCTGGCCCCTGCGGCATCCCTTGGCCGAAGTGTCGCATCCGGGCGCGGCCCTGCCGCCCTATCCGTTTCTCAAGGCCGAGGGCCCGAGCCTGCATCAGATCCCGGTAGGTCCGGTGCACGCGGGAATCATCGAGCCGGGTCATTTCCGCTTCACGGCGAGCGGGGAAACGGTGGTGCGGCTCGAAGAGCGCTTAGGCTACACGCACAAAGGCATCGAAAAGCTCCTGGCGGGCAAGTCGATCGACGAAGCCGCACGGCTTGCGGCGCGGGTGTCCGGGGACAGCACCGTGGCGTACTCGCTGGTGTTCGCGCGCGCGGTGGAAGCCGCGCTCGAGTCGCCCCCGCCGCCGCGCGGGCTGTGGTTGCGGGCGGTGATGGCCGAGCTCGAGCGGATCGCGAATCACCTGGGCGACGTGGGAGCGATCTGCAACGACGCCGCGTTCTCGATGATGCACGCGGAGTGCGGCATCCTGCGCGAAGAGACTCTGCGCGCCTGCGCCAGCGCCTTCGGGCATCGCCTGATGATGGACTGCGTCGTACCGGGCGGTGTCGCCGCGGATCTCGAGCCCGCCGGCGCTGCGGCGATCCTCGCCCTCACCCAAAGCCTGCGCGGGCAATTCCCGGAGCTGGTGGAGCTGTACGAGAACACCGCCTCGCTCCAGGATCGCACCGTCGGCACGGGCGTCGTGTCGGGCGCGCTCGCGGCGCAGTTCGCCGCACCCGGTTATGTCGGCCGCGCCTCGGGGCGCGCATTCGATGTACGCATCTGCCTGCCCTATCCCCCGTACGATGCGGCGCCGCTTAAGATCGCGGCCCGCTCCGAAGGAGATGTCGATGCGCGCGTGTGGGTGCGCATCCAGGAGATCCAGCACAGCATCGGCTGGCTCGAGCGCGCGCTCGCCTCGCTCCCCGCCGGCCCGGCGCATCTGCCCGTGCGGGCCGTGCCCGCTGTCAGCGTCGAAGGCGCGGCGCTGGTGGAAGGCTTTCGCGGCGACGTGCTCGGCTACGTGCGCATCGGTCCCGGACGGCGCATCGAGCGCTGCTACCTGCGCGATCCCTCGTGGCTGCTGTGGCCGCTGCTGGAGGCGGCGATCGAGGGCAACATCGTCGCGGACTTCCCCCTGTGCAACAAGTCCTTCAACTGCTCCTACTCCGGACATGATCTGTAGCTCCACCGGCACTCGCTAGGCAATCATGCGCAGACGTCTGTTCAAGAACCTCATCACGGCACCGTGCACGGAAGCGCTGGGCGAGGCGACCGAGCGCTTCGAGGCCGCGGGTGAGGAGCTGCGCGGCGTGATCGCCCGCACGCTCGGGCGCAGTCTCGCGATCCGCGAAGTGGATGCCGGCTCGTGCAACGGCTGCGAGCTCGAGATCCACGCCCTCGGCAACGCCTTCTACGACATCGAGCGCTTCGGTATCCGCTTCGTCGCCTCACCCCGCCACGCCGACGTGCTCTTGGTGACGGGCCCCGTCACGCTCAACATGCGCGAGGCCCTCGAGCGCACGTACGCCGCCACGCCCGCCCCCAAGTGGGTCGTGGCGGCCGGGGACTGCGCCGCCGGCTGCGGAGTGTTCGCCAACAGCTATGCGTGTGTCGGCGCGGTCTCGAAAGTCGTTCCGGTCGACCTCGTGATCCGCGGCTGCCCGCCCACTCCGACGCAGCTGCTGCAGGGATTGCTGTGGCTGCTCGGCCGCGCGCCCGCCGCCGTCAGCCGACCCGCAGGTAGTTGAGGATTCCGCGCGCCGCCTCGCGCCCTTCGAACACCGCGGTTACCACCAGGTCGGCACCGCGCACCATGTCCCCGCCGGCAAACACCTTCGGGTTGGTGGTCTGAAACGGTTGCGCAGGGTGCGCCGACACACGTACCCGCCCGTTGTCGTACAGGCGGATCTGATGCGCGTCGAACCACTGCGGCGGACTGGGCAGGAAGCCGAAGGCGATGATGACTGCGTCCGCCGGCACGATCTGCTCCGAGCCCGCCACGGCCTGGGGCACGCGCCGCCCGCGCGCATCCGGCTCACCGAGGCGCGTTTGCACCAGCTTCACGCCCTCAACCTGCTCGGCGCCCACGATCTCGATCGGCTGACAGTTGAAGAGAAATTCGACCCCTTCCTCACGGCTGTTGCGGTAGTCGCGCCGCGAGCCGGTCATGTTGCCCTCGTCACGCCGGTAGGTGCAGGTCACCGACTGCGCCCCCTGGCGGATGGCGGTGCGGTTGCAGTCCATGGCGGTATCACCGCCCCCCAGCACCATCACGCGCTTGCCGCGCAGGCTGATGAGCGAGTTGGCGCTGCCCGGGAACCCCAGCTCGTGGCGGATGTTGGAAATGAGGTACGGCAGCGCCTCGTACACTCCCGGCAGATCCTCGCCCGGAAAACCGCCCCTGACATAGGTGTAGGTCCCCATGCCGAGGAACAAGGCATCGTATTCTCCCAGCAGGCTCCCGAAGGCCTCGGCGCCGACTTCGCTACCGAGGCGAAACTCGACCCCCATGTCGGCCATGATCTCGTGGCGCGTCTGCAGCACCTCCTTCTCGAGCTTGAAGGGCGGGATGCCGAAGGTGAGCAGTCCGCCGATGCGCTCGTGCCGGTCGAACACCACCGGCTGCACGCCGTTGCGCACCAGGATGTCGGCGCACGCGAGGCCCGCCGGTCCCGCGCCGACGATGGCGACGCGCTTGGTTGTAGGCTGCACGTTCGACATGTCGGGCCGCCAGCCGGCCTTGAGCGCCTCGTCGGTGATGTACTTCTCGATCGCACCGATGCTGACCGCGCCCAGGCCGTCATTCAGCGTGCAGGCGCCCTCGCACAGGCGATCCTGCGGGCAGATGCGGCCACACACCTCGGGGAGCGAGTTGGTCTTGTGGGACAGCTCCGCCGCCTCGAACAGATTCCCCTCCTCGATCAGCTTCAGCCAGTTGGGGATGTAGTTGTGCACCGGGCACTTCCACTCGCAGAAGGGATTCCCGCAGGCGATACAGCGCCCCGCCTGCTGCGCCGCGCCGCCCGCATCGTAGGAGCCGTAGATCTCGCGGAAATTGCCTACCCGCGCCTCGACCGCCATCTTGGGCGGATCCGCGCGCGGGATGTCGAGGAATTGCAGGTTCTTGTCGGCCATGCGTTGCGCAACCCTCAGGCCGCGCGCCGCAGGCTGTCGACCAGCGAGTCGATGGAGGCCGCCTTGGGCTTTACCACCCAGAACTTGGGTAGAAAGGTGCGCAGGTCATTCACGATCTCCCCGGCCCAGACGCTGGCGGTCTCGGCGACGTGCCGCTCGAGCAGCGCCTCGAGATGCTGCACGTTCGATTGCATGGCCTCGGGGTGAATGCGGCTGATATCGATGAGCTCGTGGTTGTAGCGATCGACGAAGTTGCGCTCCAGGTCCAGCACGTAGGCGAAGCCGCCGGTGAAGCCGGCGCCGAAGTTGATCCCGGTGCGCCCCAGCACGCATACCGCGCCTCCGGTCATGTACTCGCAGCAGTGATCGCCTGAACCCTCGATCACCGCCACCGCGCCTGAATTGCGCACCGCGAAGCGCTCACCGGCGCCGCCGGCGGCGTACAGCTCCCCGCCGGTAGCGCCGTACAGGCAGGTGTTGCCCATGATGATGGTGTCCTTCGCCACGAAGCGCGCGCGGCCTGGGTGGCGCAGCACGATCCGGCCGGCCGCCATGCCCTTGCCGACGTAGTCGTTGGCATCCCCTTCCAGGTACAGGTTGAGGCCGCCGGCATTCCATACGCCGAAGCTCTGTCCGGCGTTGCCGCTGCAGCGCACGGTGAGCGGGGCATCCTCCATGCCGTAGTTGCCCCAGCGCCGCGCGATCTCGCCCGAGACGCGCGCGCCGATGGAGCGGTTGAAGTTGCTGAGCTCGTAGTGCCATTCGCCGCCGCTCCGGTTCTCGATGGCACTGCGCATGTCGCGCACCATGCGCTCGGCGAGCTCGCCCTGATCGAAGGGCGCATTCGAGGGCGTGGTGCAGAACTGCGGTGCATCCGCGGCCATGCCGCCCGCGGACAGGATGGGGGTGAGGTCGAGCTTGCGCTGCCGCGAGGTAGCGCCGCCGTGCACCTGCAGATACTCGGTGCGGCCGATGAGCTCCGCGAGCGTGTGCACCCCGAGGGAGGCGAGGATCTCGCGCACCTCGAGGGCGACGAAGCGGAAGTAGTGGATCACCATCTCCGGCAAGCCCGTGAAGTACTTCGAGCGCAGCACGTTGTGCTGGGTGGCGATGCCGGTGGTGCAGTTGTTCAGATGGCAGATGCGCAGGTACTTGCACCCGAGCGCCACCATCGGCGCGGTACCGAAACCGAAGCTCTCCGCGCCGATGATCGCCGCCTTCACCACATCGAGCCCGGTCTTGAGCCCCCCGTCGGTCTGCAGGCGCACGCGGTGGCGCAGATCGTTGCGGCGCAGCGTCTGATGGGTCTCCGCGAGCCCGAGCTCCCACGGCGTGCCGGCGTACTTGATGGATGACAGCGGGCTCGCGCCCGTGCCGCCGTCGTACCCGGAGATGGTGATCAGGTCGGCGTACGCCTTGGTCACCCCGGCGGCGACGGTGCCCACCCCGGGCTCCGCCACCAGCTTCACCGACACCAGCGCCTGGGGGTTGACCTGCTTCAGATCGAAGATCAGCTGCGCCAGATCCTCGATCGAGTAGATGTCGTGATGAGGCGGCGGGGAGATCAGCCCGACCCCGGGGCGCGCGAAGCGCAAAGTCGCGATCATGTCGTTGACCTTGTGACCGGGGAGCTGCCCGCCCTCGCCGGGCTTGGCCCCCTGGGCGATCTTGATCTGCAGCACCTCGGCGTTGATCAGGTACTCGGGGGTCACGCCGAAGCGCCCGGAAGCCACCTGCTTGATCTTGGAGTTGCGCTCGGTGCGATAACGCGCCGGATCCTCGCCCCCCTCGCCGGAGTTGGAGCGCGCGCCCAGTCGGTTCATGGCAATCGCCAGCGCCTCGTGCGCCTCGGGCGAGAGCGCGCCGAGGGACATGCCGGCGCTGTCGAAGCGCGCGAGAATCGCCTCCGAGGGCTCCACCTCCGCGAGCGGGATCGGTCGCGCGGCGCTCTTGAGCGCGAGCAGGTCCCGGAACGTGGAGGCGGGACGCTCGTTCACCAGGCGCGCGAACAGCTTGTAGTGCTCATAGTCCCCGGAGATCACCGCGGCCTGAAGCGCCGCGATCACGTCCGGGTTGTACATGTGGTACTCGCCGCCGTGCATGTACTTGAGCAGCCCCCCCTGCGCGATCGCCTCGCGCGGATTCCACGCCCGCGCGGCGAGCTCTTTCAGGTCGGCCTCGAGATCCTCGAAGTCCGCGCCGGCCACGCGGCTCGCGGTGCCCGTGAAGCACAGCTGCACCACGTCCTCCGCCAGTCCCACGATCTCGAACAGCTGCGAGCTGCGGTAACTGGCGATGGTGGAGATGCCCATCTTCGACATGATCTTGAACAGGCCTTTTCTAAGTCCGGCACGGTAGCTGCGCCCGAGCTCGAGGCGCGCCGCGAAGTCGAGCTTCACGCGGCCGCGGCGCATCATCTCGAACAGCACCTGGTACGCCATGTACGGATACACCGCGGTCGCCCCATAGCCGATCAGGCAGGCGAAGTGATGCGGCTCGCGCGCCGTGCCGGTCTCGATGAGCAGGTTGCACTTGCAGCGCAGGCCGGTCTTCAGCAGGTGCTGGTGCACCGCTGCGGTCACCAGCAGCGCGTGGGCGGGAATGCGGCCCCTGACCAGGTAACGATCCGACAGCAACAGCACCAGCTTCCCCTCGCGCACCGCGCTCTCCGCCTGCGCGCACAAGCGCAGGATCGCCCGGCGCAGCCCCTCCGCGGGCTCGTACTGCAGGTCGATGAACTCGTGCGTCACCTCCTCGATCGCCAGGATCTGACGGAGCTTTCTTTGTGAGAGGATCGGGGAGCCGAGCACGATCTGGCGCGCGTGCCCGGGCGCGGGCTGGAAAATGTTGCATTCCGGTCCGATCTGCGTCTGCAGCGACATCACGATCGATTCGCGCAAGCTGTCGATGGGCGGATTGGTGACCTGGGCGAACTGCTGGCGGAAGTAGTCGTAGAGGGAGCGCACCGTGTGCGACAGCACCGGCATGGGCGTGTCATCGCCCATCGAGCCCACCGCTTCGTTCTCGTCCTGCGCCAGCACGCGGATGATGTCGTCGCGCTCTTCCTGCGTGACGTTGAACATCTTCTGATACAGCGACAATGTGTCGCGATCCATGGGCTCGGCCGCGAGCCGCGCGTCCACCAGATCGCTCTCCAGATAACGCACGCCCTGGCGCAGCCAGCTCTTGTAGGGGTGGCGCTTCTTGAGGATCTCATCGATGTCCGGGGAGGCGAGCAGCGTGCCGCTGTGCAGGTCGAGCGCGATCATGTCCCCGGGTCCGAGCTTGCCCTTCTTCACCACGTCCTCGGGCTGGTAGTCCCACACCCCGGTCTCGGAGGCGACGGTGAGCACACGGTTGCTCGTGATGCAGAAGCGCGCCGGGCGCAGGCCGTTGCGATCCAGCGTGCACAGCGCAAAGCGGCCGTCGGTCAGCACCACCCCGGCCGGGCCGTCCCACGGTTCCATGTGCACCGAGTAGTACTCGTAGAAGGCGCGCAGATCCGGGTCGAGCGAATCCAGGCCGTGCCAGGCCGGCGGGATGAGCAGCCGCATGGCATGCAACGGATCGAGCCCGCCCATCAGCAGCACCTCGAGCATGTTGTCCAGGCTCTGGGAGTCCGAGCCGCTCATCGATACCAGCGGCAGCGCCTCCTGCAGGTCGGGCAGGAGCGGGGAGCGCAGCAGCGGTCCGCGCGCCGTGGCCCAGTTGCGGTTGCCCTGGACGGTGTTGATCTCGCCGTTGTGGGCGAGGTAGCGATACGGGTGTGCGAGGCGCCACTGCGGCAGGGTGTTGGTGGAGAAGCGCTGATGGAACACGGCCACCGAGCTCTCGAGGCGCGGATCGGCCAGATCCGGATAGAACTGCGCCAGGTACTGCGGCATCACCATGCCCTTGAAGACGATGGTGCTGGCCGAGAGACTCGGCACGTAGAACACCGGATCCCCGGCCAAGGCTTTCTCGGTGAGGCGGCGCGCCATGAACAAGCGCCGGTTGAACGCCGCCTCGTCGATATCCTCGGCCCCGGCTTTCACGAACAGCTGCTCGATGAGCGGCAGCGTCCTCAGCGCTTGCTCACCACAGGCGCCCGGGTCCACCGGCACCACTCGCCAGCCGGCGACCTCCAGCCCCTGCCGCGCGAGCTCCGCGGCGAGCGCCACGCGGGCCTCGCCGGCTTGCTGCGCATCGCGCGACAGAAACACCAGCCCGGAGGCGAAGCGCGGGCCGAGCTCGATGCCGGCCTCCGCGGCCACCGCGCGCAGGAAGGCTTCCGGTCTCTTCAGCAGCAGGCCGCAACCGTCGCCGGTCTTGCCGTCGGCGGCGATCGCGCCGCGATGCGTGAGGCGATTGAGGGAGGTCATGGCGGTGCGCACCAGCCAGTGGCTCGGCGCATCGTCGAGGCTCGCAATCAGGCCAAATCCGCAGCTGTCGCGCTCGTACGCGTCTTGATGGAGTCCTGCGGGCGGAGCGTGCATGAGGCGGCCTCGTCTTGGTGCAGCTGCAGGTACGTCTGCCCTGCGGACAAGCGGCCGCTGGGCGAAACGATCCGGCAATTCATGCGCTCAGGAGGTCCGCAGGACCCTTGGGTCCGCGAATGTCAGTCGAGGCCCGACGGGGTGAGACCCAGGCCCTCCCGTCGATCGACTGTCTTACACCATCACTATGCTTTCGATAATACCGGCCCGCGAGGGGCTTGCAAGAGCGTTCTGCTAGGGACGCCGGCGGATGAAAGCGGGAATCAGCCGTGCCTTGGCCGACAGCTGTACCAGCGTATGCGCACGCTTGAGGCGCGTCGCCTCCAGGCGGGCGCTGAGCACCCACCAGGTCGCCGCCCGGCGCGGGCTGTAGCGGATGGTGTAGCGCTCCTCGTCCACGCGTTTGCGGATGCCGTCGCTACCGACTCGGGCCAGGTGATGCCCGGCTTGCCGGCGGCGCGCTTGTAGAAACCCACCACGAGCTCCCCAGCGGTGCCGTGATGGCGCTGCAGCCATTGGCGGAACTCGGCGGCTGTGCGAAAGAATTTCGGCGTCATGCGAGCGTGGAACTTATCGGCGTTGATCTTAGCGCGTTGTGTGAAACGCCTCTTGCACGGGGGCGCCGGCTGCTCCAAGATCCGCGCCGCCGTATCTTCAGCGGCGATCGAGGTGCTGGCACCGAAATGAAGCAGCGCAAAGTGTCGACTGACAGCGACCCTGGGCCCCGCCTTCAACGTCTGAACGAGTACCTGGAGAGAAATTTCCCCGATTTCTTCGCCGAGGCGCGCTTCCAGGTCGGGGACGATGATTACTTTCTGTACGCCCGCTTCGGGCAGTACCTCGCGCGCAGCATCGAGCAGAACCGCGCCTCGGGACGGCTCATCAGCCGCGGCTTTGCGGTGCTGAACCGCATGGCGCGCGCCTCAAGGCGCAACCCCCGCATCCGGCAGATGCTGGTCTCGGGACCCCTCGAGTACATCCTCGATGCGCCGCGGGCGCGGGCCCTGGCGCGCAAGCGGCTGTGCGCCACGGCGCAGGGTTATCTCGAGAGCCTGTGCGAGTGAGTGCTTAAGACCGAACCTCTACGGCGGCTCGCGCACCGTGAGTGCGATGCTCACCCGCTGCGTACGGCGCACGACCTGCAGATTGAGCGTGCTTCCGGGCGCCACGCGGCTCAAGCGCCGATGCAGCGCATCGACGCCGTCGACCGGCTGATCGTCCACGGCCACGATCAGATCCCCGGGCTGCAGATCCGACTCCGCCGCCGGTCCCTGGCTCTCGCGCGACAGCACTTCGACCGCGCGCGCCGCGGTGAGCCCCAGCGCCCGCACCAGTCGCAGATCGATCGGCCGGTCGCGCGCCCCTACGCCGAGCCAGGCGCGGCGCACGCGTCCCTGGGTGAGGATCTCCGTCAGCACCCATTGCGCGGTCGAGGCGGGGATGGCGAAGCCGATGCCCTGCGCAATGGCGATGATTGCGGTGTTGATGCCCACCACGCGGCCGCGCGCGTCCACGAGCGGCCCGCCGGAGTTTCCGGGATTGAGCGCCGCGCTGTGCTGCACGACGCCTTCGATCAGGCGGCCGTGGCGGCTGCGGAGCGAGCGTCCGAGCGCGCTCACGACGCCGGCGGACACCGTCGACTCGAACCCGAATGGATTGCCGACCGCCACCACGAGCTGCCCGGCACGCAGGCGCTGACTGCTGGCGAGCTGCGCGTAGGGCAGCGCCCCGGCCTGCGCACGCAGCACCGCCAGATCGGTGGCCGGATCGCGGCCGGTGACGACGGCCGGTACGCTGCGACCGTCGATGAACGTGACGCGCGCCTGCGCGACGCGCTGCACCACGTGCTCGTTGGTGAGGAGATACCCGTCGGGCGTCACGACCACCCCCGAGCCCGCGCCACCGCGCGCCTGCTCGGCTTCCGCAGCGCCTCCCACGTACACGCTGACCACCGCCGGACCCACCTCATCGACCGCGCCCACGACAGCGGCCGAATAGGCGTCCAGGGGCTCGGGCGTGGATGAGGGCTCCGGCGGCACGGTATCGAGCATTGCGCAGGCATTGGGACCGGACGGACAAAAACAAGGGCTGGCTGCGGCAGAGCGAACCGCGCCCTGAGCCGGCGCTGCCGATTCCTGCGAGAATCCTAACCTGGCCATGATCTCGCTCGCCCAAACCGCCATCCTGCTGGCCGCGGCCGTCGTCGCGGTGTCGCTGTTTCGCTTCGCGAGACTCAGCTCGATCCTCGGCTACCTCGCCGCCGGGCTCGTGATCGGACCCTGGGGCCTGAACCTCATCGGTGACATCGACCGCATCATGCAGGTGTCGGAGTTCGGCATCGTGCTGCTGCTCTTCATCATCGGACTCGAGCTGCAGCCGACGCGGCTGTGGGTCATGCGGCGCGTGGTGTTCGGGCTCGGCGCCGCGCAGGTGGCGCTGTGCGCCGTGCTGCTCGGCGCGTGGGCCTGGGCGCTCGGTGAGCCGCCGGTCGCGGCGGCCGTCATCGGCTTCGGCCTGTCGCTGTCCTCGACGCCGCTGGTTCTGCAGGTGCTCGCCGAGCGCGGCCAGCTCAAGACGCAGTACGGGCGCGCGGCGTTCGGGATTCTGCTGTTCCAGGATCTCGCCGTGCTGCCGGCGCTCGCCCTGCTGCCGCTGCTCGCGCCGCCCACGGGGACTCAGCAGGCCGGCGGCCCCTGGTGGATGGGACTGCTGAAGCTCCTGGGGGTGATCGCGGTGGTCATCGGCGGCGGGCGGCTGGCGTTGCGGCCGGCGCTGCGCATCGTCGCGCGAGTACGGGTGGGTGAGGTGTTCACCGCCGCAGCGCTCCTCACCGTCATCGCCACCGCGCTGCTCGCCAACCTCGTGGGCCTGTCGATGGCGCTGGGCGCGTTTCTCGCCGGTGTGCTGCTCGCCGACAGCGAGTTCCGGCACGAGCTCGAGGCCGACCTCGAGCCCTTCAAGGGGCTGCTGCTCGGGCTGTTCTTCGTTTGCGTCGGCATGTCGGCGAATCTGGGACTGCTCAAGTCCGAGCCGGTGACGGTGCTGGAGCTGACCGCGGCATTCCTGTTCGTCAAGATCGTCGCAGTGACCTTCCTGGGCCGGCTCGCCCGCCAGCGCGGGGACTCGGCGCGGCGGCTGGGGTTCGCGCTGCCGGCGGGGGGCGAGTTTGCCTTCGTGCTGTTCACGCTCGCGGCGCGCCAGCGCATCCTGGATGCCGCGACCGCGGATCTGCTCATTCTGGCCGTGACGCTGTCGATGATGTTGGGTCCCCTGCTGCTGATCGCGCACGAGTCCCTCACCAGACGCTGGCTCGCTCCGCCGCAGCAACCCTACGACGCCATCGAGGACCACGAGGTTCCGGTGATCATCGCCGGCTTCGGGCGCTTCGGCCAGATCGTGGCGCGCGTGCTGCGCGTGAAGGGCCTGCCGTTCACCGCGCTCGACAGCAGCCAGACGCACGTAGATTTCGTGCGGCGCTTCGGTAACAAGGTCTACTACGGCGATGCCTCGAGGCTGGATCTGCTGCGCGCCGCGGGCGCCGAGAGCGCGCGCATCCTGGTGCTGGCGATCGACGACGTCGACGCCTCGACCCGCACCGCCGTGCTGGTGCGCGAGCAGTTCCCGGGTCTGAAGATCTACGCCCGCGCGCGTAACCGTCAGCACGCCTTCGCCCTCATGGACGCGGGCGTCACCGCGGTGATCCGCGACACCTACGCCTCGAGCCTGGAGATGGCGGCCTCGGTCCTGGAGGCGCTCGGGGAAACCCCGGCGGCGGCGCGCGAGGCGGTGCGCCGCTTCCGCGCGCACGACGAGGCGACCCTCGCCGCCCAATATGAGGTCAGGGAAGATGAGACCAAGTTCCTCGCCACCACGCGCGCGGCCGCGGAGCAGCTGGAGAAGCTGTTCGAGGCCGACCGCACCGACTCCGGGTAGCCCATGGACGAGGCGCTCAGCGTGCGCGAGTTCTGGTTCGGCAGGCTGCCGCTGTCCGCGGACGCCCTGAATCGCCGCATGCCCTTCTGGTTCGGAGGCCCGCCGTCCGAGTTCGGTCGACTGCGCGATGAGCACATCCGCGAGCGCTTCGGTGAGTTGCTCGAGCAGGCCGCGAGCGGGGCTCTGGCGAGCTGGGCGGACGGTCCGCGGCGGCGCCTGAGCCTCATCCTGCTGCTCGATCAGTTCCCGCGCAACATGTTCCGCGGCAGCGCGCGCGCCTTCGCCTACGACGCCAAGGCGCTCACCCTTACGCTCTCGGGCATGCAGTCAGGGGCTGACGCCGCGCTCGATCCGGTCGAGCGGATGTTCTTCTACATGCCGTTGCAGCACGCCGAGAGCCGCGAGGTGCAGGATGAATCGGTCGCCGCCTACCGGCGACTGCGCGTCGAGGCGCCCCAGCAGCTGTTCGGCCCCTTCGCCGGGGCGGCGCGCTCGGCCCAGAATCACCGCGCGATCATCGAGCGCTTCGGCCGCTTTCCTCATCGTAACCGGCTACTCGGCCGCGACAACACGCCCGCGGAAGAAGAGTGGCTGCGCAAGGCAGGGGCAAGCTTCCCTCAGTGATCGCTCGCCAGGCGCTCGAGAGTGCGGATACGCCGCTCGAGCTCGCGCTGGGCTTCGAGCAGCTCCAGCGCCAGCGCCGCGCCGCTGACATTCACGCCCAGATCGCGCATCAGCCTGCCGATGACGCGCAGGCGCGGCAGCGCCGTGGCCGGAATCTGCCACTCGCCCGGCAGTGCTTCGCGCGGCGCCACGACCCCGAGCTCGGCGAGCTCCATGACCGCGCCGAGATCGAGCCAGCACAGCTGGCAGATTTCGGTCGCGCCGATCCAGTCGCCTTCGCTGAGCAGGTGGGCTTCGAACCCCTGAATCACCCCTCCCATGTATCACCTCGCAGGTTCGCGCGCGGATCGAAGTTGAGCTTGCTGCGCATCTCCTCATACAACGCCTTCGCTTGCGGGGAGTTCGCGGGCGGCAGCACCACCTTCAGCTGCACGTACTGATCCCCGGGGGAATTTCCGGGCAGGCCGCGGCCGCGCAGCCGCAGCTTCTGACCGGACTGGGCGCCGGCGGGAATGTGCATCTCGACCGGGCCACCGAGAGTGGGCACGGTGACCGAGGCGCCGAGGGCTGCTTCCCAGGGGGCGACCGGAAAGGTGAGCGTTACATCGCGCCCCTCGAGCGCAAACAGCCGGTGTGGCTGCACGTGTACCTCCAGGTACAGGTCCCCGGCCCGTGCGCCGCCCGCTCCCGGTGCGCCCTGGCCGGCGAGCCGGATCAGTTGTCCCTCGGTGACGCCGGGTGGAATGGTGACGCGCACGGTGTGCGTGCGTAATTCCACCGAGCCATCGGGTTTCACTTCGGGGCGCCTGAGCTCGAGCGTGCGCGTGGTGCCGCGGTAGGCCTCCTCCAGATCGACGCCGACCCGCGCGTGATGATCGCGCGCGGCGCCGCCAGCGCTCCCGGCGAACGGGGAGCTGCCACCGAACAAGGAGGAGAAGAAATCACTGAAGTCCTGTTCGGCAGACCCGCCGTCCTGCGCAGCGGCACCGCTCCATCGCGCCCGGCCCGCTCCCCGCCTGGCGCCTCCGGCACGCCCCGCGCCGCCGGAGAATTCAAAGCCGCTGCCCCAGTCCGGGGGCGGCCGGAACTGCTCGCCGGCTTTCCAGTTGGCGCCGAGCTGATCGTATGCGGCGCGCTTCTCGGGGTCCTTCAGCACCTCGTAAGCTTCCTGCATTTCCTTGAAGCGCGCCTCCGCGTTCGGCTCCTTGCTCACATCGGGGTGGTACTTGCGCGCCAGCCGCCGGTAGGCGGCCTTGATCTGATCCGCGCCCGCCGCGCGCTCCACGCCCAGGACCTTGTAGTAGTCGCGGAATTCCATGCCCGCCGATTCTAATGCGGCGCACTGCAGCGGTGCGTAAACCTACCGGCGGCGCCACCTTGAAGCACCGCCGGCCGGCACCCCTCGCGCTGCGCGCGCGTGCTCTTCCCTGGCGGGGCACGGAACTTGCTTCAACGAGGCTGGCGCCACCGGAGGGGGACCACAGATGCGCTTGTCCCGACCCCCGCCCCTGAGAAACCTGCGGGCCTTCTGCGCGGCGGCGCGCCAGGGCAGTTTCAAGTTCGCCGCCGATGAGTTGTGTCTGACGCCCTCCGCCGTGAGCCACCAGATGAAGGAGCTCGAGGCGGCCCTGGGGTTGCGCCTGTTCGAGCGCAAGACGCGCTCGCTGGAGCTGACCACCGCGGGTCTGCGGCTGCTGGAGGAAGTCGAGCCGCTGCTCGAGGCGCTCGACCGTGCGCTGACGCAGCTGGCGCGCAGCAGCGGCCGGCAGACGCTGCGCGTGCGGCTGCCGGCGCTGTTTGCGAACGAGCTGTTCATTCCGCGCCTCGCGAGCTTCTGCGAGGCTCATCCGCTGATCGACGTGCAGCTCGACACGCACGATCCGCGCCCCACGAGCCATCCCGCCACCGCGGATGTCTCCATCCTGGTCACCGACTCGGTGCCGCCGGGACTGAAGAGCGAGCGGCTATTCGCGAGCGCGCTCGTCGCGGTGTGTGCACCCGATCACCTCGCCAGCGTCGCACAACTCGGACGCGAGGTGTTCGGCGCGCTGGCGTTGATCGTCGACCGCACGCGGCCGTTTGCGTGGACCAGCTGGGCGCAGGAGGCGGGTCTCGAAACACCCGAGCCGAAGCAGGTGATCGAGCTCGACACCATGTCGGCGGTGGTGCGCGCGGCAGAGCGCGGCTTAGGCATCGCACTGGTGCCGACGCTGGTGTGCGACTCCTGGCTGCGCTCGGGCGCCTTGGTGCGCGTGTTTGCGGTGGAGCTCCTCACACGCGACGCCTACTTCCTGGTCAGCCGGCCCAAGGATGCGGACCGGCCGCAAGTGAAGGCGCTCACCCGCTGGGCGCTCGCGCAGTACCAGCGTGGATGAGACCTGGTCATGCGTCGGGTCAATTCTTTTCGTTTGTCGCCCTCTCCCGGCGGTACGTATCGTGTCTGATAGACAGCCGAAATGACCGGAGCGGGAGACGAGGTGTCCTATTCGATCCCCCTCGAGCGTACGCCTCGTCTCCCCTCCGATCACCGCCTGAAAAAAAGGCGCCGCGAGGCGGGGGAAATCGCGTCGCGGCGCACAGAAGCGAACACGGGGATTTGTTCGCAACCTGTACAGTAAAGAGCAAGGGCTATGCCAGGTCATATAACCGCGACAAAACAATGAGTTATGGCTTCGTGCGCGCAGGATGGGGGGTGACGTGAATTGTCACTTTGGAGCGGGCCGGAGCCACCATTGCCCCGCCCGCGCCTGAGGCGGACGGCGCGCGGCGTGTCAGGGAGGGCGGGCGGTCAGCGTGGCAGGACGGGCACGCAGGGCTGCGAGCGCTCTCTGAGGGAATCGCACAAGGCGCGTGCCTGCGCCTCACCAGCCGCGGGGGCCTGCAGCCGATAGACGGGACCGGAGGTGTTGCCGGCCGCAACGATCCGCGGTGACAGGCCGCCGAGCTGCGCGCCAAAGCGCCCCTGGAGCCGCCGCCATTCGCGGTCCGCGCTCGCTTCGCTCCCGAACGCACCCAGCTGCACGCCGTACGAATTGCCCGCTGGGCGGGCGGCGCTGACTCGTGCGGGCGCCGCCTCAGTAGGCTCGGCTCGGGTCAGCCGTGGAACCGCAGGCGGCGCGGCGCTCTCGTGCACGGTGGGTGGCGCCATCGCGGTCGCGAGCTGCAGCGCGCGTACGCCCGAGGGCCCCTGAGCCGCGCCCCCCGGCTGTGCCGGTGTCGAGGTCGAGGGCGCGAGGCGCGGCGCGGATCCCAGGGAGAAGGCCTCGATGCGGATGCGCGCCTCCTCGGACCATCTGCCGCTCGGGTGCTCGGCCAGGAACCCCCGATAGGCGTCCGCAGTAGCGATTTTCCCCGCCTGCGTCCAGTCGCGCTCTTCCGCGAGCTGCGCGAGCCGGGCGCGGGCCTGGACGGCGAGCTCGCTGTCGGGATGCTGCTCGACGAAGCGTCCGTAGGCCTCGCTGGTATCGGCGGCTTCCGCTGAGCGCCAGTCCTGCTGCTCACGGCTGCACCCCGCCGCCAGCAGCGCCAGAACCGTGATCAGGGCGACTCCTCCGGCACCGAATGTGGTCATGATCGGCATCCTCAGACGACGGACGTTACGTATTATGACCCCGGCGCACCTCAGGGAGCACCGATGAGCGAGACCATCAAGCGCAGACTGATCGATCAGATCGGGGATTCGCCGACCTTTGTCGCGGAGGGCTCCCTCCTGACCGGGGATGTGGAGACCCCTGGCCCCCTGGTGATGTGCGGTATCGTTCGCGGGGATGGCCGCGTCGGCGGCACGCTGCGCATGGCCGTGACGGCGGAATGGCACGGGGAGATCCACGCGCACGCGGCCGTGATCGCCGGCAGAATCTCCGGCAGGCTCGTGGTCGAGAACAAGCTCGAGGTCGGCGCCACGGCGGTGATTCGCGCCGACATCGTCGCGCGCAGCATCGCGGTCGCCAAGGGCGCCGTCATCGACGGCACCGTGACGGTCACCAGCGGTGAGCCGGTGGTGCGGTTCGAGGAGAAGCGCGCGGCGCGGCGCGGCCCCTAGGGAAGGTCTGTACGGAAATCTACAGCTTATAAGCTGTGATTCTGTGGACTTTTACCGGTTAAAGGCGGTACGATTTGCGTCCTGCCCCGACCGGGAAAGCCCATGGCACTCTCACGCACTCACCTTCTCAGCGCCTCGCAACTGGACCGCAAGCTCCCCGCGCTACGCCAGGCGGCGTCCGCCCTCGCGCATGCCGCACCGACGATCGGCTGGATCAAGGCACTGCGCCAATCCCTTGGCCTGACGACCGGGGCGTTAGCACGACGGCTGCACGTGGCACAACAGACAGCGGCGGACCTGGAGAGCCGCGAGCGCGCCGGGACAATCACGCTCGCGTCTCTGCGCCGCGTCGCCAACGCGCTCGATGCGGAGTTCGTGTACGCGCTGGTGCCACGCAAGAACCTGCGCCAGACCATCTCCGAACGTGCGCATGAGCTCGCTCGCGAACGCATAGCTCCGGTTGCCGATTCCATGCGGCTTGAGGCCCAGGGTCTCACACAGAAGGAGCTTGCGGAGCAGACGGATGAGCTGGCGCGCGAACTCGAACTGCGACCGAGAGATCTATGGCGCTGACTGGATCACACGCCCCGGGTGCGACACCCCTCACGGAGGAGGATCTTCAGGGATTGAGGATCCCCTCCGTCAGAACTCACGGGGAACTCAACGAGGTCGAGGCCGCAAACATCATTCGCGGCCAGGAGTGGGCGTTACGCGCCCGCGGCATGCGCTTGCCCGGCATGCTCTCGGATACCTTCCTACAGCGACTGCATGCAGCGATGTTTGATGAGGTTTGGAAGTGGGCCGGGCAATACCGTCAGCACGACACCAACATCGGAGTGCCGGCGCACGCGATTCGAGTCCAGTTGCGGCATCTCTATGACGAGGCGCGCGGCTGGCTGGAATACAAATCCTATGAGCCCGAAGAATTCGCCGTTCGGCTGCATTACCGCGTCGTAACCGTGCATCCGTTTGCGAATGGCAATGGCCGACACGCCCGCATGCTGGCGCACCTGGTGATGGTTCGACACTTCGACCTGCAGCCATTGCCATGGGGCGGAAGTCTGTTGGGGGGCGCCGATGCGAACCGCAAGGCATACGTCGATGCACTGATCGCAGCGGATCACCACGACTTCGCACCGTTACTCGCCTTCGCTCGTTCACGCAGGGCTCGGAACGGGTAGGGCCCTTCAAGCCTGCCCTTCTAGGTCATCTCGCGCGCCCCCACCTCCGCGGCGGTGCCCGGCGCCGGTTCGGGTCCGCCGGAACCGAGCTCGGCCAGGATGCGCCGCTCGAGCCAGGTGGGACCGGTGAGCTGCTGGAAGAATCCGCAGTGACCACCGTAGCGGGTCACGCTGATCGACAGGGCCGCCGGCCGCGCGAGCCGTGCGAGTGCGCCGGCGGGAATGATCGGGTCGTCGAGGGATGTCAGGATGAGCGCCGGCACTTCGAGCCGTGCCAGGCGAGCGCCGGTGATGGCGTAACCGTTCAGGTAGTCCTCGAGCGTCGGAAACTCGGTGTAGCTGCGCACCAGCTCTGCAGTCATGCGTCGCAGGTCGCGCAGCCGCGCCAGCTCGCTGAAGTCGTAGCTGTCGGGCCAGGCCGCCTGTTTCCGGCGCAGCGAGCGCAGCCACTTGCGCACGAAGTAGCGCTCGTACCCCGGCACGCCCCGCTGCAGCGCGGTGAGCGTCTCGCCCGGATCGAGTACCGGTGACACCGCGATCACCCGGGCGAGGTCGAGCCCGGCCTCGCGCGCCTGCGCGGCCACCCGCAGCATGAAATTGCCGCCGAGGGAGAAACCCACCAGCTTGAGCGCGCTGCCCGCGAAGTGCGGTTGCAGGGCGCGCACCGCGCCGATCACTTCCGGCAGGCGGCAGGAATGGAACAGCTCGCGATTGAGGTGATGCGTGTCGCCGTGATCGCGCAGGTTGAGCCGCAGCACCTCGAAGCGCTGCGCGAACAGCAGCTGCGCCAGCGACAGCACGTACAGCGAGTCCGCGCTCCCCTCCCAGCCGTGCAGCAGCACCACCGCATCGCCGCTGCCGTGTGGCGGACTCGAGCGAAAGCACTGCAACCGCACGCCCGCGCCGCAATCGAGCAGCAGCTCGCGCTGCGCAGCGAGCAGCGGCGCGGCAGCGCGCAGGATGCGGCCGCGCCGCCAGGCGGTGCTCGCCAGCATCGACTGCAGGTGACGGTTGCGTAACCAGCGCGGCGGCCGGAAGTCGTCCTCGACGTGCTGCACCGGGGGTATCGTGCGGCTCAGTGCGCCTCAGTGCACGCGGATTTCGACGCGGTTGTTGGCACCGGCGGCGCGGTTCCAGTCCCCCGCGGTGAGCTCGCTCACCACCAGCGGATACGGCGCGAGCACGCTCCCGGCATCGCCCACGGCCACCTGCACCTGCAGCGCCCCGTGGGTGGAACTGCGGATATCGCCGATGAGATTGGCCAGTGCGAGTGGCGTGCGCTGGCTGCCGGGGAGTGCCTCGTCCGAGGGGTTACCGACCACGTCACACCTGGCAAACAGCGTCTCCTCCGGCGCGAGCGAGTACCCATCGAGCGCGTTACCGACGAGGCAGAAGCGTCCGGGGAATGTCCTGATATCCACGACGCCCGCCACCTTCTGCCGCGCCAGGCGGTAGAGGAGCTTGCCGATGAGCTCGAGTCGCGCGCCGCCGAATGCGTCGGCCCCGTACGGCACCGGCACCAACAGCGGCTTGCTGTCGCTCGGGATGAGGGTCGCCGCGGCGGCCGGGGCAGAGCGCGCCGCTGCCGCAGGCGCCACGGCTTCGGGCGCTGCGGCTGCGGGCGCTGCGGGTGCGCGGGAGGCTGCGCCCGCCCCCGTCGCGAGCGCCTGCGCGTCCTGATGCTCGCGCATTTGCGTCAGTTGGGTCGTGAGGGCATCGAGCACTCTCACCGTGCGCCACCACAGCGCGCCGCTCAGTGCCACGGCGAGCGCCGCGCACGCGACCCACCCCCACGCGGCAGTGGCGGCGCGCCGCGGCGGCGGCGCAGCGACCTCGGGCGGCGGGGGCAATGCTTCGCGCAGCAGCGCGCGCACCTCCGCGGTGATGCGCTCGGTCTGGGTGTCGATGCCGGCGACCAGCGCGCGGCGCAGCTCTGCGAAGTGCTCGCGCAGCGCGCTGTCGGTGAGGGGCTTCGACGCTACCGCGCCGCCGGTTTCCGCCGGCACCCCTTCCACGCGTGGGTTGAGCGGCGTGAAGCTCGTCTGTTCGACAGTGCGCCGCTCGGGAACCAGGTGCAACTCGAACAGCACCTTGGATACGTCGGTCGGCTTGATCTGCTTGGGCAGCACGCCCACCGCCCCCAGCGCGCGCGCCTGCCCCAGATACAGCTCGCCCTCCTGGGAGGTGTACATCATGATGGGGATGGTGGCGGTGCGCGGGTTGTTCTTGATGGCCTGCACGGCCTGCAGGCCGTCCATGCCCGGCATCAGGTGATCCATGAAGATCACGTCCGGGCGGTTGCTCCTCAGGTACGCGATGGCCGCCTCGGCGCTGTCAGCGGCATCGACGTCGATGTCGTACTTCTCCAGGGCCCGGGCAAGGAACACGCGCGCGGACTTCGAATCGTCCACGATCAACGCCCGTTTTGCGCTCATGCCCCCACTCCCAGCGCCGCGCCCGGCATCTTGGGAAAGTGTAGCTCAGATCACCCGGGGTTCAACGCTGTCGCGCAGCGAAGACGATTCAGCGCCGGATCAGACGAGCGTTCGCGGCACGCCGGCGCGCGGCGCAGCGTGCAGCCCGGCGTACAGTTCAGCGAGGCGCCGCGCCATCGCGGCCGATGACCAGTTGCGCGCGTAGACGCGCCCGCGCGCCGCGAGTTCCTCGCGCACGCCCGCGTCGCTGAGCACGCGCACCACCGCGGCGGCGAATTCCTGCTGCTGCTCGGGCACGACGAGCGCCCCGCTCCCCGGGACCAGGATCGAGCGCGTGCCGAGCTCGGCGGTCGAGACCACCGGCACGCCCTGCGCCATGGCCTCGAGCAGCACCAGACCCTGGGTCTCGGTGCGCGATGCAAACACGAACACATCCGCCGCCGCGTAACAATCGAGCAGCGCCGAGTCGCGCTCCAGGTAGCCGGCGAAGTGCACGTGGCCTTCGAGCCCGAGATGCGCCACCTGTTGGCGCAGCGCTTCGCGCGCCGGACCCTCGCCGGCGATCACCAGCAGCGCCTCGGGCACGCTCGCCAGCACCCGGCGGAAGACCTCGACCAGGAAGCCGATGTTCTTCTCGTGCGCGACCCGCCCGATGTAGGTGACCAGCGGGCGCTGCGCGTCGATGCCGGCGCGGGCGCGGAACGCGCGGCCGTCGCTGGCGCGGAAGCGATCCGCCGCGAGCCCGGTCGGCAGCACGTGGATGGGCGTGCTGACCCCGTAGCCGGTCAACACCGCGCGCATCGGCTCAGAGGGTGCGATCAGGGCCTGCACGGCTGCGCACTGTGAGCGCGTGAAGCTGCGCGCCAGGAGTCTGCTCAGGCGCCGTGGCAGCAGCGGCACGTAGTGATGCAGATACTCCTCGAAAAAGGTGTGATAGGTCGCGATGCACGCAATGTTGGCGCGCCGCGCAAAGCGCACCCCGGCATAGTGGGCGAGGAAGGGCGTGTGGATGTGCACCAGATCGAACTCGCTCGCGGGCAGGGCGTCGAGCGCGCGCGTCAGGGCGCGCCAGCGCATGCGGCGGTCCTCCGGATCACGCGGCACGCGCGCCGCCGGCACGCGCAGCACGCCCTGCTCCTCGGGCGCGGCCTCGGGCGGGCAGTCGTAGTGCGGCGCCACCAGGCGCGTGTGCACGTCCCGCAGGGCGAGGTCCTGTCGAAAAGTGCGGATGGAGGTGGAGACGCCGTTGACGCGTGGAAAGTAGACGTCGGAGATGAACAGCACGCGCACGCGCTAGGGGCCGCAGTCCCGCATCACGCGAGCCTACCCCACCGACATGCCCAGCTCCGCCAGCGCGGCGCCGAGCGCGGCCCCGGCGAGCACGTCGGAGGGGTAGTGCAGGCCCAGAACCACGCGCGAGCCGGCGATCAGTGCCGCGAGCGGCAGCAGCAGCAGGCCGAGCTCGGGAAAGTGCGCACTCGCCTGCCACGCGAATGACACCGCGTGCAGGGTGTGACCGGAGGGGAAGCTGTAGCGATCGAGCGGCGCCGCCGCCGGATCGATCGCCGGATGAGTGATGAAGGGCCGCTCGCGCACACACAGGTGCTTCAGCAGCGTGTACAGCGCCACCCCGAGCGCCCCGGTCAGCGCCATGACGATCGCCGGCCGCACACCCGCCGCGCCGTACAGCAGCGGCAGCGCCAGGATCAGCGCGTACCAGATGAGGCCATCCCCCAGGCGGCTCGCGATCTGGAAGATCCGGCGCGGCAGGGCGAAGGCGGCGCCGCGGTTCAGCCTGCGGCACAGTCCGTACTCGGCCGCGTCGATACGCGCCATGAAGGTGTTGAAGCCGGTCGCTTTCATGACGCGCACAGCCTCGCGCAGGCGCACGTCAGCGAGATGACTGAATTGTGAAAGTTTGGTTGCGCCAATGAGTTAGACGCTATTTTTTGTGTTCTTCCTCACATAATCGGGCGAGCGTCGCCGCCACCAGGCGCTGCGCCGAGCCCGGGGCGTGCCCGAAGTACAGGGACGGCTCGGTGAGCTCCAGCTCCAGCACGCAGGGGGCGCCGGCGGCGTCGCGGATCAGATCCACGCGCGCGTACAGCAGCGCGCCGAACGGCAGGGCCGCCAGCACCCGCTGCGCCACGCTGAGCTCATCCGCCTCCGGCGCGCGGGCGGTGATTTCCTCGGGTGCGAACAGCCCCCCGGTCGGGGGCGCCCCGAGCGGCAGCAGCGGACCCTTGCGCACGGCGTGGCTGAAAGCCCCGCCAATGTGGATCAGGGCGGTCTCGCCCTGGGTGTCCACGCCCTCGAGGTAGGGCTGCAGCAGCACGCTGCGCCCGGCGTCGAGGAGCCGGCGCAGGTGCGCGAGCGTCTCCGCGGGGGCGCTGCGTGCGTGGCGGCGCGTGTCGCGCGAGCCGGCGCCCACGGCCGGCTTCACCACGAGCTGCGCGCAGGGATGGCGCGCGAGAAACTCCTCGAGCGCGAGAGCCGGGTCCGCGCCGGCCTCGACGAAGCTGCTGGCCACCACCGGCAGGCCGGAACGTGCGAGCTCGAGCAGGTAGTGCTTGTCGGCGTTCCAGCGCACCACGGGCGGCGGATTCAACAGCAGGGTGAGCGAGGCAACCCGCTCGATCCAGGCGAGAAACTGCTCCAGGCGCTCGGTGTAGTCCCAGGCGGAGCGCAGCAGCGCCGCATCGAAGCGCGCCCAATCGGCGCGCGGCTCGTCCCAGTCGAGGATCTCGGCGTGCACGCCTGCGGCGCTGAAGGCCGAGAGCAGCGGGGGCATGTCCTCGTCGAGGTCGCGCGCGGCGCGCGCGCTCACCAGGGCGATGGCCGTCCTCACTCCCTGATTCCCGCGCCCCGGTTCATCAGTGCGACCGCGACCGCGAACAGCACCGCCACGGCGAGCGCCATCAGCGCGAAGGCAAGCCCGATACTCACATCCGACACGCCCAGGAAGCCGAAGCGGAACGCGTTCACCATGTGCAGGATGGGGTTGACGTAGGACACCTGCTGCGCCCACGGCGGCAGCAGCGTGATGGAGTAGAACACGCCGCCGAAATAGGTGAGCGGCGTCAGGATGAAGGTCGGGATCCAGTTGACCTGGTCGAAGTTCTTGGCGAACAGCGCGTTGAGGAACCCGCCGAGCGCGAAGATGAGCGAGGTCAGGAGGCCCGCCGCCACGATCACCGCCAGGTGCTGCACCTGCAGGTGCGTGAACAGCAGCGACACGACGGTCACCGCCGTCCCCACCAGCAGGCCCCGCACCACCCCACCGGTCGCGTAGCCTGCGACGATCACCCAGTTTGGGAGCGGGGAGACCAGCAGCTCCTCCACGTGCTTGCCGAACTTCGCGCCGAAGAACGAGGCGACCACGTTGCCGTAGGAGTTGGTGATGACCGACATCATGATCAGGCCGGGCGCGATGTACTGCTTGTAGTCGAAGCCGCCCATGACGCCGACCCGCCGCCCGATGAGGCTGCCGAAGATCACGAAATACAGCGTCGCCGTCACCACCGACGGCACGATGGTCTGACCCCAGATGCGGATGATGCGCCCGTACTCGCGGATGACGATGGTCTGGAAGCCGATCCAGCGTACTACGTTGAGATTGACCGGCGGCGCCCCGGGAAGTACCACGCTGCTCATCGCGGCGCACCCGCCTGCAGGGGGGTTGCGCCGGCGGTGCCGGCGGGCGCCGCGGCGGCGGCTCCCCGCCCGCCCTCGCCCGCGGGCCCGCGCCCCTCGACCAGCTGCATGAAGATCTCTTCCAGGCGGTTCACCTTGTTGCGCATGCTCAGTACTTCGATGCCGAGCGCCGACAGGCGCGCGAAGATGCCGTTGAGGTTCTCCTCCTTTGACACCTCGATCTCGAGGGTGTGATCGTCGACCACGGTCGCCACGTAACCCGCAAGAAGCGGCGCGCTGGCGAGCGGCTCGCGCACGTTCAGTACGAAGGTCTGGACGTGCAGCCGGCGCAGCAGGCTGCTCATGCGATCACGCTCCACGATGCGCCCGCCGTTGATGATGGCGATGTTGCGGCACAGGGTCTCGGCTTCCTCCAGATAGTGCGTGGTGAGAATGATGGTGGTGCCGCGGTCGTTGATCTCGCGCAGGAACTCCCACATCGAGCGGCGGATCTCGATGTCGACCCCGGCGGTGGGCTCATCGAGGATCAGCAGCCGCGGCTCGTGCACCAGCGCGCGCGCGATCATCAGGCGGCGCTTCATGCCGCCGGACAAGCCGCGCGAGATACCCTTGCGCCGGTCCCACAGCTGCAGCTGCTTGAGGTACTTCTCGGCCCGCTGGCGCGCCACCGCACGCGGGATGCCGTAGAAGCCCGCCTGGTTGACCAGGATGGTGTACGGCGTCTCGAACATGTTGAAGTTCAGCTCCTGCGGCACGATGCCGATGCAGGCCTTGGCCGCTTCGAGCTCGTGGTCGATGTCGTGACCGAAGACGCGCGCCTCGCCGGCGGTCTTGTTGACCAGCGAGGTGATGATCCCGATGAGCGTGGTCTTGCCGGCGCCGTTGGGTCCGAGCAGCGCGAAAAAGTCGCCACGCTCGACCTCGAGGTCGACGCCCTTGAGCGCCTGCACCCCGTTTCCGTAGGTCTTGGTCAGTCCGCGTACTGAGAGTGCATTCATGGGGAAAGGATCGGGGCTCCGGCGCGCGAGCGCAAGTGAGCGCCGTGCGGGCGGCGCGCCCGCCTCCCTCAGGCGGGGTATTGACTGCGGCGGAGCACCGGGCGCTCGTGAGACAACCAGCCGTCGCGCCCGCGCTCCTTGGCGGCATAGAGCGCCATATCGGCCTCGTGTACGGCGTGCTCGTGAGAGTATTCGCCGTCGGACTCGACCGTGGTCACCCCCACGCTCACCGTCACGCACCCTCGCGTGGTGGAGCCGCCGTGCGTGATCTTCAGGTCCGCCACCGCCTGCAGCACGCCCTCGGCCGCGCCGGCCGCGGCGGCGCGATCGGCGCCGACCAGTATGGCGATGATCTCCTCCCCGCCGTAACGCGCCACGACACCGAGCGGCCGCCGCTGCACCGCGTCGCGGATGGCGGCGGTGACTTCGCACAGGCAGCGATCGCCCGCCTGATGCCCGTAGCGGTCGTTGTAAGCCTTGAAGTGATCGACATCGATCAGCATCACCGACACCGGCAGGCGCGCGGCCTGCGCCTGTTGCCACAGGGTCGGCGCCTGCTCTTCGAGCGCGGCGCGATTGAGGAGCCCGGTGAGGCCGTCGTGCGTGGCGACTTCCGCGAGCCGCCGGCGCTCCAGGAACGCAACGCGGTTGGCGTACTCGAGCGCGTAGCAGCCGGCGCCGCCGATCAGGTTCGCGCACAACAGCACGAACAGCGAGTAGATCGCCACCGGGGTAGCGATCGCGCCCAGCAGTGCCGCCGTGGCGTAGGCGCCGATCAGCAGCAGGTTGGTGCGCAGCGCCGCCGAGAACGACAGCCCGAGCATGAAATAGAAGTAGAACGCGGCGAGCAGCAGCCGCGCCGCCACCAGCGGCAACTGCGCCGCAGTCGCCTCCACGGCCATGAGGACCGTCCCCACGCCGAACAGCGGCGCCGCCGCCTGGATCGCCGGCTGATACCAGCGCTGGTACAGCCGCGGAGCCGTCAGCACCATCATGATCAGCACCAGCGGCAACTGCAGGCCGAAGCGCCAGATGTCCGGGCGCGCAAGACGCACGCCCACCAGCAGCCAGTGATCGATCACCGTAAAGCCCAGCACCGTGGACAGCGCCACCACCAGGCTCATGCGGATCCACGGCCGGGCGGCCGCGCGGTAACTCAGCAGAAACTGCTGTTCCAGCTCCGGTTCGAGGAACCGCAGCTGCAGGGGCCCCACGGGCGTGCGTTCAGGGGTGCGCAAGCGCCGCCCCCGGAACGCGATCGGGCGCCTCTAATGGAACGGGTCGGGTTCGTGCTCCGGCGTCATGCTGGAGGATTCGGAAGATTCTTTGACGCGGGTCCGCCACACCTCGTACGGATTCCAGCCCGGCTGCGTACGCTCCTCCAGGCCGTCCACAGTATCCGCCGTCGCGGCGAATTCTTCGTTCGCCGCCGATGACATCCGGCCTGCCGCGGCAAGTCCTTTTGGTGCTTTTCGTTTCATCCCTCGCTCCTGCTTTTCTCAGGGTTCTGGCAGGGTGGCGCCCCTCCATGCCCCGTCGCCCGTGCATAGTGCGGCCGGGCAGATGAATTTTATGTAGTCCCGGAACCGACAGTGGATGACAGACAGTCTGAAATGTCATGACAGATCGATTGCTTCCGGAACGTTGAGCGGCAGCTGGAGCGTACCACCCGAGCGCTTTAGTCCGCGAAATAGCGGCTTAGGTACTCTTCGAAAGTTCCCCGGTCGCTGGCCTCGATCGCCCGCTGTGCGGCGAGGGACTCCTGGGCCTCCTGCGCGAACTCACGCAGGCGCTCGTCGTTGGGCGGATACAGGTCGAGGAAATAGGCCTTGTGCGCGGCGGAGGTGCGCAGCGCGAGATCGAAGAACGATTCTCCGCCGGCAAGCTCCGCCATGAGCCGGGCGGAGGGGGTGAGCGCGACATCCTCGACCTTCGCCACCTGAACGGCGAGCGCGTGCGAGTAAGGGCGCGCCGCATCACCGCGATCGAGGATCTCGCAGATGCCGGTCATCGAGTCGAGCAGCTCGCGCGCCCACTCGCGCAGCGGCACGCCGGATCCCTCGCGCCACAGGGCGAGCCCCGGCTCGCGGCCGCGGCGCGCCACGGTGAGATGATTCTGATCCAGCGCCGCCTGCTCGGAGTCACCGATCGGGGCACTGTCCTTCATCAGGCACAGGGCGAGAAACGCCTCGAGGAAGCGCAGCTTGTTCTGATTCACGCCCACGGGATCGAAGGCGCTCACGTCGAGCGCGCGCACCTCCACGTACTCGACCCCGGCGCGGCGCAGCGCCTTGGTGGGCCGCTCGCCGGAGCGCGCCACGCGCTTGGGCCGGATGAAGCTGTAGTACTCGTTCTCGATCTGCAGGATGTTGGCATTCAGCTGGCGCCACTCGCCGTTCACCTTGACGCCGAGCGCCTCGTAGGGCGGATACGGCGTGTTGATGGCCCGCGTGAGGTCGCGCACATACTCATCCAGGCTGTTCACCGACACCGCCAGCCCCGCCTGGTTGCGGTTACGATAACCGACATCGCTCATGCGCAGGCTGGTGGCGTAGGGCTCGTAGGCCGTGCCGGGGCCGAAGTCGGTCAGCCGCAGCTCCCGGCCGCGCAGAAAGGACTTGCACACCACCGGGGACACACCGAACAGGTACAGCACCAGCCAGCCGTGACGGCGGTAGTTGCGCAGCAGTTCGAAGTAGCTCGCGGACATGAACTGCGCGCCGGGCTCGCGAGCGCCGCGCATCGCGCGGTAGGCCTCCCAGAACGGCAGCGGGAACGAGTAGTTGAAATGCACCCCGGAGATCGCCTGCATCATGCGGCCGTAGCGCAGGCCGAGCCCGTTGCGATACACGGTCTTCATGCGCCCGACGTGCGAGCTGCCGTACTGCGCCAGGGGGATGTCCGCGTCGCCCTCGATGGCGCACGGCATGCTGGTTGCCCACAGCAGCTCATCGCCCAGGTGGCGGTAGACGAACTGATGCAGGTCGAGCAGGTACTGCAGCAGCTCCCAGCTGTGCGTGAACGCGGGCGTGACCAGCTCGATCAGCGCCTCGGAATAGTCGGTGGTGATGTGCTCGTTGGTGAGCGCGGATCCGAGCAGCGGCGGGTGAGCCGTAGCCGCCAGGTGCCCGTGCGGCAACACCCGCAGCGATTCCTTCTCCACGCCCTTGCGCCCGCCCTGCAGGATCTGCGGCTCCCCGCCGTTGACCAGCGCGGAGAGGTGTCGCTCGAACACGCGGTCGATGCCGGTGCTGCTCATGGGTGCTGCCTTGGGGTCCGCGCTACCAGCGCATGCGGCCCGTGAGCACCTCGGCCAGCATGGCGAAGTCCCCACGCAGGCTGTAGAGCGGATAGCGGAGGGTGGCCGGCGAGTTGCCCTCGAAGAAAAAGTGCCCCACCCACGCGGGCAGGTAGCCGGCGAGCGGCACCGCCAGCAACCACGCCCAGCGGGAGGTGAGCAGCGCGCCGGCGGCGATCCCGACCGCGAGCAGCGTTCCGGTGACGTGCAGGCGGCGCGAGGTGTGGTTGCGGTGTTCGCCCAGGTAATAAGGATAGAACTCGCGAAAGCTCGCGAAGCGCGGCTGCGATCCTGTCGGCCTGGCTGTCATGCTGATGCGCACGGGCGCAACCTCAGCCGCCGTCCATCAGCTTCAGGAACGCGCGCACGCGCCGGGCGTTGGCGCCGACATCACTCAGGCCCACCCGTGACTTCGACCTGACATCGATGCGCGAACCCGCATCGCTCGCGCGCACCCGCACCACCACGTCGTCCTTGAAGCCGAAGAAGGCGCTGGTGTCGGTCGCCTCGAGGCGACCGTCGGCGGGCACCAAGGCATCGATCTGCCAGCCGAGGCGCTGCGCGGTGCGCTGCGCCGCCTGCAGCGCCGCCGCCGGCGCGAGCGCCAGGCGCAGCGGCTGGATGTCCGGATAGTGCTGGCGCTGCAATTGCGGCACGTCGATGCTCCTGCCGCCCGGCCCGCTCAGCCTGGACACGTATTCGGACGGGTTGACAGCATGAGCGTCGCGCCGCAACGCCGCAACCGCCACGAACGCCGGCGGATCAGTGAGATCGGTGCTGATTTCGTGTATCGGCGGTGCCGCGCTGGCGCGCGCGATCCAGCTGAGCAGATAGCCACTGGCGACCAGGCCGAGCGCGATCCCCGCCACGGCGCGGCCGCGCGCAACACGCATGCGCCGCGCGCCCGCCACCAGCATGCCGACGACGGCGAGCAGCGTACCGGCCAGCAGCAGCAGCAGACCGCCCGCCAGGACCAGCAGCGCGACCCTGAAATCCGCCCACCCCAGGCGGTGCGATGGCCCGCTCACCAGACACAGCAGGAGCCCGGCGCCGATCAGCCACACACCCGCATCGAGCAGGCGCACCGGCCAGGGGGCCGGTCCGAGCGATGGAAACGGTGTGCTCATGATGATGCCCGGTTGGAGTTGTTGTTGCGCGGTGCTTTGAGGCATCTTGCCGCGTAGCGGGGCATCCGCGCAAATGAGCGTCCTTGGGAGCGCAGCGAACCATGATCGGCATCATCGGCGGCACCGGTTTGTACGGCATGCGGGAGTTGGAGACGCCGCGCGCGCGCACGGTGTCGACACCGTTCGGGGCGCCGTCCGCGCCGCTCATGAGCGGAACACTGCACGGTCGCGAGGTGGTATTTCTCGCGCGCCACGGCCTGCAGCACCAGCTGCTGCCCGGCGAGATCAACTTCCGCGCCAACATCTGGGCGCTGAAGAGTCTGGGGGTGCGCACGCTGATCGGCGTGTCGGCGGTGGGGAGCCTGCGCGAGGAGATCCGCCCCGGCGACCTGGCGCTGCCGTCGCAGTACCTGGACTTCACCCGCGGCGCGCGTGCCGCGAGCTTCTTCGGCGGCGGGCTGGTCGCGCATATCTCGAGCGCGCAGCCGACCTGCCGCGCCACCGCCGCGTTGATCGCGCGCGTGGCACGCGCGGGGGGTGTGGCGCTGCACGAGGACAAGACCTACGCCTGCGTCGAGGGTCCGCGGCTCGGCACCCGCGCGGAGAGCCTGTTCCTGCGCAACGCCGGTGCCGACCTCGTGGGCATGACCAACGTGCCGGAGGCATTCCTCGCCCTGGAGGCGCAACTGGGCTACTGCACCATCGCGGTGGCGACCGATTACGACTCCTGGCTCGAGGATCCGACACAACATGCGTCGGCGGAAAAGATACTGCAGCTGTTCCACGCCAGCCTCGGGCGCGTGCAGGCTCTGCTCGCGGCGGCGGTGGCCGAGTACCAGGAGGACGAGTCACGACCCTGCCGCCAGGCGCTGCGTGGGGCGCTCGTCACGCCGCGCGCGCAGCTGGGCGCTGAACAGCGCGCGCTGCTCGAGTTCCTGCAGAGCTGAAAGTCAGTGCCCCCTGCTCTCGCTGCAGGATGCGCCGTACTTGAAGCAGCTGAAGCAGCGATGATGTCCCAGCATGACGCGCCGGCCGAGACTCTCGCCGAGAGTGGCGCCCTGATCGTACGCCGGATCATCGTCCACCAGCGTGCAGGCGTAGACCCGCATGCGCCCGTTCTGCTTGACCACCATCTTGCTGTAGGCGCACATGAATTCGCGCCGCGTGCCTTCGGTGTGATAGCGCGTCATGCAGCTCTCGGTCACGTGCGGCACGGGCGGCTGCGTGCCGGGCGCGCCGAAGTCGGGAAACGCCACGATGTTCAGATCCTGCGGCAGCGCGTACGCGCACATCAGCCGCCGGTAGGCGTCCTCGACCGCGCTGCGGTTCTCCCCCGGCTGGATCTGCCGCGCGATCGAGACGCGAAAGCCGGCGCCGTGCAGCAGCGCGAGTGCAGCCCAGGCCTTGAGGAAATTCCCCGCGCCGCGCCCCGCGTCGTGCCGCGCGCGCTCCGGGTAGTCGATGCTCACGCGCAGCGCGAGCGCGTGCGGCCGCGCCCGCAATTCCGCGAGCTTCGCCAGGCGCTTCGGCACCGCATCCACGCCGTTGGTCAGCACCAGGCACGGCGCACGCTCCAGCGCATAGGAAAGAATGCGCAGCAGATCCTTGATGATGAACGGCTCCCCGCCGGTGAAGGAGAACTGGCGCACGCCGAGCGCGACCGCCTCGTCGATGAAGGGCTGCACGTCCTCGAAGCTCACGCGCCCGAGGCGCCGATCACCGGGCCGCGAGCCCTCCAGACAGAACGGGCAGGCGAGATTGCACGCCGTGCCGGTGTGAAACCACAGCTCCGACAGGGTGTGAGGCTGGATGTAGCCGCGTGCCTGCCCGCCAACGCTCATGGCCGCGCTTCCCGCGCCCGCGAGGCGCGATACCAGCGCTCGAGCGTCACCGGGTCGATGCCCAGTACGTAGGCGAGCGCCAGGATGCGGTTGCGCACCGTGCGCCGCAGCAGCCCGTCGCGCTGCCAGCGGCGCTCCGACACCGTCATCGGCAGGGGTACGGCGACGAAACGTCCGCTGCGCCGCAGCGCGCGCACCAGCGCCACTTCTTCGAACAGCGGCTGCGGGCGGATTCCGGGACTCGCATCGTAGGCCGCGCCGCTCACGAAAATGCCCTGATCGCCGTACACCATCGAGAGCCGGCAGCGCCACGCGATGCACGCCTCCAGGAAGCGTTTCAGAGCGCTGCGCGCGCCGCCGAAGCGGAACCGGAAGTAGCCGCCCGCCGCACCCGCAGCCGTAGCCTCACGAATGGCGTGCGCGCTCGCGGCATGGGGCTCGCAATCCGCATGCACCATCCACAGCACGCCCGCGCCCGCGGCCCGCGCTGCGGCGATGCCGGCAGCCAGTTGCTGCCCGCGTCCGCGCGGGGACGCCAGCCAGGTGCAGCCGGCGCCGCGGCACAGCTCAGCCGTGGCCTCACTCGCGGCGCCATCGACCACGATCACGTGCTCGGGCGCCCTGAGGAGCCGACCCAGGAGCGGCAGCAGGCGCGCCAGCGCGGCGTCGTCGTTCAGTGTCGGAACCACCACCGCGAGGCGTGCTGCGGGCGAATCCGCGGCGGCCGGATCCGCCACGGGCGAATCTAAAGAGTGCGTCTCAGCCACCACCTGAGTGTACGCGCCGTGAACGGCGTCAGTCGCGTGCGGCTGTAGGCGTCGAGGATGCGGCGCAGGTACTCCGAGCGCGTCGGGTACGGCAGCACCAGCGAGCCGAGGCGCTTCAGGCCCAGCCTGCGGGTGAGCGCCATCACCAGCGGGGAGAGTTGCTCGCCGGCGTCCCGGCCGACGATGGTGGCACCCAGGATCCGGTCCGAGCCGCGCGCGGTGAGCACTTCCGCAAAACCATCGGCGGCGTCGTCGGTCTGGCCGCGATCGAGCTCGCCGAATTCCACGCGATAGCGATCGAAGGCCTGGCCGGCGCGCTCGAGCTCACGGCTGGTAGCCCCCACGTGCGCGAGCTCCGGTCGGGTGTAGGTGCACCACGGGATGATGAGCGCGTCGGCGCGCGCGCCCCCCGGGAACAACGCATTACGCACCGCGATGCGCGCCTGCGCATCGGCGGCGTGCGTGAACTGCAGCGCCCCGCACACATCCCCGGCCGCGTAGATGTGCGGGTGCGAGGTGCGCAGGCGGGCATCGACGACGATGCCGGCTTGCCGGTCGAAGCGCACGCCGGCCCGCTCGAGCTCGAGGCCCTCGACGTTGCGTGCGCGGCCGGCCGCAACGAGCACCTCATCGGCGGCGACCGCGGTGCCGTCCGCGAGGCTCAGCACCTTGCCGGCACTCGTGCGCGAGGCGCCGGTGACGTGCGCGCCCAGACGCAGCCTGATGCCGTCCCTGATCAGCGCGTCCGCCACCCGCTGCGCCGCATCGGCCTCGTCCTGCGGCAGGATCCGTGACCCGAGCTCGAGCAGCTCGACCTGCGTGCCCAGGCGCGCGAAGGCCTGCGCGAGCTCGCACCCCACCGGGCCCGCACCCAGCACCGCCAGACGCCGCGGCTGCGCGGTGAGATCGAACACGGTCTCGTTGGTCAGGGGCGCGATCTCGGCCAGTCCAGGCAGCGGCGGAATGTGGGCGCGCGCCCCCGTGGCGATCACGGTGCGGCGCGTGCGCAGCGTCGCCCCGGCGACGCGAATCTCATGCGCACTGCTGAAGCTCCCCTGCCCGAGGAACACGTCGACTCCCGCTTGAACGTAGCGCTCGACCGAGTCGTGTCGGGCAATGCTTGCGCGCACCGCGTGCACCCGCTGCATGGCGCCTGCAAACGTGAGGCCCGCGGCGGCACCCGCCAGCAGCGTCTTCGAGGGCACACAGCCGACGTTCAGGCAGTCACCGCCCATGGCCTGGCACTCGATCAGCGCCACTCGCGCGCCCAGTCCGGCCGCCACTATGGCGGTAACCAGGCCCGCGGTGCCCGCGCCGATCACGGTGAGGTGGTAGCGCGCCGCGGGCTTAGGGTTGCGATAGTCCGCCGGGAAGACCAGCCGGCGCCACAGCGCGTCATCATCCTCGCTCATGGCGCGAGCTCGTGTTCGAGCCGGCGGCGCGCGACTCGCGTCACCAGGGCTGCGACTGCGACGGTGGCTGCCAGACCAACAACCAACAGGACAGTACCGGTTCTGCCGGTGTGCACGCCTCCCACGATGGCCTGCGCGAGGTCGGCGGCCGCGGATCCGGCGTACACGTACAGCACGGTGGCGGGCAGCATGCCGAGCCAGGAGCCGGCGATGTAGTCGCGCGGCCTTACGGCCGTGACACCGTACGCGTAGTTCAGCAGGTTGAAGGGGAACAGCGGCGACAGCCGTGTGAGCAGCACGATCGAGAAGCCGCGTTCCCCGAGCGCACCGTCCAGCGCCCGGAAGCGGGGCCACGCCGCGATGCGCCTCTGCGTCCACTCACGCGCCAGCGTGCGGCCGATGAAGAACGCGGCGCTGGCCCCGAGGACGCTCCCTGCGGACACCAGCACTACGCCGCGCGCCAGCCCGAAGAGCGCCCCGCCCGCCAGCGTGAGAATGAGGCCCGGAACCAGGCATACGGTTGCCAGCACGTACAGCGCGATGAACACGAGTGCGGAGGGCTGGCGGTGCGCCGTGGCCCAGGTGAGCGCCGCGAGCAGCCACTGTTGCAGCGGCACGAACCACCCGGCGGCCGCGAGCAGCAGCACGGATGCGATCGCCCACGGCACGCGCCCCTTCATGCGATCTTCACCAGCAGCTCATGCAGCCGGCGGCGCGCCGGACGAGGGTCGGCGGCGAGCGCGTGCCGCGCTGTGTGCAGATCGGACAGTTCGTCGACGTCGTACGAATCGGGCAGCCGCGTCACGCTGCGCGCATGGCTGCGGCAACACTCTTCCAGTGCCTCCCCGAGAGTCGGCTCGCTCCACGGCAGGGGCGCCAGATCCGGCCACGGCAGCCGCGATCCCATGAGCGTCACACCTCCGTCGCGCGCCGGAACCAGCACCACATCGGAGGCGTGCAGCGCAGTGTGCGCCGCGGACAGATCGGACACCGTGAGCGAGGGGGCATCGCTGCCTATGAACAGGACGCGCTCGTGACCCAGCGCGCGCACTGCGGCATCGACTGCGTTCAGGCGCTCGCCCAGGTTGCCGGGGGGTTGAGCTTGCACGCTCGCACGCTCGAGCAGGCCGTGTGCCCAGCTCGCCTCGGCCGGATTCTCCGGTGCAATGACCAGCGCACCCGGCCAGGCGCTGGCATCCTCCAGCGCGCACTCCAGCAGCGCCTGCGCGATCGCCAGCGTCCGCGGCGCGCCCAGCGCACGCGCCAGTCGGCGCTTGCCCTCACCGAGGCGCGGGCGACGGCAGAACACCACCAGGACCGGGTCCGGCTTCGCTGCGATCTCCTATCGTGCGGCGCCCACTCCCGCCGGCGGCAGTGTCAACAAATCCCCACGCCACGGCCGGCCGTCGCGGTACGCGGCCAGTCGCTGCGTCATCAGGCGGGTATTCCACCCGAGGCTCTGGGCCTTGCGCAGCGCGATCCGCTGCTGCGCGCTCGCGGCGCGGAAGTCACCGCTGGCCGCGTAAGCGGCGCCGACGACTTCGAACATCTGCGGATCGGATTGAATCTCCCCGGCGGCGAGCTTCACCGCCACGGCGAGCGCCGTACCCGCATCGCGCACGGGATCGACGGCCGAGGCCGCGAGCAGCGCCACCACGTGCTTCCTGACGTAGAAGCTGTCCGAGCCCGCCGCGCGCTCGAGGAGCTCGCGCGCCTGCGTGGCCTGCGCGGCCGAGGGGTCGCCGTTCAGCAGATCCGTGGCCAGCAGCAGCTGTGCCGCAGCGCTGCCGCCGTCGGCGGCGTGGCGCAGCCAGACCGCGCCATTCGGCTCGCCGTGGCACGCGGCGCTGGCGCGCAGCTGGCTCCCCACCCAGTACTGGGCGTGGGAATCGCCGTCGCGCGCGGCTCCAAGCAGCAGCTGCCCCGCCCTCGCATAGGAGATCTGGAGCGAGGCATCCAGGCTCGCCGTGAGCCCTACCAGGTACGCGGCTTGCGGGTCACCCGCGTCGGCGCGCGGCCGGGCTGACCTGTAGGCATCCATCCCCGAGAGGTCACTCCCGGCCCCGGTCGCGAACCGCGACTTGGCCTGCAGCCGCGACTCGACCGGCGCGCCCCCGCGGGAGGCCGGCACGAAGCGCGAGTTCAGCCACGACTCGATGGCCGCGGCCGCGAAACCGCTCTCCGGCACCGCCAGCAGTACCTCCGGGTCGCGGGCCAGGCCGTCGACCCCGATCGTGAGCTCGGTGATCACGATGGCGCCGTGGGTGTCACCGGCGAGGCGCGGGTACTCCGGCGTCGGGGACTGCAGCACACTCGCGGGAACCTCTTCCCGGCAGCTGAAGTCGGGGTTGACCACCCCCTGCGCGTGCAGCGCATCACGACCGTAGCGCGCCACGATACCCGCGGCGGCGCGCGACTCATCGGCGCTCAGCTTCGCCGCAAGGCCGGCCACCTTGTTGCCCACCAGTTGCTCGCAGCCGTTGGCGGCGGCCGCTTCCAGCCAGCCGACCCCGCTGCCGGCATCCTTAGGTCCCCCCTGTCCCTTCAGGGCCATCGCTGCGAGGTTGAACTGCGAGGAGCAATCGCCGAGTTCCGCGAGCGCCAGGAAATGCGCGTGCGCGAGCTCGTAGTGGCCGGCGTTGTATTCTCCGAGCGCGCTCTGGAAATCCGCGTGCACTGGCATGGCGCCCCACAGTGCGGTCACGGCAAGGGCGCGCAAGGTCCTGACACCCAGGGTGCTCATGCCTTCAGCGCTCGAGGATGGCCGTCACGCCCATCCCGCCGGCGGCGCACACCGAGATCAGTCCGCGCTTCGCGCTCGCATCGCCCGCGAGGATCTTGGCGAGCGTGCCCAGGATACGCGTGCCGGTGGCGGCGAACGGGTGCCCGATGGCAACGCTCCCGCCCTTTACGTTGAGCCTGCCCAGGTCGATGCTGCCGAGCGGCGCGGGCAATCCCAACACATCGCGGCAGTACTGCGCTGACTGCCACGCTTTCAGCGTGCACAATACCTGCGCCGCGAACGCCTCGTGAATCTCGTAGTAATCGAAGTCCTGCAGTGTCAGGCCCGCATCGCGCAGCATGGCGGGGACGGCGTAGGTGGGCGCCATCAGCAGTCCCTCCTTGCCGCTGGCGAAATCGACCGCCCATGCCTTGCCGTAGCGCAGGTGAGCCAGCACCGGCAGGTTGCGCTTCGCGGCCCACTCCGGCGTCGCCAGCAGCACCGCGCTCGCCCCGTCGGTGAGCGGCGTGCTGTTGCCGGCGGTGAGCGTGCCGTCGGCGGCGAAGCTCGGCCGCAGCTTGGCGAGCTTCTCGGCGCTGCTGTCGGCTCGGATATTGTTGTCGCTCTTCAGTCCCCGGTACTCCACCACCAGGTCGTCGTAGAACCGGTCGCGCCAGGCGGCCGCGGCCTTGACGTGGCTCTGCTGGGCGAGCTGATCCTGCTCGGCACGCCCGATCTGCCAGGCCTTGGCCATGATCTCGGTGCTCTGCCCCATGGACAATCCGGTGCGCGGCTCGACGACCGCGGGCAGTACCGGTATGAAGTGCCGCGGTCGCAGCCCGAACCACGGCGACAGCCGCTCCCAGGCGTTGCGGCCGCGGTAGCTCGCGAGCAGCAGCTGCTGGTACGAGCGCGGGTAGACGATCGGCGCATCGCTGATGGAGTCGGTGCCGCCGGCGAGACCGGCCTCGATCTGTCCGAGCGCGATCTTGTTGCCGATGTCGATCGCGGCCTCCAGGCTCGTGCCGCAGGCCCGCTGCAGGTCGAGCCCCGGGGTGTGAGGATCGAGCCCGCTCGACAGCACGCACTCGCGCACCAGGTTGTAGTCCCGGGAGTGCTTGAGCACCGCGCCCGCGGCCACATCCCCGAGACGCTCACCCTGGAGCTTGAAGCGCTCGACCACGGCGCGGAACACAGCCGTGAGCATGTCCTGGTTGCTGGCGGTGGCGTAAGCCCCATACGAGCGGGCGAAGGGAATGCGCAAGCCACCGACGATGGCCACGCGCCTGACCGCGGATCCGACCAGCATGACTCCTCCACACAGCGTAACGGGTTAGAATACCAAGTCCATGGGCGAGTACTCCACCATCATGGCCCGCGACGGCCACGAGTTTCAGGCGTGGCTCGCCGCTGCCCCCGGACGCCCGCGCGGCGCAGTCGTGGTGATCCAGGAGATCTTCGGGGTCAACAGCCACATCCGCAAAGTGACCGACGGCTTCGCCGCCGACGGATACACGGCCATCGCACCCTGCCTGTTCGACCGGGTGCGCCGCGGCATCGAGCTCAGCTACACCGCCGCCGACATGCAGGAGGGCTCCGGCTACGTCAAGCAGCTCACCCCGCAAGACACGCTGCTCGACCTCGCGGCCGCGATCGCCGTGGTGAGACGCTCGGGCCGGACGGCGACCGTGGGCTACTGCTGGGGCGGAACCCTGTCCTATGTTGCCGCCTGCCAGCTGCCCCTCGCCTGCGCGGTGGTGTATTACGGCAAGCTCGCAAGCTACCTCGAACAGAAACCCCGCTGCCCGGTCCTGTATCACTACGGCAGCGAGGACCGCAGCATCCCGGCCGCCGACGTCGCGCACATCAGGGCGGCGAACCCGCAGGCGCCCCTGTTCGTCTATGAGGGAGCAGGCCACGGTTTCAACTGCGAGCAGCGCGACTCCTACAACCCGCAGGTCGCCGCGCTGGCCCGTGCACGCACTGTGGATTTTCTCAACCGTCACGTGGCCGGCGGCGAGCCCGTCCAGGGTTGAGATGGGGAGGGGCGCCAGATGAAATTGCGAGATCCGGATCTGCTGCGTACCCGCGCCTTCATCGGGGGCAAGTGGGTGGACGCCATGAGCGGCGCCACGCGCGAGATCGTGAATCCGGCGACGCGCGAACCGATCGGCGCGGTGCCCGAGATGGGCGCCGCCGAGACACGACGCGCCATCGAGGCAGCAAGCCAGGCCTTCCCGGCGTGGGCCGGGCAGACCGCCAAGGAGCGCGCGGCGGTGCTGCGCCGTTGGTACGAGCTGCTGATGGCGAACCTGGAAGACCTGGCGACGCTGATGACCGCCGAACAGGGCAAGCCGCTCGCGGAGTCCCAGGGCGAGATCGCCTACGCGGCCTCCTTCATCGAATGGTTCGCGGAGGAAGGCAAGCGCCTGTACGGGGACGTGATCCCGGGGCATCAGACCGACAAACGCATCCTGGTGCTGCGCCAGCCCGTGGGGGTGGTCGCGGCGATCACGCCGTGGAATTTCCCCCTCGCCATGATCACGCGCAAGGCGGGACCTGCGCTCGCGGCGGGCTGTACCTTGGTCTGCAAGCCCGCGAGCCAGACACCCTACTCGGCCCTCGCCGCCGCGGCGCTCGCGGCGCGCGCCGGGGTGCCGGCCGGCGTGCTCAACGTCATCACCGGGGATGCGGTCGCGATCGGCGGGGAGATGACTTCCAACACCAGCGTGCGCAAGGTCACGTTCACCGGCTCCACCGCCGTGGGCAAGAAGCTCATGGCGCAATGCGCCGGCACGGTGAAGAAGCTGTCACTCGAGCTGGGCGGCAATGCCCCGTTCATCGTGTTCGAGGACGCTGACCTCGATGCCGCGGTGGCGGGGGCCATCGCCAGCAAGTACCGCAACACCGGGCAGACGTGCGTGTGCGCCAATCGCCTGCTGGTGCAGGCGCCGGTCTACGAGGCCTTCACGGCTAAGCTGGTGCACGCCGTGGCGCAGCTGCGCGTGGGCGACGGCCTCAAGGGCCCCACCGACCAGGGTCCGCTGATCGATACCAAGGCGCTCGCCAAGGTGGAGCAGCACCTCGCGGACGCCGTGAGCAAGGGCGCGCGCGTCGTGCAGGGCGGCAAGCGCCATGCGCTCGGCGGCACGTTCTTCGAGCCGACCGTGCTCACCGACGTGACTGCCGCCATGTTGGTGGCGCGCGAGGAGACCTTCGGTCCGGTCGCGCCCCTGTTCCGATTCGAGACCGAGGGGGATGCCATCCGCATGGCGAACGATACCGAGTTCGGCCTGGCGGCCTACTTCTATACCCGCGACCTGGCGCGCTCGTGGCGCGTGGCGGAGGCGCTGGAGTACGGCATCGTGGGCCTCAATACCGGGATCATCTCCACCGAGGTTGCCCCTTTCGGGGGGGTCAAGGAGTCGGGCACCGGCCGCGAGGGCTCGAAGTACGGAATCCTTGACTACACCGAGCTGAAGTACCTGTGTGTCGGCATCGGCTGAGAGTGGCGGGATAGGCCGCGGCGCGGCGCTTGCGGTATCGTGAGGTATGCGCTACGCGAACCCCGAACGCATCGGCATCCTGCTGGTCAACTCCGGAACCCCGCAGGCCGCGGATGCAAGCGCCGTGCGCGCATTCCTGGCGCGCTTCCTCGCCGACCCGCGCGTGGTGGAGCTGCCGCGCGCACTGTGGCTGCCGCTGCTGTACGGGGTGATCCTGCCCTGGCGTCCGCGGCGCGTGGCACGCAAGTACCGCCTCATCTGGACGGCCTCCGGTTCCCCGCTCCGCGACCTGTCGGAGCGCTTGCGAGCCGAGCTGGCCGGCTCGCTCGCGCAACGCATGCTGGCGCCGCTGTCGGTGGAGCTCGGCATGCTCTACAGCGCTCCCGAGGTGCGCGGCGCACTCGCTCGATTACGCGACAGCGGCGCCCAGCGCATCCTGGTGCTGCCGATGTTCCCGCAGTATTGCGGTGCCACCACCGGTGCGGTGTACGACCAGGTCAGTGCGGAGTTGCGCGGCTGGCGCGCTCTGCCCGAGCTGCGCTTCATCGCGGACTATCACGAGCACCCGGGCTATATCGAGGCGCTGCGCGCCAGCGTCACCGAGCACTGGCTGGCTCACGGCCGCACCGCTCACCTGCTGATTTCCTTTCACGGCATTCCGGAGCGCTACGTCCAGCAGGGCGACCCGTACTTCTGCCGCTGCCAGACCACTGCGCGCCTGCTGGCGGATGAGCTCATGTTGCGCGACGGGGAGTGGAGCGTGAGCTTTCAGTCGCGCTTTGGTCCGACCGACTGGCTGAAGCCCTACACGCGCACGGTGCTCAGCGGCATGCCCGCCCGCGGCGTGCGTGAAGTGACGCTGGTGTGTCCGGGTTTTGCCGTGGATTGCCTGGAGACGCTCGAGGAGATCGATATCGAGAATCGTGACGCCTTCATGCGCGCCGGTGGCCAGCGCTTTCAGTACGTGCCGGCGCTCAACGCCCGCGCCAGCCACGCGCAATGCCTCGCGGACCTGATCGAGCAGCACTGTCAGGGCTGGACGCACGCCGGGCATGGGCGCCTTCCCAGCGCCGCACGCGGTGCGTCCGCGTGATGTCCCACGCGCCGTTGCCCCTCCTGGGGACCTTTCACGAAGCCAGCCTCGCGGTCGATGATGTGCGTGGCTCGCTCGAGTTCTACGAACGCTTGGGCTTCACCCAGGCCCCGACCACCGATACGCTCACGCATCCGTACGGAGTACTGACCGACGGGCGCCTCTTCATAGGCCTGCATCAGCGCAGCGGCGCCTCGCCGGTTCTCACCTTCGTGCGTCCGGGCATCGCCGCGTGCGTGCGGGAGTTTGCCGCCGCCGGCATCAAGCTCACGCTGTGCCGCACCGGGGAAGAGGTATTCAACGAGATCGGTCTGATGGACCCGTTCGGCCACGCGGTCGCGGTCCTGGAAGCGCGCACCTACTCGCCCGTGGCGCGCGGGGATGCTTCGCTGTGCGGTGACTTCGCCGAAGTGAGTCTGCCGGTCACCGACTTCGCCGCCGCGCAGGCCTTCTGGGAGCCTCTGGGCTTCGTCGCTGCCGGGGAGGTGTCGGCGCCCTATCCGCACCTGCCTCTCACCAGTGATTACCTGGACCTCTCGTTTCATCCTCCGGGGGTGTGCGAGCGTGCGATGCTCGTGTTCCGCGATCCTGACATGCGCGCACGCATTGCCCGGCTGCGCGAGCTGGACGTGGCCCTGTCCGCCATCTCTGCGGACGGCGCCGGGGGCCTCGGCAACGCGCTGCTGGAGAGCCCGGACGGCACACCGCTCATGCTGCTCGAGTCAGAAGGCTGAGGCTCGAAGGATCCCATGCGCCGCAGCTGTCTGCCCGCCGTGCTCGTGCTCCTGGTGTCACTTCTGGTCCTCGCGCCACCGCCGGCGCGCAGCGATGCCGGCATGTGGACCTTCCACGACTTTCCGCAGGATCTGGTGAAGCGCCAGTACGGCGCCGACATCAGCCCCGCGTGGCTCGATCGGGTGCGCATCGCCACGCTGCGCTTATCGAACTGCACGGCATCCTTCGTATCCCCCGACGGACTGATCCTCACCAATCACCACTGCGCGGAAGCTTGCCTGGATGAGCACTCCACCAGCGAGCAGAACCTCGTGCGCAGCGGCTTCCTGGCGCGCTCCCGGGAGCAGGAACTGAAGTGCGGCACGCAGATCGCCGACGTGCTGATGAGCGTCGAGAACGTCACGGAGCGGGTCGCCGCGGCGGTCCGCGGACTCGATGACCGCGCGGCCAACGACACCCGCAAGAAAACCCTGACGCAGCTCGAGCAGGCTTGCGAGCAGGACAGCCGGCAGGCGAAATCCGGGCCGCTGAAGTGCGAGTCCGTCGACCTCTACCAGGGCGGGCAGTACTGGCTCTACAAGTACCATCGCTACGACGACGTGCGCCTGGTGTTCGCCCCCGAGCGCGGCATTGCCGCCTTCGGCGGTGACCCGGACAATTTCCAGTTCCCGCGCTGGTGCCTGGACATGGCGCTGCTGCGCGCCTATGGCCCGAACAGCAAGCCCGCCGCGACGCCGCAGTTCCTGCGCATCCGGCCGCAGGGGCCGCAGGCGGGCGAGCTGGTATTCGTGTCGGGGCATCCCGGCTCCACCGACCGGCTGTTGACCGTCGCGCAGCTCCAGACCCTGCGCGACGTGGACCTGCCGCGCTGGCTGCTGCGCGCCTCGGAGTTGCGCGGCCGTTTCATCCAGTTCGGCAAGACGGGCCTCGAGGCCGACCGTATCGTGGAGGATCCGCTCAACAGCCTGGAGAACTCCATCAAGGTGCGCCGCAGGCAGCTCGACGCGCTGCTCGATGAGCGGCTGCTCAAAGCCAAGCGCGACGAGGAAGCGGCGCTGCGGACCCGGGTCGCCGCCGACCCGCAGCTCGCCGCCGCGACCGGCGATCCCTGGTCGGACATCGCCAGGGCGCAGCTGAGCGAGCACGAACTCTACCTGCCCTATACGTTCCTCGAGCTGGGCGCCGGCTTCAACAGCCGCCTGTTCACCTATGCGCGCACCCTGTTGCGCGGCGCCGCCGAACGCCCCAAACCCAACACCGAGCGGCTGCGCGAATACCGCGACGCGGCGCTGCCGCGCATCGCGCAGCGCCTCACCGCCCCGGTACCGGTGTATCCGGCGCTCGACAGGCTCACGCTGTCCTTTGGGCTGGAGCGCATGCGCGAGTGGCTGGGGCCGGACGACCCGATCGTGCGAGCGCTGCTGGCAAAGGATTCACCCGACACACTCGCCGCACGGCTGGTGGACGGCTCGCAGCTCGCCGATCCGAAGCTGCGCCGGCGCCTGTGGGAGGGCGGCGCGGCAGCGCTCGAAGCCGCGCACGACCCGATGATCGAATTCGTGCGCAGCGTGGATGGCCCGGCCCGTGCGGTGCGCAAGAGCTATGAGGACGCGGTGGAAGCGCCCATCGACGCGGCTTCCGAAAAGATCGCCCACGCGCGCTTTCGCGCTTACGGCACGAGCCTCCCACCGGATGCCACCTTCACCCTGCGCCTGAACTTCGGCACGGTGCAGGGCTGGAAGGAGGACGGACACGAGGTCGAGCCCTTCACGCACCTGGCACGCCTGTTCGAGCGTGCCACCGGCCAGGAGCCGTTCAGGATTCCCGACAGCTGGCTCAAGGTGCAGAGCGCGCTCGATCGAGAGGCCCGCTTCGATCTCTCCACCAACAACGACATCGTGGGCGGCAACTCCGGCAGCCCGCTGATCGATACCGCCGGCCGGCTGGTGGGACTGATGTTCGACGGGAATATCTATTCGATCGCGGGCAGCTACTGGTTCGACCCCGAGTTGAACCGCGCGGTGGCGGTGGATCCGGCCATCATGTTCGAGGCGCTGCGCAAGGTGTACCAGGCGACTGAGCTGCTGGCGGAGCTGGGCCGCCACTAACTATGGAAGCGGCCGCGCGCGCCACGATGCGGAACCTGACGCGCATCTCGTCCTGCACCTGTAATGCACCCAGCAGGGCGCTGAAGGGCGTGAGCCCGAGCTCGCTCTGCTTGAGCGCAGCCTCACCGGATACGATGAGCGCACCGGCGGCGAACTGATAGCGCACCGGCACGCTGATGGTGCGCAGCTGCCCGCGCACCGTGGTCTGCACGCGCGCCAGCACCCGCGTTTCGCCACCGGCCTCGCCGCCGCTGCCCGGCGCCGGCGCCCCCGCAGACTCCAGCCGCACGGCCCGCAACACGATCTGCGGGTTGTGCTCGGCATCCAGCAGCGCCTCCCCGAGCATGTTGCGCCGCGTCCCCTCGCGGGCGGTGTCCGGCACTTCCGGCGGGAAATCGGGGCTGTGCTCCTGAGCGCGCAGCGCCGGCTCATCGACCGTGAACTCCGCCACCGGGATACGGGCCTCGAAGCTGCTGCGCATGACATCGGCGGGCACGTAGACCGTACCGGTGAGGGCGTGCAGGGCGATCAAATGATCGTGGCCGGCGCTCGCGAGCGCGCCTGCGCGATACACGCGGATGGTGAGCAGCGATTCGCCCGCCACGATGTCGTAGGGAACCCCCTCGTGAGGCGCGGGAGTCTCGGCCACCACCTGCGGCGGCGCAGCGGGAACGTGCGGTTGCAGCGGGCAACCGCCGAGCAGGAGCGCGAGCAGCAGCGCGCCGGGCAGCCGGAGTTTGCAACTCGCACTCACGCGCATAAGCTTAGCTGCATGGCCATGCGAAACACCACGCGCCGCTGGGGTGCAGTCGCCCAGCTGCTGCACTGGACCATCGTCGTGTTGATCATCGTTCAGTTCACCCTGGCCGCGCTCGCCGAGGATCTGCCGCCGCTGAAAAAGCTCGGCATGCTCGCGCGCCACAAATCAGTCGGCATCACCATACTGGCGCTGGCGATCCTCAGGCTCGCCTGGCGCTGGCTGAACCCGACTCCGGCGCTGCCCGAGACGCTCAAGCCGTACCAGCGCGTGCTGGCGCACTCCACGCACGCCCTGATGTACCTGCTGCTGTTCGCCATGCCGCTATCGGGGTGGATGATGTCCTCAGCACGTGGGTTTCCGGTCAGCTGGTTCGGGTTCTTTCAGCTGCCCGACCTGGTGCCGAAAAACCGGGCGCTGTACGAGGCATTGTTGACCACTCACGGGACGCTGGCGCTGGTGCTGGGAGTGTTCGTCTCGCTGCACGCCGGCGCCGCGCTCGCCCATCACTTCCTGTTCAAGGACGACGTGCTGCGGCGGATGCTGCCCTTCACCACCACGACTCAAGGACCCGAGCGATGAGCAAGGTAGCGATGACCCAAGGCGCACGGGTGAGGCCCGCGCAGTGGCTGGCGGGGACGGCCGCCGCGATGTGCCTGGCTGCCTGGGCACAGGGCGCAGCGGAGGCCCCCTCCCCCGTCCACTACGTGCTCGATCAGGCCAAGAGCACGCTGGAATTCACCTTCATGCAGGCCGGTGCGCAGAACAAGGGCAAGTTCACCCGCTTCCCAGTGAGCTTCGACTTCGCGCCCGGCGACCTCGCGGGCAGCCGCCTCGAGGTCACGGTCGAGATCGGCTCGCTCGACACCGGCGACAAGGAGCGCGACGACACGCTCAAGGGCGACGACCTGTTCGCGGCCGCCAAATTCCCGAAGGCGCACTTCCTCGCCACCCAGTTCGCCAGGACCGCCGCGGGCTTCGAGGCCCAGGGCAAGCTCACCATCCGCGACCAGACGCGCGACGTGCGCGTGCCCTTCACCTTCCGCACCGCCGTCGAGCAGGGCGCCATGGTCGGCTACATGAGCGGCAAGACCAGCATCCGGCGGCTCGACTTCGGCGTCGGCCAGGGCGACTGGAAGGCCACCGACCAGGTGGGGAACGAGGTCGGCGTGTCCTTCGCGCTGCGCCTCACGAGCGCGGCACACTGATCCTCGCCGCGCCAGCGGCCGCCGCCTTGGGCTTAGTAGGGCGTGCCGTCGCGGCGGGTGAACTTGCCCGGGGCGTGCGGCGGGCTCCAGATGAGGTCCACGTCCGCATCCGTGTAGTAGACGCTGTCCTGCGCGGTGTTGCGGTTGCTGATCTCAAGGTACAGCGCCGGCTGCGTGCCGCGGTTGATGATCTGGTGGCCGTCCGGGCTGCCGGCCGGGAAGCCCGCGCACATGCCGGCGGTGAGCCGCTGCTCGCCGCTGTCGGTGCGCAACATCACCTCGCCCTCGAGCACGTACACGAACTCGTCCTCGTGGGTATGCCAGTGCCGCATGGAGGATTCCTTGCCGGGCGGCAGCATCGTCAGGTTGATGCCGATGCGGGTGAGGCCGAGCGCATCCCCGAGCCGACGCTTGTGGCGCGGCATGACGCGTGCGAGGTAGGGCTGCGGATAACCGCAGCGGGAGATCACCTCGACACCCGCGGGGTCCAGGGCCGGTTTGTTCACTGCCATGCTGCCTCCAGGATTTCTCTTTTCGTTGGTTGACGCGCGCCGCCTGCTTCAGTGAGCATGCCACACCTGAATGCCAGAGGTTTTCGCTGACGTCGGACAGTGCGTCGACGCGGTGCTGCGCCGCGTCGGACCGCGCATCGTGCTGGCGCTGCCGCTCGGGATCGGCAAGCCCACCCCGCTGGCGAATGAATTCTACCGCCGCGCGCTGCGCGACTCGAGCATCGATCTGACCATCCTCACGGCGCTGTCGCTGCTGAAGCCGGTGGCCCGCTCGGCGCTCGAGGCGCGCCTGCTGACCCCGCTCGTCGCACGGGTGTTCGGCAGCTACGTCGAGCCGGAATACGCGCGCGCCATGCACGCCGACACGGTTCCGCCCAACATCCGCATCCTCGAGTTCTTCCTGACGCCGGGCGCGTTTCTGAATTCGCGCCACGCGCAGCGCCATTACCTGAGCGCGAACTACACCCACGTGGCGCGCGATGCTCTGGCGCGCGGCGTCAACGTCATCGCGCATCTCGTGGCGCAGCGCTCGGTGAACGGCGCGCTGCAGCTGAGCCTCGGCTCCAATACCGATGTCACCGTGGATCTGCTGCCACTCATCGAAGCTTCGCGCGCCGAGGGCCGCGACATCGTCATGGTGGGGCAGACGCACGCACAGATGCCCTTCATGACCGGTCACGCGCTCGTTGATCCCGGACGCTTTGACTTCCTGGTGGACGATCGGCGCTACGACTACGACCTGTTCTGTCCGCCCAATCCGCCCCTCGGCACGGTCGACCACGCCATCGGCGTGTACGCCAGCGCCCTGGTGCGCGACGGCGGCACGCTGCAGATCGGCATCGGCGAGCTGGGTGACTCGCTGGTGTATGCGCTGCTGTTGCGGCATCAGCAGAACCCCGCCTGGCGCACCGCCCTCGAGGGGCTCGGCGGCGCGACGGCCGCGCCGCTGATGCACGAGGCGGGCGGGGATGCGCCGTTCTCCGCCGGGCTGTTCGCCTGCACCGAAATGTTCGTCGATCAGCTGCTCGAGCTGTATCGCGCCGGGATCCTGCGCCGGCGCGTCTACGATTCGCTCCCCCTCGAGAGGCTGCTGAGCTCGGGACAGACGCTCGAGCGCTTCGATGAGCGCATTCTGGGCCAGCTTGCCGGTGCCGGCGCGGGGCCGGTGCTGAGCAGCGCGGAGTTCGCGCAGCTCAAGTGCCACGGGGTGTTTCGCGAGGATGTGGAGTTTGCCGACGGGCGCGTGCGCGCCGCCGGCGGGGCTTGGATTGCGGCCGATCTCGCCGATCCGGCGAGCCGCGCACGCCTGGCGGGGGAGTGTCTGGGGCGCGAGCTGCGCAACGGCCAGGTGCTGCATGCCGGGTTCTTTCTGGGTCCGCGCGGATTCTATGCGGCGCTGCGCGAGCTGCCCGAGAGCGAGCGGGCGCAGTTCGGCATGCGCGGGGTGGCGTTCGTGAACCAGCTGTACGGCGCCGACCAGGAGCTGCGTATCCTGCAGCGGCGCGCCGCGCGCTGCATCAACACCACCATGATGGTGACGCTGCTCGGAGCTGCGGTCTCCGATGCGCTGGAGAGCGGGCAGGTGGTGAGCGGCGTCGGCGGTCAATACAACTTCGTCGCCATGGCGCACGCCCTGCCGGGGGCGCGCTCGATCCTGTGCGTGCGCGCCACCCGCACGCGCCACGGTCGTACCACTTCCAACATCGTGTGGAACTACGCTCACCAGACCATTCCGCGGCACCTGCGCGATCTGGTGGTCACCGAGTACGGCATCGCCGACCTGCGCGGCCGCACCGACGAGGAGATCATCGCGGCGCTCCTGAACGTCGCGGACTCGCGCTTTCAGGACGCGCTGCTCTCGCGCGCCCGGTCGGCGGGCAAGATCCGCGCCGACTACCGCATCCCGGACGCGTTCCGCAACAACCTGCCACAGCGCCTGAGGCTCGCGTTGCGCGAGCATCGCCGGCAGGGGTACTTCAGCGAATACCCCTTCGGCACGGACCTGGCGGAGGAGGAGATTGCGCTCGCGCGGGCGCTGAAGTATCTGGACGCGCGCACCGGGAGCGCCTGGGGGCGCCTGAAGACCGCGGCGGCCTCACTCGCCGCCGCCCCTGCAAGCCGGCATACGTCCGCGCTCAGGCGCATGGGCCTCGATCGGCCGCGCGGAGTCTCCGAGCGGCTGCAGCGGCGCCTCATCGTGCTGGGGCTGAATGCCAGCGCCTGAGAGGCCCTGACCGTTACGCTGCCTCGCGGCCAGCCTCGGCTGCGTCGCATAAGAATGAGTTGCCGCCCCACTTGCAGGCAACTCGACGACGATCTGTGAGGCTCTCCACCGGCGGTGCCTGAGGCGCACGGCCAGGCCCCTGATAATGAAGGACTGCAATGCCAGCAGCGTGAACCATGGCGCGAACAGGGCCCAGTCCGGGAGCTTCTGCCTGACACCGATCAGGCCGACTGCCGAGTAGAGCACGCTGAAGGCGAGCAGCACGGCGAGCACCTGGCGCACGCTCAGGCCGGCGCGCATCAGCACGTAGTGAAAATGCTCACGCCCCGCGTGCAACGGCATCTTGCCCCTGGCCACGCGCCGTACGACGCAGCTGAAGAAATCCGACAGCGGCATCAGCGCAAACCAGAGCGCCGCGACCGGGGACATCGACCTGCCCTCGCCCTGGGAGATCGAGAGCGCGAACCATACGACGACGAACCCCAGCAGTGTGCTGCCGGCATCACCCATGAAGGTGCGCAAACGACGATTGCGAAAAGCGGGGAAATTGAACAGCAGGAACCCGAGGGTCGCCCCGCAAGCCATCGCTGCCACGCTCACCGCCGGCGCGCTCAGTCCGGTCGCGAGCCCGGCGGCGGTGAGGCCAATCAGGGCCATCGAAGCCGCCAGGCCGTCGATGCCGTCGATGAAGTTGAAGGCATTGATGACGCTCAGCGTGACCAGCACGGATACTGGAATGGCAAGAATGCCGAGCCCCAGGCGGCCGGTTCCGAACGGGTCGCCGATATCCCTGAGATACAGGCCGCCGCCGATCATCATGACGAGCACGGCGCAGGTCTGTGCCGCAAGCCGTGCCGACACCCTGATATTGTAACGGTCGTCGATGACGCCCACGGTGACGAGAAGCGCGGCGGGGACCAGCAAAGTCCATAGGCCGGTGGTTTGCACGGTGGTCATCGCCGCAACGAGGATGCCGATGAACATCGCAATGCCGCCGATCAGCGGAATCTCGCCGATATGCTGCTTGCGACCGCCGGGCTTGTCCGTGATGCCAAGACGAAGCGCGAGCGGACGCAGCGTGAGCGTGAGAACCGCCGTTACTGCAAACGCCAGCGCAGTAGATAACGATAGCTCCATCCGAGGAACCCTTTAGTCCAGAAATCCCGCTGGACGATCCGGCGATCTATATACGCCGTCGTGACCCGGATCACAAAGCGACGATGACATAACGTTCCTTGCGCACTGTCTGGGTGCAGAAGCTTTCAGCGAGCGCCTCCGCATGACTCGAGTACGCGCAGCATCGATGCCGCCAGCGCATCCCTCGAATACAGGGGCGCAGCGGCGCGAGCCGCCACCGCCAGCCGTTCACGATCAGCGGGACTCCCCGCCAGTCTCTCAATCGCAGCCGCCATAGCCGCCGGATTCTCCGGCGGCACGCAAACCCCGCATTCCAGGGTGCGCACGATGCCCGTGGCCTCGCCCTCCGGCAACGACATGAGGATCGGAGTGCCCATACCCATGCATTCAAAGATCTTGGACGGGATGACGGTCCTGAAGAGCGGGGCGTCGCGCAGCGGAATCAGCGCCACGTCGCACAGGCTCCAGATCTCCGGCATTCTCTGCTTGGGCTGACGCGCGAGCATGACGACATTCTCGAGTTTGCGCTCCGCCACCATGGCTTCCACGCGAGCCCGGTCCGCGCCCCCGCCGACGAACAGAAACACGATATCCCGGCGCTCGCTGAGCAAGGCCGCTGCCTCGACCACCTTGTCCAGCGCGTGCGCGAGTCCGTGCGTGCCGAGGTAGCCCGCGACAAACTTGCCCTGCAATCCCAGGTCCGCTTCAAGCGCCGGCGAGCGCGGCCGCGGTTGGTACTGTGTCGCGTCAACCCCGTTCACCACGACGTGAATCTTCCCGCCGTCGACCCCTCGTGAGATGAGTTCCCGGCGGAAGGACTCGGTCACCGCGACGATTGCCGTGGCACGCCGGTACAGGAACATCTCGATGCGCTCGAGTGCGCGGATCACGCCCGACCTGCGCATGGCTCCCACCGCGACGATGGACGCAGGCCAGAGATCGCGCAACTCGAGCACGAACGGCCGACGCCT
>Ga0137412_10000005_pt1 | contig 123720 bp, 110 predicted proteins | sample CZODoug2_1_16fun_FD_122160 | JGI IMG/M metagenome (GOLD analysis project Ga0137412, IMG submission 122160) | Vadose zone soil fungal communities from Angelo Coast Range Reserve, California, USA - CZODoug2_1_16fungal (Hybrid Assembly) | ecosystem: Environmental > Terrestrial > Soil > Vadose...
CACAGCGGCCCTGAGCTTACGCGGCATGAAGTGGATGTGACTGCTTCGCGTCACGACATGGAAGACACCTACCTGCCCGCTTTCCGCGCGACGGTCACTGAAGGCAATACAATTTTCACGTCACAGATTAATGAGTTACCGCTGGTGATGCAGGGTGGGGCCCGAAACGCCCAAAGCTTTATCGGCCTTTTGCCGGGAGTAATCGGTGGTCCGGGACCAAATGTAGCAACGACGACAATCAACGGTTCCCAGGAAGGCGGAGTAAGTTATACGATCGATGGCGTGATCGCCAGCTCCTGCGCCTTGCGCAGGAGGATTTCGCCGCGGGTATTGACTTCGAACTCCACCCACTCGCCCGGGGACAGCTGCAACAGCTCGCGTACCCTCTTCGGGATGGTCACTTGCCCATTGACGGTTATTCTTGTTGGCATGGGATCCACTGCCGAGGGCCACCGCGGGCGGAGTGTAGTACCGCGCCGCGGGCGGCGACAGTGGGGTGACACCTGAGTCGACCATCTCACGGCCACAGGAGCTGGTGATAGGCGTCGCTAGAGTTGCCTTATGGGCGCTTTTGCGCGCAGTGAGTTGGCAAAGAAGCGCTGCTCGAAGGCCTGGCGCGCTGCGCGCTGATGCGGCGTATATCGTCCATTCCGAGGGGTTACGCGGACGTACTCCTCGAGCAGAAGGCGGGCGCGCCCGGCCTTGTAGGTGCGGAGGTACGGCGACACCCTACCCAGCAACGTTAGCACCTGCCGGCTAGAGATGGTGTAAGCGAAGCTGGGCGAGTGGTGGTCTTGCGCACGGAGCTTGCTCGTAAGGGCCGACGATTCTCGCCCCGATGGGTCCTCGTGAGCGTTATGGTGCCCTCGCCGTCTATGATCCCGGCCAGATACGCCGCCTCAGTCTTGGATAGCCGTTTTAGCGGCACGCAACCTCGTGCATTTGTTGGGCTCTCGAAGATTCTGCCGGCAATGCTCGTCAGAGCATAGGCCGAGAATCTACTGGGTCTGGGCAGATAAGCACGCCTCTGCGCGGCTGGTGATGGCACGCGCCGGGCGCTCGGCCCGGGCATCGGTTCCCGGCCAAGGAGGCCGGGAACCGCCGGTTGGTGGAGGCGGGGGGACAGCACATCCGTGGCTTTCGCCGCGGGCTGGACTATGCCTTCGTCCTCACACCGCCGGAGCGGTGCGTGGACGCGGAGCGTGTTATCCAGCCGCCATGGCCGGCTGGATCCTAGTGCCCGCCCAGGCGAGATGCCGTCGGCGGGTCTATGAGTCTCTACAGGGCAGGCCTGAGGTTGGCCCTCTTCCTACCCCTCGACGTTGCCATGCCGCCCCTTACTGAGAGGCGCCGTCAGGTTTCGCCGATGTGAGCTCCGTTCTCAGCCAAATCTCGCGATCTGGCGCGACCCTCGATCGAACCCCCGTCCGCAAGTCCTAGACTTCAGGATCTACGTACGTAGCTCTCTCTTTGTTTCTCGCGCGGCGCTACCCGAGGAGCAGGGAAGACGCAACGCCAGCGGACAGTGACTCTTAACGCACCGGCCTGTCGCACGCCGGAGCGCGATCCTGTGAACGCGTCCCCTGATTCAGTCGCACAGGCACGAGCTGGTCAGAGGTCAGCTGCGGTTAGGCAGCTAGAGCGTAGTTGTCGTCGTTGGCAACTATGATTTGCAGCAGGATTAACGAGGGCACTGCACCTCGGTACGCCCCTGAAGGTTCGTAACCCACGTCGAAACCGGTCGCCCCCTTCAGGTTCACCTCAGCAGCATACCACCTGGGGCAATGCCGCGCGTTTTCTCAGCCGCGTCGCAACAGGCGTGCCTTGTCGCGCTGCCAGTCGCGCTCCTTTTCCACCGCGCGCTTGTCGTGCTGCTTCTTGCCCTTGGCGAGCCCGACCTGCACTTTGGCGCGGCCGTTCTTCCAGTACAGCTCCAGCGGCACGATCGTGTAGCCGCGCCGTTCCACCGCGCCGATCAGTCCCTGCAACTCGCTGCGCTTGAGCAGCAGCTTGCGGGTGCGCACCGGGTCGGGCGTCACGTGCGTGGAGGCGGTGGGCAGGGGTGAGAGGTGCGCGCCGATGAGGAACGCCTCGCCGCCGCGCAGGTAGACATAGGCTTCCTGCAGCTGCGCGCGCCCGGCGCGCATGGCCTTGACCTCCCAGCCCTGCAGCACCAGCCCCGCCTCGTAGCGCTCCTCGATGAAGTAGTCGAAGCGCGCCTTGCGGTTCTCGGCGATCAGGCGGGGCGATGGCGCGTCTTTGGTCATCCGCTAGGGGTAATGGGACAATGCCGCATGCGAGAGGTCAAGCGCTCGGCGCTCGTCAGCAAGCCGCCGTCCGAGCTGTTCGCGCTCATCAATGATATCGAGAGCTATCCGCAGTTCCTGCCGTGGTGCACCCATGCCCGGGTGCAGTCGCGCTCGCAGCAGGAGATCGTCGCGACTCTCGGCGTCAGGCAGGGCGCGTTGCATGGTGAGTTCACCACGCGCAACACCCTCGAGCCCGAGCGCAGCATCCGCATGCAGCTGGTGAGCGGGCCGTTTCGCACCCTGCAGGGGGAGTGGCGGCTGACGCCGATCGAGACCAACGGCTGCCGCGTGGAGCTCGCCATGCGTTTTGCGTTCCGCAACCCGCTGACCTCGCTGCTGTTCGATTCGCGGTTCGCGGCGACCATCGGCTCGCTGGTGGATGCCTTCGTGGCGCGCGCCCGGTCGCGGTCGTGAGCCCGGCGGCCGGCAAACGCTGCCTCGTCGCCTACGCGACGCGCGCGCGTCAATACCTGTGGAGCGTCGAGCTGCCGCTGCACGCCAGCATCGCCGATGCGCTGGCGGCGGCGCGCGCCGCTGCCGATCCGGCCGCGCCGATCCCGTGGGATTCGGCTGCCGTAGGCATTTTCGGGGAGCCGCGCGCGCGCACCGATGGGTGCGCGGATGGCGATCGCATCGAGCTGTACCGGCCGCTGCGCCGCGACCCGCGCCAGCGGCGGCGCGAGCGCGTGCAGCATGAGCGGCGCAGCGGCAAGACCTGAGGCGCGCCTTCAGATCTTCGGGAACTTCGACACCGGCGGTCCCTGCTCCGGCGCCTGCGGTGGTGCATTCGGCACGTTCTCGCGATCGAAACGTGACACCTTGTCCTGGGCGAAGAACACAATCAGGTGGCGCTCCTCGGGTCTGCGCAGGCGCCCGTGCTTGAAGTAGTACACGTAGTCCCAGCGGTCCTTGTCGAACACCGCCGGCACCATCGGCGTGCCCAGCAGGTAGCGCACCTGGCTGCGTGTCATGCCGACCTGCAGCTGATCGACCGTCTTGCCTTCCAGGTAGTTGCCCTGCTGGATGTTCATGCGATACACGCAGCCGCTGAGCGCGCTCGCGAGCAGCGCGAGGGCCGTAAATGCGCCCCAGGGTAGGCGCAGCCGCGCCCGATGGAGGATAATCATCGTGGCAATCATACCTGATCACGGATCGCCCGCAGCTGCCGCTGCCGCGGTTCGCCGGAGAGTTCGCGTGGAAGGCAAGGACCTGCGCAAAGCGGGTTTGAAGGTGACGCTGCCTCGCCTGAAGATCCTGGAGATTCTCGAGGGCAGCGCGACCCGGCACATGTCCGCCGAGGACATCTATCGTACGCTGCTGGAATCCAATGAGGACATTGGCCTGGCCACCGTGTACCGCGTACTCACGCAGTTCGAAGCCGCGGGTCTGGTCACGCGCCATCATTTCGAAGACGGCATGGCGGTGTTCGAGCTCAACCAGGGGACCCATCACGATCACATCGTGTGCCAGGACTGCGGGCGGGTGGAGGAGTTCATGGATTCAGGGATCGAGGAGCGCCAGACCGCGGTGGCGCACAAACTCGGCTTCACGATCCGCGATCACTCACTGATTCTTTATGGGCGCTGCAAGCGCCCGAACTGCGCCTTCCGCAACCGCGGCAAGAGCAGCTAGCGGCCCCGGGCGGCCGGCGGCCGCGGCCGCCGCGTGCCCTCGGCTGCGGCGTTGCTCGGCGCCTGCATGGCTGCCAGCATGTCGCGGGCGTGCTCGCGCGCCTTGGCGGTGACTTCGATCCCGCCCAGCATGCGCGCGAGCTCCTCGACACGATCGTTGCCCGTCGGCTCGGTGAGCGTGGTGCGCGTGGTGCGTCCGTCGGTGAGCTTCGTGACCCGCAGGTGATGGTGCGCCTGGCAGGCGACCTGCGGCAGATGCGTCACGCACAACACCTGGCCGCGTGCGCCGAGTGCGCGCAACTCGCGGCCGACGATCTCCGCCACCGCGCCGCCGATGCCGGCGTCCACTTCGTCGAATACCATGCAGCGCGTCGCTTGCGCCGCGCACGACACCTGCACCGCGAGCGACAGGCGCGCCAGCTCGCCCCCCGAGGCGACCTTCGCCAGCGCCCGCGGCGGTTGTCCCGGGTTGGCGGTGACGCGGAACTCGACGCTGTCGACGCCGTGCTCGGCGGGGTCGGCGTTGCCGTGCTGGGTAACGTCCACCTCGAAGCGCCCACCGGACATGCCGAGCGTCTGCATGCGCGCGGAGATGTCGCGAGCCAGGGTGCGGGCCGCGAGTTCGCGCTTGCCGGACAACTCCTGCGCGAGCGCCCGATAGCTGTGCAGCGCGGCGGCGAGCTCGGTGCGCACCAGCGCGAGATCCAGCTCCGCACGCTCGAGCCCCTGGAGCTCGACGCCGAGCTGGCGGGTGCGCTCGGGCAGCTCCGGCGGTGCAACCCGGTGCTTGCGGGAGAGCTCCTCGATCGCCGCCAGGCGCCGTTCGACCTCGTCCTGGCGTGCCGCATCGACGTCGAGGGTCTCGCCGTAGCGTTCCAGCTCACGCGCCGCCTCGCGCACCTGAATCGAGGCTTCCTCCAGCATCGGCAGCACGGCGGCGAGCTTGCCATCCAGCGCCGCGAGTCCGCGCAGCGCCTGCAGCGCACGGCTCACGCCGGCGTGCGCACTCGCGGCTTCGTTCTCGTAGAGCTCCGCGAGGGCCGTCTGCGCCCCCTGCGCGAGCCGCCCGCGGTTGGCGAGCCGCGCGCGCTCCTCGCCGAGCGCGTCGATCTCGCCGTCCTTGAGCTGCAAAGCCTGCAGCTCCTGCGCCTGATAGCGCAGCAGCTCGAGGCGGGTGTCGCGGTCGCGCGCCTTGCTCTCCAGTTCCAGGGTGCGGTTGAGCAGCTCCAGCCACACCCGATGGGCGATACCGACCTGAGTGGTGAGCCCGGTGAGAGAGCCGTAGTCATCGAGCAGCACGCGCTGCGCGGCGTTGCGCGTCAGGGACTGGAATTCATGCTGGCCGTGGATATCGATGAGGATGTTGCCGGCCTCGCGCAGCAGCTGTACCGGCACCGCCTGCCCGTTCAGGTAGGCGCGCGAGCGCCCGTCCGCTCCCACGACCCGGCGCACGGTCAGCTCGCCCGCGCCGCTCACGGACTGCTCCTCGAGCCAGGCCTTCAGCTCGCGCGGGGCCTCACCGAGCTCGAAGGTGCCGGAGACCTCGGCGCGCTCGGCGCCATGGCGCACCACCTCGGCGCCGGCGCGGCCCCCGGCGAGCAGCTGCAGCGCGTCCACCAGGATCGATTTGCCCGCGCCGGTCTCGCCGGTGAGCACCGTCAGGCCGCGGCGCAACTCCAGCTCCACCGCATCGATGATGGCGAAGTCGCGGATCTGCAGATGGGTGAGCACGCGGCTTCAGCGCTCGAAACTGCCGCGGCCCCAATGCAGTTTCGAGCGCAGCAGCTTGTAGTAGTCGTGGCCTTCGGGGTGCAGCAGGGTGATGCGCTCGACGGCGGTGCGCACCTCCAGGCGTCCGCCGGGCACGAGGGCGCCGAGCACCGCGCCGTCGCAGGTGACCTGCGCCTGGGTGTCGGGGCGCTCGAGCAGCCCCACCTCGATGACCGAGCGCGCCGAGACGACGATCGGGCGATCCGACAGGGTGTGGGCGCAGATCGGCGCGATCACCAGCGCCTCCAGATGCGGTTCGATGATCGGGCCGCCGCACGAGAGCGCGTAGGCGGTCGAGCCGGTGGCGCTCGCCACGATGATGCCGTCGCCGTCGTGCGTGTTGACATAACGGCCGTCGATGCGGGTCTCGAAGTCGAGCGTGCGCCCGGTCTCGCGTTTCTGCATCACCACGTCATTGAGCGCGTAGCCTTGCGCCAGCTGCCCGGGGGCGCCGTGCAGCGCCGCCGCCAGCAGCGGCCGCTGGTCCACGTGCAGTTTCCCGGCGAGAGCCGCGTCCACCGAGGGCAGCATGTCCTGCGGCATGACGTCGGTGAGGAACCCGAGGCGCCCGCGGTTGACCCCGAGCAGCGGCACGCCGTGGCGCGCGACCAGGCGCGCGGCGTACAGCAGCGTGCCGTCACCGCCGATAGCGATGACCAGGTCGGCACGCTCGCCGAACTCCCGTTCCGGGACACGCGTCACTGCGGTGGCGTCCGCGGGCAGCGTGGCTTTCTCACTCACCAGCACCTGCACGCCGCGGCTGGCGAGGTGCGGCAAAAGCGTGCTCACGCTCTCCGCAATGCGCGGATCCGCGAATCTGCCGACTAACGCGCAGCAGCGCACCGGAAAGGCCAAGGCAGCCCCCTGCAACCCGCCAGTATCGCGGGCGCGCCTTTGTAACACGCAGGCGCGTCTTTCAGCCAATGCCGCATTTCTTTCCTCGGCAGCGCCCCTGGCGCGCCTCGCTTGACGGTCGGTGCACGCCAAAGCTGGCTTTCCGCCTGCGGCTGTGCATGATCGGCTTATGGCGCACGATCGGGACGAGGCACTAGGCGAGCGGGCTCAGCACCTGCTGCGCATACTCATCGAGAGTTACATCCGGGACGGTCAGCCGGTGGGCTCGCGAGCGCTCTCGCGCGAATCCGGACTGCAGCTCTCCTCGGCCACGGTGCGCAACGTCATGGCGGATCTCGAAGAGCTGGGGTTCGTCGCGTCACCCCATACCTCCGCCGGCCGCGTACCCACCGACAAGGGCTACCGTTTCTTCGTCGACACACTGCTGCAGCTGCGGCCGCTCGATGAGGCCGCGAGCGCCGAGCTGCGCCGCCAGGTCGAGGCGAGCCGCGACACCCCCACGGACCTGATCGCCACGGTGTCACAGCTGCTGTCGAGCGCGACCCAGCTCGCCGGCGTCGTGACGCTGCCGCGCACCCGGCAGGCTTCCATCACCCAGATGGAGTTCGTCGCGCTGTCGGAGAACCGGGTGCTGGTGGTGCTGGTGTTCAACGACCGCGAGGTGCAGAACCGCATCATCCAGCTCGAACGCCATTACTCGCCCGACGAGCTCAAGCGTGCCTCAAACTTTCTGAATGAGCAGTTCCGCGGGCGCTCGCTGCGCGAGGTGCGCCAGGAGATCCTGCGCCAGCTCTCCGAGGCACACGCGCACATGAACCAGATCATGCTGGAGGCGATCGCCGTGGCCCAGCAGGTGTTCGAGAGCGGCGCGGAAGGGCGGCTCGAGTACGTCATCAAGGGCGAGACCAACCTCATGGGCATGGCCGAGCTCACCGGGATGGAGAAGCTGCGGCGGCTGTTCGAAGCGTTCAACGAAAAGCGCGACTTTCTGCACCTGTTCGACCAGAGCCTGAAGGCCGAAGGGGTACAGATCTTCATCGGCCATGAATCCGGCTACCAGATCCTCGACGATTGCAGCGTCGTCACCGCGCCTTACGCCGACGGCGACTCGGTGGTCGGGGTGCTCGGGGTCATCGGGCCCACGCGTATGGCCTACGAACGGGTCATCCCCATCGTCAAGATGACCGCTAAACTGCTCGGCGCCGCCTTGAATTCGCGGCGCTGATCCCCCACCCCCGGGGTGCCGGACCGCGCTGTCTGAACGGGGCGGGAGGCTCGGGGGATTTCTGGAGGTTGTGAGCGAGATGACTGCCAACGAGTCTGGACGCGACCGGCACAGCGGTGCCGCGGAGCCGGCGGCCGTGCTGCCGGAGGCGTCAGCGCAGCTGGAGGAGCTCGAGCGGCTGCAGCAGGCGCTGGCCGAAGCCGAGGAGCGCGCCAAGAGCCACCGGGAGCAGTACCTGCGCGCCGTCGCGGAGCTCGACAACGTGCGCAAGCGCGCCCAGCGCGACATCGAGGCAGCCAACCGCTACGGGCTCGAGAAGTTCGCCTCCGAGCTGCTGCCGGTGAAGGACAGCCTGGAGCTGGCGGTGCAGAACGCCGCGCGGGCGGACGCGAGCAGCCTCAGGGAGGGCCAGGAGGCGACGCTGCAGCTGCTGGCCCGGGCGCTGGAAAAACTGGGGGTCAGCGTGATCGACCCGCTGGGTGAGCCCTTCGATCCGGAGCGGCACGAAGCCATGATGACCCGGGAGTCCGGCACGGCCGAGCCGAACTCGGTCCTGGAAGTGGTGCAGCCGGGGTACGAGCTCAACGGCCGACTGCTGCGGCCGGCCCGGGTAGTCGTCGCCAGGGAGCCGGCGCGGGCTTGAAAGCGCGCGCGTCCACCCCTAAGAAGTGGCCCTAGCATCCCTCTTTTGACAGAAGATTTTCCGGCGGGAGTAACCCATGGCAAAGGTAATCGGTATCGACCTCGGCACGACCAACTCGTGCGTCGCCATCATGGAGGGCGGCAAGCCCCGGGTGATCGAGAACAGCGAGGGCGATCGCACCACCCCCTCGATCGTCGCCTTCACCAAGGACGGCGAGGTACTGGTGGGCCAGCCCGCCAAGCGCCAGGCCGTGACCAATCCCCAGAACACCCTGTTCGCCATCAAGCGCCTCATCGGCCGCAAGTTCGAGGACGAGGTGGTGCAGCGGGACATCAAGATGGTCCCCTACAAGGTGAGCCGCGCGGACAACGGCGACGCCTGGGTCGAGGTGCAGGGCAAGAAAATGGCGCCGCCGGAGATCTCGGCGCGCGTGCTCATGAAGATGAAGAAGACCGCCGAGGACTATCTCGGTGAGGCGGTGAGCGAGGCGGTCATCACCGTGCCGGCCTACTTCAACGATTCGCAGCGCCAGGCGACCAAGGACGCCGGCCGCATCGCCGGACTTGCGGTCAAGCGCATCATCAACGAGCCGACCGCGGCCGCGCTCGCCTACGGGCTCGACAAGCAGGGGGGCGACCGCAAGATCGCCGTCTACGACCTCGGTGGCGGCACCTTCGACATCTCCATCATCGAGATCGCGGAAGTCGACGGCGAGCGGCAGTTCGAAGTGCTGTCGACCAACGGGGATACTTTCCTCGGCGGCGAGGACTTCGATCTGCGCATCATCAATTTCCTGGCCGAGCAGTTCCAGAAGGAGTCCGGCGTCGACGTGCGCAAGGACCCGCTCGCCATGCAGCGCCTGAAGGAGGCCGCCGAGAAGGCGAAGATAGAGCTGTCCTCGACCCAGCAGACCGACATCAACCTGCCGTACATCACCGCCGATGCTTCGGGACCGAAGCATCTCAATATCAAGCTGACGCGCGCCAAGCTCGAGTCCCTGGTGGAGGACCTGGTGCAGAAGACCGTGGGTCCGTGCCGCACCGCCATGAAGGACGCCGGGCTCGCCACGGCGGATGTGGCCGAGGTGATCCTCGTGGGCGGCCAGACGCGTATGCCGCTGGTGCAGAAGTACGTGAAGGACTTCTTCGGCAAGGAGCCGCGCAAGGACGTCAACCCCGACGAGGCGGTCGCGGTCGGCGCCGCCATCCAGGCGGGCGTGCTGTCGGGCGAGGTGAAGGACGTGCTGCTGCTCGATGTCACCCCGCTGTCGCTCGGCATCGAGACCCTCGGTGGCGTCATGACCAAGCTCATCGAGAAGAACACCACCATTCCGACCAAGGCGGCGAACACCTTCTCGACCGCCGACGACAACCAGACCGCCGTGACCATTCACGTGCTGCAGGGCGAGCGCGACCGCGCCGCGGACAACAAGTCCCTCGGTAAGTTCGATCTTTCGGACATCCCGCCGGCGCCGCGCGGCATGCCGCAGGTCGAGGTGTCCTTCGACATCGACGCCAACGGCATCCTCAATGTCTCGGCCAGGGACAAGGCCACCGGCAAGGAGCAGAAGATCGTCATCAAGGCTTCGAGCGGGCTCACTGAGGATGAGATCAAGCGCATGGTGCGCGACGCCGAGGCACACGCCGAGGAGGACAAGCGCTTCCGCGAGCTGGTCGAAACGCGCAACAAGGCGGATGGCCTGATCCATGCGGTGGAGAAATCACTGCAGGGCCTCGGCGACAAGGTGGATGCTGCTGAGCGCGCCAAGGTGGAATCAGCGGTTTCGGATCTGCGCACCGCGCTCAAGGGCGATGACCGCAACGTCATTGAGAAGAAAAGCGAGGCGCTGGCGCAGGCCTCGGCCGGCATCGCGCAGCGCGCCTATGCCGCGGAAGGGGGCGGCGCGGGCGCCGCCGGCGCGGGCGCGAGCGGAACGGAGGGCGCAGGGGATGGGAGCGCTGCGGGCGCGGGCCGCGAGGATGTGGTGGATGCGGAGTTCGAAGAGGTAAAGGACAAGGGACGCAAGGCCTCCTAAGACGCGCAGATGCCGAAGCGCGACTATTACAAGGTACTGGACGTACCCAAGACAGCGACTGAGGCCGAGATCAAGAAGGCCTACCGGCGCCTGGCGATGAAGTATCACCCGGACCGCAATCCCGACGACCGGGACGCGGAGGAGTCCTTCAAGGAGGCGAAGGAAGCCTGCGAGGTACTGAGCGACCCGCACAAGCGGGCCGCCTACGACCAGTACGGTCACGCCGGAGTCGAGGCCAGCGCGCGCGGCGGCGGGCGCGGCGGGGGATTCAGCAGCGACACCTTCAGCGATATCTTCGGGGATGTCTTCGGCGACATCTTCGGCGGCTCGCGCCGCGGTGGCCGCTCTCAGGTGTTCCGCGGCGCCGATCTGCGCTATGACCTGCAGCTCGAGCTCCCCCAGGCCGTATTCGGTCACCAGGTCGAGATCGAAATCCCGCGCCTCGTGGAATGCGAGCTCTGCCACGGGAGCGGCGCGGCCAAGGGCAGCCAACCTGCCACCTGCGACACCTGCGGTGGCGCAGGGCAGGTGCGCATTTCTCAGGGCTTCTTCCAGCTGCAACAGACCTGTCCGCGCTGCCGCGGGACGGGCACCATCGTGCGCAATCCCTGCGACTCGTGCCTGGGGCAGGGCCGGGTGCGCCGCACCCGCAAGCTGGCGGTGAAAGTGCCGGCCGGAGTCGACAACGGCGACCGTGTGCGGCTCGCGGGGGAGGGCGAGGCCGGACGCAACGGCGGTCCGTCGGGGGACCTGTATGTCGAAGTCCACGTGCGCGAACACCCCATCTTCGAACGCGACGGCGAGCACCTGAGCTGCGAAGTGCCGGTGAGCTTCGCCATTGCCGCGCTCGGCGGCAGCGTCGCGGTGCCCACGCTCGAGGGTGACGTGCAGCTGAAGATTCCCGCCGAAACCCAGTCCGGGCGTGCGTTCCGGCTGCGTGACAAGGGTGTGAAGCCGGTGCGCGGGGGTGCGCGCGGGGACCTGTTCTGCCGCGTGGTCATCGAGACACCGGTGCATCTGTCGTCCGAGCAGCGCGAGCTGATCCGGCAGCTCGAGGAGTCGCTGAAGGCGCACGGCGCCAGGCACACCCCGCGCCAGAGCGGCTTTCTCGAGGGCGTGAAGCGCTTCTTTTCCGATGACCCGGGCCCGGCCTAGCGCGCATGACAGCGCTCGCCCCCACCCCGAGCCTGGTGCGCGCCGCCCTCATCGGCGCCACCGGCCGCATGGGGGAGGCGCTGCTACGTGCCGCACCCGCATTCCCGCGCCTCAACATCACCGCCGCGGTGGCGTCCCCGACGAGCCCGAGGCTGGGTCGTGATGCCGGGGAGGTGGCGGGTGTCGGGTGCCTGCACCTGCCGATCACCAGCGACCTGCCGCGCGCGCTCGCTGAAGCCGACGTGGCCATAGACTTCAGCAGCGCCGCCGCCACGCGCGCCAATCTCGCGGCGTGCCGAGCGGCGCGCAAGCCGCTGCTGATCTGCACCACCGGATTTGCCGCCGAGCTCGACGGCTCGTTCGCGGCCGCCGCGCGCGACATTCCGCTGCTCATCGCGGCGAACACCAGCCTCGGGGTGACGCTGCTGCTCGAGCTGGTGCGCATCGCGGCTCGGGCCCTGCCTCCCAGCTTCGACATCGCCGTTCTGGACACACACCATCGCTCGAAGCAGGACGCCCCCTCAGGAACCGCCCTGGCGCTCGGGTCGGCGGCCCGCGAGGCGCGGCAGGCAGCCGCGTCGGCGGCGGGGCCGGCCGCGGGCGAGCCGCACCGCGAGGGTGAGGTCGGCTTCGCCTCGGTGCGCGCCGGAGACATCGTCGGGGAGCACACGGTGCTCTTTGCGGGCCCCGGAGAAGCTCTGTCTCTGACCCATCGGGCCACGGATCGGGGGGTCTTCGCCCGGGGGGCGCTAGCTGCCGCGCTCTGGCTGCAGTCACGGCCACCGGGCCGATACACCATGCATGATCTACTGGCCCAGAAAACAGTAACTTAGCTCACTCTTCGAATCGGGCTCTGAGATCCCGCGCAGCCGCGGTGCGACGGGATTTTTCCATGGACATGTCGCCCGTATAGCCCGTAAACTTTCTGCGCAATCCGTGTACGGGTTAGTCCAAGCAAGGCGGGAGGATGTTCGCTGAGAACTCCTCCCGCTTTGTGTATCTGCGTCAGGGAGAATTGATTACGTGAGCGTACCTGCGATGCTCGCGCTGGCCGATGGAACGATCTTTCACGGCCAGTCGATCGGAGCGAAGGGCAACACCACAGGCGAAGTCGTTTTCAATACCGCCCTCACCGGTTACCAGGAAATTCTCACCGACCCCTCTTACGCCCGTCAGCTCGTCACGCTCACCTGCCCGCACATCGGTAACACGGGCACGACGCCCGAGGACCTCGAATCCTCACAGGTCTACCCCGCGGGTCTGATCATCCGTGACCTGCCGATCATGGCGAGCAGCTGGCGCGCCAACGAGCCGCTGCCGGAATTTCTCGAGCGCGGCCGCGTGGTCGCGATCGCCGACATCGATACCCGCAAGCTCACGCGCGTGCTGCGCGAGAAAGGCGCACAGGCCGGCTGCATCATGACCGGCGAGCAGGTCGACCAGGCCGCCGCCGTGAAGGCGGCGCGCAAGTTTCCGGGACTCAAGGGGATGGACCTGGCGAAGGTCGTTACCACCAAGCGCAGCTACCAGTGGAACGAGGGGAGTCTGTGGCCGGAGGTCTCTCGTCCGCCGATCCGCTCGCAACAGCGCCTGCACGTGGTGGCGTACGACTTCGGCATCAAACGCAACATCCTGCGGCTGCTGGCTGACGGGGGCTGCCGCATGACGGTGGTGCCGGCGAAGACCACTGCCGAGGAGGCCCTGGCGCTGGAGCCCGACGGTGTGTTTCTGTCCAACGGGCCCGGTGACCCGGAGCCGTGCGACTACGCGATCGAGGCCACGAAGAAATTCCTCGCGACCGATCTGCCGGTGTTCGGCATCTGTCTCGGGCACCAGATCCTCGGACTCGCCGCGGGTGGACGCACCGTGAAGATGAAGTTCGGCCACCACGGTGCCAACCACCCGGTGCAGGATCTGGAGTCCGGACGCGTGTTCATAACCAGCCAAAACCACGGCTTTGCGGTGGACGAGAGTTCACTTCCTGCGGGGGTCAGGGCAACCCACCGCTCGCTGTTCGACGGATCGCTGCAGGGCATCGCCTTCCGGGAGCAGCCAGCGTTCGGCTTCCAGGGCCATCCGGAGGCGAGCCCCGGACCGCACGACCTGAAACCCCTGTTCGAGCGTTTCAACCACCTGATGCTGCGGCGCCTGCAGGCGCAGCTGCGCCTGGCGGAGGACACCCTGCGCCGCCAGCTCGTCGGTGGCGGCCGCTAAGCGTGCCCAAGCGCACCGACATCCACAGCATCCTGATCATCGGAGCGGGACCGATCGTCATCGGCCAGGCGTGCGAGTTCGACTATTCCGGCGCCCAGGCCTGCAAGGCGCTGCGCGAAGAGGGCTATCGCGTCATTCTCGTCAATTCCAACCCCGCGACCATCATGACCGACCCGGAGATGGCGGACGCCATCTACATCGAGCCGATCAACGCCCGTACGGTGGCGCGCATCATCGAGAAGGAGCGCCCTGACGCACTGCTCCCGACCATGGGCGGTCAGACCGCGCTCAATACCGCGTTGGATCTGGTGCGCGAGGGGGTGCTGGAGAAATACGAGGTCGAGCTGATCGCAGCTTCCCGTGCCGCGATCGACATGGCGGAGGACCGCGAGCTGTTCCGCAACGCCATGCGCGAGATCGGGCTCGAGACGCCGCAGTCGCAGATCGCGCGCAGCCTCGATGAAGCCCTGGCAATCGCGGGGGAAATCGGCTACCCGGTGGTGGTGCGCCCGTCCTTTACCTTAGGCGGCAGCGGCGGCGGCATCGCCTATAACCGCGAGGAGCTCGAGACGATCGTGGCGCGCGGGCTGGACGCCTCCCCGACCGGCGAGGTGCTGCTCGAGGAGTCGGTGGCCGGCTGGAAAGAATTCGAGATGGAGGTGGTGCGCGATCACCGCGACAACTGCATCATCATCTGCTCGATCGAGAACCTCGATCCGATGGGCGTGCATACCGGCGACTCGATCACCATCGCGCCCGCACTGACCCTCACCGACAAGGAATATCAGCGCATGCGCGATGCATCGGTGGCGGTGCTGCGCAAGATCGGCGTCGATACCGGCGGCTCGAACGTGCAGTTCGCGATCAATCCGTCCGACGGGCGGCTGCTGGTCATAGAGATGAATCCACGCGTGTCGCGCTCCTCGGCGCTCGCCTCCAAGGCGACCGGCTTTCCGATCGCCAAGATCGCCGCCAAGCTCGCCGTGGGTTACACCCTCGATGAGCTGAAAAACGACATCACCGCAGGCGCAACCCCGGCCTCCTTCGAGCCCTCGATCGACTACGTGGTCGTGAAGATTCCGCGCTTCACGTTCGAGAAGTTTCCGGCCGCCAATGACCGGCTCACGACCCAGATGAAATCCGTCGGCGAGGTCATGGCCATCGGCCGCACCTTCCAGGAATCGCTGCAGAAGGCGCTGCGCGGGCTCGAGACCGGGCTGGAGGGACTCAACCCGCAGCTGCCGCTGCCGCTCACCGACGAGAGCCGCGACCGGCTGGCGCACGAGCTGCGCGCCCCCGGCGCCGATCGGCTGCTGTACGTGGCGGATGCGTTTCGCGCTGGCTGGCCGGTGGCGCGCGTGGCCGAGCTCACCCGCATCGATCCGTGGTTCCTGGCGCAGATCGAGGAGCTGGTGAAGCATGAAGCCCAGGTGCGTGAACACGGCTTCGGGGCGCTCAGCGCCGAGCGCCTGCGGGTGCTCAAGCGCAAGGGCTTCTCCGATGCGCGCCTGGCGCGACTGCTCGACATGCCGGAGAAGGCGATCCGCGACAAGCGTCACGAGCTCGGCATCGTGCCCGTGTACAAGCGCGTCGACACCTGCGCGGCGGAGTTCGCCACCGCCACCGCCTACCTCTACTCGACCTACGAGGAGGAGTGCGAGGCGAATCCCACCAACAAGCGCAAGATCATGATCCTCGGGGGCGGACCGAACCGCATCGGCCAGGGGATCGAATTCGACTATTGCTGCGTGCACGCCGCGCTGCAGCTGCGCGAGGACGGCTTCGAGACCATCATGGTCAACTGCAACCCCGAGACCGTCTCGACCGACTACGACACCTCCGACCGCCTGTACTTCGAGCCCCTCACCCTCGAGGACGTGCTCGAGATCCTCGCCAAGGAGCGGCCCGAAGGGGTGATCGTGCAGTTCGGCGGCCAGACCCCGCTCAAGCTCTCGCGGGCGCTCGAGGCGGCCGGTGCGCCGATCATCGGCACCTCGCCCGACTCGATCGACATCGCCGAGGATCGCGAGCGCTTTCAGATACTGGTGCGCAATCTCGGGCTCAAGCAGCCGGCGAACGCCACCGCGCGCACCGAGGATCAGGCGGCGCGCCTGGCGCGCGAGGTCGGCTTCCCGCTGATTGTGCGCCCCTCGTACGTGCTCGGGGGACGCGCCATGGAGGTGGTGTTCAACGAGGAGGACCTGCGTTCCTACATGACGCACGCCATGCGGGTGTCGAACGACAGCCCGGTGCTGCTCGATCGCTTCCTCGACGTCGCCATCGAAGTGGACGTGGACGCAGTGTGCGACGGTGAGGACGTGCTGATCGGCGGCATCATGGAGCACATCGAGCAGGCCGGCGTGCACTCGGGTGATTCGGGGTGCTCGCTGCCGCCGAACAGCCTCACGCGCGAGATGCAGTCCGACCTGCGCGATCAGACCCGCAAGCTGGCACGTGCGCTGAACGTGGTCGGGCTCATGAACGTGCAGTTTGCGATCCAGAGCGGCGTCATCTACGTCCTCGAGGTCAACCCGCGCGCCTCGCGCACCGTGCCCTTCGTCTCCAAGGCCACCGGGCTCGCGCTCGCCAAGATCGCGGCGCGGGTGATGACCGGGCGCAAGCTCCGCCAGCTGGTGGGTGCCGCGGAGCGCGTGCCGGTCTACTTCTCGGTGAAGGAGGCGGTGTTCCCGTTCACCAAGTTCCCGGAAGCCGACCCGATCCTGGGTCCGGAAATGAAATCGACCGGTGAAGTCATGGGCACCGGGCGCACCTTCGGGGAGGCCTATGCCAAGGCGCAGACCGCCTCGGGGGTGGTCCTGCCGCGCCACGGCGTGTGCTTCATCAGCGTGCGCGACCGTGACAAGGGCCCGGCGGTGCTGTTGGCCCGCAAGCTCATCGAGCGCGGTTTCGAGCTCGTGGCGACCGAGGGCACCGCGCGCGCGCTGAGTGAGGCCGGCGTCGCCTGCCGCCGCGTGAACAAGGTGCGCGAGGGACGACCGCACATCGTCGACATGATCGTGAACGATGAAATCGATCTGATCGTCAACACGACCGAGGGCAAGCAGGCCATCCGCGAATCGAACTCGATTCGCCGTGAGGCCGTGCACCGCCGCGTCACCTATTACACCACGCTCGCCGCGGGGCTCGCGACCTGCGAAGCGCTCGATCACCTCGACGAAGTCGAAGTGAACCGCTTGCAGGATCTTCACAACGAGGCGTTGCGGGCATGAAGCGCACTCCCATGACGCAGCGCGGCGCCGACGCATTGCGCGCCGAGCTCAAGCGCCTGAAGTCCGAGAGCCGGCCGAGCATCATCAAGGCGATCGCCGAGGCCCGCGGGCACGGGGACCTGTCCGAGAACGCCGAGTATCACGCCGCGCGCGAGCAGCAGGGATTCGTCGAGGGGCGCATCAAGGACATCGAGCACAAGCTCGCCAACGCCGAGGTGATCGAGCCCGGCAAGCTTCCCAACACCGGCAAGGTGGTCTTCGGTGCGCAGGTGGAGCTCGAGGATCAGGCGGACGGCGCGCGCGTGGTGTACCAGGTGGTCGGCGAGGATGAGGCGGATATCCGCGCCGGGCGCATCTCGGTGAGCTCGCCCATTGCGCGCGCACTGGTGGGCAAGAGGCAGGGCGAGGTCGTGGACGTGGCCGCCCCCGGGGGTACGCGCTCCTACGAGATCGTTGCGGTGCGCTTCGAGTAGCCTGCACCGAAGCCCGCGCCGCTCACCTGCGGGCCCGCTCAGGCGTACCGCGACGTTGCCGATGCGTTGTACCAGTGTGCTAAATCGATGAGCCGGCGTTCCAAGAGCAGCGACAGGTGGCTGAAGGAGCACTTCTCCGATCCATTCGTGCAGCGCGCCCAGAGCGAGGGCTGGCGTTCGCGCGCGGTGTTCAAGCTCGAGGAAATCGATCGCCGCGGGCATCTGCTGAAGCCCGGACAGACCTGCCTTGATCTGGGAGCCGCCCCCGGGGCGTGGAGTCAGTACGCCCGCAGGCGGGTGGGGCGCAACGGCCGGGTCATCGCCACGGATATGCTCGCCATGCCCGAGCTTCCCGGGGTCGAGTTCGTGCAGGGCGACATCCGCGAGGAGCAGGTTCTCAGCGAGCTCCTCGGGCTGCTGCCGGGACGGCAGGTCGACATCGTTCTTTCGGACATGGCGCCGAGCCTGAGTGGCGTCGACGTCATCGATCAGCCGCGATCCCTGTATTTGGCGGAGCTGGCGCTCGACCTGTGCGCACGCATCTTGAAGCCCGGCGGTGGCGCCCTGATCAAGGTATTCCAGGGGGCGGGCTTCCGCGAGCTGGTGCAGTCGGCGCGGGACAGCTTCGCCCGTGTGAGGGTCGTCAAACCCCTGGCATCCCGGTCCCGCAGCCCCGAGATGTATTTGCTGGCCATGCAGTTTCGCTTGGTGTAGGTTGTTTTTGAGCCCGAAGGGCGCGCACGTAAAAGGACGGAAGCCTTTGAACGATTTGACAAAGAACATCCTGCTGTGGGTCGTCATCGTGATCGTGCTGCTGCTGGTGTTCAGCCGCTACATGCCGACCACCGGGCAGCCGCAGGACATCCCGTACTCCGCCTTCATCGAGGACGTGAAGAACAATCGCGTCGAGTCGGTGATCATGCAGGGCGAGATGGTCTACGGGGTGCACAAGGACAAGTCGACCTTCAAGACCCGCAACCCCGAGACCGACTACACCGCGCTCCTCGGCACGCTGCTGAAGGCGGGCGTCATCATCGATTCGCGTGAGCCCAAGCCGCCGAATTTCATCGGGCAGCTGCTGCTGCAGATGGCGCCGGCGCTGCTGCTGATCCTGGTGTTCCTGTACATGCTGCGGCAGATGCAGGGCGCATCCGGTGGCCGCGGGGCCATGTCCTTCGGCAAGAGCCGCGCGCGCCTCCTGGGCGAGGATCAGGTGAACGTGACCTTCGCGGACGTCGCGGGGGTCGAGGAAGCGAAGCAGGAGGTCGGCGAGATCGTCGACTTCCTCAAGGACCCCGGCAAGTTCCAGAAGCTCGGCGGCAAGATCCCCAAGGGCGTGTTGATGGTGGGCTCGCCGGGAACCGGCAAGACGCTGCTGGCGCGCGCCATTGCCGGCGAGGCCAAGGTGCCTTTCTTCACCATCTCCGGTTCCGACTTTGTCGAGATGTTCGTCGGCGTCGGCGCCTCGCGCGTGCGCGACATGTTCGAGCAGGCGAAGAAGCACGCTCCCTGCATCATCTTCATCGATGAGATCGACGCCGTCGGCCGGCACCGCGGTGCAGGCCTCGGCGGGGGTCACGACGAGCGCGAGCAGACGCTCAACCAGCTGCTGGTGGAAATGGACGGCTTCGAAGGCAATGAGGGCATCATCGTCATCGCGGCGACCAACCGTCCCGACGTGCTGGACCCGGCGCTGCTGCGCCCGGGTCGCTTCGACCGCCAGGTCGTGGTGCCGCTGCCGGACGTGCGCGGCCGTGAGCAGATTCTGCGCGTGCACATGCGCCGCGTGCCGCTCGCCGACGACGTGAAGCCGGCGCTGATCGCGCGCGGCACCCCCGGTTTCTCCGGCGCGGACCTTGCCAATCTCGTGAACGAGGCGGCGCTGTTCGCCGCGCGCGCCAACAAGCGCATCGTCGGCATGGACGAGTTCGAGCGCGCCAAGGACAAGATCCTGATGGGCACCGAGCGGCGCTCCATGGTCATGAGCGAGGCCGAGAAGCGCATGACGGCCTATCACGAGGCCGGTCACGCGATCGTCGGCATGACGGTTCCGGAGCACGACCCGGTGTACAAGGTCACGATCATTCCGCGTGGCCGGGCGCTCGGAGTCACTCAGTTCCTGCCCGAGCAGGATCGCTACAGCTTCTCCAAGCGCCGGCTCGAGAGCGCGATCACCACGCTGTTCGGCGGGCGCATCGCCGAGGAACTGATCTTTGGACCCGAGTCGGTGACCACCGGCGCGGCGAACGACATCGAGCGCGCCACCGAGCTGGCACGCAACATGGTCACCAAGTGGGGCCTGTCGGACCGGCTCGGGCCGCTCACCTACACCGAGGAGACCGGTGAGGTGTTCCTCGGCCGCAGCGTCACGCAGCACAAGCAGGTCTCGGACGTGACCGCGCACGCCATCGACGAGGAGATACGCCGCGTCATCGAGGGCAACTACCAGCGCGCGCGCCAGATCCTCACCAGCTCCCTCGACAAGCTGCACACGATGGCCGATGCGCTCATGAAGTACGAGACCATCGACGAGGAGCAGCTGAAGGACCTCATGGCGGGCAAGACGCCCAAGCCGCCCGCGGGCTGGGACGAGGCGCTGTCCAACAAGCCGCCGCAGGCGCCGGCGGAAGGGCCGGCGGCCGGTGGCGGACCGATACCGGCAGGGCAGCACTGAGAGCGCTCAGCCCGTAGGCGCAGCGGGGAGTGAAATACGGCGCTTTCGGGGACGCCGTGGATCCGTCCCTGGAGGCTCCGGCAAAAACATCCCTGTTTTTGACGGCCCCGAAAGCGCCGTATTTCACTCCTCTGCGCGCTCCAATTCGCCAGCCGCTCCCATGCCGTCCCCGCCGGTAGTGCTCCGCTGCGCCGACAAGACGCTGGACCTGAGCCGTCCGGTGGTCATGGGCGTGCTGAACGTCACGCCCGACTCCTTCTCCGACGGCGGCCGCTTCCTCTCGGTGGAAGCGGCGGTGGAGCAGGGCGTGCGCATGGCCGCCGAAGGCGCCGCGCTCATCGACGTGGGCGGGGAGTCCACCCGTCCGGGCGCCGAGCCCGTCACGGCGGATGAGGAGTTGCGGCGCGTCATTCCCGTGATCGAGCGGCTGCGCGCGGCCACGGCCGCGATCATCTGCGTTGATACCAGCAAGGCCGAGGTCATGCGGGCCGCGAGCGCCGCGGGCGCCGGACTCATCAACGATGTGCGCGCCTTGCGCGAGCCGGGGGCACTCGCCGCCGCCGCGGCGAGCGGCTGCGCGGTGTGCCTCATGCACATGCAGGGTGAGCCGCGCACCATGCAGCTTGCGCCCAGCTATGCGGACGTGGTGGCCGAGGTGCGGGGGTTTCTGGCCGCCCGCGTAGCGAGCTGCGTCGCCGCGGGGCTTGCCGCCGAGCGCCTGGCGGTCGACCCGGGATTCGGCTTTGGCAAGACTCTGGAGCACAATCTCACGCTGCTGCGCCGCCTCGGTGAGCTTGCCGCGGACGGATTGCCGGTGTTGGTCGGGTTGTCGCGCAAGTCGATGCTGGGCACACTCACGGGTCGTGCGGCTGCGGAGCGCGTGTACGGCAGCGTGGCCCTCGCGGTGATCGCAGTGCTCGCAGGGGCCCGCATCGTTCGCGCCCATGACGTGGCGGCGACGCTTGACGCACTGAAGGTGGCCGCGGCGGTCGGGAACGAGGCTCCGGGGACGGTTGCGGGGGAGTGAGATGGCTCGACGATACTTCGGCACGGATGGCGTACGCGGGCGGGTGGGCGAGCACCCGATGACCGCGAACTTCGCTCTGCAGCTCGCCAGCGCCGCCGCCCGCGTGCTCGCGCCCGCCGGTGGCACGGTACTGATCGGCAAGGACACCCGTCTGTCGGGCTACATGTTCGAATCCGCGCTGGAAGCCGGCTTCGTAGCCGCGGGCGTGGACGTCATGCTCATCGGACCGTTACCGACCCCCGGCATCGCCTACATGACGCGTCGCTTCAATTGCGATATCGGCGTCGTGATCAGTGCTTCGCACAATCTGTATGACGACAACGGCATCAAGTTCTTCGACGCGTCGGGGGGCAAGCTCTCCGACGAGCTCGAGGAGCGCATCGAGGCCGAGGTCGAACAGCCGCCGCTCACGCGCGCCTCGCGCGATCTGGGTCGCGCCACCCGTGCCGACCGCATGCGCACGCACTACCAGGAGTTCTGCGCCTCCACGCTGCCGCCGGGTCTGGATCTGTCGGGACTGAAAATCGTGATCGACTGCGCCAACGGTGCCGCCTACAAGGTCGGTCCTCGCATCCTCGCCGATCTCGGCGCGGAGATCGTGCCGATCGGTTGCTCGCCCAACGGCAGGAACATCAATGACGGCTGCGGCTCGATGGCGCCCGATCTGCTGCAACTCACGGTCCCCGGAGTGCGCGCCAACGTGGGTCTCGCGCTGGACGGCGACGGCGATCGCCTGGTCATGGTCGATCATCTCGGGCGCATCGTCGATGGCGACCAGCTGCTGTACGTCATCGCACGCTCGCTGCAGCAGGCGGGTACGCTGCGTGGACCGGTCATCGGCACGGTGATGAGCAATCTGGGGCTGGAGGTTGCGCTGCGCGCCGCCGGCATCGAGTTCCGTCGCGCCGCGGTCGGTGACCGCTACGTGCTGTCGATGCTGCGCGAGACGCGCGGCATTCTGGGGGGCGAGACTTCCGGGCACATCCTGTGCCTCGACAAGACGACCACCGGGGACGGACTGGTGAGCGCGCTGCAGGTGCTGGCGGTCATGAAGCAGAGCGGCCGGCCGCTCGCGGAGCTCGCTTCCGGGATGCAGAAGTTTCCCCAGGTGCTGCTCAACGTGAAGGTGGCCGCGCGCTACGACCCCAGCGGCGTGCCTGCGATACAGCAGGCCGTGGCGCGCATCGAGAAGCGCATGGCCGGCGACGGCCGCGTCGTACTGCGGCCCTCGGGGACCGAGCTGGTGATTCGCGTCATGGTCGAGGGCCGGGACGAGGACACGACCCGCGCCGCCGCCGACGAGCTCGCCGCGGTGGTGCGAGGCGTCGCCGGCTGACCGCAATAGCCCCCCAACGGGCCTTTTGCTCGCCCGCGGGCCGAAATCGACCCGTGAGTGGGCAGCGTTGCGTCACCCCCCCTGCATCGCTATCATCCCGCGCCCTTTGAGAACCCACAGGCGGCCCGGCGGGCCGCTCGAGGTCGGTCCATGCGCCGCCCGATTGTTGCCGGGAACTGGAAAATGTACGGGTCGCGCACCGAGAATGCGCGCCTCATCGAGGAGCTTCTGGCTCGCTGCCCGGCACAGCCGGCCGCGGCGTGCGTGGTATGCCCGCCGTTCGTGTACCTGCAGGAAATCGGGCGGATGGTGCGCGGCTCGGTGCTCAGTCTCGGTGGCCAGGACGTCTGCGCTGACGCGCAGGGCGCGTTCACCGGTGAGGTCTCGGCCGCCATGCTCAAGGATGTAGGCTGCGAATACGTGATCGTCGGCCATTCCGAGCGGCGCCTGTTGTATCGCGAGAGCGATCAGCTGGTGGCGCGCAAGTTTGGCGCGGCGCACGCCAAGGGCCTGGTACCGATCCTGTGCGTGGGCGAGCAGCTGGCGGATCGCGACGCCGGGCGCACGCACGAAGTGGTCGCCCGCCAGCTCGATGTGGTGCTGGAACTGTGCGGTGCCGGCGCACTCGAGGTGGGCGTGGTGGCCTACGAACCGGTGTGGGCGATCGGCACCGGTCGCAACGCCACACCCGAGCAGGCGCAGGATGTGCACCAGTTCATCCGCGCCCGTATCGGGGCGCGGGATGCTAGAATTGCCGCCGCCACGCGCATTCTCTATGGCGGCAGCGTCAAGGCCGGCAATGCGGCCGAGCTGTTCGCGATGCCGGATGTCGACGGCGGTCTGATCGGTGGCGCCTCGCTGAAGGCGGATGAGTTCCTGGCAATCCTGGCCGCTGCCGGACCGGGATGAGTGAGTTTTGCCGATGTTGCGTGTGATTTTGACCTGCGTGCAGTTGTTCTCGGCCATAGCCATCGTGCTGCTCGTGCTGCTGCAGCGTGGCAAGGGGGCGGAGGCCGGGGCCGGTTTCGGTGCGGGCGCTTCCGGCACGGTGTTTGGCGCACGGGGCGCGACAACCGCGCTGTCGCGCGCCACCGCCATCCTGGCTGCGATCTTCATGATCAACAGTCTCGCGCTGGCTTATATGGGCACGCGCACCACCGAGGCGCCCAAGACCATCCTCGATGAGGCCGCCAGCGGCAAACCGCTGCCCGCCGCCGGCAAGCCCGCGCCGCCGCCGGCCTCCGCACCGGCTGGCAGGCCGGCGCCTGTGCCGGCCTCCACTCCGTCTCCGGCGCCCGCGCCAAAATGAGGCGGGGCGCGTTGCCGCGCAGTCTGCGATGTTGCCGACGTGGTGGAATTGGTAGACACACTAGCTTGAGGGGCTAGCGCCGCAAGGCGTGTCGGTTCGAGTCCGACCGTCGGCACCAAAACGACTGACTGCGCTGCTACAATGCCGACGGTCTATGGGGGCAGGTCGCGGTTCGATCTGCCTTTTTTACGCACCACGAACGCGCAATGCTGTCGAACTATCTGCCCATCCTGATTTTCCTGATCATTGCCGCCGCCCTGGCCGTGGTCCTGCTGGTGCTCGGCACCGGCATCGGGCGCTACTTCGCCCGCTTCCACGGGGATCGCGCCAAGCTTTCGCCGTACGAGTGCGGCTTCGAGGCCTTCGAGGACAGCCGCACCAAATTCGACGTGCGCTACTACCTGGTTGCGATCCTGTTCATCGTGTTCGATCTGGAGATCGCGTTCCTGTTTCCGTGGGCAGTGGCCTTGGGGCACATCGGGCTCGCCGGCCTCATCGCCATGGGCATCTTCCTGGCGATCCTCGTGGTCGGGTTCATCTACGAATGGAAGAAGGGAGCGCTCGAGTGGGATTAGCGCTGGAGGACCCGGAGGGTTTCGCGCAGCGCGGCTTCTTCACGACGCGCGTGGACACTCTGGTCAACTGGGCGCGCACCGGGTCACTGTGGCCGATGACTTTCGGACTCGCGTGTTGCGCGGTGGAGATGATGCACGCCGGGGCCTCACGCTACGACCTCGATCGCTTCGGCGTGGTGTTCCGTCCCAGCCCGCGCCAATCGGACGTCATGATCGTCGCCGGGACACTCGTGAACAAGATGGCTCCGGCGCTGCGTAAGGTGTATGACCAGATGGCCGAGCCGCGCTGGGTCATTTCCATGGGCTCGTGTGCGAACGGCGGCGGCTACTATCATTATTCTTACGCCGTGGTGCGCGGCTGTGACCGCATCGTGCCGGTCGATGTGTACGTTCCCGGTTGCCCGCCGACCGCGGAAGCCCTCGTGTATGGCATCGTGCAGCTGCAGAAGAAGATTGCCCGCACGAGCACCATCGTCAGATAAGCGCGCATGGAGTGGGACAACGCTTGAGCGAGCTTAGCGAAGCTCTCGCCCTGAAGGTCGACGCGCACCTTGCCGGCCGCGTGCGCCGCCGGCCGGCGCTCGCGCACGAGCTGGCGTACGAAACCGAGCCGGACGCGCTGCTCGCCGTGTGCGGCACGCTGCGCGATGCACCGGAGCTGAGGTTCGAGATGCTGATGGACCTGGCGGGCGTCGACTACCTCGACTACGGTCGCGATGAGTGGCAGACCGCGAGCGCCACCCGTTCCGGTTTCAGCCGCGGCCGCGTGGCGCGTAGCGAGCCGCCCGACCCGAACGGCGCGGGCCGCTTCGCGGTGGTCTACAACCTGCTGTCCATCAGCCGCAACCAGCGTCTGCGGCTGACGGTGAAGTGCCCGGATTCAGCCGAGCCGGTGCTCGACTCGGTGGTGGACGTGTGGGCGAGCGCCAACTGGTTCGAGCGCGAGGCGTTCGACCTGTTCGGCATTCTGTTCCGCGGCCACCCCGACCTGCGCCGCATCCTCACCGATTACGGCTTCATCGGGCATCCGTTCCGCAAGGACTTCCCGCTCATCGGCAACGTCGAAGTGCAATACGACCCCGACAAGCAGCGGGTCGTGTACCGGCCGGTGAGCATCACACCCCGGGTGCTGGTGCCGAAGGTCATCCGCCATGACCACCGCTACGAGCCCGCACTCAAGGATCCGCAGGTGCCGCGCTGATGGCCGCCACACCGCTTTCCGAGATTCGCAACTACACCATGAACTTCGGGCCGCAGCACCCGGCTGCCCATGGCGTGCTGCGGCTGGTGCTGGAGATGGACGGCGAAGTGATCCAGAAGGCCGATCCACACATCGGTCTGCTGCATCGCGGTACCGAGAAGCTGGCGGAGTCGAAGCCCTTCAACCAGTCGATCGGCTACATGGACCGGCTCGACTACGTGTCCATGATGTGCAACGAGCACGCCTACGTACTCGCAATCGAGCGCCTGCTCGGCATCGAGCCGCCCGAGCGCGCCCAGTATATCCGTGTCATGTTCGATGAGATCACACGCATCCTGAATCACCTGATGTGGCTCGGGGCTCACGGACTCGACATCGGCGCCATGACGGTGTTCCTGCTGTGCTTCAAGCAGCGCGAGGAGCTGATGGACGTCTACGAGGCGGTATCGGGCACGCGCATGCATGCCACCTACTACCGCCCCGGCGGCGTGTACCGCGATCTGCCGGCTTCGATGCCGAAGTACCAGGCGTCCAGATGGCGCTCGGCGAAGGAAGCGGCACGCATGAACGAGGCGCGCTGCGGCACCATGCTGGATTTCATCCAGGCGTTCACTGAAGGCTTGCCGTCCGCCATCGACGACTACGAGACGCTGCTCACCGACAACCGCATCTGGAAGCAGCGCACCGTCAACATCGGGGTGGTGTCGCCCGAGCGCGCCCAGCAGCTGGGCTTCTCAGGCCCCATGCTGCGCGGCTCAGGCGTAGCCTGGGATCTGCGCAAGAAGCAGCCCTATGAAGTGTACGAGCGCATGGATTTCGATGTCCCGGTGGGCGTGAACGGCGACTGCTACGACCGCTACCTGGTGCGCGTGGAGGAGATGCGCCAGGCGAACCGCATCGTCCGTCAGTGCGTCGAGTGGCTGCGCGCGCATCCCGGAGCGGTGATGATCGCTGACCGCAAGGTGCGCCCGCCCACACGCCTTGAGATGAAGGATGACATGGAGTCCCTCATCCATCACTTTAAGTTATTCACGGAAGGCTATGAAGTTCCGGCCGGTGAAACATATGCGGCGGTGGAGGCGCCCAAGGGCGAGTTCGGCATCTACCTGGTATCTGATGGCGCCAACAAGCCGTATCGCCTCAAGTGCCGGGCGCCCGGATTCGCGCATCTGGCGGCGCTCGAGGAGATGTGCCGCGGCCACATGCTCGCCGATGTGGTGGCGGTGATCGGCTCGCAGGACATCGTGTTCGGGGAAATCGACCGGTGAGCTCAGAGCGCAGCAACGTCGGTATCGGCGGCACGGCACTCGCCAGCAAGCTGCAGCTGCTGTCGCAGGAGACTCGCGGGGAGATCGATCGCTGGGTCGCGAAGTTCCCGTCCGGGCGCCAGCGCTCCGCGAGCCTCGCGGCGCTGCGCGCGGCGCAGGAGCAGAACCACGGCTTCCTCACCGCGGACCTCATGGACGCGGTGGCGGAGTACCTGGGTCTGCCGCCGATCCAGGTGTACGAGGTCGCGAGCTTCTATTCGATGTTCGAGACCCATCCCTGCGGGCGGCATCACGTCAGCATCTGCACCAACATCTCCTGCATGCTGAACGGCGCCGAGGAGCTGGCGGCGCACGCGCAGCGCAAGCTCGGCATCAAGTTGAACCACAGTACTCCCGACGGCCGCATCTTCCTCAAGCAGGAGGAGGAGTGCCTGGCGGCCTGCACCGGCGCGCCCATGATGATGGTGGATCACGTGTTCCACGAGCACCTGACACCCGAGTCGCTCGATCAGATCCTGGATGGCCTGAAGTGAGCGCGGTCCTGGACGCCTACGCCGACAAGATGAACCTGACGGTGTTCGAGCCGCTGCAACTGGAGCGCTCGTGGACTCTCGCCACCTACCGCACCATCGGCGGTTACCAGGTGTGGGAGCGGCTGCTGCGGGAAAAGCCGCCGCGCGAGCAGATCATCGATGCGGTGAAGGCCTCTGGGCTGCGCGGCCGCGGCGGCGCCGGCTTTCCCACCGGCACCAAGTGGAGCTTCATGCCGCGCAACTCGCCGGTGCAGAAGTACCTGGTGTGTAATTCGGATGAGAGCGAGCCCGGCACCTGCCACGACCGCGACATTCTGCGCTACAACCCGCATGCCCTCATCGAGGGCCTGGCGATCGCCGGCTACGCCACCAACTCCACGGTTGCCTACAACTACATTCGCGGTGAATTCCTCGGCGAACCGGTGCCGCGCTTCGAGGCGGCGCTCGCGGAAGCCTATGCGGCGGGACTGCTCGGCAAGAACGTGCTGGGGAGCGGCGTCGACTTCGACCTGCACACCTTCATCGGCGCCGGCGCGTACATCTGCGGCGAGGAGACCGCGCTCCTCGACTCGCTCGAGGGCAAGCCCGGCAAGCCGCGCTTCAAGCCGCCGTTCCCGGCGAATTTCGGTTTGTACGGCGCGCCCACCACCATCAACAACACGCTGAGCTTCGCCTCCGTGCCGACCATTCTGCGCAAGGGTCCGGTCTGGTTTGCTTCCCTTGGGCCGCCCAACTCCGGCGGCACGCTGATTTATTCGGTGTCGGGGCATGTCGAGAAACCGCGCAACATTGAGTTACCCCTCGGCGTGCCGTTCGCGGATCTGCTGCAGCTGTGTGGCGGCGTGCGGGCCGGGCGCAAGCTCAAGGCGGTGATCCCCGGAGGGGTCTCAGTGCCGGTGGTGCCCGGGGACACGATGCTCAAGACGAACATGGACTACGACTCGGTAAAGGCGGCCGGCTCGGCACTGGGGACCGGCGCGGCCATTGTGATGGACGAGACCACCTGCATGGTGCGGGTGCTGGAGCGCATCTCGCGCTTCTACATGGCGGAGTCCTGCGGACAGTGCACGCCGTGCCGCGAGGGCACGGGGTGGATGAACCGCCTGTTGAAGCGGGTGCTCGCCGGTGAGGCGCGGCGCGAGGAGCTCGGACTCCTGCTCGATGTCGCGAACCGCATCGAGGGGCACACCATCTGCGCATTCGGCGACGCCTCGGCCTGGCCGGTGCAGAGCTTCCTCAAGCACTACCGGCACGAGTTCGAATACATGATCGATCACGGTGGCCGCAGCGTCGTGAGCGACACCCTGGGAGCGCAGGCGGCGTAAGCCGCGCGTACGCACCACAGCATGGCGGATGAGCTGGTCAACATCGAGATCGACGGCGTGCCGGTGAAGGCACGCAAGGGTGAGATGCTGATTCGCGTCACCGATGCGCACGGCGCCTATGTGCCGCGCTTCTGCTACCACGAGAAGCTCTCGATCGCGGCCAACTGCCGCATGTGCCTGGTGGAGGTGGAGAAGGCGCCCAAGCCCCTGCCGGCCTGCGCCACCCCGGTGGTCGAGGGCATGAAGGTCTTCACCAAGTCCGCGCGTGCCATCGGCGCGCAACGCGCCACCATGGAATTCCTGCTCATCAATCACCCGCTCGACTGCCCGATCTGTGACCAGGGCGGGGAGTGCGAGCTGCAGGACCTGGCGGTCGGCTTCGGGCGCGACCTATCCCGCTACCACGAGCGCAAGCGCGTGGTAGCGGACGAGAACCTGGGCCCCCTCATCGCCACCGACATGACGCGCTGCATCCACTGCACGCGCTGCATCCGCTTCACCGAGGAGATCGCCGGCATCCAGGAGCTCGGCATGATCGGCCGCGGCGAGCACATGAAGGTGCGCACTTATATAGAGAGCACGGTGAATCACGAGCTCTCCGGCAACGTCATCGACCTGTGCCCGGTGGGCGCGCTGGTCTCGAAGCCCTACCGCTTCAGCGCGCGCGCCTGGGAGATGAGCTCCGCGCCGCTGATTTCCCCGCACGATCCGGTGGGGACCAATCTGTTCGGCCATGTCCTGCGCGGCCGGCTGATGCGGGTCGTGCCGCGCGAGAACGAGGCGATCAACGAGACCTGGATCGCCGACCGTGACCGCTTCAGCTACGAGGGCGTATACAGCCCCGATCGCCTGGCGCAGCCGCTGCTGCGCCGCGCAAACACCTGGGTCGAGACCGACTGGGAGAGTGCGCTCACGCAGCTCGCGCAGGGGCTGCGCACACGCGCCCCGGATCTCGGGGTCCTGGCGAGCAGCTCGAGTACGCTCGAAGAGCTGTACCTGGCAGGGCGTATCGCGCGCGGACTGAACACCCACAATGTCGATCACCGCCTGCGGCAGCGCGATTTCCGCGATCAGCAGGCGGATCCGGTGTTTCCGGGACTGGGCATGCGCATAGCCGAGGTCGATTCGCTGGATGCGCTGCTGGTGATCGGGGCAAATCTGCGCCGCGAGGTGCCGATTCTCGCGCATCGGGTGCGCAGGGCGGCCCTGCGCGGCGCCCGGGTGGCAATGCTGAACCCGGCGCGCTTCCCGTATCTGTTCCCGGTGAAGGCGTACCTGACCTGCGCGCCGGCCGATCTGGTGGCGGATCTCGCGGCGGTCGTGGCCGCGGCGGCCGCCGCGGCGGGTAAGCCCGTACCCCGGCATGTCGGCGCCGCGGTGGGCGCGGCGCGCGTGAGCGAGGCGCATCGTGCGGCCGCGCAGGTGCTGCTCGGCGGGGAAAAGCGCGCGGTGTGGCTCGGCGCCCTGGCGGCGCGTCACGCGGCGTTCGCGGACCTGCGCGCGCTCGCTGCGGTCCTGGCGCAGATCACCGGCGCGTCCTTGGGCCGGCTCACCGAGGGCGGCAACGCCGCGGGCGCCTATCTCGCCGGGGCGATCCCGCATCGCGCGGCGGGCGGCAAGACGGTGGCGCAGGCGGGCCTCAACGCGCGCGACATGCTGGAGAACCCGCTGCGGGCCTACCTGCTGTTCGGCGGTCTGGAACCCTCGATCGATGCGCTCGCTCCCGAGAGCCTGCGCAGTCTCGCCGGGGCCGAGTTCGTGGTCGCCGCGACGCCGTTCGCGAGCGAGGAGCTCAAGCGCGTCGCGCACCTGTTGCTGCCGATCGGGACCTTCGCCGAGACCTCCGGCAGTTACGTGAACTGCGAGGGGCTGTGGCAGAGCCAGAGCGGCGCGGTGTTGCCGGTGGGCGAGGCGCGTCCGGGCTGGAAGGTGCTGCGGGTACTCGGCAACCTGCTCGGCCTGGAGGGCTTCGACTACCAGTCCTCCGAGGAAGTCCTGCACGAGGTGCGCCAGGCATGCGAGGCAGTCAGACCCGCAGGCTACCAGGGCACTCACGCGGTGGGCCTGGAGAGCGAGGCGGCCGGTGCGGCGATTGGTGCGGCGCTGGTGGATGTGCCCATGTATCAGACGGACGCGCTGGTGCGCCGCGCACCGTCGCTGCAGAGAACGCGTGAAGGCCGCACGCCGGCCGTGAGCTACTGAAGCGAAGGCCAGCGCACGTGCTCGAGACGCTCACAACTACCTGGCTGGCACTGCCGGACTACGCACACTCCACGGTGTGGATAGTGGTGATCACGGTGGTGCTGATCATTTGCGTGGCGCTGCTGACCCTGTGGGAGCGCAAGGTCATCGGCTGGATGCAGCTGCGCCGCGGACCGAACCGCGTGCGCCTCTTCGGCCTGCTGCCCGGGGTGGGCCAGCCGTTCGCCGACGTTTTCAAGCTCCTCATGAAGGAAGTCATCATCCCGGCGAATGCCAACAAATTCCTGTTCCGGCTCGCGCCCATCATCGCGCTCGTCCCGGCGTTCGCGGCCTGGGCGGTGATTCCGCTGTCGCCAACCGTGGTGGTGTCGAAGGCCGACGCGGGCCTGCTGTACCTGCTGTCGCTCACCTCGATGGGCGTATACGGAGTCATCATTGCCGGCTGGGCGACCAACTCCAAATACGCGTTCCTGGGCGCCATGCGCTCCGCGGCGCAGATGGTGGCCTATGAGATCGCCATGGGCTTTGCGCTGGTCGGCGTGCTCATGGCCACCGGCAGCATGAATCTCGGCACCATCGTACGCACCCAGGAAGGCGGGCTGCTGTCCTGGAACTGGTTCTGGCTGTTTCCGCTGTTGATGGTGTACTTCATCTCCGGGATCGCGGAGACCAACCGCGCGCCATTCGATGTGGCCGAGGGCGAATCGGAGATCGTCGCCGGCTTCCACGTCGAATACTCCGGCATCGCGTTCGCGCTGTTCTTCCTCGCCGAATACGCCAACATGATCCTGATCTCGACCCTGACCGCGGTGTTCTTCTTCGGCGGCTGGGAGGGACCGTTGCAGGGTTATTCATGGCTCGGGCTGGGTGACGGCTTCCTCGGACAGCCGAGCTTCCTGTGGCTGTTTCTCAAGGTGTTCTGCCTGGTGTTCCTGTTCCTGTGGTTCCGGGCGACCTTCCCGCGCTACCGCTTCGACCAGATCATGCGCCTGGGGTGGAAGGCGCTGATCCCGGTGACCCTGGTGTGGATCGGCGTGGAGATGTTGCTGGCCGTGTACCGCATCGGGCCCTGGTCGCGCGCCTGGTACCACTGAAAGGGATGCATCGATGGCCGTGAATCCGCTCAAGACCTTCCTGCTGCCCGAGCTCGTGAAGGGGCTCATGGTCACGGCCCGCACCCTGGTCAGCCGCAAGTACACCCTCAATTATCCGGAGGAGAAGACCCCGCAGTCACCGCGCTTTCGCGGCCTGCACGCGCTGCGCCGCTACCCGAACGGCCAGGAGCGCTGCATCGCCTGCAAGCTGTGCGAGGCGGTGTGCCCGGCGGTGTGCATCACCATCGACTCGGATGTGGCGCCGGACGGCACGCGGCGCACCACGCGCTATGACATCGATCTGTTCAAGTGCATCTACTGTGGCTTCTGCGAGGAGGCCTGCCCGGTGGATGCCATCGTGCTCACCCGCATTCTCGAGTACCACATGGAGCGGCGCGGCGAGAACATCATGACCAAGGACAAGCTGCTCGCGGTCGGGGAGCGCTACGAGGCGATGATCGCCGCCGATCGGGCCGCGGACGCGCCCTACCGATGAGCACGCGCGTCAATCCTCGCGCCGCCGGCCCCCGCTCATGCTGATCGAGGCGCTGTTTTATGTGTTCGGCGCCATCCTCATCGCCGCGGCGCTCGGGGTGATCAGCGCGCGCAACCCGGTGTACTCGGCGCTGGCGCTGGTCATGTGCTTCATCAGCTCGGCGGCCATCTGGCTGCTGCTGGAGGCGGAGTTCCTCGCCGTGGTGCTGGTGCTGGTGTACGTCGGCGCGGTCATGGTGCTGTTTCTGTTCGTCGTCATGATGCTCGACGTCAACCTGGCGGAGCTGCGCCAGGGATTCACCCGCTTCGCCTGGCTCGGCTGGCTCACCGCGCTGGCGGTGATCGTGGAGATCGTGGGGGTGGTGTGGGCGCGCGGCGGACTCGGCATCGACGCGGGCCGCGGTGCCACGCCCACGGCGCCGACCTACAGCAACACGCTGGAGCTCGGGCGCGTGCTGTACACCCGCTACGCCTACCCCTTCGAGCTCGCCGCCATGCTGCTGCTGGTGGCGATCGTGGCCGCCATCGCGCTCACCATGCGCCGCCGCGCGGGACTCAAGCAGCAGGACGTCAGCGCTCAGGTGGCGGTGCGGCGCGCCGACCGGCTGCGCATCGTGAAAATGGACGCGGAGAAGCGCCCGTGATCACGCTGGCGCAGCTGCTGACGCTGTCGGGGATCCTGTTTTCACTGGCCATTGCCGGCGTTTTCCTGAACCGCAAGAACGTCATCCTGCTGCTGATGTGCGTGGAGCTGCTGCTGCTCGCCGCGAACTTCAACTTCATCGCGTTCTCGCGCTATCTCGCGGACATCAACGGGCAGGTGTTCGTGTTCTTCATCCTCACGGTGGCCGCGGCCGAGTCGGCGATCGGACTCGCCATCCTGGTGGTGCTGTTCAGGGAGCGGCGCACCATCAACGTCGAAGACCTGAACACCCTGAAAGGCTGAAGCGCCCGCATGAACGCCACCGCGCTGATCGCCGTGCCGCTGCTGCCGCTGCTGGCCGCCGTCATCGCGGGCCTGGGAGGGCGCCTCATCGGGCGCTCCGGGGCGCACACCCTCACCTGTGCCGCGGTGGCGGTCTCCTGCGGGCTGTCGCTCATGGTGTTGAAGCAGATCGACTGGGACGGCGTGCCGGCCTACGAGGCACCGGTGTACACCTGGCTCATCAGTGACGGAATGCACATGGAGGTCGGCTTCCTCATCGACCGGCTCACCGCGCTGATGATGGCGGTGGTGACCTTCGTGTCGCTGTGCGTGCACGTCTACACCATCGGCTACATGAGCGATGACCCCGGTTACACACGCTTTTTCAGCTACATCTCGCTGTTCACCTTCGCCATGCTCATGCTGGTCATGGCCAACAACTTCATGCAGCTGTTCTTCGGCTGGGAAGCGGTGGGCCTGGTGTCGTATCTGCTGATCGGCTTCTGGTACACGCGCCCGAGCGCGATCTTCGCCAATCTCAAGGCCTTCATCGTCAATCGCATCGGCGACTTCGGCTTCGTGCTGGGAATTGCCGGCATCGCCTACTTCACCCACTCGCTCGCGTATCGTGACGCGTTCGCCGCGGCCCCGCAGATCGCGCACGCGCTCATCGCCGTGAGCTCTACTTCCGCCGTCGGGGCGCTGACGCTGATCTGCATCTGCTTGTTCATCGGCGCCATGGGCAAGTCGGCGCAGGTGCCGCTGCACGTGTGGCTGCCCGACTCGATGGAGGGTCCGACCCCCATCTCCGCGCTCATTCATGCCGCCACCATGGTGACGGCCGGGATCTTCATGGTGGCGCGCATGTCACCGCTGTTCGAATACTCCGACACGGCGCTGTCGTTCGTGCTGGTGATCGGCGCCACCACCGCCTTCTTCATGGGCCTGCTCGGGGTGGTCAACAACGACATCAAGCGGGTGATCGCCTACTCGACGCTCTCGCAGCTCGGGTACATGACCGTGGCGCTGGGCGTGTCCGCCTATGGCGCGGCCATCTTCCACCTGATGACCCACGCATTCTTCAAGGCGCTGCTGTTCCTGGCCGCCGGCTCGGTCATCATCGCCCTGCACCACGAGCAGGACATGCGCCGCATGGGCGGACTGGCGAAGTACATGCCCATCACGGCCGTGACCTGCTGGATCGGCGCGCTGGCGCTAATCGGTACGCCGTTTTTCTCCGGCTTCTACTCCAAGGACGCCATCATCGAGGCGGTGGGCGAGTCGCACCGCTGGGGCGCTGCCTACGCCTACTGGTGCGTGCTGTGCGGTGTGTTCGTGACTGCGCTGTATACCTTCCGCATGCTGTTCCTGACGTTTCACGGGCCGGAGCGTTTCCGCGCCGCATCCGGCGCTCACGATGGCGGACACGCGGATGACGGACACGATCACGGCCACGGCGTCCCCCGCGAGAGTCCGCTGGTGGTGACGCTGCCGCTCATCGCACTCGCCATTCCGTCCGTCCTCATCGGCGCGCTCACCGTGGGCCCGGTGCTGTTCGGCGGCTACTTCGGGCATTCGATCTTTGTGCTGCCCGCCAACAACGTCATCGGTGTACTGGGCGAGGACTTCGGCGGCGCCGCGCAGTTTGCGCTGCGCGGACTGTTCAAGCTGCCGTTCCTGCTGGCGCTCGCCGGCGCCGTCACGGCCTGGGTCTGTTTCCTGTGGCGGCCGGTGTGGGCGGATGCCGCGGTACGGGTGCGCGTCCTGGGCTGGCTGTACCGCGTGCTCACGCACAAGTACTACTTCGACTGGTTCAACGAGCAGGTGCTCGCCGCGCTCGCGCGCCTCATCGGCGTGGGCCTGTGGAAGGGGGGCGATGAGGCGCTGATCGACGGCGCCATGGTCAACGGCAGCGCGGCCACCGTGGGCTGGACCGGGAGCCTGCTGCGACGGATCCAGAGCGGGTACCTCTACTCTTACGCCTTCTGGATGATGATCGGTCTGGCGGTGCTGCTCGCCTGGTTCCTCGGCAGGTTCCTGGCACACGCCCACTACTGAAGCGCGGCACGACTCGATGCACGCTCTACTGTCGATGCTCATCTGGCTGCCGATCGGCGCAGGTTTAGCTGTCCTGCTGCTCGGCGATCGCAACATCGTGGCGGGGCGCTGGCTGGCGCTGCTCGCCTCGGTGGCGACGCTGGCGCTGTCGGTGCCGCTGTGGAGCTCGTTCGACACCGCCACCGCGGCGCTGCAGTTCCCGGAGAAGCTGCCGTGGATTCCGCGCTTTGACGCCTGGTACGCGCTCGGGGTGGACGGCATCTCGCTGCCGCTGATCGTGCTCACCGCGTTCATGACGGTACCGGTGGTGATCGCCGGCTGGCGGGTGATCGAGACGCGCCCGGCGCAGTACTACGCCGCCTTCCTGATCATGGAGGGCCTGATGATCGGGGTGTTTTCCGCCACCGACGCGCTGCTGTTCTATTTCTTCTGGGAGGCGATGCTGATTCCGATGTTCCTCATCATCGGCATCTGGGGCGGACCGCGACGCGTATACGCGACCATCAAGTTCTTCCTCTACACGTTCCTCGGCTCGGTGTTCATGCTGGCGGCGCTGATCTACATGTACGTGAAGGGTGGCAGCTATGCGATCGCGAGCCTGCAGGCCCTGCCGCTCACGCTCATGGAGCAGCGCTGGATATTCCTCGCGCTGCTGCTCGCCTTCGCGGTGAAAGTACCGATGTTCCCGGTGCACACCTGGCTGCCGGATGCGCACGTCGAGGCGCCCACCGGCGGCTCGGTGATCCTGGCGGCCATCATGCTGAAGATGGGTGGCTACGGCTTCCTGCGCTTCAGCCTACCCGTTACGCCGGACGCGAGTCGTGAGCTCGACCTGCTGGTGATCGCGCTGTCGCTGATCGCGGTGATCTACATCGGCTTCGTTGCGCTGGTGCAGCAGGACATGAAGAAGCTCATCGCGTACTCCTCGATTGCGCACATGGGTTTCGTGACGCTCGGGGCCTTCGTCATCTATGAGATCGTGCGCAACACCGGCAGCCTCCAGGGCGCCGGCATGGGGCTCGATGGGGCGATGGTGCAGATGGTCTCGCATGGCCTCATATCCGGGGCGCTGTTTCTGTGCGTCGGCGTGCTGTACGACCGGGTGCACAGCCGCCAGATCGCCGACTACGGCGGCGTGGTCAACACCATGCCGGTGTTCGCGGCCTTCATGGTGCTGTTTGCGCTGGCCAATACCGGGCTGCCCGGCACCTCCGGGTTCGTCGGCGAGTTCCTGGTGATCATCGCCAGCTTCAGGGCGAGCTTCTGGTACTCGGCGCTGGCGGCGGTGACGCTGGTGCTGGGCGCCGCCTACACGCTGTGGCTGGTGAAGCGGGTGATATTCGGGCCGGTCACGAGCCCGCGCGTTGCGGCGCTCGAGGATCTGAACGGCCGCGAATACATCGTGCTGACGGCGCTCGCGCTGGCGGTGCTGATGGTCGGAGTGTGGCCCGCGCCGCTGCTGAAGGTCATGCAGCCCACGATCCAGCATCTGGTCAGCCAGGCGATCGCCACCAAGCTATGAGCTGGTTCAGCCTTGCTCCGGCGGTGCCGGAGATCTATCTGGCGGGGGCGATCTGCATCCTCCTGCTGGTGGAGGTGTTTGCCGGGGAGCGGCACCGCGGGCTCACCCCCACACTGACGCTGTTGGCGCTCGCGGTGGGCGCCGGTCTCACCGTTGAGTACGGACATGTCACGCAGCGCACCGTGCTGTTCGAGGGCATGTACGTGGCCGATGAGCTCGGCTTCGCGCTGAAGCTCGCCGCCTTCCTGTTCGTGGCGGTGGCGCTGCTGTATTCGCGCGCCTATCTCGAGCAGCGCAGCATCCTGCGCGGGGAGTACTACGTGCTGGCGCTCACCGCGCTGCTGGGCATCTTCGTGCTGGTGTCCGCCAACAACCTGCTGACCGTTTACCTCGGGGTGGAGCTGCTGGCCCTGTCGGTGTATGCCCTGGTCGCGTTCGACCGCGACTCGGGGATAGCGGCCGAGTCCGCCATGAAATACTTCGTGCTCGGCGCCGTCGCTTCCGGGGCGTTGCTGTACGGCATGTCGCTGATCTATGGGTTGACGGGGACACTGGACCTCGGGCAGATCGCCGCGCGGCTGCAGGCGCCGTTCAGTCCGGGTGTGATCCTGGGCCTCACCTTCATCGTGGTCGCGGTGGCCTTCAAGCTCGGTGCCGTGCCGTTTCACATGTGGTTGCCGGATGTCTACGAGGGCGCGCCCACCAGCGTGACGCTGTTCATCGGTACCGCACCGAAGATTGCCTATTTCGCGCTCACGCTGCGGCTGCTGACGCAGGGCCTCGCCGGCACCGAGTCGCAATGGTCGCAGATGCTGGCCGCGCTCGCGGTCATGACGCTCATTGTCGGCAACGTGGTGGCGATCGTACAGACCAACCTCAAGCGCCTGCTTGCCTACTCGACCATCGCCAACGTCGGCTTCATCGTGCTGGGGTTCGTGGCCGGTACGCCGGACGGTTACGCGGCGGCGCTCTACTACACCCTGGTGTATGTGCTGGTGGCGCTCGGTTCCTTCGGCGTCATCCTGCTGGCGAGTGCCAAGGGCTTCGAGGCGGACCAGCTCGAGGACTACAAGGGCCTGTACCGGCGCGATCCGTTGCTGGCGCTGGCGATGATGGTGCTCATGTTCTCGACCGCCGGCGTGCCGCCGCTGGTCGGCTTCTGGGCGAAGCTGCGGATCTTTCAGGCACTGTGGGAAACTAACCACCTGTGGCTGGTGGTCATCGCGGCCGCCATGTCGGTGGTGGGCGCCTACTATTACCTGCGCGTGATCAAGCTCATGTACTTCGATGAGCCCGCGGCGCAGCTGCCGCCGACGCGGGCCGCGGCGGGCGTGCGCCTGGCGCTGGGACTCAATGCCGCGGCGGTGCTGCTGCTGGGTGTGTTGCCCGGACCGCTGCTGGATCTGTGCGCGCGGCTGATCCACTGAGCGGGCGGGAACATCCGCCCTGCAACGCACCGCGCCACGCGCTGTGTAAGGATAAGGAAGACAAGGAGTGCTCAGATGACACGCACGTTCCGCCTCATGTCGCCGGGAGGTCTGGCGTCGCTGGGCGCGCTGGTACTCGCCGCGCTCGCGACGTACGCGCAGGCCGGCCCGCAATATCGCATTGCCCACGAGGTACCGCTGCCCGGGGACGAGGGCTGGGACTACCTCACCCTCGAACCGGGCGGTCATCGCCTCTTCATCGCGCACGGTACGCGCGTGCAGGTCGTGGACACCGACAAGCTGACGCTGATGGGCGAGATCGCCGATACCCCGGGCGTGCACGGGATAGCGCTGGCTACGGACCTCGGCCGCGGGTACATCAGCGCCGGACGCTCGGGCGTCATCGTCGTGTTTGATCTGAAGACGCTCGCGCGGCTGAAGGAGATCAAGACCACCGGCGAGAACCCCGACGCCATCCTCTACGACGCCGCGAGCCAGCGCGTGTTCACCTTCAACGGGCGTGGTCGCAACGCCACCGCCGTCGATGCCAGGACCGACACAGTCATCGGTACCATCGCGCTGGATGCCAAACCCGAGTTCGCGGTCTCGGACGGCAAGGGCCGCGTCTACGTGAACCTCGAGGACAAGAACAGTCTCGCGGTGATCGATCCGCAAAAGCTCAGCGTCATTTCGGTGTGGCCCATCAGTGGATGCCAGGAGCCCTCCGGGCTGGCGCTCGATGCCGACGGACAACATCTGTTCTCGGTATGCGACAACAAGGTCATGGCGCTCATGGATGCCGCCTCGGGCAAGGTGCTGGGCACCGCAGCCATCGGCGCGGGGGTCGACGCTGCGGCTTTCGATCCCGGCAGCCGCCTGGCGTTCGCATCGTGCGGCGAGGGCACTCTCACGGTGGTGAGGCTGAGCGGCTCCGGTGCTGCCCAGGTCGCGCAGTCAGTGCCGACACGGCGCGGCGCCCGCACCATGGCGCTGGATGTGCATACCCACCGTATCTATCTGGTGACCGCGGATTTTGGCGCGCCACCGGCCGCCACGCCCGAGCACCCGCATCCACGGCCGGCGATCCTGCCAGGCTCCTTCCGGCTGCTGGTGCTCGAGCCGCAATGAGCTCACGACAGGCGGCGTGAGATGGCGATCGCCGCGATCAGCACGATCGCGATGTTGAGGATCCACCACGCCATCTGCTTGTGATCGCGCAGCACGCTCGCCGTGCCGCTGGCGTTGCGCGCGCTGCCGGTGCGCGCGCCGGGGATGGCGATGCGGCCGCTGAGAATCTCGCGGATGCCATCGTGAGCAACCACCACTTCGAGGTGAGCGTCTGTGATGATGGCGTCGGACAGCGGTACGAACCACGAGCCGTCCGCACGTCGCATGGCTAGCTGGCTCCTGCCATCGACGGACACCGTCAGGTCGGTCACCGACACCGGTGTTTCATCGGCCGTATGCCGCAGCCGCAGCACCAGGCCCGCGGGTGCGGGGCCGGCCTCGAGAGTCACGAGCGCGGAGTGCGCGACCGGCGTCAGCGGCGCCGGCGCGCTGTCGGAGGCGCGCAGCTGCGCGGCGCACACCAACGAGCTGCAGGCGAGCACACCAGCCGCCAGCCACGAGTTCGGTCCCGACACGCACTGCATGTTAGCAGCTCCAGCGCCGCACGGGACTGACCGCGATCGCGGGTGCGCAACCGTTGCTGCGACACTATAGTGTGCCCAATCCGAAGCGGGAGTCACTCATGAGCACCGTTGCCGCAGCAGCCGCCGGCGCCGGGCCGCGTTATCACAGCGGCTTCGGCAATCATTTCGCGAGCGAGGCCCTGCCGGGGGCGCTGCCGCAGGGACGCAACTCGCCGCAGCGCTGCGCCTACGGACTGTACGCGGAGCAGTTTTCGGGCACCGCCTTCACCGCGCCGCGCCACGCCAACCGCCGCAGCTGGCTGTACCGCATCCGGCCGGCGGCGGTGCACGAGAGCTTCCGGCGCATCGATGACGGGTGCATCACCAGCTGCTTCGATGAGCCCGCGCCCTCGCCGAATCAGCTGCGCTGGAGCCCGCCGCCGCCGCCAAGCGAGCCGACGGATTTCATCGCAGCGCTCGCCACGCTGGGGGGTAATGGCTCGCCCGGGCAGCAACTGGGTTGCGGCATTCACTGGTACGCGGCCAACCGCTCCATGAGCGAACGCTTTTTCTATGACGCGGACGGGGAACTGCTGCTCGTGCCGCAGCAGGGCGCTCTGCGCCTCGCCACCGAGTTGGGCGTCATCGAGGTGCAGCCGCTGGAAATCGCCGTGATACCGCGCGGCCTGCGCTTTCGGGTGGAGCTGCTGGAGAGCGCGGCGCGCGGCTACCTGTGCGAGAATTTCGGCGCGCCGTTTCGACTGCCGGACCTCGGGCCGATCGGCTCCAACGGGCTTGCCAACCCGCGCGACTTTCAGACACCGGTCGCCTGGTACGAGGACCGGGAGGGGGAATTCGAGCTGGTGGCGAAGTTCGCCGGCCACCTGTGGTCGGCGGGCATCGACCACTCGCCGCTCGACGTAGTGGCATGGCATGGCAACAATGCGCCTTACAAGTACGACCTGCGGCGCTTCAACACCATCGGCTCCATCAGCTACGATCATCCCGATCCGTCGATCTTCCTGGTGCTGCAGTCGATCAGCGATACCCCGGGCGTTGATGCGATCGACTTCGTGATCTTTCCGCCCCGCTGGCTGGCGATGCAGGACACGTTCCGCCCGCCCTGGTTCCATCGCAATGTCGCCAGCGAGTTCATGGGCCTGATTGCCGGAGTCTACGACGCGAAGGCGGAAGGCTTCGCTCCGGGCGGGGCATCGCTTCACAATTGCATGAGCGGGCACGGACCGGATGCCGCGACCTATGAGAAGGCGCTCGCTGCCGACACCTCCATGCCGGTGCACCTCACCGACACCATGGCGTTCATGTTCGAGACGCGCACGGTGATTCGCCCGACGCGCTACGCGTTGGAAACGCCGCTCCTGCAGCGCGATTACGCGCAGCTGTGGCGAGGCCTGAAGAAGCATTTCGCCCCGGACCCGGCGCCGGCGGCGCCGGGCGGGCGGCGTGGCGCGTGAGCCGCAGCGCGGCGCTCGCATGTACCTGAACACGATCAACGCCACGCACGACCCTGCGCTGCGCAGTTGGGTCAGCTCCGCGAACGCGCCCGCGAGCGACTTCCCGATTCAGAACCTGCCGTTCTGTGCCTTCCGGCGCGCGCGCAGCGCGGAGGGCTTCCGCGGCGGCGTCGCCATCGGCGATCAGGTGCTGGACCTGGGCGCACTGCAGGGACTGGGCCTGTTCGACGGGCTCGCGGCGCAGGCACTCGCCGCATGCGCGCAGCCGGTTCTCAATACTTTCATGGGCCTCGGAGCGCCGGCCCAGGCGGGGCTGCGGGCTGCGCTGTCGGCGGCGCTGCGCGCGGACTCCGCGCTGGCGCAGCAAGTGCGCCCGCGGCTCATCCCGCAGGATGCCGCTGAATACCGCGTCGCGGCGCAGGTGGGTGACTACACCGACTTCTACGCCTCGATCCATCACGCCACCGCGGTGGGGCGGCTGTTCCGCCCCGACAATCCCCTGCTTCCGAATTACAAGTGGGTGCCGCTCGCGTACCACGGCCGCGCCTCCTCGATCCGCGCGTCGGGCTACGATTTTGCGCGGCCGGTGGGCCAGGTGCTGCCCCCGGGTGCCACGCGGCCTGAGCTCGCCGCCACGCGGCGGCTGGACTACGAGCTGGAAGTGGGCGTATTCGTCGGGCGCGGGAATGAGCTCGGCCGTAGCGTGCCGCTGGCGCAGGCCGAGGCGCACGTGTTCGGTCTGTGCCTGCTGAATGACTGGTCGGCACGCGATATCCAGGCCTGGGAGTACCAGCCGCTGGGTCCCTTTCTGGCGAAGAACTTCGCCACCACGGTCTCGCCGTGGGTGGTGACGCTCGAGGCGCTCGCACCGTTTCGCGTTCCCTGGAGTCGTCCGGCCGATGAGTCCCCGCCGCTCCCCTACCTCGATGACGGCGCGCTGCGCGAAGCAGGCGCGATCGATATTCGACTCGAGGCGTGGCTCGACACTTCGCGCATGCGCGCCGCAGGTCTTGCGCCGCAGCGGCTGTCGCAGGCGCGTTTTCGTGATTCGTGGTGGACGGTCGCGCAGATGCTCGCGCACCACACCGTGAACGGCTGCAACCTCAACGCCGGGGACCTCCTGGGCAGCGGCACACAGTCCGGTCCGCTGCCGAGCGAGGGCGGGTCGCTCCTGGAGCTGACCGGCGGCGGCCGGCAGCCGATCGCGCTCGCCGGGGGCGAGACACGCACCTTCCTCGAGGACGGTGATCGGGTCAGCCTACGCGGCTGGTGCGAACGAGGCGGCTACGCGCGCATCGGTTTCGGCGAGGCCGTGGGCACGGTGCTGCCGGGTTCATGAGCTCCGGGCCGTCGAAGAGCTACCGCTACTACGACCTGATCCTGGGCGCGTACGTGTGCGTGCTGCTGTGCGCGAATCTCATCGGTCCGGCCAAGGTATCGACCGTGCACGTGCCGTTGTGGGGGCCGGTGACGTTCATGGCGGGGGTGCTGTTCTTTCCGATCTCCTACATGTTCGGAGACATCCTTACCGAGGTGTACGGCTATGCGCGCGACCGCCGCGTGGTGTGGAGCGGCTTTGCGGCGCTGCTGTTCGCTGCGCTGATGTCCGCAGTGATCGTGTACCTGCCGCCGGCGGAGTTCTGGCGCCACAAGCAGCCGGCAGTGGAAGAGATCTTCGGCAACACGCCGCGCATCATCTGCGCGTCGATCGTGGCGTTCTGGTGCGGCTCGTTCGTCAACAGCTACGTGCTGGCGAAGATGAAGCTGTGGAGCTCGGGCCGCTGGCTGTGGACCCGCATCATCGGCTCAACGCTGTGCGGGGAACTGGTCGACTCGGGGCTCTTCTATACCATCGCGTTCGCGGGCCTGTGGCCGAGGGACGAGCTCATCGCGGTGACCACGACGCAATACGTGCTGAAATCGGCGTGGGAGGTGATCATGACCCCGGTGACTTACCGGATCGTCGGCTTTCTGAAGCGTGCCGAGCAGGAGGACTACTACGATCGCGGCACGAACTTCACGCCGTTCTCACTCAAGGCCTGAGTGGCGCGGCTGTAACGAGACGGCGGGAGCGCAGTCACCTGCGCTCCCGCCGCTCGCGCACAGGTCTATTACTTGCCGATCTGCTTGCTGACCTGGTTCTCCTGCTGGTTGAGCGCCTTCCGCTCGGCCTTGGTGATGTGGCCGCCGTTGGTGCTCGCCATGGTGCGCTCTTCCTTGCGAATGGCGTGGTCCTCGCGGTGCAGCTTGGCCGCCTGCGCCTTGGTGATCTCGCCTTGCTTGCGCTCCTGATGGATGCGCTTGTTCTGGTTGGCGAGCCGATTGTTCACCTGCTCGCGGCGCGGGTGGGTCTTCTGCCACTGCGTGTCGTCGGCCAGGGCGTTAGTGGCAAGACCGCTGAGCGACAGCGTCACGGCAGCGACGGCCACAGCGGTACGAATGGATTTCAACATGGACTCTGCTCCTGAAAGCGCCTGTTAAGCGTTCGGTATTGAGCCGGAACCGCCGGCCTCTGGGCGTTAACAACGTCGCAACTTCGGGACTGCTGACGATTGTGACGGAAAGTTAATCGAGAACCGCAGCGTGACGTGCGTGACAGCAGGAAACGGAATGCGCCGCGCCGCGTGCGGCGCGGATCATTCATGGATCTGCAGCGAGAGGCGCGGTGTTGGTGGGGGGGATTGAGCGAATGACAGGTGGGCACGAGACAACCCGAGCGAGCCTGTTGAGACACTGGCTCGCCGGCGCGCTGTTGCTGGCGAGCGCTGCCGCCACGGCTGCCGATCAATCACGCGATGACGCCTGGTGGACCGGACCGATGCTGGCGCCTTCCGCGGCCACGCTGCCGCAGGGGCACGTGCTGGTCGAGCCCTACCTCTTCAACGTGATGAGCTACGGGCGCTTCGACATGAAAGGTACCTGGCACGCCGGTTCCCGCGAGCACGATATCGGCTCTCTCAGTTACATTCTGTACGGGCTGACGGACCGGCTGTCCGTGGGTTTGATTCCGCGGCTTCTCTTCAACGAGCCAGCCGGAGCACCCAACAGCTCGAGCGTCGGGGTAGGTGATCTCAGCCTGCAGGCAGGCTACGGCCTCACGCGATTCCAGGATGGTCACCGCATGCCCGCGCTCGCGCTGGTAATCGATGAGACCCTGCCCACCGGACGCTACCAGCGCCTCGGGCGTGCGAGCGATGGCTTCGGGGCGGGGGCGTACACCACGGCCCTGTCCATCTATTCCCAGGACTACCTGTGGATGCCCAATGGGCGGATTCTGCGGGTGCGGCTCGATCTGACGTACGCGCTGTCGGCTTCTGCGGGCGTGCACGACGTGAGCGTCTACGGGACCTCGAGCGGATTTCGCGGCCGTGCGTACCCCGGCGATTCCTTCACCGCGGATGCCGCCGGGGAGTACAGCGTGACCCGCAACTGGGTGCTGGCGCTCGATGTCGTCTATCAGCACAACGACAATACCCACGTGAGCGGCAGCCTGCCGTCGGCGGGCGCCGCTGGCCTGAGGGATTTTCAGGCCGATTCAGGATCCGGATATGCCCTCGGTCTCGCCCCGGCGATCGAGTACAACTGGAACAGCAGGGTCGGCCTGCTCGTGGGCGTGAGGATGTTCGTCGCGGGGCGTAACGCCACGGCCAGTGTGACGCCTGCGGTCGCCCTGAATATGGTGTATTGAGCGGCGGCCTGCGCGGGAACGCCGCCCGCGCACAGCGCCGAACGGACCATGAGAGAGGGCGCGCCCAGATCAATGAATTGTCTCAAGAAATCTCAAGGCGCTCGCATCCTTGCGATGGCGGTCAACGCGCCGGTGCGTGACCGCGTTTTAATGTGTGTCGGCTTGAACAGACGCGCCCGCGAGGCGTCTAATCCAGTAGCCGGAGGAACTTCGAGGACCACGGCCACTGCAACGGAGTGATCAGAGTGAACAGAGCGAGCACACTTATACGGACCGTCGGAGCCCTCCTGCTCTGCGTTGCGGTAGCAGGTGCACCGGCTTTGACCTATGCGCAGGCCCACTCCGGAGGCGGCCACTCGGGAGGCGGCGGCGGTGGCGGCCACTCGGGAGGAGGTGGCGGTGGCGGCCACTCGGGAGGAGGCGGCGGTGGCGGCCACTCCGGAGGAGGGGGCGGGGGCCACTTCGGAGGAGGAGGCCACTTCGCGGGCGGCGGGTACGCCATGGGCGGTGGCCACGCCGTCGGCGGATATATGGGCGGTGGCCGTTACGCCGCTGCCGGGCACTTTGCCGGGCCTCATTTCGCCGGCGGCCCGGGCGCGCAGGCCTACCACACGGCCGTGCATGGGCGCTTCGCGAACACCAGCGCGATGCACGCGGTCACTCACTACTCGGGTGGCGGAGGCTTCGTACCGGGCTGGAGGGGCGGGCACGCCTGGGGCGGCGGCTATTGGCGTGGCGGCTTCTGGCCGCGCTGTTATTTCAATCCCGGCTTTGCCTGGTTCCTGCCGGTACTTCCGTTTGGGTACGCCACGTTCTGGTGGGGCGGGCTGCCCTATTACTACTGGAATAACCTCTATTACACCTGGAGCCCGGCCGACTACGGCTACGTGGTGACGGACCCGCCGCCGGTCGCCGGCGACGAGGGCGACTCATCCTACGGTGGCGCTTCCCAGGAGGGCAGCAGCGGCGGCTCGGACGTGTACCTGTATCCGCGCAATGCCCAAAGCGATGCGCAGACGCAGAACGACCGCTACGAGTGTCATAGCTGGGCGGTGAGCCAGACGGGCTTCGATCCCACTCGCTCATCCCGGCAGGGATCAGGGAGCGCGGCGGACTATCGCCGCGCCATGATCGCCTGCCTGGATGCGCGCGGTTACAGCGCGCGCTAGCCCCACCAACCCAGGGCGCACGCGCAGCGCCCTGCGAGCTTTCTTCAATTCCCGACCAGCACCGCCTGAGCGAAGGTGCCCGGCGCGGTCGCGATCTGCAGCATGACGGTGGCGCTCACGCCATCGGCCACCGCGATATCCGGATGACCGTCGCCGTTGAGGTCGCCGATCCCGACTGCGAGAGGCTGCCCGAAGCCCTGGTAGCTCGTGGCAGCCGGAAACACACCCGGACGCGCGGGATCCTGCAGCAGCACGGACACGCTGCCCGAGGGGGCGGGTTCGAGATTCGCAACGACCAGGTCCGGCTTGCCATCACCGTTCAGATCAGCCACCGCTACATCGATGGCATCGCCCTGGGTTGCGTACGTGACCGGCGCGAGGAAGCTGCCCGGATGCGCCGCGTCCTGCAGCAGCACCGAAACTCCGGCTGATCCGGTGCCGTCGGCACCGGGGTCCAGGTTCGCCACGACGATATCCGGCAGTCCTTCGCCATTCACATCGGCGATCCTCACCGCCTGCGGCTGCGCACCCGCGGGGAAGGTCACCGGAGCGAGGAACGTGCCGCGGGTGGTGGCGTTCTGGTAGAAAACGTAAATGGCGCCGTTGTTGCCGTTGGCGTCGGAGGTTGCGGCCACGATATCCGGCGCGCCGTCACCGTTCAGGTCCCCGATCGCGACCGTCGCGGCGCTGTTGGCGCCGACCGCGAGTGTCATCGGCGCGAGGAATTTCCCCGGGTTGGCGGGGTCCTGGAACAGGACGATGGCGCCGCCGGTGGCACTCGCGTCCGCGAGGACCAGATCGGGCTTGCCGTCGCCGTTGATATCACCGCTCACCACCTGGTTCGGATGCCCGCCGGTCGCCACGTTTACGGCCGTCTGGTAGGTACCCGGACTTGCTCCGTGCGTGAACACCGAGACACTCCCGGCGGCGAAGTTCGCAATCACGAGATCGAGGGATCCGGAGCGGGTGAGGTCCACGACCGCGATGCTCGAGGGGTTGTTCCCCGTCGTCGCGTAGCGCACACCGGTATGAAACGTTCCCGGGGAACTGTGGTTGCCGAGGATGACATTGGCGAAGCCCGGGTCCTGGACACTTCCCTGGTCGGCGGTGGTGGCGACCAGCAGATCGGGCGTGCCGTCCCCATCCACGTCCGCGATCGCTATGGAGTTCGGCACGTTGATGGTCGGAAAGCTGTAATCAGAGCCGTAGTGACAGCTGGCGAGGGCGCCGAGCAGCAGGCCCAGACCCACGGCCGCGAGCAGCCGGCGTCGGCGAGACTGGATGTTCACTGCCTGTACCCTCCGTGCGCAGGACACCTGTATGCCGCAACGCGCTTCGGTCTGCCGGGTTGACAGAGCCTGCGCCTGTGCTCCAGGGCCACAGCGTACACTGGCCCGCGGGCAACGGCACGAGGCTCAGGGCATGGCGGATGGCGCGGCGAAGATCGTGTTCCTGTTCGACGTGGACAATACGCTGCTCGACAACGACGCCGTGCAGGCCGATCTCAGCGCCCACCTGCAGGGTGAGTTCGGCCACGCCAGCCGCGACCGTTACTGGGCGATTTTCGAGGAGCTGCGCGCGCAGCTCGGGTACGCCGATTATCTGGGCGCGCTGCAGCGCTATCGCCTCGAGAACCTCGATGATCCGCAGCTGCTGCGGGTGTCGTTCTTCCTTTTGGACTACCCGTTTGCGGACCGGCTCTACCCGGACGCGCTGGCGGCGCTGGCGCGCTGCGCGCGCCTCGGAACCACGGTCATCCTCTCCGACGGCGACGTGGTGTTCCAGCCGCGCAAGGTGCAGCGCGCCGGCCTGTGGGACGCGGTGGACGGGAGAGTGCTCATTTACCTGCACAAGGAGCAGATGCTGGATGCCGTCGAGCGGCGCTTTCCCGCCGCTCACTACGTCATGGTCGATGACAAGCTGCGCATACTCGCCGCCATGAAGCAGGTGTGGCGCGAGCGCCTGACCACTGTCTTTGCGCGCCAGGGGCACTACGCGCTGGATGCACGCGAGCTGCGGGCCTATCCGCCTGCGGACCTCACGCTCGCGCGCATCGGCGAGCTCGTCGATTGCGGCCCGGGGTCGCTCCTTGGCGCCGGCCACGGCCAGCGGTTAGGCTAGCGCACGCCTGAGCCGGAGCAAGGACATGTCGTCAGACCATCCGTGGCTGGACAGTCTTCGGGAGAGCAGTGCCGCCCTGCAGGGGGTGCTGGGAGCGCTGCTGGAAGCGGAGCGGCAATTTGCGCCGCCGGCCTCGCCGCTCGAGCGGCTGCGACAGATCACGACCAGCCCGGAATGGGCCTGGTTACAGCCTCTGTACCGGCTGATCGCAGACGTCGATCACGCGCTCGCCTACGCGGATGACCTGCCCGCGAGTGAGAGCGCGGCGATTGGAGCGCACGCGCGGGAGTTGCTCACCGGCGGGGGCGCGGCCGCCGAGCAGCCCTTCCTCGAGCACTATCGCGCGTTGCTGCAGACCGACCCGGCGGTCGCCATGGCGCATGCCGCCGCGCTGCGCGCCCTGCAGGCGCTGCCGGCGGAAGCCGAAAACCAGTCCGAGCGGCTGCATGCCCGGCACCAGTGGAACGAACGACGACGGTTCCTGCGCATGGGACAACGCGGACGAGGCACATCCTGAAGCGCTGATGAGGCCCGTTGCGAGTCAACCGGGGCGAGTGCAGTTCTCGCGATCAGTACATCAGCCGCGAACCGCGCAGTCGGATCTGCAGCTCGTGCCGACTGTAATCGATGATCAGTACATCGAAGGATCCGAGCAGATCCATGCCGAGCGTCAGTGTCGGCTGGTCGGTCAGCTTCCAGTGCTGGAACAGGTACATGTCGCCGAAAGTGACCCGTATGCCGTGAACCGTGAGGTGACCGAAGTCGATATCGGGTGCGGGGATGTTGTCGCCCCCCTGCACGTCCAGGGTCACGCCGATGATGTCCTCGTGTGAGGCGGTGCGCGGCGGATGTCGCATCAGGGCGTCGCGCAGCATGATGTTGCCGACCGTCCCCTGGGCACCGGTGTCGATGATGGCCTTGGCGCGCACCGTTCCCACGCGCACGTCGGCGACCAGCAGGCCGCCGCGGATCAGAGTGAGCGGCACGACGGTGAAATCACGGCGGGCGCGCTCGCCGTGCGAGCGCGAGATGATCAGCTGATCGCGTCCGAAGTCGGCGTAAATCCGCATGTCGGTCAGTCCCTCGATCCCGAGTACGCCCTGCGCGCCGCCAAACACGTCCGCCAGCACGGGCATCATTGCAGGCCCCATGAGCAGCTCGCCCACCTCCATGCGCCCGACGTGAATGGTGGGCACCACGGCGGAGCCGGTGAATCCGGTCACCACGGTGCTGCCGTCCTCCGAGGGGTTGGTGCCGAGCAGCTGCGCGGTGCGCGCGGTGACCGCCGAGTGGTTGGCGCCGGTGTCGAGCACGAGTCGATAGGGCCCTTTGCCATCGATGAGCACCGGCGCCCAGATCCTGCCGATGCGGTCACGCCGCGTCGGAGCCACGAACCTGGGCTCGGTGGTTTGCACGATGACTTCGGCGAGCTGGTCCTGGGTCGGGTCAGCCAGCGGGGGTTTGGGTACGGGGGCCGCGCCCTCCGCGCTCTCGGCCGCGACAGGCACGGAGAAGAGGATCCCCAGGAGACAGCCGCACAGCGAGGCTTGGGCGTGACGGATCACGCCCGCCAGTAGAGCACGGCCGTGCGGCTGCCTCCAGTTGCTTCGTCGCACTCCTGCAACGGCGCGTCCCGTGGGCCTATGCAGGCGTTCCACAGCAGCTGTTCTTGGTCGGTTGCGTAGCTAAAGTGGTATTTTTCAGCGACTTACGTTTATATGTCTACCGACGTACGGACTCAAGCGTGCCGAGGGAGCCTGTGACATGAGTCGAGCCGCGAGCGATACGCCGCCGCAGAGCCATAAAGGTGGTGGTGGCGCGGCGACGGGCCCCGGTGCGCAGGCCGGCAGTGCCGCGCCGGCGGCCGCTCTTACGCACCTGCAAAGGCTCGAAGCGGAGAGCATTCACATCCTGCGCGAGGTGGTCGCGGAGTGTGAGCGGCCGGTGATGCTGTATTCGGTCGGCAAGGACAGCGCGGTGATGCTGCAGCTCGCCGTGAAGGCGTTCTATCCGGCCCCGCCGCCCTTTCCGCTGCTGCACGTGGACACCACCTGGAAGTTTCGCGCAATGTACGAGTTTCGGGATCGCGTCGTGCAGCAGCTCGGCATGCAACTGCTGGTGCACGTGAACCCGGAGGGGCTGCGCCTGGGAATGAATCCCTTCACCCACGGCTCGCAGCTGTACACCGATGTCATGAAGACCCAGGCGCTGAAACAGGCGCTCGATAAACATCGCTTCGACGCCGCCTTCGGCGGCGCGCGGCGCGACGAGGAGAAGAGTCGGGCCAAGGAGCGCATTTTCTCGTTCCGCTCGGCCCAGCACCGCTGGGACCCGAGGCAGCAGCGCCCCGAGCTGTGGTCGCTCTACAACGCCCGCAAGCACCGCGGCGAGAGCATTCGCGTGTTTCCGCTGTCGAACTGGACCGAGCTCGATGTCTGGCAATACATCTGGCTCGAACAGATTCCGATCGTGCCGCTGTACTTTGCGGCCCCGCGGCCGGTGGTGCAGCGTGGCGGGACGCTCATCATGGTGGACGATGGGCGCATGCCACTCGACCCGGGGGAGCAACCGGTCATGAAGAAGGTGCGCTTCCGCACGCTGGGCTGCTACCCGCTCACGGGCGCCATCGAGAGCGAGGCGGACACGCTGCCGGCGATCATCCAGGAAACGCTGCTCACTCGGGTCTCGGAGCGCCACGGGCGAGTCATCGACCACGACACCATGGCTTCGATGGAGAAGAAGAAGCAGGAGGGTTATTTCTGATGACCCGCCAGTCCGATCTCATCGCCAGCGACATCGGCGCGTACCTGCGCGCTCACGAGCACAAGAGTCTGCTGCGCTTCATCACCTGCGGGTCGGTCGATGACGGCAAGTCGACGCTCATCGGGCGGCTGCTGTACGAATCGAAACTGATTTTCGACGATCAGCTGGCGGCCCTCGAGCACGACTCGCACAGAGTCGGCACGCGCGGCGCGGAGCTCGATTTCGCGCTGCTGGTCGACGGGCTGGCGGCCGAGCGCGAGCAGGGCATCACCATCGACGTGGCCTACCGCTTCTTCGCCACCGAACGGCGCAAGTTCATCGTCGCCGACACGCCTGGGCACGAGCAGTACACCCGCAACATGGTGACCGGCGCTTCGACCGCGGATCTGGCAGTCATTCTCATCGACGCCCGCAAGGGCGTGCTCACCCAGACGCGCCGCCACAGCTTTCTGGCGCGACTGCTGGGCATTTCGCGCGCGGTGCTGGCGATCAACAAGATGGATCTGGTGGGATACTCGCACGCCACCTTCGAAGCGATCCTCGCCGACTACCGCGCCTTCGCTGCGCGCATTGGACTTACCGACGTCACCCCCATTCCGCTCTCCGCGGTGCACGGCGACAACATCATCGCGCACGGCCCCAACATGCCGTGGTACACGGGGCCGACGCTCATGCAGCACCTGGAGAGCGTCACGGTCGAGGCGGACGGCGGCGGCGCGGCCTTTCGCCTGCCGGTGCAGTGGGTCAACCGGCCGAACGCGGACTTCCGCGGCTTCGCCGGACAGATCGTCAGCGGCAGCGTGAAGCAGGGCGATCGCATCCGCGTGTTGCCCTCGGGCCGCGAGGGCCGCGTCACGCGCATCGTGACCGCGGACGGGGATCTGCCGGCCGCGGTGAGCGGCCAGTCAGTCACCCTGGCGCTCGATTCCGACATCGACGTCAGCCGCGGCGACGTCATCGCCGCCGGCGACTCACCCCCGCAGGTGGCCGATCAGTTCGAGGCGACCATCGTGTGGCTGCACGATGAGCCGATGCTGCAGGGGCGTGCCTACCTGATGAAGGCGGGCACGCGTACTGTGTCGGCGACCATCAGTCCGCTCAAACACAAGATCAACGTCAACACCCTGGAGCACACGGCCGCCGAGCGGCTCGAGCTCAATGACATCGGCGTGTGCGAGCTGGAGCTCGACCGGGCGATCCCGTTCGAGGCCTATTGCGAGAATCGCGCGCTCGGCGGATTCATCCTCATCGACCGCCTCACCAACAGCACGGTGGGGGCCGGACTCATCAACTTCGCGCTGCGGCGCTCGCAGAACGTGCACTGGCAGGCGCTCGACGTCGACAAGCCGGCGCGCTCACGGCTCAAAGGGCAGAAGGCGTGCGTGCTGTGGCTCACGGGTCTCTCGGGCGCGGGCAAATCCACCATCGCCAACCGCATCGAGAAGAAGCTCACCGCCGCCGGTAGACACACCTATCTGCTCGACGGCGACAACGTCCGGCACGGGCTCAACAAGGACTTAGGCTTCACGGCCCAGGATCGCGTCGAGAACATCCGCCGTGTCGCGGAGGTGTCGAGGCTCATGGTCGACGCGGGCCTCATCGTGCTCGTGTCCTTCATCTCACCGTTCCGCTCCGAGCGGCGCATGGCGCGCGAGCTGTTTGCGCCCGGGGAGTTCTTCGAGGTGTTCGTCGACACGCCACTGGCGGAAGCCGAGCGGCGCGACGTGAAGGGGTTGTACCGCAAGGCACGGCGCGGGGAGCTGAAGAACTTCACCGGCATCGATTCACCCTACGAGGCGCCCGAGAGCCCGGAGATACGCATCGACACCACCACGCTGACTCCGGAGCAGGCGGCCGACCGGATCGTCGCGCACCTGGAAGCCCTCAAGGTGACCGGCGGCGCATGAGCGGCGCCACACAGGAGCTGCTGGCGCGCGTGGCCGCGATCGCGCGGCGGGCGGGGCGCGAGATTCTCGAGATCTACGCGAGCGGGGAGCTCGCCGCGCGGCCTAAGGCCGATGCCTCCCCGATCACGGCTGCCGATCTGCGCGCGCATCGGCTCATTCTGCAGTCGCTGCACGAGCTCACGCCCGAGGTACCGGTGCTGTCCGAGGAGGCGGTGCACACAAGCTTCGCGCAGCGCTCGCAGTGGCGGGGATACTGGCTGGTGGATCCGCTCGACGGCACCCGGGAATTCCTGTCGCGCAACGGTCAGTTCACCGTGAACATCGCGCTCATCGAAGGGCATGCGCCGGCTCTGGGTGTGGTGCACGTCCCGGTGACGGACATCAGCTACCGCGGCCTGCCAGGGGTGGGCGCGTGGCGTGAGAGAGCCGGGACTCCCGCCGAGGAGATTCACGTAGCGGCACGAGCCGGCGCGCCGCTGCGGGTCGTGGGCAGCCGCTCACACCGTGGCGACTCACTCGATGCGTTTCTCGCGCGCGTCGGACCGCACGAGCTGCTACCGGTGGGCAGCTCGCTCAAATTCTGCATGGTTGCCGAGGGCGCGGCGGATGTGTACCCGCGCCTGGGACCGACCAGCGAGTGGGACACGGCGGCCGGGCACGCGGTCGTGAGCGGGGCGGGGGGTACCGTGAGCGGCCTGGACGGGGAGCCGCTGCGGTACAACACCCGCGAAGCGCTGCTGAACCCCTTCTTCGTAGCCTACGGGCCGAGAGATCGCGACTGGCTCGCGCTGCTGAGGACATGAGTGATGGGCAACGAGGCCTACATCATCGGCGCGGTACGCACGCCGACCGGGCGGAAAAAGGGCAGCCTGGCGACGGTGCACGCTGCGGATCTCGGCGCGCACGCGATCAGGTCGCTCATCGAGCGCACCGGCGTGGATGCCGGAGAGATCGATGACGTCATTTTCGGCTGCATCGATCAGGTGGGACCGCTGGCCGGCGACATTGCGCGCACCTGTTGGCTCGCCGCGGGCCTGCCCGAGCATGTTCCGGGCACCACCGTAGACCGCCAATGCGGCTCATCACAGCAGGCGGTGCACTTTGCGGCGCAGGCCGTCATGAGCGGAACGCAGGATCTCATCGTTGCCGGCGGCGTGCAGACCATGAACCAGATTCCGCTCGGGGCGGCGATGCTCGCGGGGCGAGCGTTCGGTCACTCTGACCCGTTCAGCGACTCGCGCGGTTGGCGTGAGCGCTATGGCGCCCAGGAGGTGTCGCAGTTCCGCGCCGCAGAGATGATCGCCGCGAAGTGGAATATCAGCCGCCGGCAGATGGAGGAATTCGCGCTCGAGAGCAACCGCCGCGCCATCGAGGCCATCGCGCGCGGTCTCTTCACACGCGAAATAGCTCCCATCAACGGCCTGGAGCAGGACGAGACGCCGCGCGCGGGTACCACGCTCGAGAAGATGGCGACGCTCGAGCCGCTCACCGCCGGCGGCCGCATCACCGCGGCCGTGTCCAGCCAGATCGCCGATGCCGCCGCGGCGCTGCTGATCGCCTCGGAGGGCGCGGTAAGGCGCTGCAGACTCAAGCCCCGCGCGCGCATTCACCACCTCTCGGTTCGCGGTGCGGATCCCATCTGGATGTTGACTGCGCCCATTCCCGCTACCCGGTACGCGCTATCCAGGAGCGGCCTGAAGCTCGCCGAAATCGATCTGGTCGAGATCAACGAAGCCTTCGCCTCGGTGGTGCTCGCCTGGCAACGCGACCTCGACGCCGATCCCGCGCGCGTCAACGTCAACGGTGGCGCGATCGCCCTCGGGCACCCGCTGGGGGCGACCGGCGCCAGACTCATGACCTCACTCCTTCATGAGCTGGAACGGCGCGGCGCGCGCTATGGCCTGCAGACCATGTGCGAGGGCGGCGGCCAGGCGAACGTGACCATCATCGAGAGACTGTGAGTGAGGGGCGCCGCGGCGGCGGCGAGCCGCGGGCGGCCTGAGGAGGCGGCGCGAACCGGGCGGCAACACCGCCAGCCGCCACAGGTTTCAGATCTCCTCGGGGATGATGCGTGCCACCACCACGCCAATGTTGGTTCTGGTGCTGGGGCGGGCGGCACCCTGGTGAGTGTATTCATTGAAGATCTGGTAGTGGATCACGTGGCGAAGTCTCAACTCCCGCTCCACCGGCCAATCGGTGAAGCTCTCCTCGGCGCGCCTGACGACCTCGGCTGCGCCGGCGGCACCCGCTCCGAGCCGCCGCGCGACCACGGCCGTATACAGCGCTCGACCGCTGAGCTCCGGGTGCTCGCGGTGCTCGAGCCAGTACAGCTCCAGCAGTTGCCGGCTCGCCTGGCGGGCGTAGTGCTTTTCATCGAGCGCCACGAACAGGCCGAGATTGCGCGGCAATTGCCGCAGCCGGCCGAGCAGTTGGTGTAATGGCGGCACTTGACCCTCCCTAGTCAGAACTTGAACGTGGACAGCAGCAGACTGGTCTCGGTCTGCGAGATGCCCTCGATGAGCCGGATGCGTGCCAGCACCCGGTCGAAACCCTCGAGACTGTCGGCGCGCAGCTCGGCAACGATGTCCCAGCGCCCGTTGGTGCTGTGCAGCGCCGCCACCGCCGGGTCGCCGCGCAACGCCTTGATCACCGCGTCGACCTTGTTGCCCTCCACCGCGACGGTCATGAGGGCGCGCATGCGCTGCTCTTCGACGTCGGGCTTCAGGCGCACCGTATAGCCGACGATGGTGCCGCTGGAGGAGAGCCGCGCCATGCGGTTCTGCACCGTGCCGCGAGCGACCCCTAGCGCCTTCGCCAGCGAGGCCACCGTAGCACGCGCGTCGCTGCGCAAAAGGCCGATGAGTTGCCGATCGGTGTCATCCACGCCAGTTTAGCCTCTTGCGATCAATATAGCATAAACGTCAGCTACGCCTGACATTATGATCAGAACAGTGCCAGTTATGAACAGGTTTCTGTCTTTCTTTTGGTTGCGAGCCACCAGACCATGGTGTGCGGCCGCCCCAACAGCCCTTACGGCCGCCGACGGAGTCAGTCATGGTCAATTTCATTGGCATCGAGCGCATCCAGGAACTCGTCGCCCGGCGCGGGACGGCGCGCTTCATTGAGGAGCTCGCGGGGGAGATCGAGGCGGATTTCCTGCGCTGGAGCGTGTTCGACAAATCCCCGCGCCATGCGACGCACTCTCCGGGGGGCGTGATCGAGCTCATGCCGGCCTCGGACGGGCGGCTGTACGCCTTCAAGTACGTGAACGGACACCCGCAGAACACCGCGGTGGGGCTGCTCACGGTGACGGCGTTCGGAGTCCTGGCGGATGTTCAGACCGGCTACCCGCTGCTGCTTGCGGAGCTGACCCTCACCACGGCGCTGCGCACCGCCGCAACCTCGGCACTGGCGGCCCGCCGCATGGCCCGCCCGGACAGCCGCGTGATGGCCCTGATCGGCAACGGCGCGCAGAGCGAATTCCAGACCATCGCCTTCCATCACATGCTCGGCATCCGCGAAGTACGGCTGTACGACACCGATGCCGGTGCGACCGCCAAGCTCGAACACAATCTCGCACGGCTGCAGCTACCGGACCTTCAGGTGCTGCGCTGCGGGTCGACCGCACAGGCCGTGCAGGGCGCCGATATCGTCACGACCGTCACGGCCGACAAGCGCAACGCCACGATTCTGACACCGCAGATGATCACCGCGGGCGTACACCTGAACGCGGTGGGCGGCGATTGTCCGGGCAAGACGGAGCTGCATCCGGACATTCTGCGGCGTGCGGATGTGCGAGTCGTCGTGGAGTACGAGCCGCAGTCGCGCATCGAGGGCGAGATCCAGCAGATGGACGCTGCCTTCCCGGTGATCGAACTCGCAGCGCTGCTTGCCGGACAAGTGCCCGGGCGCGGCAGCGATCGCGAGGTCACGATTTTCGACTCGGTCGGCTTTGCATTGGAGGATTTCTCTTCCCTGCGCTACCTGCTGCGCATTCATCATGAGGAGCGCGGCGCGCAGCGGCAGATCGATCTGCTGCCGGATCTGGAGGATCCCAAGGACTTGTTCGCGCTGCTGTTGCCCGGGCCGCGCAAGCTTGCGGCTCGCCCCGGGGTGGCGGCGTGAGCCACCCACGCAAGGCGACCCTCATCGGCGCGCCCACGGACGTGGGCGCGGCGGACCGGGGCGCCTCCATGGGACCGGAGGCGCTGCGGGTGGCGGGACTCACCGCCGCGCTGCGGGAGCGCGAGCTGGAGGTGCTGGATCTCGGTAATCTGAATGGCCCGGGAAATCCCTGGCAGCCCCCGCAGGACGGGTACCGGCATCTGCCCCAGGTGGTGCGCTGGAACCATCTGGTGCACGAGGCGGTGTACGCGCAACTGCAGCAGGAGCGGCTGCCGGTCCTCCTCGGCGGCGATCACTGCTTGAGCGTCGGTTCGATCAGCGCGGTGGCGCGCCGCTGCCGCGAGCAGCGCCGCAAGCTGCGCGTACTGTGGCTCGATGCACACGCCGATTTCAACACCAGCGAGCTGTCCCCGAGCGGCAATGTCCACGGCATGCCGCTCGCCTGTCTGTGCGGGTTCGGACCGCCCGAGCTGACCGGGCTCGGCGCAGTGTCCCCCGCGATTCAGCCCTCGTGGGTCCGTCAGGTGGGCATCCGCAGTGTCGACGCCGGTGAGAAGCGCTTCGTCCACGAGCAGGGCCTGGAGGTGTTCGACATGCGCTTCGTCGATGAGATGGGCATGCGTCAGACCATGGAACAGGCGCTCGCGGGACTCGACAGCGACACCCACCTGCACGTGAGTTTCGACGTCGACTTCCTCGATCCTGATATCGCGCCCGGCGTGGGCACGCAGGTGCCCGGGGGCCCGACCTACCGCGAGGCGCAGCTGTGCATGGAGATGATCGCCGACACGCGCCGCCTGGCCTCCCTGGACGTGGTCGAGCTCAACCCGGCGTTCGATGTGCACAACAGGACCGCAGTTCTCGCCGTCGATCTCATCGAATCGCTGTTCGGCAAGAGCACGCTGGTGCGCCGCCCCGTATGGCGTCGGCCCGCGCAGGTGCGCACGCCGGCGCCCGCACGCAAGCGAGAGGCTGCGCCTGCCGCTATCTCTTCGCGGACATGACCTTCTGCATGTGCAGCTTGAATCCCGGCACCCAGCGCTCCTGCACCTGGAATTCGGTCACCACGTCGTAGGCATCCTGACCTGCAGCCTGCCAGCGGCTGCGGTAGGTCTGCGTCTGCCCCTTTTCCAGGTAGCTGCTGGGCGGGAACACCAGCGCGTCGCCCTCGCCGGAGACGGTGCCGCGGCTGAAACCGCCGGCGCTCTCGATGTACAGATACTGCAACTGCCGCGACGCCGAATCCCACACGTAAATCGATTCGCCGAAACCGTCGGGATGGCCTTCGCCATGCACGACGTGCTCATCGCGCACGAACTTGCCGCCGTAGATCCAGCTGAAGCAATGCTCATCGGTTGCCTTGCCCTCCGGGAACGTGCCCTTCCAGCAATGGCCTACCAGGAAAGCGAGCGGCTGGTAGGGGGAGGGCGGCGCCTGCGCCGGCGCCGGTATCGACATCCCCGCCAGCACGATCGCCGCGGCGGTGGTCCACTCTCGCATCATCGGGTTCATGATCGCTCCTTACTTCTTGTGCGTAGTTCACTTCTGGTGCGTAGTTCGCGCGTGGCGCGTCTGGCCTGCGGCCCGCGCAGCAGACTGTCGAAGTAGGCACGCAGCTGGCGCACCGCCCCGTCGAAGCTGCCGATATCGCGGTAGGTGCGTGCCTGCATTACGGCCCCTTCCATGGTGGTCAGCACGAACGCGGCCAGCTCGCGGCGATCCAGATCGCGTGGCAGGCGTGATGCGGCGTCCTTCAGGCACTGGTGGATGGCATCCGTCCAGGCGGCGAAGTTCGCGGCGAGCCGCTCGCGCACCGGCTGATCCGGTTCGTGCAATTCCAGGGCGAGACTGCCGATCGGGCAGCCGTAGAAGCAGTCGGTGTCGGTGAGTGAACGGCGATAACGGGCGAGCAGGGCGAAGATCCGCTCGATGGGGTCGGTCACGCCGCGCCACGCCGGCTCGAGCAGCATGCTGCGCAGGCCGCCGTGATACATGTCGAGCACCGCCAGCAGCAGATCCTGCTTACCGGGAAAGAAATGGTACAGGCTGCCGCTGTTGACCTTGGCAGCCTGCAGCACGTCGGCGACACTGGTCGAGCCGTAGCCTTTCTCCCAGAACAGTTGCATCGCGGTCACGATCAGCCGCGTACGGGTGTCCGCCGGTTGCACGGTGCGGGTGACTTGAATGATTGATCAAGCGGCAAGCTACCCCCACTTGAATGATCAGTCAACTCGCGCTGCCGCGAATGGCTGCGCCGGGCAGCGGTGACGGTGCGCGCGGCGCGTTGCAATTACCCCGGGTCGGCAGCATCATGCGCTCACGCGAACAACAAGGTGAGAAATCCATGGTCGATAGCGTCTACAAGATCATCGAACTGGTCGGGACCAGCACCGAGTCCTGGGAGAAGGCCGCGGGCGCGGCGGTTGCGCAGGCCGCCAAGAGCTTGCGAGATCTGCGCATCGTCGAGGTCGTGCAGCTGGACATGCAGGTGCAGAACGGCAAGGTGAAGACTTACCGCGCCAAGGTGAAGGTCTCCTTCAAGTTTGAAGGCAAGAAATAGCCGCGATCCTCGGGCGCGGCAAGCGACCCCTTAGCGCTGGGGTGCGCCGAGTGCGGCGCGCTGCAGCGCGGCGCGCGCCAGCAGGCGCGTGGAGTCGAGAGTTGGCAGCGGGGAATTCGCGTCGTTCATGATCAGCGGAATCTCCGTGCAGCCGAGCACCACGGCGTCAACGCCTTCGTCCTTCATGCGGCCCATGACCCGCTGGAAGTAGGCGACTGCTTCGGGCCTGAAGACCCCGGCCACCAGTTCCTCGAAGATGATGCGATTGATCTCGGCGCGTTCCGCCGGGTTCGGCCGCAGGTAGCCGAGGCCGCGCGCGCTCAGCTTCTCGGGATAGACCTCACCGTCGACGAGATAGCGCGTCCCGAGGATGCCGAGCCTGCGGAAGCCGAGTTCGGCGGCCTGCGCGGCGACCACCTCCGCGATATGCAGCCATGGCAGGGGCGAGCGTCTGATCATCCACGGCAGCCCCTGGTGGATCGTATTGTCCGGACAGATGAGGAAATCAGCGCCGGCTTTGGCGAGCTTGTGGGCGGAGGACAGCATCAGTTCCCCGACCCCCGCCCAGTCGTCCCGTTCGAAGCACTTCATGTACCGGGCGAGCGAGTGGGTATGCAGCGAGACTTCGGGGTGCTCGAACGCCCCCAGGAGCTGCGCGCCCTCCAGACACACGGTGCGGTAGCAGAGCGCCGCACCCTCGGCGGAGCAGGCGACGATTCCGATGTGCCGCGGCATGCGGCGATTCTACTAGGGTGCCTTGCGTTGCGCTGGCGCGGCGCAACGAACCGCAGCCCGTGGGCGCGATGTCGGGGCATAATCCGAATCCTCTCGAGGAAGACCTCATGTCAAAGCGCGGCGGACTCACACTCGCGGGCGTCTGCACGGCAGGATCCGTCGCGGCGCTGTGTGCCGGCACTGCCATGGGGCAACCTCATGAGCGGCTGAGCTATCCGACCGCCGCCCGCGGCCCGGTGGTGGAGCAGTACCACGGCACGGCGGTTGCCGATCCGTATCGCTGGCTCGAGGACCTCGATGCCCCCGCGACCCGTGCCTGGGTGAGCGCGCAGGCGAGCCTGACGCACGCGTATCTCGAGGCACTACCGCAGCGCGCGCGCATCCGCGCGCGCATCGCCGCCCTCTATGATTTCGAGAAGCGCGGTATACCGTTCCGGGAAGGCGGCCGCTACTTCTATACCGACAACAGTGGACACCAGGATCAGAGCGTGCTGCTGATGGTGACCCGGCTCGGTGATGCGCCGACGCTCGCCGTCGATCCGAACACGCTGCCGCCGGCGGGCAACCCGGTGGTGACCGGTTACGTGCCCAATCGCGCCGGCACCCTGCTCGCCTACGCGGTCTCAATGTCAGGTTCGGACTGGACTGAGTGGCGCGTGCGCGATCTGGCAACCGGCCGGGACCTGCCCGATGTCATGCGTTTCGCCAAGTACTACGAGCCGGTGTTCACCCCCGACGGGCGGGGCCTGTACTACAGCGCCTTTCCGCCGCCGCAACCCGGCGCGGAGCTCAGCAGCCAGGATCTGGGCAACGCACTCTACTATCACGCGCTGGGCACGGCGGCGGCGGCCGATCGGCGCGTGCTCGGGGACAGCACGCATCCGGACTGGCAGTTCGAGCCGCGTCTGTCCACCGACGGCCGCTGGCTCATCGTGCGCGAGGGTGAAGGGGAGGTCGGGGACAAGGGACGGGAGAATCTGTATCTGATCGATCTCACGGCCAGCGCGCCGACCGTGACCCCGATGGCGCAGGGCTTCGAGGCCGCCTACATCTATATCGGCGCCGACGCCGGCTGGCTCTACTTCCTCACTTCGCTCGCGGCTCCGAATGGACGGGTGCTGGCGATCGACCCACACAACCCGGCGCGGGCAAACTGGAAGAGTGTGATCCCGGAGGGGCGTGACGCGATCGATCTCGGGGCCAAGAGCGTCAACCTCGTCGATCACCAGTTGATCGTCACGACACTGCACGACGCGCACAGTCGCGTCATGACCTACGGCCTGGACGGCACGGCGCGTCGCGAAATCACCCTTCCCGGTTTCGGCACCGCCGCCGGCTTCGACGGCCATCCCGAAGATCGCGAGACCTTCTATTCATTCACCGACCTGATCACCCCGCCGACCATCTACCGCTATGACCTCGAGTCAGGGACCAGCACCCTCGTGCATGCGCCGCGAGTGGGGTTCGATCCCGCTTCGTTCGAGCAGCGACAGGTGTTCTACCCCGCCCACGACGGCACCCGCATCCCGATGCTGCTGGCCTACCGCAAGGGGCTGCGGTTGCGCGGCGACAACCCGCTGCTGCTGTATGGCTATGGCGGCTTCGGGTTGTCGAGCCTGCCGCTCTTCAACGCCTCGCGCATCGCCTGGATGGAGATGGGCGGGGTGTTTGCGCTGGCCAACATTCGCGGTGGCGGGGAGTATGGGGAAGTCTGGCACCGTCAGGGCATTCGCACGCACAAGCAGACCGTGTTCGACGACTTCATTGCCGCCGCCGAGTGGCTCACCGCGCGGCACTACACTTCGGTGCACCGGCTGGCGATTCACGGCCGCTCCAACGGCGGGCTGCTCGTCGGCGCGTGTCTGACGCAACGGCCGGAGCTATTCGGCGCGGCGATCGCCCAGGTGGGCGTGCTCGACATGCTGCGGTTCAATCGTTTTGGACAGGGCGCGGGCTGGGAGGGGGACTACGGCTCGCCCGCGGATCCAGGGGAGTTCAAGGCACTGTACGCCTACTCGCCGGTGCACAACGTGCATCCGGGGACACACTATCCGGCGACCATGGTGATCACCGGTGATCACGACACCCGGGTCATGCCGATGCACTCGTTCAAATTCGCCGCCGCGCTGCAGACTGCCCAGGCCGGGCCGGCGCCGGTGTTGCTGGCGGTGGACCTGTCGTCGGGTCACGGTGGGGGCGAGACCGTGACGCAGGCGATCGCGCAGAGCGCGGACATCTACGCGTTTCTGGCCGAGAATCTCGACATGCGCGGCCGGTGATCGCCCGCCGGCGCCGCCGCATCAGGCCTAGAGCCGCGCGACCACCACCACGTCCGCCGGAGTCGCAATGGTGACGTAGCTGCAGGCGCCGGGGGTGCGCTTGACGTAGGCGAGCGCTTCGGCGTCGCTACCGGTGACCAGGGGCGGATTTATGCCGTCGCGGAACGACTTCTTGGTCCAGGTAGTCGAGTATTTCGCGGCGTTCATTTTCAGAACCCTTTCGAGAAACACGCTCTGCGCCGAGCTGTTGTCAACCGGCACCAGCTTCACCGCTCCGGCGAACTGCTTTTCACCGAGGAACAGGTCACGGACATCGCCCGCCGTGAGAGGCACCCGCGAGTTGCAGATCACGGACAGGTCAGCGGCGCCCGCCACGGCGCATCCTGCGCACAGCAGGGCGGCGAGGAGTAGTTTCGCTGAGCTTGTGAACATCTCGCGGTTCCCGGTAACGGCCGATCAGAACCGGATCGCGTACTGCAGGAGCGCTTCGTCGTAGCTGCTGATATCCCGGTCCGTGAGATGGGTCTCGGCGAGCTCCAACTTGAGCGAAGACACCAGATCGACGTCGAAACGCAGTCCCAGGGCCGTGCGGTAATAGGAGCTCCCATTGTCTTGCGCGGAGAAGAAATTGTCTGACTGCTGGAATGCGCCGCGCTCGTAACGCGCGTACGGCGTGTAGCGGCCGGCGCGGTAGCCCATCTGCAGGAAACCAGCTTCACTGCGATGCGTGCCGGTATGACCCGTGAGGTCGTCGTTGTCGAAGACATGAAATTCGGCGATGTCTTCCCAGCTGTCGGTGTCGTAGGCCGCGTAGCCACCGAAACTCCTCACCCGCGTGGCAAATGGCGGCGCTGGCGCAGGCGTGTCCTCGTCCAGGATACGGGTCTGAAACGCGTCGACACCGACCTTCAGGCCGTCCAGAGCTCCGCTCAGGAGCACGCCGAGATTCGCGCCGACGATCGTGCTGCCGTGAGTATTGCCGGCGTTATTCATGTCGAGTTTGCCGCCGGCGATGCGCTGGCTGTTACCAATGAAAACGTCATAGGTCACTTTCTCGTCGCCGACTCGCTGCGAGCCGATGAGCCAGGCTCCGACGGTATGGGCGGGCATGATGCCGCCATGGTCCTCGAATTCAATGAAGCGGGGACGCCTGAGGGAGGTCGCGATCTGCTGGCCGTGGTGAAAGGCGGTGTTGTAGTACCCATAGGGCGTGTGAAACCGTCCCAGCCACACCGTCGCGGAATCGGAGAACTGGTAGCCGATCTGCGCGCGCTCCAGATCCACGCCGACGCTGCCGTCCGAGCCGACCTCGAAGTTCAGCTCGAAGAGGGCCCGGGTACGGCTGCCGAGCCGCGGCGTCAGGAAGAAATCCAGCTCGGCAATATCGGCGCCCTGGTACTTGGGGAACTCGGCGTTGTGGTTGCCGACGCCTACGTCCGCAAAACCGTGCATCGGCATGCCGATATCCTCGGCGTGCTGTCCGGCACTCGCGGCCATCTCGGTTACCGTCTGCTCGACTCTCGCCAGGCGTTGCGCGGTGTCTGGCGGGGTTGCCGCGACCGTGCCCGGCTGAGTTGCGGCGGGCGTGCCGGGCTGGGCTGCTGCGGTCGTGACTGGGGCCGCTGCTGCGGGCGCCGGGCCGGGCCCCTTGGCCGCCGCCCCCGCATTCCTCTGCTCTGCCTGTGCTTCCAGATCGTGAACCCGCGCGGACAGCTGCCGGATCAGCTGCAGGCTCTGATCGAGCTTCTGTTCGAGTGCTGCAATGCGATCGCTGTCATCGGCGGCGGCGTGAGTGACCAGCACATGACCGAGACCCGCCACGAGTAACGCGCCGACCCATGCTCGGCTCGGACTGGCGCGCCGGGGTGTTGTGATGCCCATGGACCTGCTACCTCAGTGTGGTCTCATACCCGGCCGCTTCGCGGGTTTCGACCAGCTTGCCGCGTTCGTCGAAATACAGGATGCGTGTGTCATGCATGACGTGCTCGTCGTATTTCCAGAACTCGAACCCCAGCTGCCGCGCCGTCTGCTCGACGGCGGTGCGGGTGCCGATGAGGAAGTGCCAGTTGCTGCGCGTGAGATGGCGGGTCTCGCGATACTGATGCCAGGCTGGCGCATCGTCACGGTCGGGGTCGTAGCCGATCACCAGGAATTCCGCGCTGGCACCGCGTCGGTCGAAATCGCGTTGCATCTGCAGCAGCCGGCGCATGGTCGTCGGGCACACCCGGTGACAGCTGGCGTACGCCATGGTCAACACGATCGCGTGCCCCTGCAGGGTCCGCAAATCAAACGGTTCGCCCCGATCGTCGCGCCAGGCGCCAGGCAGCCCGGCGAGTTGAGGGGCGGACGCCCACACGGGTGTGGACCACACGCCCGGCACAGCCGCGCTGAGAAGTTGCAGTGCGATCAGCAGCGGGGCGGCCGAGCGCAGGTGTTTTGCGCGGCCGCCACTGCGCCGGGCGGTGTGTGTCAGGAGACCCCCTGTTGCTTTTGCGCATGCAAATGCGCCGGACTGCGTCCGACGCGCCAAAGTATCGGCCGAATCGAGCCATGTCAAATGTTGTGCAGCTCACGCCGAGCCGGCGGCAAAAGGGGGCCGATCTCAATTGGCAGAGGCGGCCAGCGCCGCGAAGTAGCTCTCGAGGCTCTCGCGCTCAGCATCCGAAAGATTCAATCCCAGTGGCATCTGGTGTGGGCCGGCCGCCGACGACAGCCGGAAGCGGATCTCGTCGATCAAAGCTCCGTGCGCCGATGGTCGAACGCGCAGCTGCTGCGCGAGCTGGGTCGCGTCGGAGAACGGCAGCAGCGGCGCAACCCCGGTTTCGTGACAGCTGACGCACAACTGCAGCGCCGCCGGACGCGCAAGGGTCGCGGCGGCTGGCGCGTTGGCGAGAACAGCCGTCGGGTCGGGCGCCACGCCCGCCGGTGGCGATGTCGGGTCCAGCGCGATCACCCCGTTTGCCCCGTCGTTCGACGGCGTCAGCGCCGCGCGGCTGCGTCGCTTCAGGTAACTGCAATAGCGATCGCCGTCGGAAGAGGTCCAGTAGAGGCTCAGATCCCGGATGGTGGCGTCGCGCGCCGCAACCTCCGCCAACAGTGTTTCGCGCAGGGGTTGCGCGGGCGAGGGAGGCATCGTGAAATCGTAGGTGCCTCTTTCGAGCGCCAGCGTCCAGTTTTGCGTGGCAATGCCCAGAGCTGACTCGGCCACGAAGCGCAACTGCACCAGGGCGTTGTCACGCGTGCCGCTGTCGGCGGTCACGGCCGCGCCGCCGCTAAACGCGGCGCGCGCCGCCTTGAGTTGCGCCTGCCGGGCGTTGGTCGCAGCGCTGTCGCTGGCGAAGCGCTCGAAGCCGTGTCGTTGGGTGCGCCACAGGGCGTCGGGATAGAAATCCGCGAGCCGTCCGCAGGCGTTGTCAGCCAGACCGAGCAGCGCGTATCGATACAGCTCGAACCCCGGCTGCCGCACCAGTTGCCGCGCGATGGACTGCGCCTGCAATCTGCCGAGGTCAATGGCGAGCTCGGCGTTCGGTGGCTCCTCGGGTATGCCGGCGTACTGAGTGAGCGCGCTCGAGCGGAAGGTCTGCGGGTCGGCGAAGCGCTTCATGCCGAGCAGCTGACCGTAGCGGGGGTGCGTCGGCTGCAGCGCGAGGAACGCCGCCAGGCCGGTGCGCTCGCGCGCCGACAGCCTGGCACGGTAGCGCTCACCGTACGCGCCCGGCCACAGTGGAAACGTGTCCCACACGGGCCGCGCCGGCGCTCCGTGACAGCGGGCACAGTGTTGCGGGTTAACCTCGGATACCACGACCTTGTCGACGCCCGCCGCTCGCTCGGGGAACACTAGCTCGCGCAGCCGGAATTCCTTGCTGTCATCGTCGAACTCCATGGTCTCCACGACCCGGAATCCCCGCTGCGCCGGACTGCCGTTGAAGGTCACGATGAAGCGCGCGTCCGCTCCGTAGAGGATCACCCGTGGGTTCTCCAGGCTGGCACCCTGCAGGCTGCGGCTCTCGAATACCAGGGCGTAGCGGCTGCGCTGCGCTGCCGGCAGCGCCGCGATCAGCTCCTCGACGCTGTCGATATCCTGACGTGACAGCAGCGACTGCAGCGACGCGAAGTTGAAGCCTGCGGCCTGCCCGGGCGCAGCGGCACCGAGGAGTCCGAGCAGCAGGCAGAGGGTGCGCCGCACAGCCGCAACGGCTAGCGCGCATCGGCGCACGACTTGGCCGGCCTCAGGGATTGTGTTCAGAAGATCACGCTGCACGGATGTCAGGGTCTGCGGCTTGGCAAAGCGTGACCCGCATCTCGCGCCCCACCCAGTGAACATGTTATCCCTTAACCACGTGTAATCACAGGCGATCTTGCCGTCCTTACGCGGTGCGAGGCGTGACGTGGCGCACATGGGGATTGCTATGCTTTTTGTCGGTGATTCGCGCCAGTCGGGCGCGCGCCCGGCGGCGCACCGCCGGCGCGCCCCAGGGCACACGCAATGAGGCGATCGACGGATCGTTTGATTGCGCTGCAGTTCCTGGCCGTTGCCGTGCCCATTGCTTTTGTGTTGCTGGCGCAGATGGTCGCAGACGCGCGCCGCGCCGCCGCTCTGGAGCATTCGCGCCCACTGCGTACGCTTGCGAACGAGGCGCGCGCCAACTATCGCACTTTCACCAACGGAGCAGCTGACGCGGTCGACACCGGTGCGCTCGGCCGCCAGTCCGCCGAAGCCCTGAACAGCACCGCCGTGTTGCTGAGCAAGCTGGCCGCCAGCGGCGAGGCGGCGGCACTGGCTAATACCCCGAAGTTGGTGGCCGACCTCGCCTCGCAGGTGCGCAGCGGTGCGACGCTGGACAAGCTGATGGCACTGCGCGGGCAGATCGCGCTGGCGGACCATGACACCCGGGCGATCGATGAGAATTTCGAGCTGCGCGACGCGGCGGTGATCCGCGATGCGGTCGAGTCGGCGCGCCGCCAGAAGCAGCAGGTGCCCGTGGCACTGCTCATCAGTGCGATCCTGACGGTCATATTCGTGCTGGCTACGCGGCGCCGCCTGCGACGACAGCTTGAAGCCGACGCCGCGATCGAGCAGCGGCGGCGGGCGGAGCTCGAGACCATCTCGATTCGCTTCGGCATGGCGACCCGCGCGGCCGGCGCCGGCGTGTATGAGGTGCACGAGAGCGGTGGCACGGTGTGGTGGAGCGACACCATGAACGAGCTCTACGGACAGTCGCCACAGACATTCCAACCGACACTGGACGGCTGGCTCGAGCTGATTCACCCCGCCGACCGCCTGGCCGCCCAGGCCGCCATGACCGCGGCGATGCGTGAACGCAAGCAGTTGCACAACCAGTACCGGATCGTGCGCCCCGACGGCAGCATCGGTTACGTCGAATCCGTGGCGGCCGTGGTCACGGACTCATCCGAGGGCGGGGTGCGCCTGGTGGGCATCGATCTTGACGTCACGGAGCGAGTCGCGGCCGAGCAGCGCGAAGACATCCTGCAGCAACAGCTGCGTGACGCCTCAAGGCAAGCCGGCATGGCGGACGTGGCGACCAGCGTTCTGCACAACGTAGGCAACGTGCTCAACAGCGTGAATGTCTCGGCGAACCTGGTGGGCGAGAGCCTGAAGCGCTCGCGGGCGGCGGGGCTGGGTCGGGTGGCGTCGCTGTTGCAGGAGCACCAGAGCGATCTGGGCAGCTTCGTGGCCCACGACGAGCGCGGCAAGGTCCTGCCGGTCTACCTGGCCGAGTTGTCCCGACACCTCAGCGCGGACAACCGCAACGCGTTGCAGGAGCTGGACTCCCTCAAGAGCAACATCGATCACATCAAAGACATCGTGGCCATGCAACAGCGCTACGCAAAGCTCGGCGGCGTGGCTGAGCTCATCGACATCAGGCACCTGGTCGAGGAGGGCATGCGCATCAACGCCAGCGCCTTCGAGCGTCATGCCGTCGAGATAGTGCGCGAGTTTGCCGATGCACCGCAGATCAGCGTCGACAAGCACAAGGTGCTGCAGATACTGGTCAATCTGTTACGCAATGCCAAGGACGCCTGCGAGAGCGTGGCCGAGCAGAAGCGGTGCGTCACGATACGCATCGACAGGTGCGGCGCAGGCGTGCAGGTCGCGATCGCGGACAACGGCAGCGGGATCGCAGCCGCGCACATGAGTCGCATCTTCACACACGGGTTTACCACCAAGAAGACCGGTCATGGCTTCGGGCTGCACAGCGGAGCGCTCGCGGCCAAGGAGATCGGCGGCGTTTTGCGCGCCGAGAGTCCCGGTCCGGGCCGCGGCGCAACTTTCTTTCTCGAACTGCCCCGGAAACCTCCCGAGAATCCACATGGCTAGCAACCTCCTGTCCGGCAATCGGCGCGTGCTCGTGGTCGATGACAACCGGGCGATCCACGAGGACTTCCTGAAGATCCTGGGCGGCAACGCCGGCGGTAGCCCCGAGCTGCTGGCGGCCGAGCGTCTGCTGTTGGGCGGGGCGGTCGCAACCACCTCGCGCCCGGCTTTCCAGATCGACACGGCCTTGCAGGGTGAGGAGGGTGTGGCACGCGTGCAGCAGGCGCTCCAGGAGGAGCAGCCCTACGCGATGGCGTTTATCGATATGCGCATGCCGCCGGGCTGGGACGGCCTCGAGACCATTCAGCGCCTGTGGGAGATCGACCCGCACGTGCAGGTCGTCATCTGCTCGGCGCACTCGGACTACGACTGGACGGAGGTGATAGCGCGTCTCGATCATTCCGACAAGCTGCTGGTGATCAAGAAGCCGTTTGAGCCGATCGAGGTGCTGCAGTGCGCCAACGCGCTGACGCGCAAGTGGGACAACGAGCGGACCTTGCGCCGCCAGCTCGAGCAGCTGGAGCATGTCGTGGAGACGCGCACCCAGGGGCTGGAAGCCGCCAACAAGCAGTTGCGGCACCTCGCGAGCCACGATGCCCTGACAGGTCTGCCGAATCGGATACTGCTGGACGATCGGCTTGCACAGGCGGTGGCGCACGCGGAGCGCGACGGCCACATCTTCGCCGTCGCCATGTTCGATCTGGACCGCTTCAAGATGGTTAACGATTCGTTCGGGCACCGCGCCGGGGATGAGCTCATCAAGGAAGTGGCGCACCGCCTCGCCGGTATAGCGCGCAGCACCGACACCGTGGGCCGGTTGGGAGGCGATGAGTTCCTGTTCATAATGGATCGGCTCGCGAAGCGCGACGACGCGGAACACATCGCGCGCCGCGCCGTCGCGGCGTTGCGCGTCCCGATCCGGCTCGGTGGGGTTGATATCCACACCTCCTCGAGCATCGGCATCGCGGTGTTTCCTGCCGATGGCAATACCTTCGAGACCCTGATTGCCAACGCGGATGCGGCCATGTACTGCGCCAAGCAGCGGGGCCGCAACAACATCCAATCCTATGCGCCGGGAATGAATTCCGTTACGCAGGAAAAGGTCAAGCTGGAGAGCGACCTGCACGAGGCGCTGGCGCTGCGGCAGTTTGAGCTGCACTACCAGCCGAAGGTCGACACCGCAACGGGCGGAATTCACGGCGTCGAGGCGCTGGTGCGCTGGCGGCATCCGCAGCGGGGCGTGGTCCCTCCGGGAGAGTTCATTCCGCTGGCGGAAGCGTGCGGGTTGATCGACTCAATCGGTGCATGGGTGGTGCGCGAGGCATGCCGCCAGGCGCGCGCCTGGCAGCTCGAGGGTCTGCCGCCGCTGCGCGTTGCGGTGAATCTGTCGGCGTTCCAATTCCGGCACGGCAACCTGCTGCAGATGATTCGTGAGGCGCTGCAGGCCGCCGACCTCGAGCCACGCTTTCTCGAGGTGGAGATTACCGAGAGCGCGCTGATGAGCGATCCGGAAGAGTCCGTCACCATCCTCGAGGCGCTCAGCCGCATGGGGGTGGTCGTATCCGTCGACGACTTTGGCACCGGCTACTCGAGCATGAGTTACCTGCGTCGCTTTCCGATCGACAAACTGAAGATCGATCGCGGCTTTATCGCCGAGTTGATGTCGCGGGCCGACGATGCCTCGATCGTGCAGGCGATCGTGTCGCTGGCGCACAGCCTGCATCTGAAGGTGGTTGCGGAGGGCGTGGAAACGCAAGAACAGCTCGCGCTGCTCAAGCGCCTTGGCTGCGACCAGTATCAGGGGTTCTGTTTCAGTCCGGCGGTGCCGGCGGAGGATTTCGCCACACTGCTGCGCGAATCACAGCTGAAGTCCGACTCGAGCGTCGATCCGGCATCCGACCGCACTCACAGCAAGCTCGCGGTCTATCGACCGCGCTAGCGCCGGAACGCATCCCCCCCACACCCTGTCGCAGCGGGCTAACGCTCCGGCGCGGGCGGCCGCTTAAACCCTGCAGCCGGCAGTAGCATCCAAGCTTACCAGGGGATGGGTCCCCTGCCAGCGCGTGGGCCTGAAGCCATGGACAGCCTGCACTGGTCGGGCCGCAGTCCGATCGGGGTGATCGTCATCGCGGTGTTCCTGGGTCTCCTCGGGCTTCTGAGCCTGAGCCGCCTGCCGTTGCAGCTGTTCCCGGACATCAACCGACCGGAACTGTCCATCCAGACCGGTTGGCGCACGGCCTCGCCCGAGGAGGTCGAATCGGAGCTCCTCGAGCCCCTGGAAAACGTCATGCAGGGGATGGCGGGCGTCGAGGAAATCGAAGGCAACGCCTTCGCCGGGCAAGCGCAGGTGAACCTGCGCTTCACGCTCGGAACGGACATGAAAAACGCGCTCGTGGAGGTGATCGGGCGCATCAATCGTCTGCCGCCGCTGCCGCGGGATGCCGATCGCCCCAGCGTGTCGCTCGGGGGTAACGGCAATACCAACGAGACCTTGTCCTGGTTCTTCGTGCAACTGCTTCCCGGTACCCCGGGTCCGATCGAGACGCAGCGGCGCTTCATCGAGGATACGGTGCGTGCGCGGCTCGAGTCGATACCGGGCGTCGCGGCCGTCCAGGTCAACGCGGGTCCTCCCGACGACGTGCGCATCACGCTCGACCTGGCGCGCGCCGCCGCCCTCGGAATCAGTGTTCCCGATGTGGCCAACCGCGCCGCCAGCGCCACCAACGTGTCCGGTGGTCAGCTCGATGTCGGGCGGCGTCAATACACGCTGCGTTTCACCGGGCGCTTCTCGCCCGAGCAGCTCGGCGCGCTGGTGCTGGCGTGGCGCGACGGCCGGCCCGTGCGCCTGGCGGACATCGCCACCATCGATGTCGCTCCGCCCGCACGCCAGTTCTTCGGCTACCAGAACGGCAACCCGGCCATCGGCATTCAGGTATTCCGGGCCAACGGTGCCAACGTGCTGGCGACGCTCGATGCGGTGAAAGCCGCGGTCGCGGAGCTGCGTGCGGGAGCACTCAAGGCCCACGGGCTCGGGATCGAGCAGTCCTTCGATGCGTCGCTGTTCATTCGCCGCGCCGTGAGGCTGCTGACCGAGAACCTGGTCGTCGGAGCCTTGCTCGCACTGATCGTGGTCTGGTGGTTCATGCGCGAATGGCGCGTCACGCTGTTGATCGCGGCCACCATCCCGGTGTGTCTGTGCGCCACGTTCATTGCGCTCGATCTGTTCGGCCGCAGTCTGAACGTCATCTCCCTCGCCGGGCTCGCGTTCGCGGTGGGCATGGTGGTCGAGGGCGCGATCGTGGTCTCGGGAAACGTCGTTCGCCTGCGCGAGGGCGGTATGTCCCTGGAAGAGGCGACCAGCAAGGGCGCTCGACAGGTCGCCGGAGCGCTGTTCGCCTCCACCGCCACCACCGTCGCGGTGTTCGTGCCGGTGCTGTTTCTCAAGGACGTCGAGGGTCAGCTGTTCGGGGACCTCGCCCTCACCATCTCTATCGCGGTGGCGATCTCGGTCGTGACTGCGTTGACGCTGCTGCCCGTGGCGCTGAGCTTCGCGCTGAACCGCCCGCTGCGTCCCAGCGGCTACGGTGCGGGCTGGCCGGGCCTCACCGAGTGGGTGCTGCGGGTGACCGACACGCGCCCCAAACAGGTGTCGTGGATCGCGGGCTTGCTGCTGATCCCGCTGCTGCTCACGTGGTGGATGCTGCCGCCGCTTGATTACCTGCCGCCCGTGAAGCGCGCGGCCATCGACGCATTCTTCGATTTTCCACCCGGCATGAGCCCCGAGGCGGTCAATCGCGAGCTGGTCCCGACCATCCTCGAACGGATGCGACCGTACATGGGGGGTCGACAGGAGCCGCGACTGAAGAACTGGTACATCCTCACCTGGCCCGGTGGCGGCACCATCGGCGCCCGGGTCGTGGATGAGAGCCGCATCGGGGAGCTGGAGCGGCTGGTGCGCGACAAGATCGTGGTGGGTTTGCCGGACACGCGGGTCTTCACCGTCGAGGGGGATCTGTTCGGCGGTATCGGCGGCTCGGCCCGCTCGGTGGGAATTCACTTGCAGAGCGAGGACACCGCGGCACTGAACCGCGTGGCTCTCGAGGGCCGGACGCTGCTCGAAAAGATATTCCCCGGTGCCGCCGTGCAGAGCTTTCCCAACCCCGAGGACGTGGCGCTGGAGTTGCACGCGGTGCCGGACGACCGCCGGATCGCCGAAGTGGGCTGGGATAGGGCGACGCTGGGTACGGTCGTGCGCGCGGTCGGCGAAGGAGCGTGGCTGGGCGAGTACTTCGACGGCAAGTCACGCCTGCCGATCATCCTGCGCTCGAGCGGGGGCACGACGCCCGAGGACCTGTCGAACGCGCCGCTGATGACGCCCGCCGGGCTCATCGTGCGGCTGGGGGATCTGGTGCAGCTGTCCACCGAGCTCGGGCCGCCGGCGATACGCCGCCTCAATCACCGGCGCACCGTGACGCTCACCGTCGATCCCCCCGGGTCCCTGTCGCTGGAGAAGGTGCTGAGCACCATCGACACGCAAATCCTGCCGAGGCTGCGCGCCGAGATGCCGCCCGATGGCTCGATGCGCCTCGCCGGCAGCGCTGACAGCCTCAGCCAGACACTCGCCGCGATGAGTCGGGTGTTTGCACTGGCGCTCATCGTACTGTTGCTGCTGATGACCGTGCTGTTCCGGTCGCTGCGCGACAGCGTCATCGTGCTGCTGACGGTGCCGCTGGCACTGGTCGGGGGCGTGGTCGGGCTGCGCTTGCTGGATGTGGTGAAATTCCAGGCGCTCGATCTGCTTTCAATGATCGGTTTCGTAATGATGATCGGGGTCATCATCAACCACGCGATACTGCTGGTGGCGGCGGTGCGCAGCGTGGAAGCGGAAGGCGCAACGCTCGAGCAGGGGATCCGTGCCGGACTGCAACAGCGCCTGCGGGCGATTCTCGCGAGTACCCTCACCGGTGCACTGGGAGCACTGCCGATGGCGGTCAACCCGGGGCCGGGGAGCGTCATCTATCGGGGCCTGGCCGCCGTCAACATCGGCGGCGTGGTCATCAGCCTGGTGTTCAGTCTGGTACTGATACCGGCGCTGATGCGGCTGCTGCGCGCCCGGCGCCGCGCGCAAACCGCCAGCGAGCCGGCAATCGCATCCCTGGTGCCACCATGAGTACGTCCATGACCAGGCGGGCAGCCTCGCTGCAGGGGGTTGCGCTGCTGGCCATGGTGGCCGGATCCGCGCTGCCGGCCGTGAGGGCCGCGGGGGCTGCGCAGGGAGCCCCGGAACGCGTGGTGGTCGAAGTCGGCACCGTCAGTGTGCGTCCCGTGACGGTGCGCAGCTGGATACCAGGCTCGATCGTGAGCCGCGCCGATGCGCGCGTTGCGAGCGTGATCGGCGGTCGGGTGATGTGGATAGCCGAAGTCGGTGCACGTGTCAGACAGGGAGATCCGATTGCGCGGCTCGATGACACGATGGCGCGGTTGCGGGCCGAGGACCTGCGCGCGCAGGTCGAGCGCGCGCGCGCCCAGCACTCGGTGGCCAGCTCGCAGCTGGAGCGCTTCAATCGACTCGCGGCGACCCAGGCACTCAGCGCCAGTCAGCTCGATGACGCACGCGCGCAACGCGACGTATCGACCGATGACGTCGCGCGGGCCGACGCGCAACTGCGGCAGGCACAATACGAGATCGATCAGTCGGTGATCCGGGCGCCGTTCCCCGGGATCGTGACCGAGCGCTTCATCCAAAGAGGCGAGTACGTGCAGATCGGCGCCGCGAGCGTGCGGCTGGTCAACACTGCCGATACCGAGGCGCGCGCCACCGCCGCACTCGGTCTGGCCGCAAATGTACATCCTGGACAGGCGGTCACGGTGCGCGAGCACGGGGTCGAGAAGACCGGGACCGTGAGAACGGTCGTTCCGGTCGGCGATGATCGCTCCCGCCAGTTCGAGGTGCGCGTCACGCTCGCGAATCCGCAATGGCTCGTGGGAACCCCGATCGAAGTGAGCCTGCCTTCGAGCGCCGAGCGTACCGCCGTCACGGTGCCACGCGATGCGCTGGTCATCCGGCAGAATCACTCCTATGTGCTGCGTGTCACGCGCTCCAATACCGTGGAGCAGCTCGACGTCATCCCGGGCGTGGGCATCGAGGACGCGGTGGAGGTACGCGGGGCACTGGCGCCGGGTGACCGGCTGGTCGTGCGCGGCGCCGAGCGCCTGGCGGCGGGACAGGCGGTGCGGGTCATCGATCGCGCGAGCCACCCGAGTCAGGCTCATCCCGGCTAGGCTGACGTCCGGCGAGTGATCCGCTCCTTGGCAGGATTTGAGCGCTAGTTGGCGTTGCGGCCAGCGCCGCCCGCCGACGGCTGGAGGAAACGCGGCACAGTCGCTACGCCGGCTCGAGCTGATCACCCAGACCGGTGTCGGTGCGTCTGGCCCGTTCCGCATGGTGGTCGGCCGCCAGCAGCATGTAGAACGCCGGCACCACGAACAGCGTGAACAGGGTGCCGATCGAAAGGCCGGTCGCAATCACCAGGCCCATTGCGAAGCGTCCCGCGGCCCCGGCCCCCGAGGCAATGACGAGCGGAATCACGCCGAGCACCATCGCCGCGGTCGTCATCAGGATCGGCCGCAGACGTACGCCGGCGGCGTGCTCAATGGCGTCGCGCTTGCCCATGCCGCTGCGCTGCGACTCGTTGGCGAACTGCACGATCAGGATGCCGTGTTTGGAGATCAGCCCCATGAGCGTGACCAGGCCGACCTGGGTGTAGATGTTGAGGCTCGAGATCAGGTTGACGAAGATCAGCGCGCCGAACAGCGCCATCGGTACCGACACCAGGATCACGATCGGATCGCGCAGGCTGTTGAACTGGGCCGCGAGCGCCAGGAACACGATGATCACCGCGAACATCAGGGTAGTGGCGAAGCCGCCGGACTCCTGCACGAACTGGCGTGACTGGCCGGAGTAATCGAGGTGATAGCCGCTCGGCGCGACCTCGGCCAGTGCGTCGCGCAGGAATTTAAGAGCCTCGCCCTGCGACATGCCGCTGGCGCCCGAGATCGAGGCGGAATTCAGCTGCTGGAAACGGTTGATCGACTGCGGTACGGTCTCCCGCTTGAGGCTCGCCACCGTTGACGCCGACAGCACCGCACCGTCCGGCGTGCGCACGTAATAATCGAGCACTTGATCGGGATTGAGCCGATCGGCCTGCAGCACCTGCGGGATCACCTTGTAGGAGCGCCCGGCGATCGAGAAGTAGTTGACGTAGCCTCCGCCGAGCGCGTCGCCGAGCGCGCTGCCGACATCCTGTTGAGTGAGCCCGAGGGTCGAGATCAGATCGCGGTCGACGACCACGGTCGACTGTGGCTTGTCGATTTTCAGGTCCGCGTCGATGAACCAGAACTTGCCGCTCTCCTGCGACTTCTTCAACACCGCCTGCACGACCTCGTTGAGATTCTGGAACGGCTCGGTGGTGTTGATCACGACCTGGATCGGCGCGCCCTGCGCGCCCGGCAGTGGCGGCAGCGCGAACACGAAGATCTGTCCGCCGGCGATCGAGCTCCACATTCCCTGCAACACCTGCTGCAACTCGTGGGCACCTCTGCTGCGCTGGTCCCAGGGCTTGAACAACATGCCACCGAAGCCGGTGCCGGGGGCGATGATCTGGAACATCATCTCGTATTCGGGCAGCTGTTTGCCGATCGCGAACATCTGCTGCGAGTAGCCGAGCATCTGTTGTGCGGTTGCGTCGGGAGAGGCCTTGAGCTGATAGAACAGGAAACCCTGATCTTCCTCCGGTGTGAGTTCGGACTTGGACGTGATGCCGAGCAGGATGGTCGCGCCGAACAGCAGCCCGCCCATGACGACGATCACGCTCCAGGTCGCGAGTGTCGACCGCAGCAGTCGCTGATAGCCGTGGCGCACGCGCTCGAACTGGCGGTCGATGAGCTGCACGAAGCGCCCGCTTTCCTGCTCGCTCCTGAAGAAGCGCGAGCACATCATCGGCGACAAGGTCAGCGCGATCACCGCCGAGACCGTCACGGCGCCTGCGAGGGTGAACGCGAACTCGGTGAACAGGGCGCCGGTCAGGCCTTTCTGGAAGCCGATCGGCACGTACACGGCGATCAGCACGACGGTCATCGCGAGAATCGGGCCGCCCAGCTCGCGTGCGGCGAGGAGCGACGCCTGCAGCGGCGTCTTGCCTTCCTCCTTCATGTGCCGGTCGACGTTCTCGACGACGATGATGGCGTCGTCCACGACGAGGCCGATCGCCAGCACCAGCGCCAGCAAGGTCAGCAGGTTCATCGAGTAGCCGAGCGCGAGCATGACGAAGAACGTGCCGATCAGGGACAGGGGCATCGCGACCACCGGAATGATGACCGCGCGCACGCTGCCCAGGAACAGGAAGATCACCGCGGTGACTATCAGCAGCGCCTGGATCAGGGTCTTCTCGACCTCGCGAATCGATGCGCTGACGAACTTGGTGCTGTCGTAGACGATCTCGCCGGACAGCCCACCCGGCAGCTGCGACTGGATGTCGGGCATGGCAGCGCGCACCCGCTGCGCGACCTCGAGGATGTTCGCATCCGGGGCCACCTTGATGCCGATGAAGACCGCCAGCTTGCCGCTGAAGGACACGTTGGCGTTGTAATCTTCCGCGCCGAGCACGACGGTCGCGACATCCTGGAGACGCACGATCGCGCCGCCCTTCTGCTTGATGCTGAGCTGCTTGAATTCCTCGACCGAGTGCAGATCGGTCCCGGCGGTGAGATCGACGCTCACCATCTGGCCCTTGGTGGTGCCGACCGCGGCCAGATAGTTGTTCGCGCCGAGGGCCTGGTAGACGTCGGTGGCCGTGACACCGTGCGCGGCGAGGCGCGCCGGGTCGAGCCAGGCACGCAGCGCGAACTGGCGTCCACCGAGGATCTCCGCGGTCTGCACGCCTTGCACGGCGTCGAGTTTGGGCTTGACCACGCGCGCCAGGTAATCGGTGATGCTGTTGGACGGCAGCACATCGCTGCGAAAGCCCATGTACATGGCGTCGATGGTCTCGCCGACCTGCACGTTCAGCACCGGCTGCTGCGACTGTGGCGGCAGCTGATTGCGCACCGAGCTCACTTGCGTCTGGATCTGCGTGAGCGCGCGGTTCGCGTCGTAGTTGAGCCGCAACGTCGCGGTGATGGTCGAGAGGCCGGTGACGCTCGTTGAGGACAGGTAGTCGATACCCTGTGCCTGGGCGATCGCCTGTTCGAGGGGCTGGGTGATGAAGCCGGCGATCGTCTGCGCATCGGCGCCGTAATAGGCAGTGGTGACGGTGACTACGGCGTTTTCGGTCTTCGGGTACTGACGGACCGAAATATCGCCGAGCGCCCGCAGCCCCAGCACCAGTATCAACAGGCTGACGACGATCGCCAGGACCGGTTTGTTGATGAAGGTATCGGTGAAGTTCATCGCTTACGTCCCGCTCAATTCTCCTGAGGCGTCGGGTTCGGACTGTTTGCCGGCTGCACGCTGTTGTCGATGCGGATTGGCGAGCCGCTCTTCAGCTTGATCTGGCCGCTGGTGACGACCTCTGCGCCCTCGTCGAGTCCCTTGAGGATCGCGACCTGATCACCGCGCGTCGGCCCGGTCGTCACGAAGGCCTGGCGCACGACCGGCGCGTCGGGTGGCAACTGCGGTCCCTGGTTCGCCTTGGCCTTCTTGCCGGCATCCTTGGCCGCAGGCTGCTGCTCTATCGGCTCGGCGTTTTGCGCGGCCTCTGCGGCCTGGGCCCTGTCAGCCTCCGCTTTGGTCATCACCACGAATACCGTCTCGCCGTACGGGTTATAGACGATCGCCGTTTGTGGCAGGGTCAGGTAGCGCTGCTTGGAGCCTACATCGATGCTGACGCTGGCGAACATGCCGGGCGTCAGGACGCGACCTGGATTGGGTACCCGCGCCTCGAGCTGTACGTTGCGCGTGTCGCTGTCGACCTTCGGGCTGATGGCGTTGAGCGCGCCTTCGAACGCCTTGCCGGCAAACGCATCGAGCGTCAGGCTGACTTTCTCACCGGTCCTGAGCTCGGCGAGAGTCTTCTGGGGCAGGTGGAAATCCGCATAGATCGGATCGAGTTGCTGCAGCGTCACGATCGTCGTGCCGGAGCTCAGATAAGCGCCGGGATTGATGGTGATGATGCCGGCACGGCCTGCGAACGGTGCGCGCAATTGCTTCTTGGCAACATTCACCCGCTGCTGTGCGACCGCCGCCTGCTTGGCCTGCAGGTCCGCGGCCGCCTGGTCGTAGTCGGCTTTGCTGATCACCTGCACCGCGAGCTGCTCCTTGGCGCGAGCGAACGTGAGCTCGGCGAGCGCGGCGGCTGCTTCGAGCTGATGCAGCAGGGCGACGTCTTCGCCGTCACGCAGCTGCAGCAGCACCTGGCCTTGCTTTACCTCCTCGCCTGATCTCACGTTGACTCGAGTCACGAGCCCGGCCACGTCGAGCGCGAGATCGGCGCCGCGTACCGCGCGCAGCGTTCCCACCGCGCGCAACTCGGGCTGCCATTCCTGATAGGCGGCCTTGGCGGTGCTGACCACCGCGGGCGGAGGCGGTTTGCCGGCCGCTATCATCTTCATGATCGACATGACCTTGATTCCCGCGATCACGGCGATCAGTACGAGCACGGCGACGATCATGATGATCATGCGCTTGGCGGTGCTCGGTTTTTCTTCTACGCGCGTCTGCATGCGCGGCTCCCTCCCATGCGAGTCGATGCTAGTGGTCGCGCTCACAATGATGTGGGCGTCTTCTTCAAGGCCGCCGCCGAGCTGTTTGGCGACGCTCCTCGCGTGGCGCGCCCGGCGGCGTCGGCGCCGTGCGTAGAATGTACGGGCCAGCGCGATCCTTTGAAAGATCGACTCGCCGCTGGTTTCTGGTATTCTGCCGCGGCGTCGCGGTGACATGCCCCTCTCAAAAGGTGTAGGCGAGTCGCCGGCGGACGCGTTCCCGCAAATCGCGCCACCCGCTCGCATGCGCATTCAGCGCCTGGCCGTGCGCCGTGAGGTTGCGTGCGCGCTGGGCGCGAGCCATGCATGCCGGACCTGGAACCACTCGTGCCGGTGCGGGCGCTCGCTCACCTGCGGCCGCAGGTCTGAGCGCCACACGAGGCTGCCGACGCGGCAGCAGTGACGGGGGTCTCGCACGTTGGAAGTCAATGAAAATAAAGAATATTCCAATCCGATAGAGCGATTCGCGCCCGCACGCCGGCGCGATGCCGCCGCAGCGGTGGCGAATCCCCCCGCCATCCCACCGTGGCCGACGACCCTCGGACAGGGTCGCGTTCGCTCCCGATGTGCGGCGCGAGCGGGCAGCCGGGCTTGACCGATCGCCGGGGACGCCTCAGGGTTAGGCGTCGGGGTGCGCGTTCCATGTGGAGAAGCATATGCAGCGAACCGTGCACGACTATCTGAAGGCGCTCGAAGCCGGGGATGCCGAGAAGGCCGCATCCTTGTTCATCCCCGACGGCTGGGTGGAGTCGCCGTTTCTGGGTCGATTGCCGGTACGGCAGTTCATCAAGAAGGTTGCGGAGTCATCGAAGGGAACCAAGCTGACCGTGCACGACGTACTGGTGAGCGCGGAAGGTCATCTGCGAGCCGTGGCCTACTACCTGTACGACTGGCGCCTGAAAGACGGTTCCCGCGTGGCGTTCGACTGCGCAGACGTGTTTAATTTTGACCCGAGCAGCGGGCGAATCCAGTCGATTGTCCTCGTGTACGACACCCATCCGGTGCGCGGCGTCGTCGAGAGCAAATACCCCTGAGAGACACCTCGACCCTCGCACAGTTGCGGTGCGCGAACCGCTGATGCGGCGGGTCGGGACGTTCACGAGTTTAAGCGATGGAAGCGTCATTGCTGACGGGCTGGGAGAATTTCTACGTCATCGTCGGCTCCAGTGCCGGGGGACTGACGGGAATAACCTTCGTCGTCATCGCGTTGATCCGCGATGTGCAGCGCGTGCGGCCGACCGGTCTGCGCGCTTTTCTGACGCCGATCATCGTACATTTCGGCGGGGTGCTGGCGTTGGCGGCGTTTATGAGCATGCCGCATCAAAGTGTGATGAGCCTGAGTATCGGGTTTGGGATCGCCGGGCTCGTGGGTCTGATCTACGGCGGCGTCATTGCAGCCAATATGAGCCGTCAAGGCAGTGTGTACGTGCCCGTGCACGAGGATTGGATCTGGAACGTGGCCCTGCCGTCGGTGGTGTATGGCGCTCTGCTCGTCATGGGGTTCCTGATGTGGCGCAGACCTCTGCAGGCCCTGTACGGCGTCGGCGCTGTCTCCCTTGGTTTACTGTTCATCGGCATCCGCAATGCCTGGGACCTTGCCGTCTGGATGACCGTGCACCAACAGCGCGAGCCGCACTGATGGAGTAACTCGGGCAGCTCCGGGGGCTGCGCGCTCGAAACTGCGTGCTCACTTTGGCGGCAGCTCGATCCTTCCCGCCAGCTCGACGCTGCGCGGCGCTGCCAGTCCGCCGAAGTGCCGGTCGATTTCCTTGAGGGATTGCTGTGCTGCGGCGCCCTTGCCGGTTGCAATGAGCGAATCCACCTGCTGCAATTTCGCCAGCAGCTCGCTTTCGAGAGCTGCTCTGCAGGAGGCGAGCTTGTCTGGGTCAGCCCTTGCGGGCCTGAGCATTGCTTCCAGCGCTCGGGACAGTGCCGCAGAATCCGCCACCTCATGAGCGGCCGGCGAGCGGCCCGTCCGGGAGATAACCTCAGCGTCGGTGTCGAACACGCACCACTTGCGCATCGATCGCATACTGACCGCAGCCATTTCCAGATGAGTGAGGTCCGCTTCCCCGGTGAGGTACACGAGACGTGAGGAACTCTGAAACCGCAGGAACAGATCCCTCGGAGGCAGCGCAATGTCAGCATCCCCGATCGGATCGCTGCCCGCGTTCAGGATCGCGCCGCGAAACACGTCAGGATAGGCGAGCGCCAGGCGCTGCGCCACGCGCGCTCCGCCCGAGAACCCTGCCAGATAGACGCGTTGCGGATCCACCGGATAACGCGCGAGCACGTTGTGTTCGGCGAGCAGGGCCAGCGGTTCGCGCCGACCCAGAACGCTCTCCTCATTACCGGAGCGCGCCGCGCTGACGAAGATGACGTGATATCGATCCAACACGGCAGTCCAACCAACGGGCACTCTCGCATCCTGCCACGGGGGCACGAACACCAGCAGCGCGTATCCCTGCGGCGGCGCCGGTGAAGGAACGTAGAGAACGAAGGTCTCCTGCGAAAGATCGATGGGCTGTTCACTCAGCCGCGTGCCGGACTGAGTCAATATTCGCGGCAGTTGCGCCGCGGTCAACGGGCTCAGCGAGCGGCGCGCGAGCTCGAGGTTAGTGGAGAGCGCGAAGTAGTCGGTGAACACCGGATGACTCAAGGTCCCCGCCGGCGCGAAGCACGCACACGAGAAGGCAGCGAATGCCAACAGGGGGGCAAGGACCCCTGGGGAGAGCCCCTCTGCGTGTCGTTGCATTTTCGAGCCAGGTTGGATCGAGTCGCGCCGTCGGGTCACAACCGCACAGTACAGGGTCGAGTCGCCGGTGAGAGGATTGTGCGGGAATGTTCGGGTATTGGTCTACCGGTGCAAGCTGTCGGGATGTTTTAATGACCCAAACCCCAAGCGCCGCCCGTGAGTGCCGGCAGGGGTTTCTGGGGAGGACGATCATGGGTCAATTCGGGTTTGGAGCCTGCCTGGTAACGGCGCTGGCGCTGAGCGGGTCCGCGACTTCGTTCGCGGCCCCAAACGCGACCAGGCCGCAGTCCGAGAAGCCCGATAGCGAGCGGGAGAAGCCGGATGAGCGCAGGTTCGAGCCCTTCAAGCCCGAGGCAGTGACCAGCACCGGCACTGTCACGGTCGGAGGTCAGGCGATCTCCTACCAGGCGATCGCGGGTACCTTGATCGTGCATCCGAAGGACTGGGACGACGTGCCCCGCGACCCCAAGGCCGACAAGGCAAGCCCGCCGCCTGCGGAGGAGGGCGCCGAAGCCAGGAACCCGACCGCCGAGGCTTCGATGTTCTATGTGGCTTATTTCAAAGGCGGCGGCGGCCCGCGACCGGTGACGTTTTTCTACAATGGCGGCCCCGGCTCGGCGAGCTTCTGGCTGCACATGGGCGCCTTCGGCCCACGCCGAATCGTCACGGCGACCGACGCACACACGCCAGCCGCGCCGTACTCCCTGGTCAACAACGGATCGAGCCTGCTCGATGCCACCGACCTCGTCTTCATCGACGCACCGGGCACCGGCTTCAGCCGCATCGCCGGCAAGGACAAGGAGAAGGCGTTCTTCGGCGTCGATCAGGATGCCTATGCCTTCGCCGAGTTCATCTCCCAGTTCCTGTCGAAATATGGCCGCTGGAATTCACCCAAGTATCTGTTTGGCGAAAGTTACGGCACGCCACGCTCGGCGGTGCTGGTCAATCAGCTGCAAGCGGACCGTGCGACCGATTTCAACGGCGTGATCCTGCTCTCTCAGATTCTCAATTGGGATCTGAGCCCGGATCGTCCGACGGGCAATCCCGGCATCGATCTGCCCTACCAGACCGCGCTGCCGACCTATGCGGCAACCGCCTGGTACCACCACAAGCTCACGGGGGAACACGGGAGTCTGGAAGCTCTGCTTGCCGAAGTGGAACAATTCGCCATGGGGGACTACGCCCATGCGCTCGCGGCGGGATCCGAGCTCAGTGCGGCGCAACGCGCCGTCATCGCCGAGAAGCTTCACCAGTACACTGGACTTCCCGTCGATTACATACTCAAGGCGGACCTGCGTATCGACGGCGGGGAATTTCGCCAGAACCTGCAGGGCGATGGTGGCATGACGACCGGCCGGCTCGATTCGCGGTTTTCCGGCCCCGACATCGATCCCCTGAGTCAGCGCGCCGATTACGATCCGCAAGCCGCAGCACTCAGCTCGGCTTATGTGTCTGCATTCAACGATTACGTGCGCAGAGAACTGCACTACGGCGACGGTAAGGTCTTCAAGCCGAGCATCCGTATCTTCACGACCTGGAACTTCCAGCATCGGCTGCCCGGACAGACTCAGCAGCCGCTGTCCTCGCGCCAGGGCTCCAACGTCATGCCCGACCTCGCGAACGCGATGAAGATCAACCCCAACCTGAAGGTGCAATTGAACGCCGGGTATTTCGACCTCGCGACACCCTTCTATCAAGGCGTTTATGAGATGCACCACCTGCCGATTCCCGCGAACCTGCAGGCCAATATCGAGTACAAATTCTACGACTCGGGGCACATGGTCTATGCCAAGGACTCATCGCTCAAGATGTTGCACGATAATGTCGCGGCGTTCATTCGCCGTACCAGCAATCTCGGCAGCTGAGGCAGGGAACGCATGAGCGCACGTCGATCCGCAGGGCTGTTGGCGGCGCTGGCCGTCCTGCTTCCGGTTACGCAGACGCAACCACGGACGGCCCCGCCCGCGAGCTATCCGCAGCCACCGCAGGCGCTGTTCAAGGACCTGTTCGTGGCGGTGCAGAGCGCACAGATGTACGGCGATGACAAGGTGTTTCCCGATGCCGTGCCCAAGGCCGCGCCGGCGGCAATCCTCGCGGAGTATCACGCGCAGCGACCCGAGTCGCCCGAGGCACTGAGGCGCTTCGTGGCTTCGCATTTCACGCTGCCATCGGAAGCGAGCACAGTGGCCTCCCGACCCGAGCGCATCTCAATCGTCACCCACATCGATGAGCTGTGGGATGCGTTGACGCGGCGCACACCGACCGCCCCGGCCTATTCCTCGCTGTTACCCGTGCCGCGGCCGTACGTGGTTCCGGGCGGGCGGTTCCGTGAGATGTACTACTGGGATTCGTACTTCACGATGCTGGGTCTGCAGGAGAGTGGGCGCCATGATCTGATGGAGGACATGGTTAGCGACTTCGCCTATCTGATCGACACCTACGGCCACGTTCCCAACGGCGTGCGGACCTATTATCTCAGCCGCTCTCAGCCGCCGTTCTTCTTCGAAATGGTGGGCCTGCTCTCGAGCGACGACCCAGCCGCCTCCTTCGCACGCTTTCTCCCGCAGCTCAGGCGCGAGCACGCCTTCTGGATGCAAGGCGCGCAGGGCTTGCGGGCCGGCACGGCTCAGCGTCGCGTCGTGGCCCTCGCCGAAGGCTCGATGCTCAACCGCTACTGGGATGACCGCGACAGCCCACGGGATGAGGCGTATCGGCATGACAGCGAGTTGGCGCGCGCCAGCGGGCGCAACCCCCGGCAGGTCTACCGCGACATCCGCGCGGCCGCGGAAAGCGGCTGGGATTTCGGCTCACGCTGGTTCGCCGATGCACACACGCGCGCCACCATCATCACCACCGAGATCATTCCCGTCGATCTCAACAGCCTGCTATTCGGTCTCGAGGAGGCCATTCGTGCCGCCTGCCAGCGCATGGCCGATGAGGCCTGCGTGAGGGAGTTCCAGCGTCGCGCGCAGCAGCGGCGCGCGGCCATGGACCGTTACTTGTGGGATCCAGCCGCCGGAGCGTATCTGGACTATCACTGGACGGAGCGTACGCGGGTGCCGCGAATTTCTGCGGCAACGCTGTATCCGTTGTTCGCGATGGCGGCATCCCGCGAGCAGGCAGACGCGGTCGCCGCGGCCATTCGCAAGGAGCTCCTCAAGGAGGGTGGCATCGTTACGACGACGCAGGCGACGGGCGAGCAATGGGATGCGCCCAACGGCTGGGCGCCGCTGCAGTGGATTGCTGTTTCGGGGCTGCGTCAGTATGCGCAGGCGCTCCTGGGCGAGGCCATTGCCTGCCGCTGGATGGTCAGCGTCAACCGCGTGTACGGCGAGACCGGCAAGCTGGTTGAAAAGTATGACGTGATGAGCACCGGCCACAGCGGCGGCGGTGGCGAATACCCGTTACAGGACGGCTTTGGCTGGACCAACGGCGTGACGCGCAAGCTGATGGGGTTGTATCCGGCCGCGGCCGCATATTCCAATATCGAGCAATGCCCGAAGATCGCAGGTCCATGATGCGCAGACATCACACGACGGTCTGAGGCTAGGAGTGGGCGCCGGATTGGCGCCCAGAGCGCAGCGCGTGGCTCGTCCCAAGCAGGGCGCGACCTCCCAGCCCAATCAGCCGCCACGCGGCGTGAAACAGCGCCCACACCGCGACTGCAAACAGCAGTGCGAACAGCACCCCTTCGAGGGAGAGCGCGAAGGTGGGTACCCAGTCCGTGAAGGTCGCGCGCACGAGGCCGGCGTCGGCATGCAGCGCCAGGTAGCCGAGCTGATGAAACAGACTGCCGTGCAACGCATCGACGGCGCTTTGCAGTCGTTGCACGGTGGCGATGAGAGACTGGATGACGCTGCCTTCCAGGTGGAAGGTCGCATCCTTGCTGTCCAGGTGATATTGAATCAACTTTCCGATATCACCCTGATAGAACTGATCGGCGATTCTCTGCCAGGGTTCCAGATCGAGTCGGGCTTGATCGAGCCGCCCCCCCAACCGCTGGCGATACTGCGCGATGAAACCCGGCACCAGGCCGCCGGCCACCGCCGCGATCACCAGAAACAATCGATCGAACAATCCGCGTAGGAACAACATCATGGTGCTGACCCAGGCGTACCCGTGCGGTCGCGCTTCGCTCACAAGCTTGCGCTCCCCGCACCTCAAAGGCCAGGTTTCACGACCGCGAAAGAGGCGCTATTGTGATAAGTGTTCACTGCATGCCCCGGTGTGAGCGGCAGCGGCAGCGATAGCGATGAAAAAACTGAAACACGAAGCGGAATTGTTCAAGGCGGCGTTGCTCGCAGGCGTTAAGTATGCGGAGGGCAGGGGCGCGGTGGAGTTCGAGCCCACAGATTCCGCAAGTCAGAAGCTCTGGTACATATACAGACTGCTGGTTCACGATAAGGTCATTCAACCCCTGCCTGAAGACCAGGTCTCCGAAGTCACGATGAGGCACAAACTCGCAATCTGGTACTCAAAGCAGCTGCCTCAGGACCATCCACTCTTGAAGTAAGACGCGGCTGGAGTGCCGAACCGGGGCGTCCCGGGCCACGGGACCGGGCCGATTTAGGGCCCGGCAGGCTCGTCCCGGCACCAAAACGTTGTGCCTGGGCGACAGCTGTAGCGTTGCTCCCGGGACTCCGGAATTTCCCGATGGCCAAACAGGTCATTGCATCGACACGACCATGCGGGTTTTGCCGGCTGGGTGTTTGTCTCAGCCTCGGTATTCTGTCGGCGCGCAGTAGCAATGCCCCGGGAGAATCCGTACATGAACGCAATCGCAGACGCTTCTGCGGCCCCACAAGCAGAAAAAAACGGCAGCAGCAGCAGCGAGATTGCGAGCCAGCTCAGCGCGGTCGCCATCGATGCCGACGAGGGCATGGTCAAGCAAATGCTGGCGACCCTGCTGCGCTGCCAGCTGCGACGATCGGACGAACCGGTCCCGGCGCAGCTGGGGGTGCTGATGCACCTCTTCCTGGCGCTGCGGTCCATGGCACTCACCGATGACCTGACGAACCTTTACAACCGGCGCGGGTTCTTGCGAGCCGGTAACCGACTCTTGAGCGCCGCGCACCGAGACGAGCGCTGGGCGCTGTTGTTCTATATTGACGTCGATGATCTTAAGTCCACTAACGACTCAGCCGGTCATGCCGCGGGTGATTCGCTGCTGACGCGGACCGCCCAGGCACTGCGGTCAGTGTTTCGCGACACTGACGTCATCGGGCGGCTGAGTGGAGATGAATTTGCAGCACTCGTTACGGTCAGTGATCCGAATGCCTGCGATCTCATGCTGCATCGTCTGCAAGGCGCGATAGCGGCCGACAATCTCGCGCGTGCGGAAGCCTCGCTGTCTCTAAGCGTCGGGTTCGCGCAATTCAATCCGCGCAAGCCGAGCTCGATTGCTGACCTGCTCCGCAAAGCAGATGTGGCGATGTACGAGGACAAGCTGGCAAAACTGGCTCGACCCGAGCACAAGGTGAGAGCTGCATTGCATGGTTAGAGCGATGGCTCATCCACTGACGGTTGGCCATCCGGATCGAGGGCCCAGTTAAGGCGAGGAAGAGATCGTGCTATCGGGAAGGAATGAACCTCGGGCCGCCATGCATCTCACCGCATGTCTGCAGAGTCGTGGCGAACCAGCAATTGTCGAGACAGTCATGATTGTGAACATCAGCAGTCATGGCGCCCGCGTCCTGGCCCACCGTTACTGGCAGCCACACGAGCAGCTGGTGCTCACGGAGTTTGTCGGCGGTTTTCACGTCGACGCCGAAGTCATCTACTGCCAGCGCCTGGACCGCAATCAATGTGCTGTCGGCCTCAAGTTCGCCACGGCCATTGAGAGCGAATGGCCGGCCGCCGGCGGCAGTTTCGGCATGCGGTCAAGAGCGAGCTCGTGAGGTGCCCGCCAAGACGCCGCAGACCCGATGTCCGCCTCGTCGAGTGGCGCGACACCGCGAACCGTCGCCGTATCGCGGCCACCAGCCCGATCGCCGGGTGCCGGCCATCGAAAGTGTGTGCGGTGACGAGATGCGCTCGAGGGCAGGTGTGGCTAGCGCAGCCGCCCAGGCGCATGCCACGCCGACGTGCACCACCGACATGCACGCGGTTCGCGAACGCCAGATGCTGCAATTGATCGCCGTGCCAGGGGGCCGCAGGTACAGCGCGTAATGGTGCATCCGGAAATTCCGGATGGGGTGTTGCGCCTTTAGCCGACCCGCTGTTACGGCGTTCCCCGGTTTGATGCACCGCCCCGTGGCACTAGGCTGGCTGTGTTTCTTTGAATGGGGAAGACGCTCCTCCGAGAGTTTCTAAGCACCCAAGAGTCTCTAAGCAATTGCGGGAGGAGACGCTGCAGGCGTTTGCCGGTGGTGTTCACAAGGACGTCCGCAAGCATTGTGCCACTCGAGGGTCGCGTGATCCTACGCGAAGGTTCGAGCGCGCGCCGCCAGGCCAGACAGGGAGGCCGACTCACTTGACACGCTCCCCGCGGATCCTGCTGATCGGGCCTTACGACCCGCTTTGCGGGGAGTACACCTTTCTCGCTCCTCCACTGGGGGTGTGGCGCCTGGCGGGCGTGCTCGAATCCGCAGGGATCGAAGTGAAGGTCTTCGATCCAAACTGTTGTGCAGGGCCAGCCCCTCGCGCCCTCGAGCGCGAGTTGCTGGCATGTCCGTGGGACGTCATCGGCGTCTCGACCACCGGCATGACGCTGCGGTTCGATCTCGAGCTGGCGCACCTGGCGCGGCGTTTGGCGCCCCAGGCGCTGCTGCTCGCCGGTGGCATGGAGGCGACCTTTAAACCCGAGCTCATGTTCCAGCTCGGCCCCTTCGACTGCGTCGTGCTCGGGGAGGGTGAGCGCCCGTTGCTCGAGTTGGTCGCGCGACTGCGCTCCGGGGCGTCCTTGCGTGGGATCACCGGAACCGCGGAGCGCGCCGCTGACGGCGGGTGCCTGAGAATGCCGCAGCGGGCGCTCGACCGCACCGAGCTGCGCGACGCGATCTTCCGCACGCCCTATGAAAAGATGCCTTACGGCCTTTACTGGGAGCGGCTCGAAGAGGCGTACCGCGTCGGCGCCGTGCCGACGAAGGCGGCCCGCGAGGCGCGCCTTGCCGAGATCCGCTCGGTGCGCCTGATCACGCTCAACTACTGCCCCATGGGTTGCACCTTCTGCTCGTCCACGAACTTCCTGCACGAGGCCCAGGGAAGTGTCGCGAGCATTGCCCGGCTCGATGCAGAAGAATGTGTACGGATGATCCAGCGCATCGTCGGTGCACACCCTCGGGTGCGCACGGTCATCTTTCAGGATGATATCTTCGTATTCACAAAGGATCGGCGCGTTCTACCGCTGTGCGAGGCGATCGTTGCCGCCAAGGAAAGCGGCACACTGCCGCGCGAGCTGCAGTTCATCAGTACCAATCGTATTGACGCCATGTCGCCCGAGCGGTTGGCAGCCATGCGGCAGGCCGGATTCCGGGTGCTCGGTTTCGGGATCGAGAACTTTTCGCCCAACGTACTCAGCGAATTCAACAAAGCCCAGATCTACAGCCATATCCGACCGACACTGACGTCAGCCCTGGAACTGGGCATCACGCCGTTTCTGGATCTGATCCTGAGTTCACCACGGGCGACGCTCGCAGACGTTGCCGCGACCTTGCGCGAAGCCTACCACTGGTTGCGGCGGGGGTGCGAAGTTGGAATGTATCCCTATGTGATTCCGTTCTCGGGAGCCGCCATGTCGGCAGATCCTGCGCTGCGAGCGTTTACCGTCTACGAGCGCCGCCAGGTCGCCGGGACGGAGATTACGTGGGATCAACCCAGCAAGATCCTGCCGATGGACCCGTCGGTACGTGAAGTCATCCTGCGCATCGAGCGCGACTTCGAAGAGTCGTTGCTGCAGCTTCAGCCGCGCGCCGCGCATTTGCCGTCCCGGCTGCGCTCGCTGCTGTGGATTCAGTCCTCCTTGCAGGCCATGGCTGAGCAGGGACTGCCGATTGCGGACGAGGAGGAAGTGCGCCACGAGTTCACCGCGAGGCTGCCGCAACCACACCGGGCGGTCGCCGCGCCCAGAGTCGCAACCGCTTGAGCTCCTCCTGCCAGCCCGGAGTCTACTGGGAAGAGCGCGCACGTCGCTTTGCAACCGAGGGTGACGGGCTCGCGGCCGTGTGCTCGTACGGAATGCCCGCGTTCTATAACCGGGTGATTCATTCCTGTCAGCGTTTGGCCCTCGAACCGTGGCTACGAGTGCGCCCGGGCACGAGTGTGCTGGACGTCGGCTGCGGAGTCGGACGCTGGAGTCGCGAGCTCGCTTCCCGGGGCGCCCGGGTGACGGGTATCGATCTCAGTCCCACCATGATCGCTCAGGCCAAAGAGCGCGCTGCGGCGCAGGGTGTTGCAGAGCGCTGTCGATTCCTGGTGCAGGATCTGGCACTGCTCGATGCCGGCCAGCGGTTCGATCTTGTTTTGGGCGTCACGGTTCTGCAGCATATTCTCGACCCGCAGGCCTTGCGCAATGCCATGCAGCGCATGGTTGCTCACTTGACCGAGGGCGGTCGGCTGATTCTGCTCGAAGCTGCACCGAATCGCGCAATCGAGAACCACGACACCTCGATCTTCCGAGCGCGCCAGCGCAGCGCCTACCTGCGACTGTTCGCCGACTGCGGCCTGCGCGTGCGAGCGATTAGCGGGGTCGACCCCGCGCCCTTCAAGACCTGGCTGTGGCCCTACCTGCCGCGGCTGCCGCAGCGGCTGCGCATAGCAGCGCTCGCAGTCGTCACTGCCCTGTCGATCCCGATCGACGTGCTATTCGGCCGCAGAGCGGTCGAGCATTCGTGGCACGCGGTCTTCATTCTCGAGCGCGCGAGACCCATATGAATACCAACCAACGCATTGCGCTTGCCGTAGGCACGTTCCTGCTGCTCGGAGTTCTTGCCGTGCTGGGCTGGTCGTACCACTCCAGACCGGCGGCGCCCGGCCAGGCTGCTGGCGCGCTGACGGTGAATGTCAGCAGCCCCAATGACCTGGGTCCAGGCACACTGCGGGAGGCGCTGTTCGTCGTCGCCGCAGCCAACGGCCAGGCGAACATCCTGATCAAGACGAAAAGAATCACGCTCCAAACGGCCCTACCGCCGCTCATGAATCTGCACGGTCTGCGGATCGTCGGCGAACAGCCTGGCTTCGAGATCGACGCGCAGGCACTTGCCGGTGGACCGGTGTTTGACATCATTGGTGCCAACACCTCGCTGGAAGGCCTGGTGCTGCGCAATTGCCCCGCGACGGCCATCCTGGTGCGCGCCGCGCATTTCCATCTGCAGTCGAGCACCATTGAATCCTGTGACGTCGGCGTTGATGTCGCAGAGAACGCCAGCGACATTCTCCTCGAGCACAATCGGTTCGCGAACAACAGAGTCGGAGTACGCTTCGCGGCGCCGAACCGCGACACGGTCGTGGCGGGCAACACCTTCACGCGCGACAAAGTGGCCGGTGTGTGGGCAGTGCGCGGCGAGTCGGGCGCCCGGGGCGGCACCATCAATGTTCGCGACAACCACTTCAACGGCGGTCGCAGCGGCGTCGTAGCTGGCAACGTTGGGATAGTTGTCGAGCGCAACGACTTCGCCAATGCACCGGATGGCGCGATCCACCTGATCGGTCCCGGTGCGGTGATTCGCGGCAACCACATCAGCGGCGGGGCGGCGATGGGGATAATCGCGGAAAATGCCCGCGAAGCGATTATCGACAGCAATGAACTCGACCATCTTACGACCTACGCCATTATGGTCCGTGGCTCGGCCAACGCACTCGTGCGCGCCAACCGTGTGCACAACTGTGGCTACGGTATTGTCTTCGTGCTCGGTGATCCGCGTCGCCCCAGCACTGCCATTGAAAACACCATCATCGAACCGAAGTTCAACGGTATCGATGTAATCGGAGACTCACCGATCTTGCGACGCAACCAGGTGCTGCGACCTCACGCCTTCGCTCTGCACGTGGTCGACTTCCAGCAACCCGATGGTCAGAACGTGCGGGCGCAGCCATTTCTCGAAGGCAACAGTTTCCGCGCGGATACGGTTCAGGTGGCGTCCGAGAACACCCCGGGGCCCGCAACGGCGCGTCAGCAATGAATGACAGCCACGGGACACAGCTGCTGCCGGCGTTGCTGTGGCGCGATCCGCGCATACATCCGCTCGACGACACGTGGTTACTGACGATATTCACCATTTTACCTGCGATCGCGCTGCCGCGGTTCGTTAGTGGGGTGGACATCGACTTTGCCGCCACCGCGGTGGGACTGCTGGGCCTCGGGGCCATCCACCTCTGCTTCACGGCCTTGTCCAGTCGCGCGACCCGCAATCCGCTTCGGCTCACGCGCACGCTCTCGGTCCTGCACACGCTCGGTGTCATCACGGTGGCGTTCATCTGGCAGCACGCCGGCGGTGTGCAGAACCCGCTCTTTCTGATGGTGTTCGCGCTGCCGGTCATCGGTGCCACTTTTCTTTCGCGCTGGCAACCGTATTTCGTGGCCGCGCTCGCCGCAGTCATGGTTGCGCTCATGGCTTCGAGCCAGGCACCCGAGTTGCGCTGGTATGCGCCCGCGGGGCTGAGCGCGGCGGCAGACTGGCTGAGCGGTGTCCTCGTCAAGGCAACGGGTGCCGGGAGTCTGCCCTTTGCGAGCTTTTACGCGCCCTCGGCGTACTTCGTGGTACTGCTCGAAGCGTTCGTAACCATGTTGTTCGCTTGCGCGGTCGCGGCGGAATACCTCGGCAGCATCTTCGAGCGACTGCAGGGGCAGGTTTCGGCTGCCCGCGCCGAAACCGCGCGCAGCCAGGCGCTGTGGTCCGCGCTCCTGGAACAACTCCCGCTGCCGGCGGTTCTGCTGGATGCCAATACTCATGAAGTCATGTGCGTCAGCGCACCCGCGATGGCGAAGTTTTTCGGCGGTGAAGAGTCGATCGTTGGTCGTGACTTCTTCCAGGCGATTCACTTCTCCTACCCAGAGGCTGTCCAGCAATTGATCAACGGCGCGGGGGGCGTGGAACGACTGAGCATGGTGCGGTTGGGCGACCAACTGCTCGCAACCGAGGTGCGCGTGCAGCACCTCGCGCAGCGGGGGCGTCGATTTGCCCTGGTCATCGTCAATGACACGACGGAGGCTTTCTGCCTGGGGGCCGCGCTCGACGTAGCCGAGCATGCCGCCCTGGTCGCGGATTCTCAGGGGCGCGTCCTGGCGTTCAACAGGCCCGCCCGCGCGCTCTTTTCCGGGACGGCAGTCGGTGCCGAGGTGTCGCGCCTGTTGCCGCAATTCGACTCGGGGACGCGTTGGTGGGATCCGGGGCTGAGCGGCCGTCGCAAGATGCACGTGACGGTCATGCGGCGTGTATACCAGCTCACCACTTCGTCGGTGCCGCTGCCGGGGGAGGATGCGAAGCTGTACGTCATCGCATTCCTGCCGGTGGCGCGGGTGGCCGCGGCGGACCAAACTCCGGTCGGCTCTACCACCGTGGTGGAGCGGCCATGAGACCCCGTGCCATCACTGTTTGCCTGGCTCTGGGGGTGCTCAGCTGCCCTGTCGCCACGGCCCAGCAACCCCCGGCGCCGCCTGGGTTTGCGGCTGCAGCGGTGGACGACCAGCGCCTGGTGCTGAGCACGGATGGGTCGACGCTCTCGGGAGGAAGCGGCGGTGGCGGCGGGTCCGTGACATGGCTGCGTAATATCGGCTCTGACGCGGCGATTGGCGCCGGAGCGGATTATCAGCAGGTCGCGAATGCGCACTGGACCACGGGCACCGCCAGCGGCTCCCTCGCGCTCGGGCAGGGTGAAGCAAAGCCGCACATATACGTCGAAGTTCACGAAGGCGCCGGCGACATCGGCACGCACGCTTTCCACTACTCGCTGGCGGCCGCCGGCGTCCTCGGTGCGCTCACACCGCGGCTGTCCGTGCAGCTTGAGGAGCGCCGCATCGATATCGATACGAGCCATGGAAACCTGCCGAAGCTCGGCCTGTCGTTTCAAGCCACGCCGCAGCTGCTGGCCTCAGCATCGTACGCGTACTCGTTGGGGGGCAATCTTGGAACGAAGCTCACCACGGTGCGCCTTGACTACAGCGCGAAGAGTTTCAGCGGACTGCTCGGCGCGGTGTGGGGTCCGGCCGCGCCGGCAGTTTTTGACCTGATCGGGCAGGTCGTGAGGCCTGGCCCGTCGCTGAAGGAAGGTTTCGCCGGCATCGGCAAGGCCGTGGGGCGCACACAGTGGCTTCTGGTCGGCGATTACCAGGATGTGGAGGGGACCAAGCGCACCAGCGTCACCCTGGCGTGCACGGTTCACCTGCCCGCACGCGGTCAACCCCAATGAGGATGACCGAACTCAAACGCTATTCACACTGGCTGCCGGCCCTGGTGGTCGCGGCGCTGGCGGTTCTTGCGGGTGCGCGCTTGATCACGCTCAGCGTGCACGAGCGCGCCGCACAGATGCGGGTTGCGGCGCAGAGTGCGGTAGTGCGCTATGCGAGCCTGATCGATGCGCAGCTGCAAGCGCTCACTGATCGCACGCGTGGCGAGGCGCAGCGTGCGGCCAACGTCCTTGGAGACGGCACGCACCCCGCGGCGCCTGCTTCCGCAGTTCCCGATCGCAATACCTTCTGGATGACCGCCAAGGGTGTGGTTCTGCGCGCGGGAGAGTCCGACGCTGCCGTTAATCGCGCCCTGGCGAGCGAATGGGCGTCGACCGACGCCGCAGCGCGCGCGGCGCCAGGGCTCTTCGGCCCGGTCCGCTACGGCAGTCAGTGGTTCGTCGCGGCGCAGGCGCCCATCGAGTCACGGTCGGCGCACGGTTCTGCGGCCGCTGGCGCGCGGTCGGTGGCTTACGAAGGCCTGGACGCGCTGGCGGTGCGGGCGCGTTTCGGACGACTCGTGAATGAGGGATATGATTTCGAGCTGTCTCAGCATGTACCGGCTACTCACGAACCACGAGTGTTCCTGAGCTCTCGTCCAGGCACCTTGGCTCAAACGGTGACGAGCGGGATTCACCCGCCTGGCGCGCTCTTGCCGGCCTCTCCTTCCGCCTATCTCGAGCTGGCCATCCGTCCGCGAACCGGCTGGTACCCGGCACGGGATCTTGCCACGGGAATCGGTCTGGTCGTGCTGCTGGCCTGGGCACTCGCCTTCGGTACCCACGACCTGACACACACAGTGAGCCGCACGCAAGCCGCGCTCGCGACCGCACGCCGACGTTTGCACACGGCCAATCAGCGCCTGGTCGCGGAGATCGAGCAGCATCAGACTCTGCAGAACAGCCTCGAGCATGCGCGCTACCACGACCCCTTCACCGGCTTGCCCAATCGCCGCTACTTCATGGATCAACTCGATCGAGCCCTGCGCGAGTTGCGCACTGGGCGCCGGCAGCGCATTGCCATTGTTCTCATCGATATTGACCGCTTCACGCTCATCAACGACACGCTCGGCCACACCGCCGGTGATGAACTGATGCTGCAGGCGGCACAGCGCTTCGCCAAGGCGCTCGAGGGCCTGGAGTATGTGCTGGCCCGTTGGGGGAGCGAGCAGCTGGCAGTGCTGGTGTACGAGGTTGAGTCGAGCGCGGCCACGTACACGATCACCACGGAGCTTCTCAACGTACGCCAGGAGCCGTTTGCGTTGCGCCAGCACCGCATCAAGATCGCCACGCGCATGGGATTTACCTGGATCGACTCGGGTCTGCAGCGCGCCGAGGACGCGCTGCGTGAGGCGGACGTAGCGCTGTCGGTCGCCAAGCGACAGCAGAATCAGCTCAGCGTCGCCTACACGCCGGGCATGGGCGGTGCTGCCGTAAGCCTGGTCAGTCTCGAGGCCGATCTGCATATTGCTCTCGAGCGCAATGAGTTTCGCCTGCTCTTCCAACCCATCGTTGATCTGCACGGCCCCCGCGTCGTGGGCGCGGAGGCTCTGCTGCGCTGGCGGCATCCGGTGGAAGGCCTGTTGGCGCCCAAGGAGTTCCTCGGCATCGCTGAGGAGGCTGGAGTCATCGTTCCGGTAACGCGTTGGATCATTCAGCGAGTGTGCAGACTCGCGGCCGAGTGGCGCAGGCGCCTGCCGCAGCCCATGAACTTCTACATCAGCGTCAATCTCTCCGCGGCGGTACTGCGCGATCCGGGGCTGCGCGACTACGTCGCGCGTGTCCTCGAGGATACGCGCACGCCACCCGGGTATTTAAAGTTCGAGCTTACCGAAGGCGGTCTCATCAGCAACGTGAGCACGGCGCGCGAGGCTCTTGAGGGGCTGCATAGAATGGGTATTGAACTGATGCTGGACGATTTCGGCACCGGCTATTCATCGCTCAGTCACTTGCAGTTGTTCCCGTTCGATTACGTGAAGATCGATCGTCCATTCGTCAAGCGCACCGGATCGGAGCGTGCCAACAATGCGATCACGTCGGCGATTCTGCAGATGGCGTCGAGCCTGGGATTGCGCGCCGTGGCCGAAGTCGTCGAAACGCAGGCGGCTGCGCAGGCTCTGCTGCAGATGGGTTGCAACTTCGGTCAGGGAAACTTCTTCTCCGCACCCGTGGAAGCTGAGCAGGCGCTGGAGCAGTTGCGCCATTACGCGGGCCCGGCGCCAGTCGCGCCGACCGTCCGCGCAGCCCTGGGGCAGGGCAAGGGCCACAGCGCGGGCGACACCTTGGTGCTGAAGGATTCACCCCCCCTGGCGCTGCCGGATTCACCGACCCTGGTACTACCGGCTGCCGACGGGGACAATACGCTCGGGGATGATCAGGTCCGCGAGCGGGACGTGGCAGGCTGAAAATGCGCCGCATTCAACAAGTGGCACGCACTAAGGGCGGTGGCGGAGCGCTCCGTCACGAACGCTTGAATACCCCGCGCCCCTGGACCCTGTTCGCGCCGCTCATCGTGTACGCACTGCTGGCGGGGTGGGTTGCGCTGTCAGCGGCGAATGTTCAGGCCGAGGACTTCTCGTTCCTGATCTATGGATTGGCGAATGTGATCGTGTTCACCGATGCGCTGGATTTTGGGCTGCGGCTCTATGTGCATCGGCGCCATACCGCGGCCGCTTCCGAGCTCGGCCGCTCCGAAATGCGTCAGCTGTCGATCGATCTCACGGCCGCTCGAGGCGGCGGCATCGGCGCGGGAACCGTTCTTCCCTACGCGATCATTGCGTCGATATTCAATCTCGAAGATCAACTCGATGAGTTCATGGAGCGGCTGCAACCGTATCGCGATCACGTCTGGCTCATCAGCGACGGTTCGACGGATAACACTGCGAAACGCCTGCGCCAGGCTGGTTGGCGGTGCCTCGAGGAGGATGTGAACCGTCACAAGCCAGGCGCACTCCGTCACCTGCTCACGACGCTGCCGGCACGCATTAAGACCGTCATGGTCATCGATCCCGACGTCAAAATTTGCGGCCGCCATGAGGGCAGTGTCGTCGAGCTCGAGCGTGTCGTCGCCGATTTGCAGCAGTCGGGGGCCGCGGCCGTTTGCCCACGCGTCGCAATCGAAGAGGACGGGCTCCTAGCGCGGTTTCAGGCGTTGGAGTACACCCTGGCGTGCGTAGCAGGGCGCCGAAGTCTCGCCGACTATGGCGTCACCTCCGGAGTGTCCATTTATCGGCGCGACGCGCTCGAGCACGCGCTCGCTCAGCATTCACTGTCCATATATGCCGAAGATTTCGAGAATGCGGTGATCCTGCTACGCGATGGAGAGCGCATCTACTATGACGGTCGCCTGGTGGTGAGCACCCGGGGGCCGGGGACATTGCGTCACTGGTTCTCGCAGCGCGTGGGCTGGTACTACGGGCTGCTCAGGGTTTACACGCTACGTTTCCACGAGCTGTGGCGTATCGGCCGGCGGGCGCCGTTTGCGATGTACAACTTCATCGCCTATGTGGGCGTGCTCGGACTGGGTCTGCACGTGCTCAGGGTAGGCAGTGCCGTACTGCTACTGATGAGCCTCGCCGCCAGCCTCGACACTCTGTTCGTGTTCAATCTGCTGCCGACAGGCAGGGCGATCAACCCGGTGTACTTCGCCGGAGCGATAGGCAGCTATCTGGCGCTCGGGGCGCTGGCACTGTTCACGGTCGTACCCAAGAGCGAGCGCGGCTACATCGCACCGATTGTGCCCGTGTACTTCCTCTACGTGCTGATGCACATCGCGCCCATCACGGTCGGATTCGGCAACTGGGTGGCGTTGCGGCTGTGGGGCCGCCGGCTGTACCGGGACCACTACCAGTTGCACGAAGACGGCGTTGTGCTACATCCGATCTCCCGACTGGACGTGCCAGGGTAGCGCTGCCCAACCGCGTACGGTGGGCTCGTATCGGGTCTCCAGCGCTAGCGCCATCATGTATCCCGGGCGCGCGACCAATCCGAGTCGACGCGCGGCTTCGGCATCGCCGGGGCGCGTCGAGTACATGAAGAAATGCCGTCTGCGGCGGTGTGCGTGTGCGGCGATGGCGCGGATCGCCGCCACGCGTTCACGCGGGCCGCCGTCGAGCCACTGCAGGCGATCGGTGTCACCGACACACTCGATGAGGGCTCGGCAGGTGGTTCCGACACGCAGTGACTGCACGGGATGCGCACGATCCACCATTTGCGATCGCCAGCCGCTCACGTCGGGATAGTGAAAGCCCCCCTCTACGGGCGTGCTGCGGGATCGCGCGCCGGCGCGCTCCAGCCATCCGTCCGTCACAGTCGTGCGGTACACCCGCAACATGGCAATCCCGGGGACGCGCGAGGCGCCGTGCGAAGCGATGTACGCGCTCGGGACTGCCGTGGCGCCCAGCCGTCGCAGGCCGCGGCCCGTCGCGCTGTCGGCCGTGACGAATCCAAGCATCACCGTACAGCCGCGTAACGCACTTCGCTCAGCGGCGGCCTGGATCACGCGCGCGTAACACCCACGCCCGCGCTCGCCGGGCAGGGTGCCGCCCGCGATGGCAACGCTGACCCGGTGCACCGTACCATCCGGGGTTCGCAGCAGCCGATAGGCGAGACCACAGCTCGCCACGACACGCTCGCCGTCCATCAGTATCAGACGATCGGGGCTCTCGCCGCCGAAAGGGCGCTGCAGATACCAGCGGTACATAGCTTCGGTCCACCGCGAGCCAAAACAGCGCTCGAGAAAACGGACGCCAATGTCAGCGTTCATTCCCTGGGGGTTGACGAGGATCCTCAGCTCCGTGTCGCCCGACATCGGCCGGCCACCTCCGCAAGCGAAGTCCACCACAGAGCATCGCCGTAGCGGTGGTCCAGCTCGCGCCAGATCCGTTCGAGATAGTCGCAGTACGCGGCATCGAGGCCGTCGAGCATCGTGATGCCGCCGCCTGTCTTGAAGATGTGAGCCTTGATGAAGAGCAGCCCTCCGGTCTCGATGATGGCGCGCGCACGCTCGATCGTCGAGGTGGCCTGGAAATTCGTCGTAAAGTGCACCAGACCGCCGGGCCTGGCCGTGGCGCTCGTGGGTTCATCGCTGGGGGCACACCGGATCCACATCGGCTGGATGAGAGAAGCGCCGCGCAACCCGCTCATCGCCGTGCGCGCTTGGTCGCTCACCGGCGTATCCAGGTCACGCGCCGAGGTCACGAAGTGGAAGTCCGCGTCACTCAGCGCCTCGCACAGCGAAGGCGGGGTGCCCCACGCTGGCGGCGCAAAGCCCTGTACGTGACGAAGCCCAGCGGTCGCGAAGATCCGCTGAGCCTCCTGCAGCAGCGCGCTGCACTCGCTGCGGGACTGCTCCTGGAACTCCACCGCCATGCGTGGACCAGGATGGGCGTGATGCAAGCCGTGCAGGGCGCAATCGGTGCGCGGCAGAGCGTTCAGGTAAGCGACAAATTCCGGATAGCGATCGACGCGAAAATGGCCCCTGGGGGTGAGTGGGGCCCAGTGGATGCGCTCGCGCAGGAGCGGGATCCGAGTCAGCCACTTGCGGGTCGCAATGAGGCGCCTCAGACGCCAGTCCGGTGTGACAAAGAGCGTAACCCGCAGCCGGGGATGTCGATCGAGGAGCCGCTCCAATCGCCCAAGCGCGCCGCGACCCAGATCGCCCCCAGCGTCGAATTCGTCCCGGGACGTTGCTGGATGGACGTCGTCGACATTGAAACACACCGCCGCGCGTTTGCCGGCGGGCAGCCAGCCGCGACATTCGATGAACGTCATGGACTCATGCATGCAGACCCTGCTTAGCGGGTGTCATGGCCGCGGACAATCGGGTGTTCCCCCAATCCTACCGGCTGTAGCCGCGGCGCAACAAGTATACAAAAGGTTGTTGGCGGCCTCGCTCTTGCGTCGGCGTTTGCCTACAGGCTGTTGCAACTTTCGCCGGGTTGAAGCGCAACCCTGCGCCACTACCCTTACGCCTGTTTATTTAAGGCGAGAACAGTGCCCGTGATGGCAGGGCATGGTTGGTTGCAGGTGAAGAGGCTCCCCTAACCGTTCCAAAGAATACGGGAGGAAGCATCGATGTTCACAGCCGCAAGCGTCGTGCTGGTGGAGGATCATGCGATCCTGCGCGAGGGGTTGCGCGCCCTGATCGACCTGGAACCCGATCTGAAGGTGGTCGGCGAAGCCGGCACCGGAGCGGAGGGTGTCCGGGCGGTCCAGGGGTTGAAGCCGACGCTGGTGATTACCGACCTCGCCATGCCGGGCGGCTCGGGGCTGGAAACCATCGAAGAACTGCGCGCGGCGTGCCCGAGTCTGCGGGTGCTGGTGCTCACCGCCTACTGCAACGACGAGTACATCGAGCTCGCCCTCAGCGCCGGGGCCGATGGTTACGTGCTGAAGGACGCCGGCCGTGCGGAACTGCTGCAGGCGATCCGCGCCGTCGTGGCCGGACAGAAGTACTTCTCCAAACCGGTGTCCGCACGGCTCGTGTCGGGTTATCTGCGCCGCAACGACCCCGCCGACTCCTGCCCCGCGATCACGGAACGCGAACGCGAGGTCCTCATCCGTATCGCGCTGGGGGAGTCCAACAAGCGCGTCGCGGTGGCACTGTGTTTGAGCGTCAAGACGGTGGAAAAGCACCGCGCCAATCTGATGCGCAAACTCGAACTGCACAACACCGCGGCCGTCACGCTGTTCGCAGTGCGTAGCGGCTTGGTGCCGATGCAGAACGTCGCGCAGTGTTTCGCCGAACTAGAGTTACTGCGCTTTCGCGGACACCTCAACGGATCTGGCGGGGCTCACGATGGCAACCAAGACGGTGCGTTACAGGCCGAAGGTTGAGCCGGCGAGGGTCGAGCGCGCCAGGCAGCGATGAACGGCGCCGGACCGCCGGCGATTACCGATGCGAGTTGGTGGCGACGACAGCACGCTCGCTCGTCGTGGAAATTCGTCATCCCGCGCAGGGGTATTTGCAGTACTTGTGAGAAAGGAGTCAGATACGGGGCCGAAACGCAACCGAGGGAGGGGGTTCAATGAGCAAATCAATTCATTTGGTCTGCACCGGCGCCGCAATCCTTGGTTTGGGGGTATCGGCCTGGGCGGCCGATCCACCTGCCGCCGAGACTCCTGCGATGCACCATGCCGCGAGCGCCAAGGGTGCCAAGACGGCCCCGACGGATGAGGAGCTGATTGCGAGCGCCACGAAGGCGGCGCCCAAAAAGGTCGCCGAGGACGCCACCATTGTGGCTCCCGACCCGAAGGGTGGGATGCGCACGCTGCGCAAAGGGACCAATGGCTTCACGTGTATGCCCGACAATCCCGCAACACCGGGCCCTGACCCCATGTGCTGGGACAAGAATGCCGGGGACTGGATTGATGCGTATCTGAACCATAAGACTCCACCGGCGGGGAAGGTCGGATTCATGTACATGCTGGCCGGCGGCACTGACGCCAGCAACACGGACCCGTACGCTGCCAAGCCGACTGCCACCAACCACTGGATCAAGACCGGGCCGCACGTCATGATCGTTGGCGCCGATGCCGGCTTCTATGACACCTATCCCAAGAACGCGGATCCGGACACCAAGTCCCCCTACGTCATGTGGGCGGGTACCTCCTATCAGCACCTGATGGCGCCAATCCGCTAGCGGGCCGATCGGGGAAGCCGGGGCGCGGCCAGGGGACGGACCCGGCGCGCCCCGCGCCGGCGAGAAGCGAGGGTGAGTGTATGCGACAGTCATCGCAGTGTGCAGTTGTTTTGGCGATTGTGTGCGTATGCTTCGGTGCTGCAGCACCGAAGGCACTCGCGGACGAAACCTGTAACTCGCCCTATATCAGTAACCTCATCAAGGGGCAGGAGGATTTCGTTCATGTCTGGACCCTGGGCGTAGAGGGCCTGGGCGACGGGTCCGACAAACTCGTCACTGTCGATGCCAACCCGGCGTCGAAGACCTACGGCAAGATCGTTAACACCGTATCGGTCGGTGGGCGCGGCGAAGCGCATCACATGGGATTCACCGACGATCGCAAGTTTCTGTGGGCGGGAGGGCTGGATGACAGCAAGATCTATGTCTTCGACGTCGGCACCAATCCGTCCAAGCCGAAGTTGATCCGTACGATCACCGATCTGCCGGCGAAGACCAAATTCGTCGGCCCGCATACTTTCTATGCGCTGCCAGGACGGATGCTGATCGGCAACCTCTCCAACACCACCGACAAGGGCGGCGTCACCGGGATGGCGCTGTACAACAACAAAGGCTCGCTCATCGCCAGATATGCCATGCCCACCGCTTCGCTCGGCGGGGTGAAGGGCGACGGATACGGCTACGACATCGCGATCAATCCGGCCAAGAACGTTCTGCTGACGTCGAGTTTCGCCGGTCGGCAAAATTACATGCGTGAGCTGGGAGACCTGATCAAGGATGCCGAGGCGATGAAGCACTTTGGCAGCACGATGGTCGTGTGGAACCTGAAGTCCATGCAGCCAACTCAGGTGCTGAGCGTACCGGGGGCGCCTCTGGAGATCCGCTGGTCGCTCGCGCCTGGGCAGAACTGGGCGATCACGGCCGCGGCATTGACAGCGAAGCTATGGCTCATCAAGCAAGGCGAGGGCGGTGCCTGGAGTGCCAGGGAGGTCGGAACGATTGGTAACCCGGCGCAGGTTCCGCTGCCCGTCGATATCTCCATTACGGCAGCCGGCAAGGGCCTGTGGGTCAATACGTTCATGGATGGCACCACGCACTATTTTGATCTCACCGATCCGGAGCATCCCAAGGAGACCTATCAGAGGCGGATCGGCAGTCAGATCAACATGATCTCGCAGAGCTGGGACGGCAAGCGGGTGTACATGACCTCCAGCCTGCTCGCGCACTGGGACAAGAAGGGGGCGGACAACGAGCAGTTCCTGCGTGCCTTCAACTGGGACGGTCATGCGCTGGCGCCGGCTTTCGAAGTTGATTTCACCAGGGAGAAGCTGGGGCGGCCTCATCACATGAAATTTACCGCCAAGGCCAACCAGTCGCGCACGCTGGCAGCACTTGCCCGGTAGTAGAGTGCCATGCTGCGCTTTTCGAGGCGCGTGGCGGCCTGCCTGTTGATTCTCGCGAGCGCACAGGCAGCCGTGGACGTGAGCCCGGCGAGCGCACCGCGGATGGAATTCACTCCGTTGGCGCCGGGTACCTATCAGCTGCCGGCGATTCAGTCCGTCGAGAATGCGACGTTGCTCGACGAACGCGCCCGCCCGGTACGACTGAGTGCCTTGACTCAGGGCAAGATCACACTGCTGACGTTTTTCTACACTTACTGCGTAGATCCCCTCGGGTGCCCTTTTGCGCATCAAACGTTGACACTGCTTCGCGATCGGATCCTGCAGGACCGGGAGCTGGCGCGTGCGGTTCGATTCGTCGGCATCAGTTGTGATCCCGGCACCGACACGCCGGATGCTCTGGCGCGTTATGCCGCGGATTTCGCGACGGACTCACGATTTGAATGGCGGTTTCTCACGGCACGATCGGTGTCGGCACTGCTGCCGGTGCTCGATGACTTCGGCCAGGATGTCAGCGTGGATGTGGACGACAGCGGGCGAGCGACCCGGGCGCTGCATCACATGCTGAAGGTCTTTCTGATCGATGATCGCGGCAGGGTGCGGGAAATCTATTCGCTCGCCTACCTGCAGCCGCAAGTCATGCTCAATGACATCGGAACGCTCTATCTCGAGCGCCGCGCGCGCGCGTTTCCCGCAAGATAGATCGCGGCGCCGGCGAGCAGCAGCGTCAGCGTCATGCCGGCGACCTTGAGCACTGCAACGGCCGGGTGGTGTTCATCAGGGGACGGCACGAAGGCGATCGCCATCGCGCCCAGCGTCGTCGCCAGACCGATCGTTGCCATCACCACGACCGTATGCCGGCCGCCGGGAATCCGCACCTCCCCGGGCACCGGGGCGCCCGCCGACAGCTTGATCGCGGCCCCAAAGAGCGGCACAAACGGCAGCATCGTGGCGACCACCATCATCTCGACCACCACGGTATAGGCGCCTCTGACTGAGGTCCCCGCCTGACCGAGGATGGCGAACGCAGCAATGACGACGGCCTGGGTCCAGATGGCGACGGTGGGCGAACCATGGCGCGGATGGAGCCGGGCGAAACTCCTCGGCAAGTGGCAGTCGAGTCCGGCAACAAACGGTATGCGAGCGACGGCGCCGAGCCATACGCCGACGCTTCCAAGACGATCGAGGACGACGAACACCGCGGCGAGCGGTATCAGCCACAACAGGTTGAGGCGTGCCGCGTCACTGCTGATCGCTTCCATCAAGCCGTACAGCGCGCTGGTTTGCTCCGGCGCAATGGAAACCAGAACGCTGGCGGTGCTGAGAATGTAGATCCCCGCGATCATGGGCGCGGCGATCGCGAGCGCCCTCGGCACGGTGCGTCGCGGATCGCGGATCTCTCCACCCATGAACGAGGCGGCCTCCGGGCCAGTCCAGGCGAAGGCTATCGTCGCCCAGAAAACGGTGTCGGTGAGGCGCAAACCCGGGACGATCGTCTGTCGAGTGATAGGGGTCGCCATCCCGAAGCGCCGCCAGATCGCGAGTCCGAGGGCGACAAGCACGATCGTCTCCAGCCAGCGCGCAATCGCGCCCGCGCTGTTGAGCCATTTCGCGCTCGCCAGCCCGCGCACGTTGAGCGCGACGGCGACGCCCAGGGCGGCGATCGAGAAGCAGATGAAATAGGTCGGCGAGGCGCTCACGGTGGTATCGCGATGGCCCGACCAGAACAACGCGCTGCCGGCCGCGAAGTACAACAGGCTGGTAAGGAACGGCAGATTGGAGGTCCAGTACGTCCAGCCGGTCATGAACCCGGCGAATGGTCCGAAGGCACGCTTGCTCCAGACGTATAAGCCGCCCTCGTCGGGATAGCGCGACGACAGGAACACCACGCACACCGAGAGCGGCAGGAACATCGCCAGACCGCCGAAAACCCACACCAGGAGCGAGCTTGGTCCGGCGGCGGCGGCGGATGTGGCCCACTGCACGCTGCAGCCGGCGGTCACCATGAACAGCGCGACGTCGCGTACGCCCAGCGCGCGTTTCAGATCTGGCGTCTGCGGCGTTGGATGCATCAATTCCTGCGAGCGATCGTGGCCGCGCCCCTAGAGCGCTTCGAGCAGTTTCGCGGCGCGATTGTAGTCGCGAGACTCGACCCAGAAGAGCAGGCCGAACCGGCCTTCTCCCGCTGCGATGGCGTCAGCCGCAATCACGTTGATTTTCGCCCCCGCAACCTTGGCGAGCGCCGGTATCGCGGCTCCGACCTCGTCCGTGCCCTGCGCGAGAAAGGCTCGCTTGGTGCGGCTCAATTTCCACTTGTGCCGCGTTGCGGCCGCCTTCAGGCCATCGATATTGTCGGTCACGACGTCGACTTGCGCCTTGTTGCGCCCTTGCGGAAACCCGGAGAACGCGAGCAGATTGACGTTCGCGTCACGCAGCGCTTCGAGGATACGAGCCGCCTCCCCGGGTTTGCTCGCCACCGTGACGTAGGCGTAGTTGACCTTGCGAATTGTGGTTGGCATTGTGGCTCCTTGGTCGGCGCGGGCCGCTGTTATAGCGCTATCTTGCGTGCAATTCCACGCTGCCGCCAGCGGCGAGGCACACCGGTACGGCGGGCGGCGTCCGCGTCGCGTTCTCAGCGACGCAGTCGCAGCGCCGCCAGCTCACCGACGATGCCGCGGCGGAACGAGAACACGCAGGCAACGAAGATTGCCCCGATGATGGCGGTCACCCAGCCCCCGACGATGTCAGAGAGGTACTGCTGCAAAGTAACGACCACCGCCGCGCCAACTATCGGCCCAAAGAAGGTCCCAGTGCCGCCCAGCAGCGTCATCAGGATGACCTCCCCGGAGGTCGACTGCTGGACATCCGAGAGCGTGACGAAGCCCAGCACCAGGGCCTTCAGCGAGCCTGCGAGACCGGCGAGCGACGCGGACAGCACGAACGCGACCAGCTTGTAGCGACTGATGTCGTAGCCGAGGGAGATGGCGCGAGACTCGTTGTCGCGTATGGCTTTCAGCACCTGGCCAAACGGCGAGTGGACCACGCGTCGGATGAACACGAATACCGCAAAGAACATGGCGAGCACCAGATAGTACATGGCCAGGTCGGACCTCAGCGGCAGCACGCCGAGCAGGCTCCCCCGTGGCACACCCTGCAGCCCGTTCTCGCCGCCGGTGAACGGCGCCTCCAGGCACACGAAATACACCAGTTGCGCCAGCGCTAGTGTGATCATTGCGAAATAGATGCCGTGGCGGCGGATCGCGAGTGCGCCGATCGCCAGGCCGAGAATTGCGGAGACCACGACCCCGGCCAGGATGGCCGCCGCCGGTCCCCAGGCGTGCGTGGTGACCAGCCACGAGGTCGCGTACGCCGCGGATCCAAAAAACGCCGCGTGCCCGAACGACAGCATGCGACCGAAGCCGAGCAGCAGGTTGTAAGCGCACGCGAACATCGCGAAGCACAGCAGCTGCATCATGAATACCGGGTAGATCCCCAGCATTGGAGCGCACAGCGCGAACAGGGCGGCGAGGGCGTAGAACAGTCCGGTACCGCGCACGACGCTATTCTTTCCCGAACAGGCCCGCGGGCCGCAGGATCAGCACCAGCGCCATGATGATGAAGACGACGATGTTCGATGCTTCGGGGTAGATGACTTTCGTGAAGCCCTCGACCAGCCCCAAGGCGAGGCCGCTGACAATGGCACCGAGGATCGATCCCATCCCCCCGATCACCACCACCGCAAATACGACGATCACGAGCGAGGTGCCCATGTGGGAGTTCACCAGCACGACCGGGGCCGCCAGCACGCCCGCGAGCGCAGCCAGCGCCACGCCGCCGCCGTAGGTCGCGGCCATGAGAAGCGGCACATTGACACCGAAGGCCTGCAGGAGCGGCGCGTTCTCGGTGGCGGCACGCAAGGTCGCCCCCAGGCGGGTACGTTCGATGACGAACCAGGTGCCGAAGCAGACCACTAGCGAGGCGATGATCACCCAGGCACGGTAAAGCGGCAGAATCATGAAGCCGAGATCGATCGCTCCGGCGAGCGCCGCGGGCACCGGATAAGACTGCCCCGAGGAGCCGAAGACCTGATGCAACGAGCCTTCGACGATGAGCGCAAGGCCGAAGGTCATGAGCAGACCGTACAGCGGATCGAGCCTGTAGAGACGGCGCAGCAACAGCCGTTCCACGACGATGCCGAGCAGGCCGACCACCAACGGCGCGAGCACCAGCGCGGCCCAGTAGTTGATTCCGAACCACTGCAGCCCGAGGAGAGCGGCGAACGCACCCAGGGTATAAAAGGCTCCGTGGGCGAAGTTGACGACGCCCATCAGGCCGAATATCACCGCGAGCCCCAGGCTGAGCATGGCGTAGAACGATCCGTTCACCAGGCCGAGCATCAGCTGCCCGGGTATGACTGTGACGGGAATGCCGAGGATTTCGGTCACGGAGTCCTCCAGGACGGACGGCAGCGCTTCTTCAGGAGAGCGGGCCGCGCCCCGGCTCGGTACCCGGGCAGGCTCGCGTGGCTACTTGCTGGCGAGCGGGCAAAGACCCGTGATGGGCCCGAACGCCTCCTCGCCGCTCATTTTCTTCAGCACCTTGTAGTAGTCCCACGGGTACTTGGATTCCTGCGGCGACTTGACCTGCATCACGTACATGTCGTGGATCATCACTCCGTCCGCGCGGATGTAGCCGCCGCTGGCAAACATGTCGTTGATCTTCATTCTCTTCAGTTCCGCCATGACTTTGTCGGAATCCGTGCTCCCCACGGCCTTGACAGCCTTCAGGTAGGTCGTGGTGGCCGAGTAGATGCCAGCCTGATCCATGGTCGGCTCTCGGTTCATCTTGGCAAAATAGCGCGTGGCGTACGCGCGGGTGTCGGGGTTCAGGTCCCAGTACCAGCCCGTGGTCAGGTAGAGCCCCTGTGCGGTGTTGAGACCCAGGCTGTGGATGTCGGTGAGGAAGGCGAGCAGCGCCGCCGGCTTCATCGTCCGGGTGATCCCGAATTCGTTGGCGGCCTTCAGGGAGTTACTGAAATCGGTGCCGGCATTCGCCAGGCCCAGCACCTGTGCACCCGATGCCTGGGCCTGCAGCAGGAAGGAGGAGAAATCCGCCGCCCCGAGCGGTACGCGCACCGCACCGACGTTCTTGCCGCCGTGCGCCTCCACCACCTTGGAGGCCGCGTTCTGCAGCTGCGTACCGAACGCATAGTCCGCCGTGAGGTAGAACCAGGTCTTGCCACCGGCGTTGACAATGGCGGTCGCGGTGCCGTTGGCGAGCGAGGTGGTATCGTAGACGTAATGGACCGTGTAGGCCGTGCAGTCCTCGTTGGTCAGGGACGCGCCACCCGCGCCGATGACGAAGAATGGCACCTTCTTTACCGCCGCGACTTTCGCCATGGCGATATTGACCCCGGTGTTGGACCCGCCCAGCAACAGGTTGAGGCCAGCTTCGTCCGCCCACTGGCGGAACTTTGACGCCCCGATGTCGGGCTTGTTCTGGTGGTCGGCGGTCAGCGTCACGATCTTCTTGCCGAGCACCGTGCCGCCGAAGTCAGCGATCGCCATGTTGATGGCCTCGACCCCGCCGGCGCCGAGCACGTCCGCGTACACGCCGGACATGTCATCGATGTCACCGATTACGACTTGATCGGCCGCGGCCAGCGCTGTGCGCGAGCCGGCCGCGGTCGCCAATGCCGCAGCGATTGCAATCGCCAACTTCCGCAGTTTCATGGGCTTCTCCTCGTGATGCGTTAAGAGGTCACACGCCAAGGTACTGGCGCAGCAGGGTCATCTTGTCAGGAAGTTCGCGCGCAGTGAAACCTTGCACTATCCGGCCGCGCTCCATGATGTAGAAACGGTCGGCCAGGGGGGCAGCGAAACGAAAGTTCTGCTCCGCCATGACGATCGTGTAGCCTTGCTCCCGCAATCTGTGCACGGTTCGCGACAGCATCTGCGCGATCACGGGAGCGAGGCCCTCCGAAATCTCATCGAGCAGCAGAAGCCTGGCGCCGGTGCGCAGAATTCGCGCCAGCGCGAGCATCTGCTGCTCGCCGCCGGAGAGATGCGTGCCGCGGCTTGCGCGCCGCTCCTGCAGGTTGGGAAACATGGCGTAGATCTCGGCGATCGACATTCCCCCCGGCGCGAGCGGCGGTGGCAGCAGCAGGTTCTCCTCGGTCGTCAGACTCGCATAGATGCCGCGCTCCTCCGGGCAGTACCCGACTCCCAGACGTGCGATCTGGTGCGGCGCCAGTGAGATCGTCTCGCGACCGTTGATCACTACCGAGCCAGATCGGCTGGCGATGAGGCCGAGCAACGTCTTGAGAGTCGTGGTCCGTCCGGCCCCATTGCGGCCGAGCAGCGTCACGACTTCGCCGCGGCTGACGTGGCAGTCGACGCCGTGCAGCACGTGGGACTCGCCATAGTAGGCGTGCACAGAGCTCGCGCGCAGTAGTTCCGCCACCATCAGTGCGTCATCCGCGACTCGGGATCGGTGGAACCCATGTAGGCCTCTATCACCAGCGGGTTGCACGCAACCTCGGCATAGCTACCGCCGGCAATGATCTGGCCCCGCTGCAGCACCGTGATGGTATCGGCAATCCTGGCGACCACTTGCATGTTGTGCTCGACCATGAGGATGGTGCGATTCGCGGAGGCCTGCTTGATGAGGGTCGTGACCCGGTCGACGTCCTCGTGGCCCATTCCCTGCGTCGGTTCATCGAGCAGCATCAGCTCAGGGTCCATCGCCAGCGTGGTAGCGATCTCGAGGGCGCGCTTGCGGCCGTAAGGCAGCTCGACCGCGACCACGCTCGCGAAGGCTCCGAGGTCCACCACCTCCAGCAGTTCCAGGGCCCGGGCGTTGAGAACCTCGAGAGTCGATTCGCGCTTCCAGAAGTGGAACGTCGTCGCAAGCGAGCGCTGCAAGGCGATACGAACGTTTTCCAGCACCGTCAGATGAGGAAACACGGCGGACAGCTGGAATGAGCGAACGATGCCACGGCGCGCCACCTCGGCCGGCTTTTCGAAAGTGATGTCCTCACCGCGGTAGATGATCTGGCCGCGGGTTGGGATCAGGAATTTGGTGAGCAGGTTGAAGAAGGTTGTCTTGCCCGCGCCGTTGGGACCGATCAGCGCATGGATTTGACCGCGGCGCACCCGCAGATCGACGTTGCTTACCGCGACAAAGCCGCTGAACTCCTTGGTCAACTGGCGCGTTTCGATGATGAAACTGTCAGCTGTGCTTTGCGGCGCGGCTGCCATAGCGGCTTCCCCCACACATTGTTTTTCTGGGCGGCATCACGCGGCGGTCGCACAAGCCTTGCGCCCCGAAATGTGGTTCCGGTCTGCAGTCTATCGGGACTGGTGACACCGGGTCGAGATCTCTGGCTGGCGCCGGCGCGGGATTGCCAAGGACCAGTCTGGGCTGCGGATGCCGGAGGCCTGCGCCGGCGAATGCGCCGGCGCATCGACTACAATGAGGCGGTGGCAGTCGCGGATGCGCCCTCGAGTCGGCCCAATCGCCCTGCCGGGCGGCAGGGCCTTACCGAGCTCACGGCCGTCGCTGCAGTGACCGCAATGCGAAACGGAGACCTCAAGGCAGAGGACTACGCCCACGCGCTGCTCGATCGCGCGCAGCATCTGGAAATGCTGAACGCCTTTCGCACGCTGGACAAAGAGATGGTGCTGGAGGCTGCCAGGGCCGCCGACAAGGTGCACGCGCGCGGTGATGCCATGGGCCTCCTGCACGGCTTACCCATCCCCGTGAAGGACAGCATCGACTCAAAAGCGCTGCCGACGTCAAATGGGACGAGGGCATTACGCGACTTCCGGCCGAGAGACGACGCGGGAGTATTGAAGTCATTGCTGGCTCAGGGCGCCATCCTCATGGGCAAGACGAATCTGCATGAGTTGTCGTACGGCTGGACGAGCAGCAACGCGATCTTCGGACCGGTTCGCAACCCCTATGACCCGAGGCGTGTAGCGGGCGGCAGCAGTGGTGGGTCCGGTGCCGCTGTTGCCGCTCGAATGGCGCCGCTGGCCGTCGCCGAGGACACGCTGGGGTCCATTCGCGTCCCGGCCACGATGTGCGGCCTGGCAGGGCTGCGCCCGTCCTTCGGCCGTTACCCCGCCGATGGGATCATGCCGCTCACGCATGCCAAGTTTGATCAGGCCGGCCCCCTGGCGCGTTGCGCTGCCGACCTCGTGCTGTTCGATGCGGCGATGACCGGCGAGCGCGCGGCCCTGACAGCGAGCGCGCTGCAGGGCGTCCGCATCGGCATTGCTCCCGCATCCTTGCTGAGCGGTCTCGACCCCGAGGTCGAGCGTGTCGCCACCGAAGCGTTTCACAGGCTGCGCGCCGCCGGGGTGACGTTGGTCGAGGCCGAGCTCCCGGAAGTCGCGAAGGCGGCAATCGGCGCGGCGATGACCATCATTTCGTACGAGGCGATGCCCGCCATCACTGCCTTTCTTGAAGCACAACGCGCGGGCATCACATTTGACCAACTGCTGCAACAAGCCAGTGAGAGTATCCGCGCCGCGCTCATGACGTATGCCATGCCACCCAATCGGCCCGCCCGGGACGCCTACGAATCCGCATTACTTCAGCGGCAGCGGATGCACGATGAAATCCGGTGTCACTTTGAACAGCACGGCATCCTCGCCCTGGCATTCCCGCCGATCATGATCCCTGCGCCGCAGATCGGGGAGGAAGCGGAGGTCACGATCCGCGGCCAGAAGGTGCCGCTGCACATCGCGATGGCTCGCAATACTTCTCTGGCAACTTGCGCGAGCATGGCTGGTCTGGTTCTGCCTGCAGGGATGACCTCCAACGGTCTGCCGGTCGGACTTGAGTTCGACGCACTGATGGGGAATGATCGCGCCCTTCTTGCTCTCGGGTTGTCTCTGGAGAGGACGCTGGGTGCGATTCCGCCCCCCGGGTTTGCGCTTTAGGGGAACGTCATGAACAAGAAATTCGTCATCGCCTGGATCGTGCTGCTCATCGCGTGGTTCGTGGGCAGCTTTGTCGTCCACGGCGTGCTGCTACGCTCCGACTACATGCAACTAACCAACCTGTTCCGGGTGGAGGGCGAGCAACAGAAGTACTTCCCTCTGATGTGTCTGGCGCATGTGATCCTGTCCGGCGCGTTCGTGTGGATCTATGCACGCGGCGTCGAGGCTAAGCCGTGGTTGGCACAGGGTGTGCGCTTTGGTGTCGCCGTCGCCCTGCTGACGACCGTACCAACCTACATGATCTACTTCGTCGTGCAGCCGATGCCGGGGGAGGTCGTGATCAAGCAGATCGTCTTCGATGGCATTCTGATGGTGATACTCGGGACGATCGTGGCCTGGCTGTATCGAGACAGGGCGGCCGGGTGAGATTCCGCTGCGTGGATCGCATAGCCTGGCGGCTCAGAACCGCCAATGCGCCGCGACGAGGAAACTGCGCCCCGTTTCGACCCCGTTGGGTCCCAGCTGGATTGGGCTGACTGCCGTGCCGAACTCCAGATGCTGCGGATGCAGGAGGTTGGACCTTGTAAGAGAGAGCTCTACTGAGGGTGAGACGCTCCAGCCGATGCGAGAGTCGAGTTCCGTGTAGGCGGGTGAGGCGGGACTCGGCAGGGCGCCGATTCTTCGCAGGTCGAGGTTCAGCACCCAATTGGGTGCGAGATCCATCGTCGAGCGTGCCGAGACCTGGTAGGTGGGGTCGTCCCCGGCGAGTGCTACGCCGCCGAGCTGGCTGCTGCCGGGTTCGAAATGCAGATTCTTGTGCAGCCAATTGGCACCAGCCGTGAGACGCCACCACGCGCTGACCTGATAGTTGCCCCAGACTTCGACGCCGTAGGTGTCTCCCGTCATGCGATTGGCGAACAATGCTCAGCTTCTTGAGCGAGCTGGCGGAGTCATCGTCCTCTCGCCCCTGTGCTTCGGCCTCGGCAGCCGCTGCGACCGCGCGGATCGACGGGGGCGTCAACAGGAGTGCGAGTCCGCAGGCGGCAACGATCGCGCCGCCCGGCGCGCAATGCTCCGCTTTACAACTTGCGCTCACTGAAGCGGTCCCCAATTAAAAGAACACGGCGCTTCACTGCACTATCTCCTCTGCAGGTACGCGTAGTGTAACCTTGAACTCCATGAGCTCGCGGTCGCGCGGGCACCTGCCCGCTGAGGACAATCCCGCGCTCCAAGGGATCTGGCATGTGGTGTGCGCGATTCCGCGGGGACGCGTGTCGAGTTACGGGGCTGTTGCCCGGGCTGCGGGACTGCCTGGGCGTGCACGCCAGGCAGGGTTTGCATTACGGGTGGCGCCCAAAGCGCTGAACCTGCCGTGGCATCGCGTTGTCGGTGCCGGCGGCCGCATCGTGTTTCCGAAGTCATCGCGGGAACACAAGGAGCAGGCCCGACGTCTGCACGCCGAAGGCGTGTCGGTGGAGAACGGACGCGTGGCGCGCTCGGCGATTCTGGACGAGCCGGGCTAACTGCTGCGGCGCAGCAGATACTCAACCGAGCGCGGGGCGCTGCTAAGGGGCCCGTGCCGCGTCAGCTCGTGCCGCGTCAGCTGATGAGGAGGGGGTTCGCAGAGATTGGGATAACGCCTCGAGGCAATGCGCGAGCTTCTCGTACTCCAGCGCGAGCACGTCGAGCTGATCCCGTACCTCCGGGTTGCGCATCGAGGGGATGAGTGCGCGCACCGAGTTCGCAATCTCACGATAGCGTTCGGCTTTAGCCGGCCCAACTGAATCGGTGCTCGTCATCGCGCCGGCTGTCCCTGTCCGCAACACCCGTGGATTCCACTGAAGTGTAAACACGCTGCAACTCGTGGGCTGTCGGGCGTTCGCAAACCGTCTCGTAGGGCGCAGTTTCCTGTTCCGTCGGAAATGACCTACGCGCTGGTTGCCCCACGCACGGGCCGGCTGCGTCTGCAATGGCCCGAAGTGACCAGTCTTTCAGCTGAATGCACGGCCCAGGTGCCGCTCCGGGGAGCGCCTCAGCGCACGCCAGCTGTCTAGGTGTTGTGAAAAAGACACGCTGCCCGATACGCCCTCAACGGGGCAGAATGCTCCGAAAAGGCCTTCTCGCTCACCACTATGCCCGGTAACTCCGCAGCATGCAGGTGCTTCGGCGGCGGGTCGGAATAATCCGCTGAGACTTTGACGTAGTAATGTTGTAAAAATCCCATAGAATGTCCGGAGGGCGCCTGTCATAGAACAGGCCTCAATCACTACCAGGGGAGTACGGGAATGAAGTTCTTGCGGATCATTCTGGCCGCGGTGACGCTTGCGGCCGTTACGAGTATCGCCGTCGCCCAGGAACAACCGGCCGGCGCACCGGGCGCCAGCGCGGCGCCGAGCGAAGAAGTCATTATTACCGGCACGCGTCGCAAGGACCGTACCGTGACCGAATCGTCGGCGCCGATCGACGTGCTGGCCGGGTCGGACCTCGCCGTTCAGTCCACCTCCAACATGCTGGACACCCTGTCCAACATGGTGCCGTCGTTCATCGTTGGCCAGAATTCGATCTCGGACGCCTCGAGCTTCGTGCGCTCGCCATCGCTGCGTGGACTGCCCGCCGACGAGATGCTGGTGATGCTGAACGGCAAGCGCATGAATCGAACCGCACTCGTGCAGGTCTATCAGGGCGGCGAGACGGAGCTGGCCTTCGGCTCGCAGGGCCCCGACCTCGCCTCAATTCCGTCCATCGCTGTCAAGTCGCTCGAAATCCTTCGCGATGGCGCCTCGGCCCAGTACGGGTCGGACGCCATCGCGGGTGTTCTCAACTACCAGTTCCGTGACAACACCTCCGGGATTGAGATGACCGCACGGTACGGCGAGTATTTCCCGGGCCAGGGGTATTCGCGCGACGGGGGGGACCGCCAGATCGCAGCGAACATCGGACTGCCGCTGGGCGGCCAGGGATTCTTCAACATCAGCGCGGAATGGTCAAAGTACGACCAGACGGTCCGGAATGTGACGCGGCCGTCGGCGTTGGCATTCGCCGAGACCTACCCCGCCCTTGCGTCGCAATTGCCGCACTACCCCGGCCCGGTTCAGCAGTGGGGAACGCCCCCGTCTGACGCCTTCAAGGCGCTGGTCAACGCGGGGCTCAACCTCACCAACGGTGACCAGCTCTACTTCTTCGCGAACTACGCCGATATCGCGGCCAACGAGAGCTTCAACTACCGCCTGCCGAAGACAGTGACCGACACGACCGGCACGACGTTCGGCAATCATCCGGCGTTCAACGACATCTATCTGAACTCATGCGCGGCTGCCCCCTTCACCGGCTGCCTCTCCAACGGATATATCCTCAACAACAACGGGGTTCCGGGCGCGACATTCAACTTCAATTCCTTCTATCCGGCGGGCTTCACGCCGCGGTTCTACGGCACGACGGATCAGTTCTTCGGTGCCGTCGGCTACAAGGGCACGACCAGCGGCGGCCTGTCGTACGATGTGTCCGGCACCACTGCGCAGAACTCCCTGGCGGTGTCCTTGCGCACTACGCTCAACCCCTCGCTGGGCCCCCTGTCGCCCGAGAACTTTTACGACGGCAAGTTCGTGCAGAAGGAGACGAACTTCAACGTTGACCTGAGCTACCCGTGGACGGTGGCCGGACTGGCGAGCCCGCTCTATGTCGCGGGGGGGCTCGAATGGCGCGACGAAATCTACCAGCAGCTCCTGGGTGATCCGGCCTCGTACGCGGCTGGTCCCTACGCCTCCCAGCTGCTCTACAACTGCACCGCGAACGTCTGTACGCCGGCTCTGAACGGCACCGGACAGCAGATCACCGCGAGCCAATCGACCGCCTCCAATGGCTACGGCGGCATCAGCACCAGCATCGACGCCGGGCAGGTCAGCTATGCCGCTTACGTGGACGTTGAGGCGGATGTCACGAGGCAATTGACACTGGGCGTAGCCGGGCGCTACGAGGACTACGCCTCGTTCGGCTCGACGACGCTGGGCAAGTTCCAGGCCCGTTTCAAGGCTACGGACTGGCTATCGTTGCGTGGCACGGCCAGCACGGGATTCCACGCGCCGACGCCCGGTCAGTCCAACGTGGAAACGCTGAGCACGACGTTCATCCCCGGAACCGCGACCCAGGTTCAAATCGGCACCTATCCGGTCACGAGCTCGGTCGCCAAGTACTACGGCGCCACGGCGCTCAGGCCCGAGGAGTCGACGAACCTGAGCGCGGGTATCGTGCTGACACCTGTCACGAGCCTGCTGCTGACCCTGGATGGGTACAACATCACGGTCCGCCATCGTATCGGCATCTCTCAGCAGTTCAACGTCACGCAAGCCGACATCAACAAGCTCGCCGACCTCGCGTACGTTGGCGCCGGCGGCACGGTGCAGTACTTCACCAACGGCTTCAACACCAAGACCAAGGGCGTGGACCTGGTGGCGACGTACCTGTTCCAGGTCGGCGCGGGGAACCTCGCCACGACGCTCGCATACAACTACAACAAGACCGACGTGACGGCGTTTGACCCGACCGTTATCAGCCAGTCGCGGATCATCGACATCCAGCACTACGCCCCCAACAGCCGCGTGAACCTGAACTTGGACTACCACCTGAACAAGTTCATCGCATCGCTGCACGAGAACTACTATGGAACTTTCCGGGACGAGAATGACTACCCCGGGCAGCTGTTCTCGGCGAAGTTCACCACCGATCTCGATCTGTCCTACGAAGTGTGGAAGAACGTGACGGCAGCCATCGGCGGCCGCAACATCTTCAACGCCTACCCGGACAAGATCGCCAACAGCCCGGGCATCAAGATCTACCCGACCACGGGCGGCGCTGTCGACGGCGAGGTGTATCCGCGTACCGGCGGGCCCTTCGGCTTTAACGGGGCGTTCTACTACCTCCGAGTCGCTGCGAAGTTCTAAGATGCCCGTCGACACTTCCCCCGCAGGCGCCATAGCCTGCGGGGGAGGTACGCTCATGGGTCGCTTGCCCTGATGGAATACACGTTGCGAGTCGCGACCCTCGAGGACGTTCCGGCACTCAATGAGCTGATCGCGCGGTCGATACACGGACTCGGGGCCGCGGACTACACGCAGGCGCAGATCGAAGCGGCACTCCAGGGAGCCTTCGGCGTCGATACGGGGCTCATACGAGATGGGACACTCTTCATCGCCGAGACGCGTGCAGGGGACATCGTCGCGTGCGGCGGCTGGGGTCGGCGGCGGACGCTGTTCGGCAGCGACGCGCGCGCCGAGCGGGACGAGTCCTGGCTCGACCCAAAGTCGGATCCGGCCAGGATCAGGGCGTTCTTCGTCGACCCTGGGCATGCCCGCCACGGGATCGGGCGCGCGATTCTCGCTCGCAGCGAAGCGGAGGCGACACGGGCCGGATTCTCGTCGTTCGAGCTGATGGCGACGCTTCCCGGGGTGCGCCTCTACGAGAAGTATGGATACGTCCCGGGCCCCGCGATCGACCATCCGCTGCCAGGCGGGCTCACGATCCGCATGGTACCGATGCACAAACCGTAAACCGGGGCCCCGGACATGAATCCTTACCTGGCGCTGATGGGTGTATTCGCTCTCGCCGGCTGCGCGGCCACCGTAGCGCCGCGCGAACATCTCACCGATGCTCCGCAGGTCTTCCACATCACTCCGGTGCGACCGGTCGCCGAATTGCTGCCGCTCGCGCTCGCGGCCTCGCCACCGGTCGAGCCAGGCGAATTCCGTCCGGCGGATCTGGTCGAGCTGGCGAGGCTCGACCCGACGATCAAACTCGATATCCGCTACGCGACGAGGCGCAATTTTCTCGGCACGCCGCTGTACAGCCAGGCGCGTGCCTTCCTGCAACGACCGGCCGCAGAAGCCGTGGTGCGCGTACAGCATGCGCTCGCAGAAGAGGGCTACGGCCTGCTGGTGCACGATGCGTATCGTCCGTGGTACGTGACGATGATCTTCTGGGACGCGACGCCAGCGGACAAGCACAACTTCGTCGCAGATCCTGCCACAGGCTCGCGCCACAACCGTGGCTGCGCGGTGGATCTCACGCTGTACGTCTTGAAGACGGGCCGCGCGGCCGAGATGCCCAGCATGTACGATGAGATGTCCGAGCGCGCCTATCCGACCTATCCTGGCGGCACCGCGGAACAACGCCGTTTGCGGGACCTCCTGCGCCGGCACATGGAGGCGGAGGGGTTTGCCGTCTACGAATACGAGTGGTGGCACTTTGATTATCGCGATTGGAAATCGTATGCCATCCAGAATGTGCGCTTCGAAACAATCGCGGCGAACAAGTGACGACGGGGCAGGCGGCCGGAATGATCCGCTCCAAGGTGCCCGCGCGCCTGGCGCGGATGCTTGGTCCTTCCGGCCCGGACAGATAGTATGGGTCGCATCGGGCGCCGCCCGGCGCGGGCGCTCGCTTTAGGTGGAATAGTCGCGCTCGCAGTACCCTGATAACGGAAGAGGAGGACGTGATGGGACGCCGCATGCCAGGCCGAAATTTCCTGTTCGTCCCTGGACCCACGAACGTTCCGGACCGTGTGCAACGGGCCATGGTGGTGGCGATGGAGGACCATCGGTCATCCAGATTCCCGGAGCTTTCAACCAGCGTCCTGAGCGACCTCAAGAAGGTGTTCAAGACCACCGGGGGCCAGGTTTTCATCTTTCCATCCTCAGGAACGGGCGCGTGGGAGGCGGCGCTGACCAATACCCTCTCTCCGGGTGACAGGATCCTCGCGGCGCGCTTTGGCCAGTTCAGCCATCTCTGGGTCGATATGGCGCAGCGTCTCGGCTATGAGGTGGAGGTTCTCGATGTCGAATGGGGCGAGGGCGTGCCGCTGGACCGTTACGAGGAGATCCTCAGGGCCGACAAGCGACACCAGATCAAGGGTGTGCTCGCCTGCCATAACGAGACTGCCACCGGGGTCACCAGCGACATCGCCGGAGTGCGCAGGGCTCTGGATGAGGCCAAGCATCCCGCGCTGCTGTTCGTGGACACTGTCAGCTCCCTGGCGAGCATCGATTTCCGCATGGACGAGTGGCGGGTCGATCTGGCTGTCAGCGGCTCGCAGAAAGGTCTGATGCTGCCCGCGGGGCTGGGCATCCTCGGCGTGAGCCCGAAGGCGTTGAGTGCGATGGACGGTGCCAAGTCGCGGCGCTGCTATTTCGATCTCGCGGACATGATCAAGGCGAATGCCACCGGTTACTTCCCTTATACGCCCGCGCTACCCATGCTCTACGGCCTGCGTGAGGCTCTGAACATCATCTTCGAAGAGACCCTGGAGGTGGTCTTCTTTCGCCACCATTACCTGGCCGAGGGGGTGCGTGCGGCCATCACCCAGGGATGGCGCCTGAAGCTGTGCGCCAAGGAACCGAAGTGGTATTCGGATACCGTGAGCGCCATCGTCGTCCCGGAGGGTATCAACGGTGCGCACGTGATCGATGTGGCGTTCCGCCGCTACAACCTCGCATTGGGCGCGGGGCTTTCCAAGGTGGCCGGCAAGGTGTTCCGTATCGGACATCTGGGGGATCTAAATGAGCTGATGCTGATGGGCGCCCTCGCCGGCGCCGAGATGGCGATGCTCGATGTCGGCATCAAAGTCACTCCGGGCAGCGGTGTCGCCGCGGCGTCCAACTACTGGCGCGCGCACGATCCGATTCCGAAAAAGAAAGTCAGCCAGGAAGAGCAGTTCTACGGGGCCCACTCGACCGGATCCATACAGGGGTAATGGACAAAATCACGACGGCCATCCGGGTGCGGGCATGACGCATCGCATCGTATTTCTGGATCGTTCCGCGCTGCAGGCGAAGGTCAGGCATCCCGCTTTCGAGCACACATGGCAGGAGTACCCGGTCACGGCGCTGACCGAACTGCCGGACCGCCTGCGTGATGCAACGATTGCGATCACCAACAAGGTGCCGCTGCGGGCCGAGACATTGCAGCGCCTGCCGAAGCTCAAAATGATCGCAGTAGCGGCAACCGGCTACGATGTCATCGACATTGCTTATTGCAAGGCGAATGGCATCGCGGTAGCTAACATTCGCCACTATGCCGTGCATACCGTTCCCGAGCACGCGTTCACTCTGATCACGGCGCTACGGCGCAATCTGCTCGCTTACCGCCACGATGTTGAGAACGGCAGGTGGCAGCAGGTCGATCAGTTTTGCTTTTTTGACCACCCGATTCGCGATCTGTACGGCGCGACCCTGGGCATCATCGGCGAGGGAGCCCTCGGCCAGGCAACGGCACATATCGCCCGTGGCTTCGGCATGAACGTGCTGTTTGCCGATCACGCTCCGCCCAAGGCACCAGGCGTGGTATTCGCCCCACTCGCTCAGGTACTGGCGCAGAGCGACGTGATTTCCCTGCATCTGCCGCTGACCGACGAGACTCGCAACATGATCGGCATGGACGAGCTCCGCAAGATGAAGCGCAGCGCCATCCTGATCAATACCGCTCGGGGCGGGCTGGTGGATGAGCAAGCGCTGGTGCAGGCGCTGCAGCAGGGGCTGATCGCAGGCGCCGGCTTCGACGTCCTCACCAACGAGCCGCCCAAGCAAGGCAACCCGCTGCTCGAATTGCGCCTGCCGAACTTCATCCTGACACCCCACATCGCCTGGGCAAGCGACGGTGCCATGCAGTTTCTCGCCGATCAATTGATAGACAATATCGAGGCCTTCATCGCCGGGAAGCCGCAGAACCTCGTCACCTGACTATCGCAGATGAGCGCAGCGGATACCCTGCGGCTCGCCGCCGTGCATCTGGTGGCGCCGGCACAGCACGCCCTGGCGATGAGGATCGCGGGGTTCTGCGCGCAGCACGCCGCGGACCTGTCGCTGGAAAGGTTGTGTTTGGAGTTGCTGGGAACGGGCGAATATCGAATGTTGGCCGGAGGGAACGCGTTCCGCTCGCCTGGGCTTCAAATCGACAAGACCGGCTCCTGGGATTGGGCCAAAGTCACGGCATGGGGGGCAGCGGCCCGTGCGAGCACGAGGCGCCGGATATGAGCATGACCGCAATGAGTGTGAACGGCATGAGGACATTGGCGGGCTGTGGGATGTTGCTGCTGGCTGGCGTCGCCGCATCCGCCGACAGGGAGGAACTCGCCGTGGCGGAACCCGCCGCCGCCGGATTGTCCGGGCAGCGTCTGGCGCAGATGGAGCAATCGATTCGCGCTGGCGACTTCAAACAGATCACGAGCGTACTGCTGGCCCGCGATGGCAAGCTGGCGTTCGAGCGTTATTTCGATGCCGAGGGCGCGGAAGCTCTGCGCAACACCCGCTCCGCGACCAAGACGGTGACCGGTATGCTGGTGGGTATCGCCATCGACCGCGGTCTGCTTGCGGGCGTCGACGCCCGGGTGCTCGATTTCTTCCCCGACAAGCAGCCGCTGCAGAATCCCGATCCGCGCAAGGCGCAGATCACGGTGGAGGATTTCCTGACCATGAGCTCGCTGCTCGAGTGCGATGACGAAAATGAGTTCTCGCGCGGGAACGAGGAACGCATGTACCTGCTCGAGGACTGGGTGCGGTTCACTCTGGATCTACCGATCCGGGGCTTCCCCGACTGGGTGGCCAAGCCCGCGGCTTCACCCTACGGTCGTAGCTGGAGCTATTGCACCGCCGGCCCGACGACGCTGGGTCCGTTGCTGGAGCGTGCGACAAAGCAAAGCATCCCGGATTTTGCGCGCGACAATCTGTTCGCGCCCTTGGCCATCACGCGCATCAAGTGGCAATTTCAGCCGCTGGGCACGGCCATGACCGGTGGGGGCCTTGGTTTGCGCAGTCGCGACCTGTTCAAGCTGGCTCAACTCTACCTGAACGGGGGCACCTGGAAAGGTCGTCGCGTGCTATCCGCGGATTGGGTTTCGCGGTCCGTCAGCCCCCACGCCAACGCGCGCGAGGGCACCGATTATGGCTACCTCTGGTGGCTTCAGACCTTCCACTCCGGCGACCGCGACTTCAAGTGCTTCGCCATGTACGGCACCGGCGGTAACAAGGTCTACGTCTTTCCGGGCGAGAAGCTGGTCGCCGTCGTAACCACCACCAACTACCGGGTACCGGGCGCCGGAGCCCTCACCGACAAGCTGCTTATCGAGCAGATCCTTCCATCGCTACTCGATTTGCCAAGGTGACCTCGCGGAAAATTCACGTAAGTCGTTCGGCTCACCGAGCCCGGCGGCGCTGCAGGCAATGCGGGACTTAAGCGCTGCATGGCGGTGGGGGGGTGCCCATGTACCCCCCGGTATCGCCTGGTGTAGGCTGCAACCAACGCGCGTCATTTCCGCCTATCGCAGGCTTGCCGGGTGCCTTTTTGTGTTTCAAAAACCGAAGTTCTGGTGGGTGAATCACAGGCAGACGTACCGCCAGGAGCTGGAGGGCGAATACTTGTGGTCGCCGAAGAAGAATCAGAACGGCGCAAAGAATGCGTCGTACGACAACATGATCCACGTGATGCCGGGGGATGTCGTGCTGTCATTCGCCGACGCGGCGATCCGCGCCGTCGGCGTCGCGCTAGCGCGGGC